>Ga0247742_10001232_pt1 | contig 18314 bp, 14 predicted proteins | sample UWRJL208509C2_FD_180944 | JGI IMG/M metagenome (GOLD analysis project Ga0247742, IMG submission 180944) | Plant litter microbial communities from Arlington Agricultural Research Station in Wisconsin, United States - UWRJ-L208-509C-2 | ecosystem: Environmental > Terrestrial > Plant litter >... | reverse complement strand
GCGCGATCTGCTCGGTGAGCAAGAATATACTTTGGGCCGCGCGGTCGCGCGCGCCGGGCAAAGCGATGGCGCGGCGTGGCTGGAGTTCGAAGACGGTGGCCGCGAGACCGCCGATCTGGTGATCGGCGCCGACGGCGTCGGCTCCGCCGTGCGCGCGGCGGTGATCGGGATGGAGCAGCATGCGCGCTACACCGGCTATGTCGCCTGGCGCGGGCTGATCCCCGAGAACGCGCTGCCCGCTCCGGCGGCGGATATCCTGCTCGACCGCTTCGCCTTCTACACCGGCGACCGCGCACAGGCGCTCGGCTATGTCGTGCCCGGCCCGGCGGGCGAACTCGAACCCGGCCGGCGGCGTTACAATTGGGTCTGGTATCGCCGTGCCGACGATCTCGCTGCCACGCTCACCGACCGCACCGGGCGCGCGCACCCCTTTTCGCTCGCGCCGGGGCAGCTTGCCGACGACGCCCGCGAACGTCTGCGGGGGGACAGCGCGACCTTGCTGCCGCCGCAGTTCCGCGCTGCGCTGCTCGCCGAGCCGAACCCGTTCGTTCAGGCGATCTTCGATTACGAGACGCCGCAGATGGTGCGGGGGCGGCTCGCGTTGATCGGCGACAGTGCATTCGTGGCGCGCCCGCATACCGCGATGGGCGTCGCCAAGGCGGCAGGCGATGCGCTTGCGCTCGCGACCGCGCTCGCTGCGCATCCGGTCGAGCCGGCGTTGCAGGCCTATCAGCAGGCGCGGCTGTGGAACGGCCGCGCGATCGTCGATTACGGTCGCAAGCTGGGCAGCTTCATGGCGTGACACATCGGCTGGCGATGTGCGGATTATCCAAATCGGGTGCGTGACATGCAAGACGGCGGCGGTAGCGGCCGGCACGACCCATCGTCAGGGGAAAGCAAACACGATATGGCGACGACCGCTCCGCCCACACCCGCGCCTGTCGTCGAGGACGCTCCGGTTGCGCGCCGGCGGCGCTGGATTTCCACGCTGATCGGGCTTGGTGCGTTCGTGCTGGCGGCGATCGTGCTGATCCTCTGCATCACCTCATGGGACCGCTGGATCGGCGCGCGGCGCTATCAGGAAACGATCGACGCCTATCTGCAATCGGACCTGACGCCGATCGGCGCGCGCGTCGCGGGCTATGTGCGCGCGGTGCCGGCGCAGGATTTCGAAACGGTGCGCGCGGGCCAGGTGCTGGTCCAGATCGACGACGACGATTACCGCGCGAGCTACGATCAGGCGCGGGCGAATGCGGCGGTGGCCGAGGCCGCGATCGGCAATCTGACCGCACAGCAGGCGTTGCAACGCGCCAATATCGCCGCCGCGAGCGCATCGGTTCAGGCGTCGAACGCGCTGGCGCTGCGGGCGCGGCAAGCGGCGGCGCGGCAACGCACATTGTTGCGCGACGGATCGGGTTCCGAGGACCAGCGCGAGGCGACCGATGCGACCAATGCCTCCGCTGCCGCGCAGGTTCAGCGTGACACCGCGCTACGCGAGGCGGCGATCCGCCAGTCGGGCGTGCTGTCCGCGCAAATCGCGCAGGCGCGCGCGTCGGTTGCCGCCGCGCGCGCCGCCGCGGACCTCGCGCGGATCAACCTGCGCCACGCCCGCATCGTCGCGCCGCAGGACGGTGTGCTCGGCCAGCGGCAGGTGCGGCCGGGGCAATATGTCGCGGTCGGCGCGCAACTCACGACGCTGATGCCGCTGCCGCGCGTCTGGGTGATCGCCAATTTCAAGGAAACGCAGATGACCTATATGCGGCCGGGCCAGCGCGCGACGATCACCGTCGATGCCTATCCCGGCCATGTCATCCGTGGCCATGTCAGCGGCTACGCGCCGGGCACCGGATCGCAATTCGCATTGCTGCCGCCGGACAACGCCACCGGCAATTTCACCAAGATCGTCCAGCGGCTCGCGGTGAAGATCGCGATCGACGATCCCGCGTCGATCGCGGGCCTGCTGAGGCCCGGCATGTCGGTGTCGGCGACGATCGATACCGGGGTGCATTGATGGCGAGCACCCCGCCGAGGCCGTGGCTGGGGATCGCGGCGGTGCTGTTCGGCGCGTTCATCTCGACGCTGACCGGGCGGCTATCGACCTTCGGACTCGCCGACATCCGTGGCGCGGTCCACGCCGGGTTCGACGATGGCGCGTGGATCACCACCGCGCAGACCTGCGGACAGATGCTCGTCACGCCGATCGCGATCTGGGCGGGCGGCGTGTACGGGCCGCGCCATGTCCTGATGTATGGCGCGGCGCTGTTCGCTTTGGCCTCGACTCTGATCCCTTTTTCGGGGTCGCTCGAACCGTTGCTGGCGCTGCAATTCCTCGCCGGTGTCGGCTCCGGCACGTTCATCCCGCTGACGCTGCCGGTGGTGCTGCGCTCGCTCGCGCCGAAATACTGGGCCTATGGCATCGTCGTCTATGCGCTCAATCTCGAGCTGTCGCTCAACATCTCGGCGTCGCTCGAGGGCTGGTATATCGATCATCTCAGTTGGCATTTCATCTTCTGGCAGAGCGTGCCACTCGCGCTGGCGATGATGGTGTGCCTGTATTTCGGGCTGGCGCGCCACCCGTTGCCGCGAACGCCGAAGCGCCCCGATCTGTTCGGCGTGATGACGGCCGCGCTCGGGCTGGCGCTGATCTATGCCGCGCTCGATCAGGGCAACCGGCTCGACTGGTTCGCCTCGGGCACGATCGTCGGCCTGCTCGCCGCCGGCAGCATCCTGTTGCTGGCGGCGGTGGCGCATGTGATCCACACGCCGAGCGACTGGTTCGATCCGAAAGGCGCGTTGCGCTGGCCGCTGCCGGTGCTGCTGCTGATGGTGCTGGTGCTGCGCCTGACGATCCTGTCGACGGCGTTCCTGATCCCGCAATTCCTCATCTCGGTGCGTGGCTATCGCAGCCTCGAGGTCGGGCAGGCGCTGGTATGGATCGCGATCCCGCAGTTGATCGCCGCGCCGGTCGCCGCGCTGTTGCTGCGCCGGACGGATTCGCGCTGGACCGCCTGCACGGGGCTGGTTGCCGTCGGCGTGGCGTGCTGGATCGTCTCGCAAACGATGACCCCGCAATGGGGGCCGCACCAGTTCCTGCCGACGCAGTTGCTGCAAGCGCTCGGGCAGACGCTCGCATTGAGCGGGGTGGTGTTCACGTCGATCCAGCACATGAAGCCCGAATCGGCGCTGACCTTCGGCGCGATGGTGCAGACGGCGCGGCTGATGGGCGGCGAGATCGGGCTGGCCTTCACCGCCACGTTGGTGCGTATGCGCGAGCAATATGCCTCCAGCCAGATCGGCGAGCATGTCGTGCGCGGCGCGGATAATGTCGCGATCCGGTTGCAGGAGTATGCCGCGCTGCTGACGAGCCGATCGGGCAGCGCCACCGGCGCGCGGTCCACTGCGCTGCTGTCGGGGGCGGTGCGGCAGGCGGCGGAGTTGCAGTCAGTGATCGATGGCTTCCTGCTGATCGGACTGGTCGCGTTCGCGGCGGTCGGTGCGATGCTGCTGCTCGATCGCGCGCCGCCAAGCGCGGCGTCGTATCGCCCGTTCCGCTTTTCGTTCTGGCGTAAGCGGGCATGATGCGCCGGCTCGTCCTCGCCGCCGCGCTTCTGGCGGGTGGCTGCACGATGGGGCCGAACTATCGCCCGCCGCAGCTTGCCGCCAGCGCGACGGGCGGGTTCGTCGGCGCGACCGAAGCAACCGCGCCCGTGCCCGACACGTGGTGGACTTTGTACGACGATCCCGCGCTCGACCGGCTGGTCGAGGCGGCATTCTCCGCCAACACCGATCTGCGCGCGGCCGAGGCCAATCTCGACTCCGCGCGCGCGGCTTTGGCGGGCACGCGCGCCGCGCGGCTGCCCACCACGACCGAGTCGGCAGGCACGAGCTACGGCCGCACCAGCACGCAGACCCAGATCGCCGGCGCGCTCGGCCGGGAAGCGAAGACCGACTGGACCGAGGCGTTCGGCGGCGATCTCGCCTATGAGGTCGATCTGTTCGGCCGCATCCGCCGCTCGGTGGAAGCCGCGCGCGCCGATGCCGATGCCGCCGCCGCCGAGCGTGATGCCGTGCGCGTGCTCGTCGCGTCCGAGACGATCCGCGCCTATGTCTCGGCGTGCGCGGCTGCGTATCAGATCGATGTGGCGAAACATTCGGCGGAACTCGCGCTCGAGCAGAAGACGATCATCGAGCGCAGTTTCGCCGCCGGCGGCACAGCGCGGTTCGATGTCGTGCGGACCACGACGTTGCTCGCGCAGGCCCGCGCGACGATCCCGACGCTGGAAGGGGAACGTCGCGCCGCGCTGTTCGCGCTCGCGGCGATGCTCGGCCGGACGCCCGACGGTGTGCCGCATGAGGCGGAGGTTTGCCGCAGGCCGCCCGAACTGCGTCAGGCGCTGCCGGTCGGTGACGGCGCGGCGCTGTTGCGGCGGCGGCCCGACGTGCGGCTCGCCGAGCGCCGGCTTGCCGCCGCGAGTGCCCGGATCGGCGTCGCCGAGGCGGAGCTGTTGCCGCGCATCAGCTTGCTCGGATCGGTCTCGACCGCCGCACCGGCGGGCGTGAGCCTCGGCACGCGAGCATCGACCAGCTTCGGCATCGGCCCGTTCGTCAGTTGGTCCTTCCCCAATCTCGGCGCCGCACGCGCGCGCATAGCGGCAGCGCGCGCCGAGGATCGCGCCGCAGTCGCGCGGTTCGACGGCGCTGTTGTCACCGCGCTGAAGGAGGTCGAGCAGGCGCTGGCCCGCTATGCTGCCGCGCTCGATCGCGCTCGCGAACTCGATGCCGCCGAAGCGAGCGCGCGGCAGGCGTTCGATCTGGCCCGTGGCCGGCGTGATGCCGGTGCGGCGAGCCAGCTCGACCTGTTGCTGAGCGAACAGACTCTGATCGAAGCGCAGGCCGCTGTCGCGCAGGCGCGGGCGCAGCGTACCGATCTTCTGGTCACGGTGTTCAAGGCGCTGGGCGGCGGCTGGCAAAGATCAGGCTGATATCGTCCAAGTCGCGTGGGTTTTTGAACATCGTCAAACCATCGTATGATTCCTGACGCCGCGCTTTGCCGAGATAAGGATCACGATCCGGCGGTGATCATTCAAAGGCGGTTTTCGCCTCGACTGTACCGGTGCCGGTTCGCAATCATCGTTACAGGAGGTCTTATGCGTTTCTTGGTCCGGGATACTTGCTCCGTCACCGCTTTCGTCGCCGCTGGCCTGATAGCGTCCGGCCTGTCCACGCCTGCGATGGCAGCATCGGACAAGAAGATCGAGCTGACCGAAGCCGCATTGCTTGCGGCTGGCTTCGTCGATCGGCCGGCGAACACGCCCGAGCGCGCGGCGATGCTCGCGCAACTGCCCAAGACCAAGTTCGTCCGCCGCGTGAACGGCGACATGGTCCACTATGTCTATGCCGATCCGAAAGTCTGCAACTGCCTCTATGTCGGCACGCAGCAGGCCTATGGCAGTTATGTGAAGACGATGCAGGCGCAGCAACTCGCCGACACGCAGGAAATGGCTGCCGAGGATTATGCCAACCCCGCCTGGAACTGGGGTGCATGGGGCGGCTGGGATCGTGGCTGGGGCTTCAGCCGGCGCGGCTGGTGACGGAGCGTGCGGTGCGGGTGGCGGATCGGCGCCCGCACCGCGATCCTGACACGGTAACGCTGGAACTATCCGCAATGCAAAGCCAGATCGCCACGCCAAAGACGGATTCGAACGATCCGGTCGGTTCGTTCGAGGCTCTGTCGGTGCCCAATTTTCGGAGCTTCGTGATCGGGCAGGGCATCAGCCTCGTCGGCTCCTGGACCGAGACGGTGGCGCAGGCGATCCTCGTCTTGCAACTCACCAATTCGGCAAGGGCGGTGGGGTTCGCGACCGCCGCGCGCTATCTGCCCGTGCTGTTGCTGACGCCGTATGCGGGCCTGCTGGTCGATCGGATGAGCAAGCGGCGCATCCTGATCCTCACCGCATCGTTGCTTGCGCTGCTATCGCTGACGCAGGCCGTATTGGTGCTGACCCATCTGATCCAGATGGAGATCGTCTATGCGGTGGCGCTGGTGTTCGGATGCCTGTCCGCGCTCGACAATCCGGCGCGGCAGGCGTTCATCCCCGAGATGGTCGGCAAACGGCTGATCCGCAACGCGGTGACGATCAACAGCACGATGGTTAATGTCGGGCGCGCCGTCGGCCCGCTGGTCGCGGCGCTGCTGATCGAGACGATCGGGATCGGCTGGTGTTTCCTCGTCAACGCGGCCAGCTTCGCTGCGGTGCTGATCGCGCTGGCGGCGATGCACCCGGCGGCGCTTTTCCCGGTCAAGCGGATCGCGCCCGCGCGCGGGCAACTCGTCGAGGGGTTTCGCTATGCGCTGACCGTGCCCGAGATCATCGTGCCGGTGATGATGATGGCGCTGATCGGCACCTTCACCTACGAATTCGAAGTCAGCTTGCCGGTCTTCGCGAAGATGACGCTTGCAGGCGGCCCAGCGGCGTATAGCTGGCTGCTCGGCGCGTTCGGCGCGGGGTCGGTCGTCGGCGGTGTATACTGCATGCTGCGGCCGGAGACCGGACTGCGCCGGCTGATCCGCGCGTCGCTGCTCTATGCCGTTGGTATGGCGGCGGTCGCCTGTTCGCCGTCGGAGGCGGTCGCGGTGCCGTTGCTGTTCATCGTCGGGCTGGCGAGCATCACCTTCATCACTACCGGCAACTCAACCATCCAGCTCGCCTCGGCCCCGGAGTTTCGCGGGCGGGTCACCGCTTTATGGTCGACAGCGTTCGTCGGCTCGACGCCGATCGGTGCGTCAATCATCGGGCTGATCGATGCTGCGAACCCGCGCTGGGGGCTGGCGGTCGGTGCGGTGGCGTGCGCGGCTGCGGCGATGCTCGGCATTGGTGCGACGCGGCGACCAGCGCCGCCCAAAAAGCGATTTCCGCATGATCCTTCGCAGGTCGGATGAAACGCCGGTAAACGCAAAAAACGCTTTTTGCGCGCCATCTGGGGAGCGACGGAGCCGTAACGGCATCCGAGGCGTTGAGGCGTTCAAATCGAGGAGTATCGCGTGAAATCATATCTGGGGGGATCGTCAGCGCTGGCGCTGGTTCTTGTGCTGAGCGGGTGCAATTCCAACGAACAGGCGACCGGCGGGCAGCAAACGGCGGCGCAGGCCCCAAGCGCTCAAACCGGGGCTTGGACGGACGCCGCCGCCGGGCAGTTGCGAAAGGCGATCGCCGACCGCGCCGCGCACGGCCTCGATCAGATGTCGTTCGCGACCGGCGGCGGCGGCAGCGGGGCGCAGGACGAGGCATCGCTGACGAAGGCGGCGTTGGCCTATGCCGGGGCGCTCGCAAGGGGAGCGACCGATCCCGCGAAACTCTATGACATCTATACCGTCGCGCGCCCGAACCCGGACCTGAAGCAAGGGTTGTCGGCCGCGTTGAAGTCGGGCGACGTTGCCGGGTGGCTGAACGGGCTGGCCCCGGCGGACGCCAATTACCGCCGCCTTTCACAAGCCTATCTGGCTTTGCGCCGTCAGCCGGCCGCACCGGCGGCCGCGATCTCCGATGTCGGCGAACCGGTCAAGCCCGGCGTCACCGACCCGCGCTTGCCCGCGATCGCGCACCAGCTCGTGGTCCTCGATTACCTGAAGCCGGAGGCGGCGCGGGGCGATCATTATACGCCTGCGATGGTTTCGGCGGTGAAGGCGATGCAGGCCGATTATGGCATGGAACCCGATGGAGTGATTGGGAGCGAGGCGCTCGCTATCCTCAATCTGTCCGATGTCGATCGCGCCCGGGCCATCGCGGTCGACATGGAGCGGCTGCGCTGGCTGGAGCGGACTCCGCAGCCGACCCGCATCGACGTGAACCTCGCCGCCGCACGGCTCAGCTATTGGCGCGACGGCAAGCTGGTGGACACGCGTAAGGTGGTGGTCGGCGAACCCGACAAGGAGACGCCGCAGCTCGGTTCGCCGATCTTCCGACTGGTCGCCAATCCGACCTGGACGATCCCGCGCTCGATCGAGCGGAGCGAACTGGCGGGGAAGAGCGGCAGCTACCTGCGCGCGCACAACATGGCGCGGAAGAACGGCTGGATCGTGCAGCAGCCCGGACCCAAGAACTCGCTCGGTCTGGTCAAGTTCGACATGCAGAACGACCATGCCATCTACCTCCACGACACGCCGGCCAAGGCGATGTTCGCGCTGACTCAGCGTCAGCGCAGTCATGGTTGCGTCCGCGTGTACGATGCGCTCGGCTTTGCCGAAATCCTGGCGCGGGACGAGGGTGTGTCGGACGAATGGCACAAGGCGCGGGCGACCGGAAAGGAGACGTTCGTGAAGCTGCCTCGCCAGATCCCGGTACGGATGCTCTATCAAACGGTGCTGTTCGACGAGGGTGGCGAACCGATCGTGCGCAACGATCCCTATGGCTGGGACGATCGCGTCGGCGCGGCGCTGGGGTTCAAGGTCGGGAAGGCGCTTCGTGTGCGGACGGACCAGTCGGATGTCGGGCCGTAAGGCGCGACTACGACCCGACGCGGGTCCTGAGGTTCGTTATCGCACAGCGGCGATCTCAGTGGCCTCGGGCGCCGGGTCTTGCGACGCCGGCGGCAGGCCCAAATCCTCCGCATTCAGAGGCGGCGAGGGAACATCGGCGGCCAGTGATTCATCGGTGATCGTCACGCGCGCGCCCACGCGGGTGATCGCATAGAGCCGCTTGGCGAAGGCGATCGGCACCCGCACGCAGCCATGCGATGCCGCGTAGCCCGGATCTCGCCCGGCGTGGATCGCCACGCCGTCCCATGTGATGCGCTGCATGTACGGCATGGGTGCGTCGTCGTAGAGGCTCGATCTGTGCTTGACCTGCTTTTGCAGGATTTTGAAATCGCCGGTCGGTGTGTCGTGCCCCGGCTTACCGGTGGAGACCGCTGAAACCGCCATCAGCTTGGCGCCGCGATAGACGTACATCTTCTGGTCGGTGATGCTGACCACGATCCGCACGCCGCTCGCAGTCTGCTGGCTTGCGGGATCATCGTTCCAGAGAAAGTCCCCCGGGTTCATCATCGCCACCGACTCGCTGGTCGGTTCGGCTTCGCGCGCCTGCGCGGCGTTCGATACACACACCAATGCGGTAACCACCGCCACGGCACCCATGCCGCGACGAAGAAGCGTCGAAGCCATCGCGCACCTCGTTTGCCAATCCGAATCTACAGGCCCGCGCCGCGTTCCAGCGAGGCATCTGGATACGGGAAAAACGCGATTCGCCGGGTTTTGATCCAAATTACGTTGATAAGTATCCCTTGCGACGAAGCGAAACGGGGCCGCGACGAGATTCAGTAAAGTCGGGAACAAAATGCTGTTTTCGCAACGGAATTCTTACGATTTCGTGGTAGATAGGCCTATCGCTTACCATCGGGATGCAGACCAAGCCGTGCAAAATCCTGCGCTTAACCTGTCACGCCGCAGCCTTGCCAAAACCGGGATTGCTATACTGGGCGCAGCAGCCCTGCCGCGCGTCGCGGCGGCCCAGCTTCCCACCATCCAGCCGCTCGCGTCGCGCCGCGTCGTGCGTCCCGAACTGCTTCGCCGCGCGCTCGCCGCGCTTCAGCGTCACGGATCGCAGATCCCGCACCGGGATCGCATCGCGATCGCGGACTTTTCCCAGCCTTCGGCGCAACCGCGCTTCTACCTCGTCGATATGGCGAACGGCATGGCGACGACCCTGCTGGTGGCGCATGGCAGCGGCAGTGATCCTGCCCATACCGGCTATCTCCAGCGTTTCTCGAACGATCAGGGGTCGAACGCCTCCAGCGAGGGGGCTTTCCTCGCATCGGATTATTATGTCGGCAAGCACGGCAAATCGCAGCGGCTGATCGGTCTCGATCCGACCAACAGCAATGCGCTGTCGCGCGCGATCGTCGTTCATGCCGCCTGGTATGCGAACCCGGACATGCTGCGCACGCACGGCCAGCTCGGGCGCAGCCAAGGGTGCTTTGCCGTGAGCGAGGCCGATCTTCCGCAGGTGTTCGCGCGGCTCGGCGAAGGCCGGATGATCTACTCCGCAAAGGCCTGACGCTGCTTTGCCGCGTTAGCGGCGAGCGGCCGGCATATGCGTGAAGCCGAACTCGACCAGTTCGGCGGCGCGGCGATCCCGCGCTCGTAGCGAATCCGCGCCGAGCACGACGGCGATGATCCGTTTCCCGCGCCGCTGGGCGGACGTCGCGATGTTGTAGCCGGCATCGGCGGTGTAGCCGGTCTTGATGCCATCGACGCCGCCGACCTTGCCGAGCAGATGATCATGATTGAAGATGCGGCGCGCGCGCCAGATGAGCGAGGGCGTGCTGAACACCGGATAATATCTGGCGTGCCGCTTCAGCAGCGCCATCGCGAGCTTCGTCATGTCGCGCGCGGTGGTTTGATTGCCGCGGTTGGTGAGTCCGGTGGCGTTCGCGAAACTCGTGTGAGTCATGCCGAGCTGCCGGGCCTTGGCGTTCATCGCCGCCACGAACGCGTCTTCGCTGCCGGACAGCCGTTCGGCGATGGCGACGGTGACGTCGTTGGCGGAATGCACCGCCATCGCCTTGACCACGGCGCGCACCGGCAGGCTCTTTCCGGCCGCGATCCCCAAACGGGAGGCGGGCTGCCGGGCGGCGTTGCGCGAGATCGGTACGGGATCGTTTAGCCGCAATGTCCCGGCGTCGAGTGCATCGAAAACGAGATAGAGCGTCATCATCTTGGTGAGCGAGGCGGGACGGCGAGGGGCATCCGGCAGGCTGGCGTAGATCGGTCTGCCGCTCGACGCATCGACCAGCAGTTCCGAAGTCGGGCGCGGCACCTTGCGCGCGAACGATGGCTGCGGGACGGTTGCGTATAGCAGCGCGCATGCGCCGAGGAGCATGCGGGCAGGCGGAACGAGATTCAAACGGTACATCACAATTCCAAAAACGATTGCATACTCCTGCCGCCGCCAAGCTGAACGATCGCTTTCAGCCGAACAGGTTTATCGACGGATCGGCGGATCGGCGGCATTGATCAAGCCTCGCCAAAGCGGCCGGGCGCAGTTCGTAGGCGCGTTGACCCGACGTACTCACGCCGGCGCTTCGAGTCACACCGGTGTGAGCAGGTTGCCGCTGACCTGTAGACGCGCGATATCCCGACGCGGCGGTGCGCCGAACAGGCGCGCATATTCGCGGTTGAACTGCGACGGGCTTTCATATCCGACGGCGAAGCCCGCGCTACCTGCGGTCGTGCCACCCGACAGCATCAGCCGGCGGGCCTCCTGTAGCCGTAGCTGCTTCTGATACTCCAGCGGCGTCATCTTCGTCACCGCCTTGAAATGCTCGTGCAGCGATGATGGGCTCATGCCTGCCGCAGCGGCGATGTCGCCGATGCGCAGTGGCCGATCGAAGCCGGTGCGGATCGTCGCGATGGCGCGGCTCACCTGATTGAGGTGACTGTCGGCCACCGCCATGTAGCGAAGCGCTGGGCCGTGTGGGCCGGTGAGCAGGCGATAGAAGATTTCCCGCTCGATCAGCGGCGCCAGCGCCGGAATGCTGTCCGGCCGGTCCAGCAACCGCATCAGCCGGATCGCCGCGTCGATCAGATCGTCGTCGCTGCGATAGACCGCGAGCGCCGGCAAATCCGCTTTCGGCGCCCGGCCGCCTTCCGCCAGAATCAGGTCCGCCAGCGCCGCCTGGTCGATGTCGATCTTGCAGCAGAGATACGGCGCGCGGCGATCGGCCTGAAGGACATGCCCGACGAGCGGAAGGTCGACCGAGACCAGCAGATAATGTGCCGCATCGTAGATCAGGCTCTGGTCGCCCAGCGAAACGCGCTTGGCGCCTTGGGCGATCAGGCAAAGCGAGGCGTCATAGACGGCAGGTAAAGGTACGGTGGGTTCGTCGGCACGGAAAAGCGATACCCGTTTCATGGATGTGCTCACCATCCCGGTCCTGGGAACGTGATGTGCGATGAGCGTGGCGAGGTCTGCGATCCGATCCATGCGTCTGTGTGTTCCCTGCGCAGCTTCCTCGCAAGCCTGCAGTCACGGTCTGGAGGATCGTGCAACACATTCGGGCAATCGCTGTCACGGTCGCCGCGTGTCCGGTGTCACCTGTGTTCAGTGCAAACCGGAAAGGACTCATCATGACCGACATTATCGACAAGACCGTACTGATCAGCGGCGCCTCCAGTGGTATCGGCGAGGCGACGGTGCGCGAACTGGCGGGCAAGGGCGCTCGCCTGTTCATCGGCGCACGCCGAACCGATCGTCTGGAAGCGCTGGCGGCGGAGCTCGGCTCCAATGTGGCTTGGCACGCGCTGGACGTGACCGATGCGGGCAGCTTCGCGGCGTTCGCCGATGCTGCGGAACAGCGGTTCGGCCGGATAGATGTCCTCGTCAACAATGCCGGCGTCATGCCCCTCTCACCGCTGGCCGCATTGAAGCAGGATGAATGGACCCGGATGATCGACGTCAACATACACGGTGTGTTGAACGGCATCGCCGTGGTGCTGCCCCGCTTCGTTGCGCAGCGATCGGGGCACGTCGTCAACGTCGCGTCGATTGCGGCGCATTTCGTGATGCCGAGCGCTGCGGTGTATTGCGCGACCAAATATGCGGTGTGGGCGATCACCGAAGGGCTGCGCCAGGAGCATGACGATATCCGCACGACGATCATCTCGCCGGGTGTCGTCGCGACCGAGCTTGGCAACGACATCACCGACCCGAACATCGCCACCGCGCTGACGACGTGGCGGCAGAAGTCGCTCACCCCCGACGCGATCGCGCGCGCGATCCGCTATGCGCTGGAACAGCCTGAAGGCGTCGATATCAACGAGGTTATCGTTCGTCCCACCGCAGCCGGCATGTAAGCGGCCTCTGCCGGGTCAACGATCCTGTCCTTCTAACTTCTACACGTGGTCGAGCAACGTGCTCAGCATCCAAAGGTCGGGCGGGCCGAGGACGTTGATACCATCCTGCTCGACCACGCCCAGCCGCGCGACCGGCGTGGCGAGAGCGGTCTCGCCGCCGTCGGCTGGTGCATCGTCAGAGCCATTTTCGCTGCCGCAGTGAAGCGCGGAACGCGACCTATGAGAATATCCAATCAATACGCAATCAAATCTATATTGATCTGATGGGATTTAATCGTCTTTTAGCACGGGAGCGGCGCCGCCCCGGCCACTGTGACGAACCCAAGGATTGCTATGCGAACGATCGATACGCCTCGTCCAACCTAGGGGTTCGCTCACGTCACCCCTCCCGAACCACACGGGTTCGCGGAAGCCGGCACGCGAATGGGGGCCGCTTTCATGGCGGCTTTCCGGCATCTCAGACAGGGATTTTGATGAACTTTCGATCTTCGCGCACCGCTGGCGGCGCGCTCGCGATGCTGTTGGCCGCTACCGCGCTGACCCCGGCTTATGCAGCAGAGGCGCCCGCACCGCCCGCCGCGCCTGAAGCTGCGGCGCCGGAGGCCGACGCGCCGCCAAGCGACGACATCGTCGTCACCGCACGGTACAAGAACGAGACGCTGCAAAGCGTTCCGATCGCGATAACCGCGCTGTCGTCCGCGCAGATCGGCTCGGCCGGTGGCCAGATCAGCATCAAGAACCTCGCCAATTTCGCGCCAAGCGTGACGATCCAAGGGTTCAGCGGCCGCAACCAGACGATCACGATTCGCGGCCTGGGCACCAATTCCGGCGGCACCAACGACGGTCTCGACCAAGGCGTCGGCCTGTATATCGACGGCGTATATCGTCCGCGCACCGGCACGGTGATCAACGATCTGCTCGATATTGACAGTGTGCAAGTGCTGCGCGGGCCGCAGGGGACGCTGTTCGGCAAGAACACCGTGGCCGGCGCGATCGACGTGCGCACCAAGCTGCCGAGCTTCACGCCCGAAGTGTCGACCGACCTTACCTACGGCAATTACAACTACATGCGCGCGCAAGCGTCCGTGTCCGCCGGCCTTACCGATACGCTGGCATTCCGGCTGAGCGGGCTCGTCGCCGCGCGTGACGGGACCATCTACAACACGAAACAGAAGCAGGACTGGGACAATTACGAGAATGTCGCGGTCAAGGCCGATCTGTTGTGGAAACCTAATGACACGCTGACCTTCCGCCTGACCGGCGACTATGCGCGCCAGACCGGAAACATGGGTTTCTATCTGTCGGGCCAGGTGCTGCCGACCACGCTTGCCAACGGCGCGACGACGAAGGGTTTCTATGCGCATTCCGCCGATGTGGGATATACGCCGATCGCGATCGACCCCTATCGTCGCCAGACCGACATCAACGGGTCTCAGGCGATCGCGATGCCGAGCGGCGGGGTGACGGGACGCATCGACGCCACGCTCGGCGGACATACATTGACCTCGATCACCGCCGGCCGGTTCTGGAAGTGGATTCCCAATTGGGACGGCGATCAGTTCGGTGCCGATGTGCTCGGACAGGCCACGGTCGCGACCAACCAGAAGCAGTTCAGCCAGGAATTGCGCCTCACCTCGCCGAGCGGCGGCAGAATCGAATATACGGCGGGTCTCTATTACTTCTGGCAGAAGGCGGATCTCAGGCAGGAACTGTCGTTCAACAAAGATGCGGCCAAATGGTATTTCGGCCCGACCGCCCCGGATGCGCTGCTGCAAGGGCTGGATCAGTTCAGCTACCTCGATCCCTCCACGAACAGCTATGCGGCTTATGGTCAGGCGACCTGGCACGTCACGCCGCACACCAGCCTGACCGGCGGCTTGCGCTACACCTATGAGAAGAAAGCGGGCAGCTATGATGCGGTTCAGGTCGGTACGGTCGCGCCGATCTCCACCCTGCCGCTTGCCTATCAGGCCAGCGCCGCCGCGATCCGCGCCGCTTACGCCCCGTCGGGCGGGGCCTATGAGGCCAGCCGTTCGAAGGGCACGGTGTCGTGGCTGCTTAGCGCCAATCAGGATCTGGGCGACGATGTCCACGCTTACGCAAGCTATTCGCGTGGCTACAAATCGGCAGGCATCAATCTCGTCCGCAGGAACGCGGGCATCAACATCTTCGTCGAGCCCGAAAAGGTCGATTCTTACGAAGTCGGCGTGAAGTCCCAATTCTTCGACCGGCGCGTGCAGTTCAACACCGCCTTGTTCTGGACCACCGACGAAAACTATCAGGCCAATCTGTACGACGTGTCCAACCGCATCTCGTACCTTGGCAATGCCGGCAAGGTGCGCAGCCGCGGCGTCGAGATCGATCTTCGCGCGACCGTCGCCACGGGATTCAATCTCAGCGCCTCGGGATCTTTCACCGATGCCAAATATGTGCGCTACACCAACGCGATCTGCCCGTTCCTGCAATCCTACCAGACGTCCTGCGACATTTCCGGCCAGCGGCTGTCGGGCACGTCGAAATGGGTCGGCGCGGTGCAGGCGCGTTACGAGGCCCCGCTGAACGAGCATGTGGTCGGCTACGCCGCCGCCGATGCCAGCTATCGCTCCAAATTCTTCTCCGCCGTCAACGACGATCCGTTCAGCGAGATCAAGGGCTATGCGCTGGTCGGCGCGCAGCTTGGCGCGCGCGCGGCGAACGGCCCGTGGGACGTGTCGGTCTGGTCGCGCAACCTGCTCGACAAACACTATCTCACCACCGCCACGGTCAACGCCACCTGGGGGATCACCCAGGTCGGCGTCGGCGAGCCGCGCACCTACGGCATCACGCTGAAGAACCGTTTCTGATGCGATCCGCACCAAAGGATATCGCCATGTCGTTCACCACATCCGTGTCGCGACGTAGCGCGCTGGCGATCGGCGCCGCCGGGGTGCTGTCCGCCTGCGTCAAGGGATCGAGCAAGACGCTCGTGGTCGGCGATCAGCGCGGCGGCATCCAGGCGCTGCTCGAAGCCTCCGGGCAGCTCAAGGATGTGCCCTATGCGATCCAATGGGCGCAATTCCCCAACGCCGCGCCGCTGATCGAGGCGCTCGGCGCGGGCGCGATCGATACCGGCGTGGGCGGCGACGCACCGTTCATCTTCAGCCTTCAGGCCAACGCGGGAGTGAAGGCGATCGCGGCGTTCCGCGCCAAGGGCGACGCGACGACCGTCATGGTGGCCGGCACGTCTCGCATCAAAGGGTTCGACGATCTGCTTGGCAAACGCGTCGCCACGCCGCGCGGTTCGATCGGCCACTATCTGTTGCTTGCGGGGCTGAAGCGGCTCGGCAAGCCGTTCGACGCGATCGACATCACATTCCTCAGCCCCAGCGACGGCCGCGCTGCGCTCGCCAGCGGCACGGTCGATGCCTGGGCGATCTGGGATCCCTATGCGGCGATCGGCGAGTTGAGCGACGGGATGCGAATCCTCCCGATCGACCGGTCGTTGACGCCGGGGCTCGGCTTCGTCTTCGGCACCGACGCCTCGTTGCGCGATAAGCGGCCGTTACTTGCGGATCTGTCGAAACGCTTCGCCGCCGCGCGCCTTTGGGGAGAAACGCACCGCGAAGCCTATGCCCAGATGCTGACCAAGCAGACCGGGGTGCCGATCACGGCGACGCGGCGCTACCTCAACCGCAGCGTCAACGTCCCCATACCGATCGATGCCGGCCTGATCGCCGAGGAACAGGGCATTGCCGACCTCTTCCACGACGCGGGCCTGCTCGCCAAGCCGGTGCAGGTCGCGCCCAATTTCCAGCAACTCTGATCTACCAGCGCAAGGAACCCCCCGTGGCCAAGCGACAGCTCAAACTCGGACTCGTCACCACCGGCGTCGGCGGCCCAGGCCAGACCAACCGCTGGATCGACCCGGAAATCCCGGTCGATGCGAGCGTCAATATCGACTGGTATATCGACATCGTCCGTCAGGCCGAAGCCGCCAAGTTCGATCTGGTTTTCATCGTCGACAGCCAGTTCATCACCGCCGATTCTCCGCCGCATTATCTCAACCGGCTGGAACCGCTGACCCTGCTTTCGGCGCTGGCGGTCGCGACCAGCCATATCGGTCTCGTGGGTACGCTGACGACCTCGTACAACGAACCCTTCAACCTTGCGCGCCGTCTGGCCTCGCTCGATCTGATCAGCAAGGGCCGCGCGGGCTGGAATGTCGTCACCAGCGGCGACGCCGGTACGGCGGGCAATTACGGGCGCGAGGAGCATTATGATTATGCCACGCGCTACGGTCGCGCGTTCGAATATCTCGATGTGGTGCGTGGGCTGTGGCGCTCCTATGAAGACGGCGCGCTGGTGCGCGACCGCGAGACCGGCGTGTTCCTCGACAAGAGCAAGCTCCACGCGCTCAACCACAAGGGCGAATATTTCTCGGTGGTCGGGCCGCTCAACATCCAGCGCTCGCCGCAGGGCGAGCCGGTGATCTTTCAGGCCGGCGATTCCGAACAGGGCCGCACGCTGGGAGCGACGGTGGCGGACGCGATCTTCACGCACGCCAGGACGATCGAACAGGGCCAGGCTTTCTACGCCGATATCAAACGCCGCGCCGCTGCGCTGGGTCGCGACCCTGACGCGATCGTCATTCTGCCGGGCTTTTCGATCACGGTCGGCGACACGGACGAGGACGCCCGCCGGATCGAGCGCGAACACCGCCGGATCGACCAGAGTTTCGATCAGGCGCTGGCCGAGTTCGGTCGTGCCTTCGGCTGGCACGACTTCCGCCAATATGATCTCGACGCGCCGTTCCCGGTCGAAGCGCTGGAACATGCCAAGAGCAGCTTCTTCACGCAGGCCAAACAGATCACCGAAACCGCGACTGCGCGCGGCTTGTCGCTGCGCGAGACGGTCGAATATCTCCGCGACCAGTTCAGCAGCCCGTTCGTCGGCTCGGCCGAGACCGTCGCTAACGAGATCGAACGCTGGTTCGAAGCGCGGGCGTTCGACGGTATCAACGTCCACGCTGGCCACCCCAGCCAGTTCCGCCGCTTCACGTCTGAGGTGGTTCCGCTGCTTCAGGCGCGCGGACTATTCCGCACCGAATACGAACACACCACGCTGCGCGGCAATCTGGGGTTGCCGATCCCCTCCAACATCAGGAGCGCCGATCCGCAGCCGCAGGGAACGTCGGTTGAGTCTCGGGAAACGTTGCCTGCGTGAAATCGGGCGTCCGGCGACTCTTCGACCGCACGCCGGGGCTTAGCGAGGGGGCAGCCGTTCAGCCAGCACCGCGATCCCTTCGCCCTCGAAGGATGGCGTGGCGACACCGTCGAGCTGGATCGGGCGTTCGGGGGTCAGCGTGGCTGCGGTGCGATGGGCGGGGTCGAGCTCGAGCCATGCGCGGACCGCGCGTTCCAGGCTGGTGACCTCGGCCACGTCGCTCTCGCCGCGCGGAACGTTTTCGAGCGATGCGCTCATCCGC
>Ga0247742_10001229_pt1 | contig 18332 bp, 15 predicted proteins | sample UWRJL208509C2_FD_180944 | JGI IMG/M metagenome (GOLD analysis project Ga0247742, IMG submission 180944) | Plant litter microbial communities from Arlington Agricultural Research Station in Wisconsin, United States - UWRJ-L208-509C-2 | ecosystem: Environmental > Terrestrial > Plant litter >... | reverse complement strand
CAGATATTATTAACCGTATTAAAGAAGGCAGTATCAAAGCTTACTTTAACTCCAACCTGCAAGCTATACGCGAGCACGAGGTTGACATTGAAACACCGGATGGGCCAATCACCATACCAAATGACTTTGTAATGGCTATGACTGGCTATAAGCCAAATTTTAACTTCCTAAAAAAACTGGGCATCACGCTATCCGACGACAAATTTATTCCACAATACAACCACGAAACCATGGAAACCAACCTACCGGGATTATATTTGGCGGGTGTAGTTTGCGGAGGTATGGATACTCACTTATGGTTTATTGAAAATTCGCGCATCCATGCTGACATGATCCTTAATGACATTATGGCCAAGCGCTAATCAGAACCAATTCTTAAAAAAGCCATTAGTAGCAATCACTGATGGCTTTTTTATTTACATAGAACTATGTATTGCATAATACTATATAAAACATGTATCTTTATTTAAATTTTAAACCAATAAAGTAAAAATCATGAAAGCAACTCTTTTTACATTGTTTATGCTGGTAGCCGGCAGCGCGATGTGTTTCGCTCAGTGCGACAAAAAATTACACTTAACATCTTCAAAAACAGAACATTTGGACTCCGGTAACAATCTGGAGAGAACAGCGGATGAACAAACGGTTATTGAAATAACCAAATCAAACATTTCTGTAGTAATTGAAGATGGCAAGCAAACATTAACCGGAGTAATAAAATCAAATGTTTGCGATTGGAAAACTCCTTTTAAAGAAGGGAAAACCGTTATTAACACAACAATCAGCAATGAAAATGGTGACGGAGAAAAAGATTATACGCTAACCATTGAAGGTAAAGACGGGAAAATCACACTAATTGCAGAAAGCGTACAAGACCCCGATAAAAAGCTAAGATTGCCGTTAGATAAATTTGAAGAAAAAAAATAACAAAAAATCAAATCCGTTATGATACAAGCATGGTGACTTACAACAAAGTACACATCACTATGCTTGTATTTTTACTTAATATAAACTGAACATCATTAAATCATTTTTTTCTTGCATAAATAAAAATTAATGCGATACTTTGCACAAAATTAAAAACACAGTAATATCTCAAAAAAATGAATTTACAAAGCTTAAATAAGCCCGCAATAAGAGCAACATTTGCTCCAGCTGCCGCTGCTTTGGTTTCAACTGTTTTTTTAAGCTGCCCTTCCCGACGAAGGCCCTATATGCCAAGGGTTTGAATCAACTTTCCCGTACTAAACTCTCTAAAAGAAAGTTTTTAAACTTCTTTTAAAAAAAACCATCTAATTATTAAGGCTGTTAAGCCAATTAATTTAACGGTAATATCTATTTCAATGACCATACAAGATTTTGATATTAAGGTTGCTACAGCCCAACATGTAGATTATGCTACCCAGATATGTGTTGAAATGGCCGAATCGGCCAAAGCGCGAGGCACAGGTATCGCCCAACGCTCTCCCGAATACGTCGCTAACAAAATGCTGGAAGGCAAAGCTGTAATTGCGCTACATAAAGACGGTACCTGGGCCGGCTTCTGCTATATAGAAACTTGGAGCCATGGCGACTTTGTGGCTAACTCCGGCCTTATTGTTAACCCCCAATTCCGTAAAGCGGGTTTGGCCAAAGCAATAAAACACAGAATATTCGATCTTTCCAGAACAAAATATCCGCACGCCAAAATTTTCGGTTTAACTACGGGCCTGGCTGTAATGAAAATCAACTCTGAGCTTGGATATGAACCAGTTACTTACTCTGAGCTTACTCAGGACGAAAACTTTTGGGCCGGCTGCAAAAGCTGTGTAAACTATGATATATTAACCAGTAAAGAACGTAAAAACTGCATGTGCACCGCCATGCTGTTTGATCCTGCCGAAAAGGCCAAACAGGACGAAGAAAAAATGAAAAGAATCACGCATAAAGCTACCTTGCTTGAGCGTATTGAAAATGCCATTAAAAAAAGAATAGGACAAGATCACTAAGAAGGCAAAGAATTTTTAAAGAAACAAATACACATAAATTGAAAAGACAAAGCTTCAAGCCCTCCGCTTTTAGCTTTAAGCTCAAAAAACATGAAGAAAAAAGTTGTATTAGCATATAGCGGGGGTTTAGATACCTCATTTTGCTGTATTTATTTAACACAGGACCTTGGTTACGAAGTGCATTCCGTTATTGTAAACACTGGCGGTTTTAGCGATGAAGAGTTAAAAGGTGTTGAAGAACGTGCCTATAAAATGGGGGTTACATCGCACCATGTGGTTGATGAAACCAAAAACTTTTACAATACCTGTGTTCGCTTTTTAATTTATGGTAATGTTTTAAAAAACAACACCTACCCTCTTTCGGTAAGTGCCGAGCGCGTAAGCCAGGCCACTGCCATTGCCAATTATGCTAAAGAAATAGGTGCCGAATTTGTGGCACATGGTAGCACTGGCGCCGGTAATGATCAGGTACGTTTTGATATGATCTTTAATATCCTGGTTCCCGAAGTACAGATCATCACCCCCATTCGTGATTTAAAATTGAGCCGCGAAGAGGAAATCGAATACCTTAAAAAACATGGCGTTGATATGAACTTTGAAAAAGCGAAGTACTCTATCAATAAAGGTATCTGGGGTACTTCGGTAGGTGGTAAAGAAACCCTTACTTCTAATTTAGGTTTACCTGAAGAGGCCTGGCCAACCCAGGTTACCGAATCTGCAGTGAAAAACCTGGAACTTATTTTTGAAAAAGGCGAGTTAGTTGGTATAGATAATGAAAGATACGATCATCCAACCAAAGCTATACAGGCCTTGCAAGCTATTGCACAACCTTATGGCATTGGCCGGGATATTCATGTGGGCGATACCATTATAGGTATTAAAGGTCGTGTAGGCTTTGAAGCCGCAGCACCAATGGTGATCATTAAGGCTCACCATACGTTAGAAAAACATGTATTAACCAAATGGCAGCTTTCATGGAAAGATCAGTTATCTGCTTTTTATGGCAACTGGTTGCATGAAGGTCAGTTCCATGATCCTATTATGCGTAATATGGAGGCATTTTTAACCGATACCCAACTTAATGTTAGCGGCAAAGTATTTGTACAATTGCATCCTTACCGTTTCCAGGTAGTAGGTATCGAGTCGGATCACGATCTGATGTCGAACAAATTTGGCAGCTACGGCGAAATGAATAATGCCTGGAGCGGTGAAGACGTAAAAGGTTTCTCAAAAATATTTGGCAACCAGGTCATGATTTACCACAAGGTTAATGCCCCTCAATCCCCTGAAGGGGAAGCAAATAATGCTTAACTAAAGTAAATGGATAACACACAAAATAAAGCGGCCAATCTAACGCCCCCTTTGGGGGGTGCGGGGGCTTTCTCCAAGGGCAACTGCCTTGAGCACTACAACTGGGGCGATGATTGCCATGGCTGGACCTTTATTGATACCGAAGCACTATCTGTTAAGCAAGAATTAATGCCACCGGATACTGCCGAGCAGCTACATTACCATGAAAAAGCAACACAGATATTTTTCATTTTAAAAGGACGGGCCATTTTTACTATCGATGGTAAAGTTACCGAGCTTAAACCCGAGCAGGGCATAGAAATTTTGCCTGGCCAAAAACATTTTATCAGTAATAACGACCGGAGCGATCTGGAGTTTATTTTATATTCATATCCATCAACAAACCATGACAGAATTAACATCAAATAAAGTACGTGCCGGTATTATTGGCGGCGCTGGCTATACAGGCGGCGAAATGCTGCGTATTCTGATCAATCACCCTAATGTGGAAATTGTTTTTGTACATAGCAACAGCAATACCGGTAATCATGTATATGAAGTGCATACCGATTTGTTTGGTGATACCAATCTTCGGTTTTCGGGTGAGTTATCTTTTGCCATTGATGTACTGTTCTTATGTGTTGGTCATGGTGATGCTAAAAAGTTTCTGGAGGCCAATGAAATTCCCGACAGCATCAAGATCATTGATCTGAGCCAGGATTTCCGTTTAAGCCAAAATTCAAAAATTAAAAATAAAAGCTTTGTTTACGGCTTACCTGAGCTAAACAAAGAGGCTATTAAAACAGCACAAAACATTGCTAATCCTGGTTGTTTTGCAACTTGCTTGCAGTTGGGCATTTTACCGCTTGCTTCTAAAGGTTTGTTAAAAAATGAAGTTCATGTTGCGGCTACCACCGGCTCAACAGGTGCAGGACAAAGCTTAGCTCCCACCTCTCACTTCACCTGGAGAAACGATAACCTATCTGTATATAAGGCTTTTAACCACCAGCATTTAAATGAAATTGGTCAGTCGCTAAGCCAATTGCAAGCCGGATTTAACCAGGCTATCAACTTTATACCTTACCGTGGCGATTTTACCCGTGGTATTATTGCTTCTATATATACCGATAGTGATTTAACTGCCGAAGCTGCATTGAAGCTTTATCATGATTATTACGAGAACGATCCGTTTACACATGTAACAAGCCGTAATATTGATCTGAAGCAGATTGTAAATACCAACAAATGCTTTATACAGGTAAGCAAACACGAAGGCAAACTATTAATTATAAGCATATTAGATAACTTACTTAAAGGTGCATCAGGCCAGGCGGTTCAGAATATGAACCTGCTATTCGGCCTGGACGAACGAGCCGGGCTGCGTTTAAAGGCAGCTGCTTTTTAAGCTGAAAGCCAAAGGCTGAAAGCTGATAGCTACTTGTAGCTTTATTAAATAATCAACTAAGTAAAGGCTATGCTGATTGGCCTGATTAAAACACTAAGAACATAAGAAAGAAAGTTTTTTGCTTTCTGCTTTTAGCTTATATAACATGAATTTATTCGACGTATACCCTGTTAACCCCATCAATATAGTAAGAGGCCAGGGCAGCCTGGTTTATGATAACCACGAAAATGAATACCTGGATATGTATGGCGGTCATGCCGTTATATCAATCGGGCATACCCACCCTCACTACGTAAAACGTTTAGAGGATCAGTTGCATCAGTTAGGCTTTTATTCTAACTCTATCGAGATACCTATTCAAAAAGAGCTGGCTCAAAAATTGGGTAAAGTTTCAGGCAAAGAAGATTACCAATTATTTTTATGTAATTCCGGCGCCGAAGCCAATGAGAATGCTTTGAAACTGGCCTCATTTTATAATGGCAAAAAAAAGGTAATTGCATTTACCAAAGCTTTTCATGGCCGTACGTCTTTAGCAGTTGCCGCTACTGATAACCCTAAAATTGTTGCCCCGGTTAATGAAACCGACAATGTGATATTTTTACCCTGGGCCGATGAGATCGCGCTGGAGCAGGCATTTGCCAACAACGAGATATCATCAGTAATTATTGAAGGCATACAGGGGGTTGGTGGCATACAAGTTGCCCCGGTAAGCTTCCTGCAAAAAATCCGTTCACTTTGTGATCAGCACAACGCTGTTTTTATTGCCGACTCAGTACAATGCGGTTACGGCCGTACAGGCAAATTCTTCTCACAGGATTTTGCCGGCATTAATGCTGATATTTATAGCATGGCTAAAGGTATGGGTAATGGCTTTCCGGTTGGGGGGATCATTATTTCGCCTAAAATACAGCCTGCATATGGTATGTTGGGTACTACTTTTGGCGGTAATCACCTGGCATGTGCTGCTGGCTTAGCTGTTTTAGAGATCATGGAACAGGATAACCTGATGCAAAATGCTGCTACTGTTGGCGAATACCTTATAAAAGAGCTGACAAAGCTTGAGCAGGTTAAAGAAGTGCGTGGAAGAGGCTTAATGATAGGCATAGAATTACCTGAAGAACTGTCAAACGTGCGCAAGGAGCTTTTATTTAAGCATCATATTTTCACCGGCGAGGCCAAACCAAATGTGGTAAGGCTATTACCTGCTCTAAATTTAACAAAAGCGCATGCCGACAGGTTTTTAGAGGCTTTTGTAAATGTTTTAAATCAATAATTCGCTATTAAATACCGGCCTGATGAAACTATTCTCTTCTGTAAACGATGTTACTGATATCAATGCTCTTGTGAAAGAAGCGTTGCAGCATAAACAAGATCCTTATGCTCACCAGCATTTGGGTAAAAATAAAACCCTGGCTTTAATCTTTTTAAATCCGAGCCTGCGCACCCGCATGAGTACGCAAAAAGCGGCTATTAATTTAGGTATGAACGTAATGGTGCTTAATATTGATAAAGAAGGCTGGGCTTTAGAACTGCGCGATGGTGTGATTATGGACGGAAGCACCGTTGAGCACATTCGTGAAGCGGCGGGCGTTATGGGCCAATATGCCGATATTATAGGTGTACGTTCGTTCCCGGGTTTACGTAACCGTGAGGAGGATTATAGTGAGATGATATTTAACAAATTTGTTGAGTTTTGTAAAGTACCTGTGGTTAGCCTGGAATCGGCTACACGTCACCCTTTGCAAAGTTTAGCTGATCTGATAACTATCGAAGAATTGAAAACTTCAGCACGCCCTAAAGTGGTATTAACCTGGGCGCCGCACATAAAACCATTACCTCAGGCTGTACCAAACTCTTTTGCAGAGTGGATGTGTAAGGCCGATGTTGATTTTACCATTGTTCAGCCAAAAGGGTATGAGCTTTGTGCCGATTTTACTCAGGGTGCCAAAATCACTTACAATCAGGATGAGGCTTTAGCCGGGGCCGATTTTATTTATGTAAAAAACTGGTCGGCTTATGAGCCTTATGGTAATATCTTAGGTAAAAACGAAGAATGGATGCTGACTAACGAAAAGCTGAAAGCAACCAATAATGCCAAGGTAATGCACTGCCTGCCTGTACGCCGTAACCTGGAGCTTTCTGATGAAATATTGGACGGACCTAACTCTATTGTGATCCATGAAGCTGGCAACCGTGTTTGGGCAGCTCAGGCTGTACTGAAACAGATGCTGGAGAGTTTGTAATAAATTTTGAAACATGTATATACCGTCATTCAATAAATTCGAGAATGAGCAGGAAGCGATCAGCTTTATGCAGCGGTATAGCTTTGCCACTATAGTTACATCTGTTGGTGATGTCCCATATGCAACCCATCTTCCCTTTTTAGTGGAACAGCGCGATGATAAGTTTGTCTTATCATCGCACTTTGCTAAAGCCAATCCACAGGCAGCGCAAATATTAGGTAAACGAGTATTGGTTATATTTACAGAACCACACGCTTACATTTCTCCTTCTAATTACGAAAAGGAAACTAACGTACCTACCTGGAATTACCTGGCGGTTCATGCTTATGGCAAAGCTGCGCTTCTTGATGATGTTGAGCAAACAGCTAATTTATTAGCGCATACCATTAACACTTATGAGCCAGCCTACATGCAGCAGTACGAAAAGCTGCCTGACGAATACAAGCAAAAAATGATGAAAGGCATTGTTGCCTTTGAGATTATTGTGGATGACCTGCAGGCCAAAAAGAAACTGAGCCAAAACCGCACCGAACAGGAAAGGGAAAACATTATCAACACTTTAAGTAAAAGCCCAGATACCACTGAAAATGAAATAGCTAAGTACATGACAGCTATGAAACCTACCCAATAGTTTTGGAGGCTCGGTTGATCATACTGTTAAGTGTTAGCCCCTGCACTATTACCGAAAAAATCACTATAAAATAGCTTCCTGATAGTATCAGGTGTCGGTATGGCGTATCCGGTAGCGATAAAGCCAGGGCTATAGAAATCCCACCCCGTAACCCGGCCCAGGTCATTACGTTAATATTACTATAATTTACATTTAACGACCTGCGCAGAAATGTAAGTGGCAACATAATGCTTAACCAACGGGCAATCAGTATCATGATGATGGATATACTTCCTGTTACCCAGTAGCTATTCACAAAAGGCAGATTAATCAGCTGCAAGCCTATCATGACAAACAAAATGGTATTCAGCATTTCATCAACAAGCTGCCAAAATTTTTCCAGCGCCTCATGCGATCGTTCTTTGTTATCTATGTTAATTGAATTGCTGCCGGCAAATAAGCCCGCCGTTACAACAGCCAGTGGTATCGAGAAATGAAGCACAGTAGCCAATACAGATAAACCCATTACCAGTGCCAGTGATATCAAAACAATGGTTTGAAAATCAGTTACTGATTTCATTAAACGCTGCGCTAAATAACCTAAGATTGCTCCTGCCGCTATTCCACCCAATACTTCTTTTATGATGAGTACTACTACTTTTGATAATTCAATATTCTCTTCACCAACCCTGGTTATTTCAAGTATAATCACGAATAGAATAAGCCCAACCCCATCATTGAATAAAGATTCGCCGGAAATAATGGTTTCAAGGTGAGCCGGCAATTTGGAGTTTTTTACAATGGCCGATACCGCTACCGGGTCTGTTGGCGATACCAATGCGCCAAAAAGCAGACAGTAGATCAATGGCATATGTATATGAAAAAATGGGGCCAGATAAAATAGAAGCAACCCGAAAATAGCCGTTGAAAGTATTACCCCGAAAGTGCTCAATATAAATACCGGTCGCATGGCTTTTTTTAATTTCCTGCTATCTAAATTAAATGAGCTCGAAAACAACAGAAAGCCCAGCATAATATTGAGTAAAGCCTTTGAGAAATTGATATTCTTGGCCAGCGAGGTCAGATATTTGGCGGATGCCGGATTAAGCTGGTTAATCATCAATATGATCACCGACGAAATAGTGGCCATTAAAACGATGCCAATGGTACCTGGAAGTTTAGTAAAACGCGCGTTGATGTACGAAAAAACAGCGCTGATGATAACCAATAAAGCAATGATAACAAATAGATCCATACTTATTTACCTCAATAGAAAGAAAATAAGCTGATCAATTGTTTTGCTAAGGCTTCTTTTTACTTAGATTCCGGGTCTGTCATCCGGGTTTCAATATTAAAATAACGTATGATCAAACGGTTATCGCTGTTTTTAGTAAAGTAAGATATAGCCCAGCTAAAGAATATAGTTCCTTTATTGGTAAAACCAGCCAGTGACATGATGTGTACAACACCCCATATAACCCAGGCTATAAATCCCTGCAGATGTATTTTACCGATATCGGCTACAGCTTTATTGCGGCCAATGGTAGCCAATGAACCCTTATCGTTATACTTAAACGGCACTGTAGGCTCGTCATTAATAATATGAACAATGTTTTTGGCCAGGTGCCTTCCCTGTTGAATAGCAGTTTGTGCCACACCCGGGTGACCGTTAGGTGTATCGGCAGTTATAACCGCAGCTACATCGCCAATGGCAAAAATATTGGCATAACCATTTACCTTGTTAATTTCGTCTGTTTGGATACGGTTGCCCTTAGTTATGCTTGTTACCGGTACACCCGCAGGTATTTCTCCTTTTACCCCAGCCGCCCATAATACATTACGGGTTAATATGGTAGTACCATCATCAATTTTAAGTTCAATTCCATCATAGCTTTGTACATGCACGCTATTGAATATGGTAACATCCATATCTAACAAAAACTTCTTGGCTTTAGCCGATGCCTCTGGCGAAAACGAAGCTAATAGTTCGGCCTTCCCTTCTACCAGGTAAACTTTCATATTATGTTTCCGTAAACCATGGTAGTCTTTCATCAATATCAATTGCCTCATTTCGGCCAACGCGCCTGATAGTTCTACGCCGGTTGGGCCACCTCCTACTATCACAAAAGTCATCAAAGCCGCTTTCTCTTCCGGGTCTTTAGCTATTAATGACATTTCCAGGTTTTGCAAGATCAAACTTCGCAGATTTAGCGCTTCAGGAACATTTTTCATAGGCATAGCAAAATGCTCAATCTCTTTATTCCCGAAAAAGTTAGTGTTTGATCCTGTGGCGATGATCAGGTAATCAAAATAAATGGTGCCTATATTGGTGCTAATTGTATTGTTTTCAGGATTTATTTGCTCTACCTCCGCCAGTGCAAACCTAAAGTTTTCCTGTTTGGTAAATATTCTGCGTATTGGAAAAGCTATGGAATCGGCAGCTATACTACCTGCGGCCACCTGGTAAAGAAGCGGCTGAAAAGTATGATAATTATGTTTATCAAGCAAAAGCACATCTACCGGTGCATTTTTAAGATTTTTGGCTAATTCAAGCCCTCCGAATCCTCCCCCTATAATTACTACACGTGGTTTTGCACTTTTCTTTTGATCCATAGGAAAATTTTAAAGCAAGTATAATGCCTTATCATTTCAATTATACCAATTATTTCATAATCAAATTGTAAAGTTCAGTAGATAATTATTTTATCATTTTTTAACACATTTCAATCAAAATACACTATAAATTCATATTTTTAGCACATTCTGTTTAATTTAATGAAAATTTTACACCCTTAGAGGTTATATAATTGTTACAAATGAATAAAATTGATCCAGTTTCAGCAATTCCTGCCCAATTACCGGAAAATAAGAAGCTGTACGTAATAAAAATAGGCGGAAATGTTATTGACAACTCCGAAAACCTATATCATTTCCTGAAAGATTTTGAAGGCTTAGAAGGGCATAAAATTCTGGTGCATGGCGGTGGCAAGGTGGCAACCCAAATAGCCGAAGAGTTGGGTATTGAAGCTAAACTGGTTGATGGCCGTCGTATTACCGACATTGAAACATTAAGAGTGGTTACCATGGTTTATGGTGGCCTTATAAATAAAAATATTGTAGCACAATTACAACGTTTTGGCAATAATGCCATAGGCCTAACCGGAGCCGATGGTAATTTGATAAAAGCTAAGAAACGCCCGGTAAAAACTACTGATTATGGTTTTGTTGGCGATCTTGATGAAACATCCATCAATGCCTCCAATATTAGCAGTTTAATTGAATCGGGCTTTACCCCTGTTTTTTGCGCATTAACACATGATGGTGAAGGCCAGTTATTAAATACCAATGCTGATACTATTGCATCGGCACTGGCAGTATCAATGTCATCATTGTACGAAACTACGCTCATTTATTGTTTTGAAAAAAAGGGTGTGTTAAAAGATATTGATGATGAGGATTCGCTGATCAGGGAAATTAACCCGGCGCGTTATGAAGAATTAAAAATACAAAAAATTATACACAGCGGTATGCTGCCTAAGCTGGATAATGCCTTTACGGCTATTTCATGCGGGGTAAAGGCCGTAATCATTGGCAAGTCTGATGATTTGGGTCAGTTAAAAGAGAATAAACCATTTGGAACACGTTTAAGCAAGAGCGCATGAATTCATCACAGCATTTAACCATATTAGGTTCTGGTAACATTGGGCTGTCATTAGCCAAAGGGTTAGTAAAGGCAAATATTTGCAAGCCACAGCAAATTACACTTACACGCAGAAATGTGGCTGCACTAACAGAATATTCGCAGGAAGGTTATTATACCACCGATAACAATACTAAGGCAGTAAGAAAAGCCGATATTATAGTGTTGGCCGTGTTGCCGCAACAACTCAATAAGCTTCTTGATGAAATAAGGCCGGTAATTAAACAGGACAAACAATTATTGATTTCCGTAATATCGGGCGTTAGCTGTAGCGATATCCGTCAGCATCTGGATATGAATGTTCAGGTAGTACGTGCTATGCCTAACACAGCTATTGCTATAGGTCAATCCATGACCTGTATTGCTACAGATAATGGCACCAATAAAAACATTAACCTGGTTAAATCGCTTTTTGATACAGTAGGTGTAAGTATCCAGATCAATGAGGAATTAATGACATCAGCTACGGCCCTTTGCGCGTGCGGCATTGCATTTTTCCTGCGTTCTATACGTGCAGCATCACAGGGTGGTACCGAAATTGGTTTCCATGCTCATGACGCTTTAAAAATGGCTGCACAAACCGCCAAAGGCGCTGCCGACCTGCTACTCCAGCTTTCATCACATCCTGAGCAGGAAATTGATAAGGTTACTTCACCAAGCGGTTGTACTATTGCCGGTTTAAATGAAATGGAACATCATGGTTTTAGCTCGGCCATGATCAAAGGCATCAGGCTTTCGGCCGAAAAAGCTGGCGACCTGTATAAAAAGGCAGAATAAACATGTTGGTGATTTAAGATCAGCAAACAATACATAATTTAATATTCAATCACATAAAAGTCCAACGCTATTTATAGTATTCATTATCAAATGATGAAATAGTTTTGGCAATACGCATTAAGCGTTTATTTTTTAAAATGTTAACAGTCGAAAAAATTGGCGGAACATCCATGACCGCCTTAAATGATGTAATTAAAAACATCATACTATTTGAACGTACCGGGCAACAATTATACAATCGCATTTTTGTGGTATCGGCCTTTTCAGGAGTAACCAATTTACTACTTGAAAATAAAAAAACAGGCGCGCCTGGTGTTTACCACCGTCTTGCCAGTTATAAAGATTTCCATAAGCCACTTAAAGCACTGATAGTAAAGCTCAAGCAAATTAACAAGAGCTACGAGAGCCTTGGTTTGGATATTGAGAAGGCCGACAAATTTATTGAACAGCGCATTATCGACGCCCAAACCTATCTCGAAAACCTGGCAAATATTTTAGCCTCTGGCTATGTGAGTAAAGACGGTATTTTACAGGCTGCCCGTGAAATTCTGGCATCTATTGGCGAAAGTCACTCGGCTTTTAATTTTACCAATATTCTGCAAAATATGGGTATCCATGCTACTTTTGTTGATCTGAGTGGGTTCCATGACCATCGGTCACTCACAATAGATCAGCGCATTAAAAAAGATTTGCAGGACATTGATTTTGAAAATACCATTACCATTGTAACGGGTTACACCAAAGGTACAGAAGGTATTATGCGTGAGTTTGACAGAGGTTATTCTGAGGTTACCTTCAGTAAAATTGCAGTTGCTGTTAAGCCACAGGAAGCTATTATTCACAAAGAATATCATTTATGTACTGCCGATCCTGAACTGGTTGGAGTAGATAACTGTTTCCCTGTTGGCAATACCAATTATGACGTGGCAGATCAGCTTGCAGATGTAGGCATGGAGGCGATTCACCCGAAAGCATCAAAACCTCTGGAAATAAATGGCATAGACCTTCGTATTAAAAACACCTTTCAACCCGAACATCCGGGCACATTAATAACCCGCGAATATATTTGTGATAAAAAGCGGGTTGAGGTAATTACCGGTACCGAAAAGGTTACTATGATTGATGTTTATGACCCGTCGATGGTGGGCAACGTCGGATCTGATTTTCATATCATGCAATTGTTCCATAAATTCGGCGTAAGCTATTCTTTTAAAGCTACCAGTGCTAACAGCATTTCCATAGTAATTTGGGAAAAGGATTTTAATAAAAAACTGATTCAGGAACTGGAAAATGATTTTGAGAAGGTAACTGTCGAAAAAATGGCGATGGTATGTCTTATTGGCTCAAACATGGATCAACCCGGCCTATTAGCCAGATCGGCTACAGCACTTGCAAAAAATGGCATTAATATTAAAAGCTGTGGCCTGGCCTTGCGCAAAGTAAATATTCAATTTCTGGTTGCCCGTGAGGATTTTAAAGAGGCTATCAAAGCACTTAATAAAGCAATGATATAACATTAATGCGGCGAAATTGAAATCTGAATGTCCGTAATAATAACATTATTGATATTCAGGTTTCTTTTAATTTTTACCGATTAAATAAAGTAAAGCACCAATCTATTAGGTTCTTTTCATCAAGTATTGACCAGGAATGAGGATGCCTTGTCCCGTCGTCTTGATAACCTTTATCACTGGTTACAATAAGTTCAGCATGACTGTTCCCGTTCAGCTTTAGTTGATTTATGAGAGCGGCATTATCAATTGCATTAAAATCATAATAATCCCGCCTCCTATTTTCTATCCACCAATTAATATCTGGTTCAATATATAATCTGACAGATAAGTCATTAAGCAATTTAGCATTCCCTCCATTAATTGCAGAGTAACTAAAAGGCGAAAGAGTTTGGTATATTTTTAATTTATCATTGGGGCTACCTCCAAATCTCAACTTAAATAATTTAATTACTTCTTTACCCTCAGCTACAGCTTCATTATTAAAGTTACGCTTTACGGCATTCGTCGATGCTTTATAAAATCGTTCATAATCTAACGGTGAATCAACTGCAAAAAGTCCAATTGGTTTAATATGTCCCATGCTATGTCCAGTCATGCAGTATTCAACATATCTTACAGAGCCTGTCCCTGCTACAGACATTCCGCCAATTATAACTTTATCAGGTGAGATATGATAAGCTTTAACAACCTCTGTTATCATATCATCCATTCGCTTTAAAACTACGTCATCGGTAAAATACTGTAAAGCACTATCTGGCTTTAGTGGTACGATACTCATGAGTATAATCCCATTTCTTAAAGCATAGGTTTTAATGCTGTCAGTAAGCGATCGTAAATTAATAACCAATAGCCCCCTAACAGGAACTTTCGGGATACGTTTAGTATAAAAGTTCTGCGTACTATCATTCGATATTTTATAAACGTATATTGCTTTTTGTGCATATGCAGAATAGCTTATTGCAAATAAAAACCCAACCAACACTGTACACTTAATCAAGATTTTTAGCATCCTATAAAATTATACATTTAGGTAATTAGTGTATTCTCATTAACACTTTTTAACTTAACTACAATACAAGTCCTCTACTTTGTAACTTTCCTGTTATGTAACTTTTATAACTGAAGCGGTTTACGCATATTTAACTCTCACTTAAGTTTATATGCGTAAAATTTTACTCCTTTTATTATCAGTGATACTTTCTTTAAGTGCATTTGCTCAAAAGCCATCAAAAAAGCCTTTAGATCATTCGGTTTTTGATGGCTGGCAAAGTGTTGGTAACCAGCATATCAGTAATGATGGCAAATGGATCTTTTATGTAATAAAAAGGCAGCAGGGCGATGATGAACTGGTGATAACAGACGCTAAAAACAGCAATAAAATAAAAATACCCCGGGCAGATACCGCCTGCTTCAGCAGCGATTCAAAATTTGTTACCCTCCTGATCAGACCATTTTACAAAGCCATCCGTGAAGCCAAAATAAAAAAGAAAAAACAAGCTGATTTTCCAAAAGATACACTTGGTATTATTGCACTTGGTTCAACAGCAATAACCAAGATACCGGCTATACGTTCGTTTAAACTCTCGGTTAATGCCCCGGTTATAGCTTACCTGGCATCGGCAGATACTGTTAAAAAAGCACTACCAAATGACACCTCCAAAAAAGCGGTAAGTGCCGCCATAGCGCCATCAACACACGAGGGCAGCGACCTCACAGTAGGTAAAGTAGCAGGCAAAACAACTCGTAAATTTAAATACGTTACCGATTATCAATTAAGTAAAAACGGAAAGTTACTTGCTTTTGCGGTAACCGCTCCATTGAAATCAAAGGATGTACAGTCTGGCATGTACGTTTATGATATTGACAAAAACAACCTTAAAACAATCAGCACAGGGCGTGGCAATTACCGCAACATCGTTATTGACGATGCTGGTCGTCAAATAGCTTTCACCGCAGAAAAAAATCCTGAGAAAGCATTGGTTAAACCATTTAAACTTTATTACTACACCAGTACCCGTGACAGTGCCGAGGTATTAGCAGCTACAGGCACAAAAGGTCTACCACAGCAATGGGCCGTTAGCGGTGATGGTAAAGTATACTTTAGCAAAAGTGGATACAATTTATTCTTTGGCACAGCCCCTATCCCCAAACCTGCCGATACCACCATTGTAGATTTTGAAGTGGCCAAGCTTGATATATGGAATTACAAAGATGATTACCTGCAACCGCAACAACTGAAAAACCTGCAAACTGAATTAAAACGCAGTTACCTTGCTATTATAAAACTTAATGAAACAGAGCCTAAGCTATTGCAATTAGGCAGTAAAGCTATACAGGAAATACAGGTAGCCGAAAATAAAGATGCACGGTATGTTTTAGGTGTTACCGATACCGGGGCTCGTGTCCAGGCACAATGGGAAGGCGGTACCCGGCAGCAGGCTATTTTAATTGATACCAAAAGCGGCAACAAACGCATTATTAATGCCAGTACTAAGGCAAGGTATCATATATCGCCCGATGGTAAATATGTGATTTGGTTTGATTTGGAAAAGCAGAACTGGTACAGCTATACAATTGCTACCGGTCAAAAAAACAACTTAACTACCAACATAAGCACCAAAATGGGCGATGAACTAAATGATGTACCTGATTATGCTGCTGACTATGGACTGGCCGGCTGGGTGCAAGGTGATAAGGCAGTGTTATTATATGATCGTTATGATATTTGGAGTATTGATCCGGCTACCAATGTGGCAACTAACTTTACTAATGGCATTGGTCGTAAAAACAGGTTGATCATGAGATACGACATGACCGACCCTGAGCAAAAGTTCATTCCTACCAAAAAACGCATGTGGCTGCAAACGCAAAACGAGGTAAATAAACAATGGGGATATTATACTAAGTTTCCAGAAAGCAACGCTGCTCCCGAAAAGGCATCTATGATTCCGATGAGTTATGGCGGCCTGTTAAAAGCAAAAAATGCAGATACTTATATTTATACCAAGGCCAGCTATGAATTACCACCCGACTTATATGTATCAACTAACCTTAAAACAGAAATTAAGTTAAGCGATATTAACCAGCAGCAAGCTGACTATAATTGGGGTACAGCATCACTGGTAAACTGGACAACACCCAAAGGACATCAATCTGAGGGTATTTTATATAAACCTGAAGATTTTGATCCGGCTAAAAAGTACCCAATGATCGTATATTTTTACGAAAAGCTTTCTGATGGATTGTACAACTATATAGCGCCAGCTCCTACTCCATCGCGCTTGCCTATATCATTTTTTGTAAGCAACGGCTATTTGGTTTTTGCTCCCGACATTAGCTACCAAACAGGCCACCCCGGAGCCTCAGCTATGGAATATATTAACTCAGGCGTGGAGTCATTAAAGAAAAACCCATGGGTTGATACCGCCCACATTGGTTTGCAGGGCCAAAGCTGGGGTGGTTACCAGGTAGCCTATCTTATTACTCAAACCAATATGTACGCAGCAGCGTGGGCCGGTGCACCGGTGGCTAACATGACCTCGGCCTATGGAGGTATCAGGTGGGAAACAGGTGTAAACAGACAATTTCAGTATGAAAGAACTCAAAGCCGTATAGGTGCTACTTTATGGAAAAAACCCGAATTATATATTGAAAACTCACCGTTGTTTCAGCTTCCTAAAGTACAAACCCCGGTTATGATTATGAGTAATGACGCTGATGGTGCCGTACCCTGGTACCAGGGTATTGAAATGTTTACTGCTTTACGCCGTTTAAACAAACCTGTATGGCTACTGCAATATAATGGAGAAGCTCATAACCTGGTACTCAGACAAAACCGTAAGGACATTACCATACGTGAACAGCAATTTTTTGATCATTTTTTAAAAGGTGCGCCCCTACCCGTTTGGATGGCTAAAGGAGTACCAGCTGTTGATAAAGGTAAAGATTGGGGATTTGAGCTGGTGAAGTAAGCTGTGAAACAAGAAAGGCCGGTAGTACCGGCCTTTCTTGTTTATATAAATTAGTTATATTGTTCTGTTGGTATCCCATTTTTCAAGGTAATCTGCAACACGACGAACAAATGAACCGCCCAAAGCCCCGTCAACCACGCGGTGGTCATAAGATAAGGATAGGAACATCATGTGACGTATAGCTATCATATCGCCCTCTTTGGTTTCAATTACAGCAGGTTTCTTTTTAATTGCACCTACAGCCAATATTGCCACTTGCGGCTGGTTAATAATAGGTGTACCCATTACGTTCCCAAATGATCCAACGTTGGTTATGGTAAATGTACCATCTTTTACATCATCTGGTAACAATTTACCAATACGTGCTCTGTTTGCCAGGTCATTTACTGATTTAGTTAATCCCAATAAATTAAGTTCATCAGCTTTTTTTATTACAGGTACTATCAGATTTCCGCTTGGCAAAGCAGTTGCCATGCTGATATTTATATTAGCTTTTTTAATGATTTGTGTACCGTTTACGGTAATATTGATCATCGGAAAGTCTTTAATAGCTTTTACAACAGCTTCAATAAAGATTGGTGTGAATGTTATTTTTTCACCTTCCCGTTTTTCAAAGCTATTTTTAACCCTTTCGCGCCACATTACCAGGTTGGTAACATCCGCCTCAACAAATGAGGTAACATGCGGCGAAGTTTGCTTGCTCATTACCATATGGTCGGCAATTAAGCGGCGCATCCTATCCATTTCAATAACTTCATCAACTCCTGATACTGAAAACGATGCATTTGATGATACTTCGGTTTTAACTGTTTGTGCTGCAACAGGAGCAGCCAC
>Ga0247742_10001228_pt1 | contig 18337 bp, 18 predicted proteins | sample UWRJL208509C2_FD_180944 | JGI IMG/M metagenome (GOLD analysis project Ga0247742, IMG submission 180944) | Plant litter microbial communities from Arlington Agricultural Research Station in Wisconsin, United States - UWRJ-L208-509C-2 | ecosystem: Environmental > Terrestrial > Plant litter >... | reverse complement strand
GCCGCGAGAATCGCACCGAGTTTTTCCAGAGCGAGAGCACGGTTGCGCAACTGCGACCGTTGCTCGGATGCCGCAACGGTAACCACTCCAGCCACCAGCCGCCGCTGTAGCCGCTCGAGGAGCATCGTGCGCTGTGTGTCGGAGAGCACCTTCGATTCGACGACGTCCCAGAACAGCTCAACGCGGCTGTCGGACGTGTTTACGTGCTGGCCGCCGGGTCCGGACGACCGGGAGAAGCGCCATCCCAGCTCCGACGCCGGAATGGTCAGCGCGGGGGAGACGTGGAGATCCATGCACCTAGCGTGGCACGGTCGGGAGAGACAGACTGGACAGTAGTCAGAACGTGCATGGACGGGAGCGCCGAATGAAGAAAACGTGGTCGGACCTATCAACGGGGCAGCGCGTTGTGGTTGCAACTCTCGCCACGCTTGAGTTCGGCCTCGCGGTCACCGCCTGGACCGACCTGGCCCGGCGTCCGGCCGCCCAGATCCGAGGCGCAAAGGGAATGTGGGCAGGAATTATTGCGATCAACTTCGCCGGGCCGATCGCCTACTTCGTGCGCGGGCGTGTGCGCTCGTGAACGGCCACGGCGAGAGGCATCCACCTGGCCAGGAACGTTAAAACAAGAAAACCCCGGCAGATTTCTCTACCGGGGCTCTCGTCTGTTTTCTTCAAACAGCCTGCTGTCTCAAACAGTGTGCGCGAAGGGGGACTTGAACCCCCACGCCCATAACAGGCACTAGCACCTCAAGCTAGCGCGTCTACCAATTCCGCCATCCGCGCGCATCCGGCAAGTTGCTTTCGCACCTGCCGACGTAAGACATTAGCACGAGATTGGGGAGCGTTTTAACACCCGCGTCACAGCGCCCTGCGACACGCCCTGTACCGTGGACGCATGCTGGAAGAAACCGCCGGGATTGCCCGCGACCTGATCCGTTTCGACACCACGAACTATGGCAACGGTCGTTCTGAGGGAGAAACGGAGGCGGCCGAGTACCTTGGCGCGCAGCTGGAAGCTCTGGGGCTGAAGGCCCGGTACTTCGACGCCGCGCCCGGACGCACCTCGGTGATCGCGCGTGTCCCGGGCAGCGACCAGTCGAAACCGGCCCTGGTTGTGCACGGCCACACGGATGTTGTGCCCGCCGACCCGGCTAACTGGACCGTTGACCCGTTTGCGGGCGAGGTGAAGGACGGCATGCTGTGGGGCCGCGGCGCCGTCGACATGAAAGACATGGACGCCATGATGATCGGCGCGCTGCGCGACATTCTGGGCGCCGGCAAGCAGCCGTCACGAGACCTCGTTATCGCCTTCTTCTCTGATGAGGAGAACGGCGGAGTGTTCGGCTCCCACTTCGTCGTCGACAACCACCCTGAACTCTTCGCCGGCGCGACTGAAGCCATCAGCGAGGTGGGCGGGTACTCGGTAACGATGAACGGTGAGCGCGCCTACCTGCTGCAAACCGGGGAGAAAGCCCTCGTCTGGATCAAGCTCATCGCCCGTGGCACCGCCGCCCATGGCAGCCGGGTGATGGAGAACAACGCCGTGACAAAGCTCGCGGAGGCAGTGGCCAAGATCGGTCGGCTCCAGTGGCCGGTGCATCTGACCGACACCACAAAAACCCTCGTGGGCGAAATTGCTCGCATCATGGGCAGCGACGTTGAAACCACCAGTGCGGACGAGATCGTGCTGAGCACCGGCACGGCCGGAGGGTTCATCCGCGGCTCGCTGCGCACAACCACCAACCCGACACTGCTCAGCGCGGGTTACAAGCACAACGTCATTCCGGATTCTGCTGAGGCGCTCATCGACATCCGGACGTTCCCGGGCGAGGAGAAGGCCGTCCTGGATGAGATTCGGGCGCTCATCGGCGACGACATCGAGATCGTTGTCACCCACGAGGATGTCGGGCTGGACAACCCGTTCGAGGGCGCGCTTGTTGAGGCGATGGTGGGCACGCTGAAGGCGCACGACCCGGAGGCCAGCGTGCTTCCCTACCTGCTCTCCGGAGGGACGGACAACAAAGCCCTGTCGAAGCTCGACATCACCGGGTACGGGTTCGCGCCCCTCAAACTGCCGGCGGAACTGGACTTCCCCGGAATGTTCCATGGCGTTGACGAGCGGGTGCCACTGGACGCATTAGTCTTTGGCAGGCGCGTCCTCGGCGACCTGCTCCTCAACTACTGACACCTCGGGGTACTCACAACGTATGGACCTTCTCAACGCGATCATCCTTGGCTTCGTTCAGGGACTGACGGAGTTTCTGCCGATTTCTTCGAGCGCGCACATCCGCATCGTGGGGGAGTTCCTCGGTACCGGGGCTGATCCGGGCGCTGCCTTCACCGCCATCACCCAGCTGGGCACCGAAACTGCAGTCGTCATTTACTTCTGGCACGACATCACCCGGATCATCAGCAAGTGGTTCAACGCGCTGTTCCGTCGGATCCCTCAGAACGACCAGGATGTCCGTCTCGGCTGGTTCATCATCCTCGGCAGTGTCCCCATCGTTGTACTGGGCCTCGTTTTCCAGAACTCGATCGAGACCACACTGCGCTCCCTCTGGATCGTTGCGTTCACCCTGATCGGGTTTGGCATCCTGCTGGGCATTGCGGACTACGTGGGCAAGAAGGAACTGCGACTCAAGGAGCTCACCTGGCCCCGCGCCATTGTCTTTGGGCTGGCGCAGGCACTTGCCCTTATCCCGGGAGTGTCGCGCTCCGGCGGGACGATCACGGCCGGGCTGTTTATGGGCTTTGACCGCAGGGCGGCCGCGCGGTACTCCTTCTTGCTGGCGATTCCCGCGGTCTTCGGCAGCGGCCTGTACCAGGTCTACAAATCGGTCAAGGATCCCTGCGTCGCAGGAATGGCCAATTGCACCCCGGAGGTGTTTAACGGGGTCGAGACCCTCGTGGCGACCGTGATCGCCGGGGTCGTCGGATTTGTGGTCATCGCGTTCTTTATGAGCTACATCTCCAAGCGCTCGTTCCTTCCGTTTGTGATCTACCGCGTCGCGCTGGGCATCGCGCTGATTATCCTGCTGAGCACGGGTGCCATCGCGGCCTGATAGCCGTGCCAGCGTCAACCCGAGCGAATATTATGGAACGTACGCTGACCCCTGTTGCCGTCACGGCAGGAGGACGAGAATTGCACCCAGGCAGGCTCACGTCCTGCGCACCCGAGAGGTTATGTGATCGGTCATGACGGAGCGTCCACGGTTTGACGAAGCGAAACGTGCGCTGACAGTCGCGCACGAGCGCAATACAAGCCTCTGCGATCCATTCCTCGACCTCTTCCCCATCGCGGGCGCATCCCTCTCCCTGCTCGCCGGACCGGTCGGCCAGTCCACAATCTGTGCCAGCAGCAGCATTGCCGTTCGCCTGGACGAACTGCAGTTCGACCTCGGCGAAGGTCCGTGCTGGCAGGCGCTGCGGTCGCGTCGCCCCGTGCTTGCACCGAATCTCCGCGAGGGCGTTTACTCCGATTGGCCGGTGTTCGCCTCAGCGGTGACGCACGATCAGGACGCCGCGGAGGTGACGAGCATGTTCGCATTCCCCATGGTCGTCGGTTCCCTCGATATCGGCGCGGTGGACCTGTATTCAACCTCCCCGCAGACCATGACACGCAGCGACGTGTCGGACGCATCCGCCCTGGCCAGCGTTGCGGCCTGGCAGGTGCTGCGGCGCGTGCTGGAGGAACAGCAATTCGACGCGGATGTCGACAACGCGGCATCCCGAACGTCCCGAAGAGAAGTTCATCAGGCCACCGGGATGGTTCTTGCACAGCTGAACGTGTCAGCAGACGATGCCGCGCTGCTCCTGCGGGCGCACGCCTTCTCCAGCGGCCGGTCAGTGCGCGACGTGGCGACCGACGTTGTGGAGCGCCGCCTGGACTTCTCCAAAGATTTTGGCAGCCAGCCCCCGGAGCGATGGTAATCCCGGTGGCGCGGCTCGACGGTAGGGTATGACGATGGTGAGCGATACAAGAGATAGTCGACTCGCTGCGGCTTTTGTCACACTGGCGGACACACTTGTTGCCGACTACGACGTGGTCGATCTGCTCCAGACACTGGTGGACACCTCCGCAGACCTGCTCGACGCAGACGCAGCCGGGCTGCTGCTCACGGACGGTACCGGCGATCTGGAGGTTGTAGCGTCGACGAGCGAGGAAAGCCGGCTCGTTGACATACTGCAGCTGAGAACCGGCATCGGCCCATCCGTCGAGTGTTTTCGCACCGGCAAGGTCGTTGCAGTGGCAGACATTCGCGAGCTGAGTGGCGACTGGGATGATTTCCGCAATGAGGCCCTCGCGCAGGGGTTCCTCGCGGTTCACGCGGTTCCACTGCGGCTTCGCGGAAACGTGATCGGAACAATGAGCCTCTTCCGCTCGGTCACGGGCCTGCTGACGACCGAAGAGTCATCCATCACACAGGGACTCGCGGATGTGGCAACGATCGGAATTCTGCACGAGCGTGCCCTACGCGAGAGCGGCATCGCCCAGCAACAGTTGCAGCATGCCCTCAACAGTCGCGTCATCATCGAGCAGGCCAAGGGCGTTATCGCCCAGACCCGCGGCATCGGGATGGACGACGCGTTCCGTCTGCTGCGCGAGTACGCCAGGAGCAACGGGCGTGGGCTGCGAGAAGTGGCCGAACAGGTAGTGTCCCGCTCGCTCTCCCTTTAGGGCCGAGCCGGCGTCACCAACGACCGTCAGACAGCGCTTGTCTGAGACTTCGCCGTCGCTTTGTGCGCCGTGGCATACAGGCCCTCGACGTGAGGGACAGTTGGGTCTACCGTTGTTGCAAAGGTGCCCTGGACCTCGGCATTGCGAATCCACGCAACACGCAAGGGGGCCATGATGACGCAAGTAATAGCACGCATAGTTATTGACATGGATGACTGGGACGATGCCTATCCGCATCCGACCGACAATCCGCTGCTCGTCTGGAAGCGCATTGAGACAGCCAAGGCGCTGCCGTTCACCGCGAGCGAGGTCGCTGCGGCAGCCGAGAGTATCGATGAGCTGAATCTCAACTGAGAGTCGGCTGCGGCTTTCGCAAGCCTGCCCGCTGGGCGTCCGGTGGGGTGACGCCCTGCGGGTAGGCTTATCCAGTGAAGTCATGGAACCGGCCGGAGGTTCCAGCGCTTCCTGGAACCGGAATCATTCCGCGAATCTGGAACACCGCGTCCGGCGGAGCCGTTGACGCGCGTCCTCGCGGAACCGCCGGCCTGTATGTGTGTGGCATCACGCCCTACGACGCCACTCACCTCGGCCACGCCGCGACGTACCTCGCGTATGACGGACTGATCCGGCTCTGGCTCGACGCTGGTTTCGATGTGCGCTACGTGCAGAACATCACCGATGTCGACGACCCCCTCCTCGAGCGGGCCATCGCCACCGGCGTCGACTGGCGAGACCTCGCTGCGGAGCAGATAGAACTGTTCCGGGGCGACATGGAGTCGCTGGCGATCGTTCCGCCGAACGAGTACATCGGCGTTACCGAAATGATCGAGCCGACGGCGGTTGCCGTCAAAAAGCTTGCGGATCGTGGCATCGGCTACTACGTCGATGACGACGTGTACTTCGACAGCGCTCTTGCCGCCGCCGCCGCGCCCTGGTACCTCGGTTTTGAATCGCGGCTGGACCGCGACGTGATGCTTGAGCTCAGTCCGGAGCGTGGGGGAGATCCGGACCGCCCGGGCAAGCGAGACCCGCTCGACCCGCTCCTGTGGCGCGCGGCACGCGACGGCGAACCGCACTGGGATACAGTTCTCGGCTTGGGACGACCGGGGTGGCACATCGAGTGCTCCGTCATCGCCCAGACGCACCTCGACCTGCCGATGACGGTTCAGGGCGGCGGATCCGACCTGCTCTTTCCCCACCACGAGTTCAGCGCAGGCCACACCGCTGCCCTCACCGGGCGACACCTCGCCGACACTTACTCCCACGCGGGAATGGTCGCCTACCGGGGTGAGAAAATGAGCAAGTCGCTCGGCAACCTTGTCCTGGTGTCCACCTTGACGAGCAGCGGCGTCGACCCGCGGGCGATCCGTCTGGCGCTGTTGGCGCAGCACTACCGCAGCGACTGGGAGTGGACGGACGACCTGCTCACTGCGGCCATGGCCCGGTTAGAGCGCTGGACGGCGTGGGTCGCAGCATCCACCACCGCATCACGGGTCGACGGCAGCGCCGAAGCTCCCGAGGAAACCGAACTGCTGCGCCAGCTGCGCGAGGTGCTCTCCGAGGACCTCGACTTCCCGGCCGCGCTGGGCGTTATAGACGAAGCAATCGCGAGTGGCCAGGCAGCAACGGCAGTGGATGCTGCTGCCATCAACGCACTGCTGGGTATCAGGCTCTAGGCAATAGCCGCCGGCAGCCGCGCGACTACGACGACGGCGGACGCCAGGGGTCTTCGCCCGCGGGACCACCGGTGCCCCGGCCGTCCTTCCCGTCGCGGCGGCGCAGGTACTGCTCAAACTCCTGGGCGATTGCCTCCCCGCTTGCCTCCGGGGAGTCAACCGTGTCGCGGGCCTGCTCGAGTTGTTCGATGTAGGCGGCCATGTCCTCGTCGTCTCCGGCGAGCACGTCAATGCCGTTCTCCCACGCCGCGGACTCGGCGATGAGGTCACCGCGGGGGATGATCACGCCAATCGTGCTCTCCAGCTTCTCGATGAGCGCGAGGGTCGCCTTGGGCGAGGGCGCGTTGTGCACATAGTGCGGCACCGAGGCCCAGATCGACATCGTGGGGATACCAGCCTGCTCGGCGGCGGCGCCCAGGATGGAGAGAATTCCAACCGGGCCCTCGTAGGAGCTGCGCTCGATCTCGAGGGTCTCCCGCACCGTGGCGTTCTCGCTGCTGACAAACACCGAGATCGGGCGGGTGTGCGGGACGTCGGCGAGCATGGCGCCCAGGAAAACCACGGCGGTGATCTCGGCGTCTTCGATGACCTCGAGAATCTCGGTGGTGAACGTTTTCCAGCCGCGCGACGGCTCGGTGCCCAGCAACAGGTATACGTTCGATCCGGGTCCGGCGGCCGGTGTGACAGGGCCGTAGGCCGTCACGCTGGGCCAGATGATGAGCCGGGCGCCCTCGTCGTCAACAGCGACGGTCGGCCGGTTGAACTGGTAGTCGAAGTAGTCCTCGGGTTCGACCTCGGCGATCGGGTACACATCGAGCTGATCTTTGAGCATCCGAACGGCACCGCTCGCGGCTTCACCCGCGTCGTTCCAGCCTTCGAAGGCGACTACGAGTACTCGCCCACTCGTGAATCTCGACGTCTCTGGCACAAATAATCCTTTGCTTAGCGGGCCGAGGTGGCCGCACTCCTGTCTACAAGGATAGAACCCGTGTGACGGCCACCGCGCGATCGTACAGCGGCGGCCCCCGTAGAATCGTGGGTTGTGACTACTCTGCCTGCCGCCGTCCTGTGGGATATGGACGGCACAATCGTGAACTCCGAGCCGTACTGGATGAAGGCCGAAACCGATCTCATCGAGTCTTTTGGCGGCACCTGGAGCCACGAAGAGGCCCTGACGCTTGTGGGGCAGGACATGCGGCACTCGGCGCGCGTAATGCAGGCGCACGGAGTTGCGCTGACAGAGGACGAGGTCATCGCCCACCTCACCTCACAGGTGCAGGCACAGATCGAGGGTGAGATTCCCTGGCGTCCGGGTGCTCGGGAGCTCCTCGAGGAACTGCGCGCCGCCGGTATCCGCACAGCGCTCGTCACCATGTCGATCCGCCCCCTGGCCGAGCACGTCGTGAACTCGATGGGCTTCGACGCGTTCGACGTTATTGTCACCGGGGACGATGTCGCCCACGGCAAGCCTCACCCCGAGGCGTACCTCCGGGCGGGCGAACTTCTCGGCGTTGACGTGGCTCACTGCATCGCCATCGAGGACTCCACCCCGGGCGTCGCGTCCGCCGTCGCCTCCGGCGCGGTGACAATCGGCGTTCCGCTGTTCAGCCCGCTCTACGCCGATCGCGGTTACGCGCTGTGGCCCACCCTCGAGAACCGCGGCGTCGCCGACCTCGTCGAACTCTTTGGAGCAGCGCGCACCCGCGATGCCGGCACCACCCCACGCACCAGCACCGATACAGAAACGAAGGACCCCGCATGACCGAGGCCGTCAGACGCCAGAGCGGGCCCTTCCGGGCCGGCGACCGCGTACAGCTCACCGGACCCAAGGGCCGCCTGAACACCGTCACGCTCGAGACGGGTGGAGAGTTTCACACCCATCGCGGAATTCTCGAACACGACCGTGTTATTGGGGCACCGGATGCCTCGGTGGTCACCAGCTCCAACGGCATCGAGTACCTCGCCCTGCGGCCGCTGCTCACCGACTTCGTGATGTCCATGCCCCGAGGGGCGGCAATCATCTACCCAAAGGACGCCGCGCAGATCCTCGCGCAGGCGGACATCTTCCCCGGCGCCACCGTGGTGGAGGCCGGGGTTGGCTCGGGCGCGCTGTCCCTCTGGCTGCTGCGCGCCATTGGCGCTGAGGGAACCCTGCGTTCCTTCGAACGCCGCCAGGAGTTCGCCGACGTCGCCGCCGGTAACGTCACGGCCTTCCTCGGAGCGGTTCCTACCAACTGGAGTGTCACCGTGGGCGACCTGCAGGAGGTACTGCCGACAACGGTGGAGGCTGGCAGTGTCGACCGGGTTGTCCTCGACATGCTGGCCCCCTGGGAGTGCCTCGATGTCACCGCGGAAGCCCTCACCCCCGGTGGTGTGCTCATCTGTTACATCGCCACGGTCACCCAGCTCTCCCGCGTTGCCGAGGCCATCCGCCACACCGGGCTCTTCACCGAGCCCCAGAGCTCCGAGACCATGGTCCGCACCTGGCACGTCGAGGGACTCGCCGTGCGCCCCGACCACCGGATGATCGGCCACACCGGTTTCCTGCTTACCGCCCGTCGCCTGGCTCCCGGCGCGATCCCGCCGCAGCTCAAGCGGCGTCCGTCCAAGTCGGACTACTCCGACGAGGATGTTGAGGCGTGGACACCCGGCGCACTGGGGGAGCGGGCCGTACCCAGCGACAAGAACCTTCGGAAGACCGTCCGGCAGTCCGTCGCCGCGGCGCAAGCTGCCCAGAGCACCAGCGACGAAACGGTAGAGTAAACGCGTGTTCCCGCTCGGAAAGAAAGAAGGCCTCGTGCGCACGAGTCTCGCCCTGGTTCTCGCTGTTGGCGTGGTGGCTGTTGCCTCCGGCTGCAGCTCCATCTCGACCCCGGCAGCATGCGCTCCGACCGTGAAGTCGGGCTCCGCCTCCGCGCTCGTTGAGGCAACCGGTGCGATCGCCCAGGCGCCAACGGTGAAGTTCCCCTCTCCTCTCTACACGGATGGCCTCGAGGCGACAACACTCGTGAAGGGCAAGGGCATCGTCCTGACCAAAAACGCGCCCGCGCAGATCCAGGCCAGCATCTACAACGGCAAAACCGGCAAGCTTCTCGGCGCCACCAGCATGGACGCTGCCGGCGCCATCTCCCTGGTGTCGGGTTCCGCGTCACCGCTGGCCAAGGCACTCGAGTGCCAGACGGTGGGATCGCGCATCGCCTCTGTGGTTACGGCCAAGGAGATGTACGGCGACCAGATCCCGGCAACCGAGCCCGCGCTGGCGCCGTCGGACGCCCTCGTCATCGTTACCGATATCCAGCAGGGCTTCCTCGCCAAGGCAAACGGCGGGCTTGCTCAGCTGCAGCCCGGGTTCCCGTCCGTGGTAACCGCTCCCGACGGAACTCCCGGCGTCACCTTCCTTGCGGAGGACGCGCCCACGACGCTCAAGGTCGAAACGGTTCGCCAGGGTAGCGGCGACGCCATCCGCAAGAGCGACGCCGTTCTCGTGCACTACACGCAGCTTCCGTGGCCGGAAAAGGGCACAACGGCGTCGAGCGTTCTCACGACCACCTGGACCGACAAGGCGCCCGTCGCCTGGACCATGGAGCCGTTCACGCCGGCCGCAGCCTCCGCAGACGGAACGGCAGCAGGCACCGCCACGGGCGTGATTTCCGGACTCGAAACGGCTCTCGTCGGCAAAAAGATCGGCAGCCAGCTCATCGTTGTTATCCCGCCGGGAGACGACAGCTACCCGGAAAGCTCGCTCCCCACCGGGGTGACGAACACCACAACACTGGTTTATGTTGTTGATGTTCTGGGTATCAACCGGTAGCAGCACCGCCGCAGCGCGCATCACTTCTGGACACTGGCCGGGTGTCCCCACCAGAGGATAACTTTCGTGTCACCTGCCAGTCCCGCCAGTAAAGTGCCGGTCGAAGAGCGACTCTTCAGCCTGGTGCTTGCGCTGCTCGCGTCCGAACACGGGCTCACCAAGTCGGAGATCCTGTCCACCGTGCAGGGTTACCGCCAGCGGTTTGCCATCTCGGGTGACAATTCGAACCTGGAGCGCCAGTTTGAGCGCGACAAAGACGACATCCGCGAGCTCGGCGTTCCGCTCGAGATGATCGAGGTGGGTGCCGACACCGGCACCAACCAGAACGTGCGCTATCGCATCCCGCGGGGCGACTACGAGCTGCCGGGAGACATCAGCTTCTCGCCGGAGGAAACCACGCTGCTCAACCTTGCGGCAATGGTATGGCGCGAGGGCTCGCTCTCGGGCGAATCGCGCCGCGCCATGCTCAAGCTGCGCTCACTCGGCGTCACCAGCGACGACCCCGTCATCGGTTACGCACCGCGCCTGCGGGTTCGCGAGGCAGCCTTCGAGCCGCTCAACTCGGCGCTCGAGAGGCACGTGCTCGTTCGGTTCGAGTATCTGAAACCCGGCGAGCTCTCCGCCCGGGTACGCACCGTCGCTCCCATTGCTCTCATCCAGCATCAGGGCAGGTGGATGCTGCATGGCGAAGACCAGGACGCCGCGGGCACCAGAAACTTCCTGCTACGTCGCATCGTCTCTGCCGTGACCACCACCTCCAAGCGCTACGAACCGTTCCCTCCCGAGGCCACCGCGACCGCGCTGCGCGAGCTCGACGAGATCTGGCAACAGCGCACCGCGATCGTCGAGGTGGAACCAGACTCCGACGCCGCGACCCGGCTGCACAAACGTCGTGGCACCACCGTGTTGCCCGACGGCACACTGCAGCTGCACTACTCCGACGCCAACATCTTCGCGGACGAAATCGCCGGCTTCGGACCCGAGGCCGTTGTACGTTCGCCACAGCCGCTCCGGGATGCCGTGCGCGACCGACTCATCAGAACGGCGGCCGACCATGGCTAGTCGCAAAAAGCCGGTGCTGATGGCACAGGACAAACTTGCGTTCCTCCTGTCGCTGGTGCCCTACCTGATGGACCACGACCGCGTGTCTGTTGCCGAGGTTGCCACCCACTTCGGCATGACGCCGGAACAGATCCGCGAGGCCGTGCGCCTGATCGGTGTTTCCGGGATCCCCGGAGAGACGCAGTCGTACCAGCACGAGGATCTCTTCGATATCTCGTGGGACGACCTGGAAGAAAACGACCAGATTGTGCTTACCCACCGGGTAGCCATCGACGACTCTCCGCGCTTCTCCGCGCGGGAGGCAGCGGCCCTGATCGCGGGCCTGCAGTACCTGTCCGCGCTGCCGGAAAACTCCGACCGCACAGCTATCGCGACCCTGATGGCGAAACTGTCGCGCGGTGCGTCCGGGGCCCCGAACCAGGTGGCCGTCGAGTCGACCGAGTCGGACGCGACCCTCGGGCTCATCCGCCAGTCCGTCACAACGGGCGTGCAGATCGAGTTCGACTATCGCGGCGCCCGCGGCAAAACGGAGCGCCGCCACGTCGACCCGTTGCGCGTCGAGTCCATGGATGCCGACTGGTATCTGCGCGGCTGGGACCATCTGCGCGGCGCCGTTCGCACGTTCCGCCTCGACCGCATCTCCAACCCGGCGATCACCTCCGAGCCGATCGCGTTCGCTGCCAAAGACGTGTCGCTGCCCGAGATGCTTTTCGAGGGGTCGAAGAGCGACCTGCTCGTCACGATCGAGGTCGAAGCATCGGCAGCATCCCTCCTCGCCGACTACGTAACGGAGGGTGCCGTCACCACGCACGCCAACGGGAGAGTGCGAACGACCATTCGTGTCTCCCACTATCACGGGCTCAAACGCCTGCTGGCGAGTATGCCGGGGGTGGCGACCGTGATCGAACCGCCCGAGGCGCGTCGGGCTGTGGCGGAGTGGGCAGAGGCCGGGGCGGCGCGGTACCGGTAATCCGGCGTTTACCCAGCCCACCGGCTAAACTAGACGCAACACCCATTTCGATTCAAAGGACGTGACCGATGGCCGGACTACAAGGCTGGCACCTCATCGTTGTTCTGGTCATCGTGCTGCTGCTTTTCGGCGCCACTCGCCTTCCCGCGCTGGCGCGGAGCATTGGCCAGTCCGTGAAGGTCTTCAAGACCGAGGTCAAGCCGGAGGAGAAGCCGGTTGGCACCCCCGGTGCGCCCGGCACCACCGGAACACCCACGCAGCAGTCGGGGACGGTCAACCCCTCCGACCCGGCTGATCCGACTACTAAGCCGTAATATCCGTGGCGAAGCGCACCAAGCGAGGCGCTGACCCGGAAGGACGCATGTCGTTCGGTCAGCACCTGATCGAACTCCGCAAACGGATCACGCGCGCCGCGCTGTCCATTGTGGTCGCGTCGATCGCCGGGTGGTTCCTCGCGGACTTTGTGCTGGGTGCGCTTCGCGCGCCGATCACCGCCCTCGCGGAGGCATCCGGTCGCACTGCCGAGCTCAACTACACCGGGCTGACCGAGGGCTTCGACGTCAAGATGCAGGTGACGATCACGCTTGGCGTGATCATTTCCAGCCCGGTCTGGCTGTATCAAATCTGGGCGTATATCGTTCCGGCACTGAAGCGCAACGAGAAGAAGTACGCCCTCGGGTTCCTTGGCACGGCCATTCCGCTCTTCCTCCTGGGCTGCGCGGCCGGCTGGCTGGTCTTTCCGCACACCGTGCAGTTGCTCACCCAGTTCGGCGCTGAGGGCACCACCTCAATCCTCGGGACAAAGGCGTATGTCGACTTTGTGATGAAGCTCGTGCTGGCGATCGGTGTGGGGTTTGTGCTCCCGGTGTTCCTCGTTCTCCTCAACTTCATCGGGCTGATGTCCGCCAGAACCATCCTCAAGGGCTGGCGAATCGCGGTGTTGCTGATCACCCTGTTTGCAGCGATCGCCACACCCTCCTCTGACGTTGTCACCATGTTCCTGCTCGCGATCCCGATGGTCGCGTTGTACTTTGCCGCGGCGGGAGTGGCCTGGATCCACGACCGCGGGGTCGTCAAGCGTGCCAACCGGCTTGCAGCCGAGATTGCGGTATAAAACCGAATGACTTCGCTCTCCCCGGCCGAGCGGTATGCGGCATCCCGATCACGCGTCAACAAGCCGATGGTGCAGTCGTTCCGCGACAACCAGAAGTTTGACCTCGACCCGTTCCAGCTCGCTGCCTGCGAAAGCCTTGAAGCGGGCAACAGCGTTCTCGTGGCTGCCCCGACGGGTGCTGGCAAAACAATCGTCGCCGAGTTCGCGGTCTACCTCGCCATGCAGGACACCCGTGACAAGGTCTTCTACACGGCGCCGATGAAAGCGCTCAGCAACCAGAAGTATCAGGAGCTGGTTGCTGAATACGGCGCGGACTCCGTTGGGTTGCTGACCGGAGACACGAACGTCAACTCCGGGGCGCGCATCGTTGTGATGACCACCGAGGTGCTCCGCAACATGCTCTACGCGGACTCGGATCTGCTCAAGAACCTCTCCTACGTGATCATGGACGAAGTCCACTACCTCGCCGACCGGTTTCGCGGCGCCGTGTGGGAAGAGGTCATCATCCACCTGCCGCAGCACGTGCGGATGATTGCGCTCAGCGCGACGGTCTCCAACGCGGAGGAGTTTGGCGACTGGCTGCAGGTCGTTCGGGGTGACACGGACGTCATTGTGTCGGAAGACCGGCCCGTTCCGCTCGAGCAACACGTGCTCACACGAACCCGCATGCTCGACCTCTTTGACTCGTCCGGCGTCGCCGCGACGCACCGCGTCAACCCGGAACTGGTCGAGCTGACCCGCGGCGGAGGCGGCGGCGGCCGCGGTGCGGGGGCGCGCGGATCCGGTGGACGCGGACGGGGATACCACGGTGCCGCGTCCCGCGGCGGAGGCCACGGACAGCAGGGCAAAATGGACCGCCCTGAGTTCATCGCGCTGCTCGAGTCGAAGAACCTGCTGCCGGCCATCTTCTTCATCTTCAGCCGGGTTGGCTGCGACGCCGCGGTGCGCCAGGTGCTGCGCGCGGGTGTTCAGCTGACGACACTCGCCGAGCGCGATGAGATCCGCGAGATCGTGGAGGAGCGCTGCCGCACCCTTCGTGACGAGGACCTCGCCGTGCTCGGCTACTGGGAGTGGCTCGACGGGCTGGAGCGCGGTGTGGCCGCGCACCACGCTGGAATGCTGCCCGCCTTCAAAGAGGTGGTGGAGGAGCTCTTCCGCCTCAAGCTGGTGCGCCTGGTGTTCGCCACCGAGACGCTCGCCCTCGGTATCAACATGCCCGCGCGTACCGTTGTTCTCGAGAAGCTCGAAAAGTTCAATGGCGAGGCGCGTGTGCCGATCACACCGGGGGAGTACACCCAACTCACCGGACGCGCCGGCCGGCGAGGCATCGACGTTGAGGGACACTCCGTCATCCAGTGGGTGGAGGGACTGGACCCACAGGCCGTTGCCTCACTGGCGTCGCGTCGCACCTACCCGCTCAACTCCAGCTTCAAGCCCACCTACAACATGGCTGTTAACCTCATCGATTCGTTCGGTCGGGAGCGCACCCGCGAGGTGCTGGAATCGTCCTTCGCCCAGTTCCAGGCCGACCGAGCCGTTGTGGATATCGCCCGAAAGGTGCGGTCGCAGCAGGAGTCCCTCGACGGGTACGCAAAGTCGATGGCGTGCCACCTGGGTGACTTCGGTGAGTACACCAGCATCCGCCGCGAACTCACCGACCTGGAGCGCAAGGCGGGCGTTCGCGCTGACCTTCAGACACGCGCCGAGCGCGACAAGCGTCAGAACCAGCTCGCCCTCCTGCGCAAGCGGATGAAGCAGCACCCCTGTCACAGCTGCCCAGAGCGCGAAAATCACGCCCGCTGGGCCGAGCGCTGGTGGCGCCTCAAAAAGGAAAACGACAAGCTCACCGCTCAGATTCGCACCCGCACCGGCGCGGTCGCCAAGGTCTTCGACCGCGTGACCGACGTCCTCCTTGGTCTCGGCTACCTCGAGTCCAACAAGGACGGTGTTGTCAGTGTCGGCAGCGCGGGCCGCACCCTGAAGCGGATCTACGGTGAACGCGACCTGCTGGTCGCCGAGTCACTGCGCCGCGGGCTCTGGGACAAGCTCGACCCCGCCTCGCTTGCCGCTATGGCTGCCGCCCTCATTTACGAACCGCGCCGCGACGAGGGTGCGCCCGACGAACGCAACCTGCCGCGGGGCAACTTCCGGGAGGCCTTCGACGAGACGGGCAACCTCTGGGCAAAGCTCGACGACATCGAGCGGGACAACCGGTTGCCCGGCAGCCAGCCCCTGGCCACCGGCCTGACCCTGGCAATGTACAAATGGTCGCAAGGGGCATCGCTGGACTCCGTGCTGACTCTCGCTGAGCTTGCCGCCGGTGACTTCGTTCGCTGGACCAAACAGACGATCGACCTGCTCGACCAGCTGTCGGTTGTGGCAGACTCGCCCGTCGGATCGACAGCGCGCAAGGCGCTCGATTCGGTTCGGCGCGGAATAGTTGCCTACAGCAGCGTTGCGTAAGCTCATCCGGTGACTCGAGAGCTTCGCCCGGTGCTGCCCCTGTGGGCCGCCCTGCTTTTTGCCGCGGCATCCGGACCCATCATGGACGCGGGGTTCCCCGACGGCTACCTGTGGCCGCTGACGTTTGCCGGGATTGCCCTTGTGCTCGTCAGCCTGATCGGCCGACGCCCGCGCTCGGCCCTGCTGGTGGGGTTCGTCGCCGGGCTCGCGTTCTACTTCATCCACATCGACTGGGTCTCGCTCTTCCTGGGACCGCTGCCGATGACCGCCCTCTCGGTGCTCGAATCGCTGTTTGTTGCGGTCGGAGCACTGCTCATCTCACTCGCGTACCGCTGGTGCGCCGCGCTCTGGTCGACCGGGCTCGGCCGTCTCGGGATGTTGCCGCTCGTTGTCTCGGGAATCTGGACGGCCCGCGAAGCCATTGAGAGCGTCTGGCCCTACGGCGGGTTTGCGTGGGGCAGGGTGGCGATTTCCCAGTCGGAGGGGCCGCTCGCGCACCTGTTCTCATGGATCGGCATCTCCGGCGTTACGTTCGTGATGGTGTGGATCGTCGCGTTGGCGGTCGAGGCGGTGCGGCTCACGTCGTTCCCGAGGCTCGCCCGGGTCACCGTGGCGGTGGCCGCAATCGCGCTGGCTGTTGTGGTGCCGGCGTTCCCCGTTGCGTTGCAGGGCACCAGCACGATTGCTGCGGTGCAGGGAAACGGAAAGGCCGCCTACTTCGACAGCCGCCAGCCCGGCGACCTGCTCACGGCCCAGTTACGGGCGACCGAGCCACTGTTCGGCACCAAGGTCGACATGGTCGTGTGGCCCGAGGGCGGGTCTGACCTTGATCCGCTCGAGGATGCCACCGCGGCGCGCGTGTTCGACCTCGTCAGCGAGCAGATGAACGCGCCCCTCATTGCCGGCACCATCACCCAGCGCGGTGAGCTGTCGTACAACACGTCGCTGCTGTGGAAGGCGGGGGAGGGTGTCACGGACTACTACGACAAGAAGCATCCGGTGCCCTTCGGAGAGTATGTACCGAACCGTGCATTCTGGGAGCCGTTCGCCCCCGACCTCATTGGCCTCATCGGCCGTGAATACACTCCGGGCACCACGGACACCGTCTTCGACATCAACGGCGTCATCGCCGGAATCAATATCTGTTTCGACATCACCGACGACGACATCATGCGCACCTCGGTGCAGGAGGGCGCCCAGGTCATCCTGGCGCAGACCAATAACGCCGACTTCGGCAAGACCGACGAGAGCGTGCAGCAGCTCGCTATTGCCCGCATCCGCGCGATGGAACTTGGGCGGACCGTCGTCAACGTCTCCACCGTGGGGACCAGCGCGATGATTCGTCCGGACGGCTCCACCATCGTCCAGCTGCCGACCTACACGGCAGCCGCCATGGTCGAGACGGTTCCGCTCAGCACCACCGTTACACCGGCGTCCATCGCGGGCAAGGGGATCGAATACCTGGTGGGCGGCTTCGGGCTGTTCGCCGTGCTCGTCGCCGGCCTCGCAGCGCGATCACCGCGGCCCCGCAGAGTCCGCGCACGCGGCTGACCCGACCAAGGGAGCGCGCCTCGAGCCGCGAGCCGACAACAAAAAACCCCGCACCACTCGACACTCGAGCGGATGCGGGGCTGATGTTTAGCGGGAGCTAAGCACCGATCTTCTGCTGGCCCTTACGAGCCCGCAGGTAATCGAGACGCTCCTGGAGGAGTTCCTCCAGCTCGGGGCGCGTACGGCGCTCGAGCAGCATGTCCCAGTGACTCCTGGGAACCTTGGTCTCAACGGCGGTCGTCTGGACCGGGTTGCCGTCGCTCGCGAGGAGGACGCCTTCCTGGCCAGTCTTGGGGGATTCCCAGACCTCGGGGACCTCGGCCTCAGCGGAGAACGTCACCTCGAAGGTCTTGCCGTCGGCGGTGCGGTACATGCTCTTCTTTCGCGGGGAAAACTCGACGCCCTCTTCGCTCTGTAAGCTCTGGGTGCCCAGTCTCATGCCGCGCAAACTACGGTCTGCCATTGTGTGGCCTCCTTCACTCGCAATGCATTCAAAGTTATAAACCCCTTGGCTGGACGTAACCTTCCAGCCTCACTCCATTCACAGGGAGTTCCCAGTGCGGTCTTCTACAGACCCGCGGAATCCCGGGGTTCTTCGCACGATTCGCGCGGAAGAAGCCAGAAAACCCAGTCAAACACTCAGGTTCGGGATGCTGCCCGCCCGCGTCGTTCGCGGCAGGCGCCGCCCCACCCTACGCCGTCTCAGCCCGCGGCGGGGCCAGCTGCCTCGCCCCGGGCACGGACCACCTCGAGCGCGATGTCGGCGCGGTCGGTAACCAATCCGTCGACGCCCAGGTCGAGGAGACGATGCATGTCCTCCGGATCGTTGACCGTCCAAACGTGCACCTCGGCGCCGGCAGCGTGCAACCGACGAACCGTTCGGGCGGTGATGATGCGTACCCCACGCACACGCTCGGGTAGCTGAACAGCGTCGACGTTCCGCAGCGTGAGGCGCGCGAGGGGGACCACCCCGATGGCGCAGGCGGCCACCGCGACACCCGACGCAACGGCG
>Ga0247742_10001226_pt1 | contig 18349 bp, 15 predicted proteins | sample UWRJL208509C2_FD_180944 | JGI IMG/M metagenome (GOLD analysis project Ga0247742, IMG submission 180944) | Plant litter microbial communities from Arlington Agricultural Research Station in Wisconsin, United States - UWRJ-L208-509C-2 | ecosystem: Environmental > Terrestrial > Plant litter >... | reverse complement strand
ATGTTTATATTCAGTATTTTAGCAATATATTAATTAAACCAATTACATTATGGGTATTAAACCAGGACCAAAACGACAGACTGATGAAGGTAAAGATGACAGGAGGCAACGTGTTACTCCGGATAATCAGCCAAAACACCCCACTTTGAAACCTCACAAGCATGAGCCTAAAGATTGAGGTATTTTTATTTTAAACTCTTTTCAAAGCCTATCAGTTCCCGATAGGCTTTTTTGCAATTCAAATAATCCTAAGTTTATTTTTATATCGTAGTGTAGCTTAACGAAGTTATGTGTAGTTTGACGAATGTATTATTTAATTTATCATGTTTATATTAAGTTAGATGAAATATTAATAGTTATTAATATAAACACATAAATATTTAAATATTTACTCTGAAGTGTTTTAATTATTAGAAACATCTATACACCTAATGGAAAAAATCAGAATTAAAGAATTGGTTGATTTCCGCCGAAAATCCGATAAAACCAGAAAAAAAACTTTTGCTCAAAAGCTAAAGACAAGAACAGCAAAGGAAAAGAAAGATGAAGATTCAGGAGGAGGAAACTATTGGATAATAAGTAGTAGTAGTATCTTAAAAGTATTTAAAACTGATGATCCTGATTATTATGATTCAAAAATTGATGAAGTATCTCAAAAATTGAGCGATACTGAAATCGATAATACAAAAACTATGTATCAACGAAATATTGATATATTAACTGCTTTTAAAGATTTTGACTTCTCAGATTTAAAACCTATTACTAATTTAAAGTACCGGACAGTATCAAGAACTTCTCAAATATTGACGGTTAAAGGATTTCCATTGTTCATTAATCCCGATGCATTGTTTTCCTATACTATAAATGGGAAAGATGAGATTGGAGCATTGTGGTTAATCCAACAACAAGATGGTTTTTCTAAATCAGAACTAGGAATGTTTTGCGAAATTCTATATAGGTTTTTAGTAAGAAACTATGGGGCAGACTTTCAGATTTCTGAAAATTTTTGCACTGTTATTGATACCTGTGGCGCACAAAGAATTACTTATTCCGATATGTTAAGTGAAGGCGCAATATTTTTGATTGATGAAACTTTGGAAGAAATACAAACACTTTAATTTAATATTTATGAGAATTGATATTAAAACTACTTCACCCACAACTTTAAAAAATGCGATTATTAAAAATGTAGACGACAAAGAGTTTAGAACTTGGGAAATTCTTAAGGATGATAAAGATGATAAATTTCTCAATCATACGTCTGCTCAATATTCTAATAAGGTACTTATTCAATTATCTGTTTTAAAAGAAATCTTAAGAGTTACACCTAATTGGTGGAGCAATATAGGGGAACCGGATGAAGCAACAAAGGCTGTAATTATGGGGAATTTTACAGCACTTTTATTAACCTACTATACTGATGATTTTACTCATTTAGAAACTTTCGGTTGATATGTAGCTGTAATGGCAGTACTTGATTAGTGATATATATTCTAAAATATGTCTATATAGTAAAAGAGCCATGAAGCTCTTTTATTTTTATTCTGATTGTTTTTTAATAGCTAAATATAGAATTATTAATAAAATACCAGATTGAGGTTTTCCGTAATCAAGTAAAAATTTGTTGTACTACATTTAACCAATCTTAGATTCAATATATGATAAATACAATTGACTTACCAAATGAATTTCTAATCTCGTGGCGAAAGCATGCAAAAGTGATTGAAGGAGAGTTATTTCATAATTGGAAAAATTTAAGCGAATATACCAGCCTTATACAAAATAATGAAAATTGTCTATTAGCAGGTATTTCTAAAGATTTAGGTCTGGAATACCGCAGGGAATATTATAGTATTGATGCCGTATTTTATGATAAGTACAATGACAAAGTACCTAATCTTAATGAGAATTGGGTTTGGTTGCGTAATATTAAGATTGCCTTCGAGCATGAACATGATTCTACATCAACATACCAGGAAATAAGCCATCTTGCGATAACTAATTGTGAACTAAGAGTGTTGGTTACTTATCCATGGATGGAAGAGGATAAGCTTTTAAAATCGTATACTGAAATTATAAGAAGAAATACTACACTTCAAGCAGATAATAGTTTTTTAGTGATTTTTGGTTATGAAGATAATGGTCAAAAAGTAGCTTGGGATGCGTTTATTTATAGGGATAAAAAGTGGTACAAATTATAAATTGAAAACAATGAGTTTTGAAAAAGAACACGTACTACTTGATAAAGTAGGAGAAGTCGTCAGAGAAAATCAAGAGATTGAAATGAAAAAAGGTGAGGGCTTTAATATTTTCAGTATACTGAAACTAGAAACAAGCGAGAACAAGACCCATTCCGCATTTATTGCGGAATTGCTTAATCCAAAAGGAACACATCAGAAGAAGGGCCTATTCCTGAGTTTATTTGCCAATCTGATTGGTATAAAGGAGTGGCCTGACTTTGACAGAACAACTGTAATTATAGAGAAACATATTGGTAAGACCGATTTAGAGGCAGCTAGTGGCGGCAGGGTAGATATTTATATCACATATGGAAACCAGTCCATTTGCATTGAGAACAAGATTTATGCAGGAGACCAGCCAAAACAAATACAGCGTTATTGTAAACATAACAAGTTTAACAACAAAGTTTATTATCTGACCTTAAAAGGTGGTATGCCACATGTAGATAGTTGCGGTGATCTGGTGGCTGATATTGATTATTACTGTATTTCATACAAACATACGATCATAGAATGGCTACAATTATGTTTAGAGCATACAGACGAACACCCTATTTTGAGGGAAACGATCAGGCAGTATATAATTTTGATTAAAAAACTTACAGGAACCTTAACAAATAAAAAAATGGAAAATGAGTTAATGGATTTGCTTTTTAATAATCTTGAAGCAGCCGATACTATTAGTCAAAATCTAAGGACAGCTAAATACAAAGTAAAATCTGCATTCAGAAAAGAAGTGCAACAGTTATTGCAGGAAGCGGTAGGAAATGATTTTAGAGTTCAATTAGGAGCAGCTGATGTAGACAAAAACTATTCCCAGTTGTGGATCATCCCAGTGACAGATAAAACTACTCAACTTAAATATGGAATAGAATCTTTTAGTGGTAAAGGTCATTTTAATGGAAATATGTTTTATGGAATCCAGTCGGCCAAAGTAAAAAAGGATGAATTACCAGCAGGATTGAAAACTGAGAGAACTTTTGGAACTTGGTTGCAATACCGCGAGTATGAGGCCTATGATCAAAAAATAATGAATATAAATCATAAGTTCCTTCTTGCTGAATTACATAGAAACGAGACATTTCGTACTGGTTTAAAGAATCATATTGTAGAAAACTTTATGGTTTATTTTAATGAGACAAAAGTGGAATTGCTTGGGTTTATAGAAAAGGAGAAACGTAATATTATGGCATTGGAAGAAAAAAACTCTTGAGAGCAAAAAATAATATTAAATTAAAAAAAATACTGATATGTTAAGTGCAAGTAAAGAAAAATTATTATCCTTTTTAAATGGTTCAAGTCAATATATTATTCCTTTTTTTCAAAGAAGCTATGTTTGGAAAGTAGATAACTGGTCAGAATTATGGGAAAATATCATTGAAGAATATGGAGAAATGGTATTTAATAATAATCCTAAAAGCGAACATTTTATAGGTACAATAATTATTAAACAAATGCTCTCTTCTCAGGTTGGCGCTACAGAATACGAGTTAATCGATGGACAGCAAAGGATGACAACAATTAGTTTATTATTAAAAGCTTTTCATGATGCTACTCCTGAAGATAGTGCAAAAGCTTGGATAAATAAATTTCTAACTTTTGAAGATTCCTATGGAAACGAAAAGATTAGAATCCAACACAGCAAAGTAGATAGTGAATATTTTCAATCTATTATTCAAGACAAAAACAATAATGAAGAATTGTGGAATAAGTTTAAAGATTTAAAACTTGAAGATGTAGAGAAAAAATTAGAAAACGAAAATAGAATTGTTGGTGGTTATATTTACTACCGACATAAAATTGAAACCGAATGCAATTTAGACGATGTTAGAAAATATATTAATGTTGTAATTGAGAAGTTGCCAGTGATCCACATGGCACTAAATGCAGATGATGATGTTCAACAAATATTTGATACCATCAACTCCCTAGGTGTGAAGCTCACTACTGCTGAATTACTTAAAAATTATTTATTTTCAGAAAAAGAACTCAGAAATTATTATGAAGAGTATTGGCGGTCGGTCTTCGAAGTTGATGAAGATGCTATTGATTTTTGGAATCGAGAAAAAACTTCTGGTAGAATAAGGCGAACAACTGTAGAGTTATTTCTATATAGTTATTTAGTTATAAAAAAAGAAGCAAATGTCAAACTAGACACCTTATTCAAAGAATTTAAGAACTACCTGAAAGACAAAACAATCCCAGAAAAAATAGCTTTTGCAAAAGAGATCAATGAATATGCAAAGGTTTATGAGGAAATGCCAGATGGAGAAAATTTAGCTGAAATTGGTTTTGACCAACACGAAAAAAGGTTTTTCCATGTCATTAGAGAATTTGATGTAAATACAATTTTTCCATTAGTATTGATGATTTACAAAGAAGTTGGCAATCTTGAAGAAAGAATAAAAATATTAAAAGTATTAGAATCCTACATAGCAAGAAGAACCATTTGTAAATTAACTACCAAAAACTACAATAACTTATTTATTTCAATATTGAGTGAAGTTAAAAAAATGGAAAGCATTACAGCAGAAAATTTATTAACGAAGTTAAATAGTTATTCAGACGTTACAAATAAATTTCCATCAGATGCAGAATTTAAAGATGCTTTTTACAATAGATACCTTATCAATAAATACAGCCGGGAGGTTTTATATTGTATAGCTCTATATGATCTAAACCATGCTTATGTTGATAATAGAAAATTAAATTTTGGTGGATTTAGTGTAGAACACATGATGCCGAAAAATTGGGGCAAGAACTGGAAAACATTACCTGGAGATATAACAAAGGAGATTAGAAGTGGGAAACTATTAACTTTAGGTAATCTAACATTAATACAAGGCAAATTAAACAGTTCTTTAAGAGATTCCAGTTGGAGTAAAAAAAGAGCCAAACTTAAAGACTACTCTACTTTAAAGCAAACTACAGACTATTTAGCGATTGAAAACTGGCAAGAATCTGAAATAGATGCAAGAGCTGAAAATTTATTTAAGGTAGCAGAACAGATTTGGAAAAAATAAAAACACACTCAAAATACAAATTCTGTAACATAAACTTGATTGAAAATATTCCGGATCAAGAATTAAAGATTGAATATGGTTTCTCGTAAGGAAGGGGATTGCAGTTGTGATAGATTCGCTGGGTAATGATTTTTATAGAAAAAGTTTTTGAGATTATAGTACGGTTTTACCGTATTATTTGTTAAAGTTTATAAATGATGATTTTTTATAGTGAAAACAGGTATTTATACGTGGTTGTTTTTGTGAATAATGGAAAGGGTTTGATAGATAAATACTTTAGTTTTAGAGATTGTTTAAAACTCTATATCTAAGATAATAATGTTAAATTTGGAAAGGCATATAGTTAACATACAAATTATCAAATGGATAAATATAAACAAGTAATCGATGCATTAATTGCGTTTCGGAATGAACGTGATTGGCAGCAATTTCACGATTCTAAAAATTTAGCGCTTGCGATATCGATTGAAGCTTCTGAACTCAATGAGCTTTTTCTATGGAAAAAAGATAGTGAAACGGAAGATGTAAATAAAGATAAACTCAAAGAAGAACTTGCAGATGTATTGTCGTTTGCATTCTTGTTGGCGGAGAAACATGATTTGGATGTTTTTGATATAGTGTTGGATAAAATTAAAAGGAATGGGGAGAAGTATCCTGTGGATAAGGCTAAGGGCACGGCTAAGAAATATGATGAGTTATGATTGTATATCATGACACCAAAGCCAACTTCAGTAATGACGTTATATCGAATAATATAGAAAATATAATCCTTGACTATTACAAAGTAGCTATAGGAGGAACAACTGCTTCAGAAATCAATTCCTGGAAGAACTCCATGCAATATATGCATAATGTGTTGTTGGATGCAGAGATTCCAGATGACGCTGGTGTGGCAATCGAATTCCAAATTTCCCAGACTTCAAAACGTATTGATTTTATCCTGACTGGTCAGGACGAAAACCAAAATTCTCAAGTGATTCTGATTGAATTGAAACAATGGTCTAAAGCAGAAATTACAAGTAAGGATGGTCTTGTTATGACTTTCGTTGGCGGAAGAAACAGAGAGGTTAGCCATCCTTCTTATCAGGTTTGGTCGTACGCTTCATTACTAACAGGATTTAATGAGGCAGTATATACTAATAATATACAGTTAAATCCTTGTGCTTATTTACATAATTACGAATCGGATGGGATTATAAATAATGTGTTTTATAAAGATTATACTGATAAGGCACCAGTGTTCTTAAAAGAAGATCCATTCAAATTAAGGGACTTTATCAAAAGATTTGTCAAATATGGCGACAAGTCTAAAATTATGCTGCAAATTGAAGCGGGACGAATCAGGCCATCTAAGAATTTAGCTGATAATCTATCATCGATGCTAAAAGGGAACGTTGAATTTACGATGATTGATGATCAGAAAGTGGTTTATGAAAATGCAATGTCACTGGCCAAAGGTGCGGGAGTATTCAATAAAAAGGTTTTGATTGTTGAAGGTGGTCCTGGTACAGGGAAATCAGTCGTTGCAATCAATTTATTGGTGCAGTTAACTAAACTGGGTTTGCTTTCTCAATACGTTACTAAGAATGCCGCTCCACGGGCTGTATATGAAGCGAGACTAAAAGGTAATTACAAAAAATCTGAAATCACTAATTTCTTTACTGGTTCCGGAGCGTTTGTAAATACCGAAAAGGATATTTATGATGCTCTTATTGTTGATGAAGCGCACAGGCTAAATGCAAAGTCTGGGATGTTCAAACATTTGGGAGAAAACCAGATAAAGGAGATTATTAATGCTTCCAAATTCTCGGTATTCTTTATTGATGAAAATCAGAAAGTTACACTTCATGATATTGGGCGAAAAGAAGAAATTAGAGAATGGGCTAAAAAGGCCAATGCCACTGTGATGGAATTGGATTTATCATCCCAGTTTAGGTGTAATGGTTCTGATGGATACTTAGCATGGCTGGATAGTACATTGCAGATAAAACAGACTGCGAATAATGATTTAGCGGATATAGATTATGATTTTAGGGTAATAGATTCTCCTTCAGAATTACGAGACTTAATATTCGAAAAAAACAGAATCAATAATAAGGCAAGATTGGTGGCTGGTTATTGTTGGGATTGGGTAAGTAAGAATAATTCTAAAGCAAAAGATATTGTTTTTGAGGATTATGATTTTGCTATGCAATGGAATTTGAGTGTAGATGGCCCGAAATGGATCATTGAGCCTAATTCTGTAAATGAAGTAGGGTGTATACATACTTGCCAGGGATTGGAAGTGGATTATATAGGAGTTATTATTGGGGATGATTTAGTGATTCGTAATGGAGTTGTAAAAGTTAATCCTGATAGGAGGTCTAAGAATGATAGTTCTATAAAAGGGTATAAGGCGAGGATGAAAGTTGAACCGGAAGAAACGGTGGAATTAGTGGATGATATTATTAAAAATACTTATAGGACTTTGATGACTAGGGGAATGAAGGGGTGTTATGTTTATTGTGTGGATGAGGAGACGAGGGAGTATTTTAGAAAAATTTAAAAGAAATAAATACAATAAAAAATAATTATAGTAAGCAAATTATATTTACTTATAGAAAATAGCATATACATAAAGATGAAAAAAATAGAAATAAATTTAGGTGATGAATATAAAATAAAGGTTGAAAACAGCTCAGAATTTAGCGGTTCAATATTTATTGATTTATATGAAAAATCAGCAAAAAATGTTGATGACATTATTTGTCAATCCCTAAAAAAAAGGGAGTGGCACAAAAAAAATAAAAAATCTGATTTTTTAAACATTGATGATTATAATAATGTTATAGCATTTACAGGAGAAAGAGGAAGTGGAAAGAGCTCATCAATGGTTTCTTTTGCTAATTCTTTAGTTCAAAATTCATTTTCTAAATCAGATTTTTTTAAAGATTATAATTATTTAAATAAAGCTGAATTTTTATCGATTGAAATTATAGATCCATCTTTATTTAATGACCAAGATACTCTTTTAGAGATTATCATATCAAAAATGTTTTTAAAATTTCAAAAAAGAATAGATAAATCTGATTCTATAGATATTGATTATGATAAAAAAAGATTAATAGTTGGTTTGTTTCAAAAAGTATTTGATAATTTAAAAACGCTTCATAATGAGAAGACTATTATATACGAACAAGAAGCTATTGAAGCTTTAAGCAAACTGGCTAATGGAACAAATTTAAAAGAAAATTTTAGAATTTTAATTGATAATTACCTGGATTTTTTTAATACCCCAAAAGGGTTTTTATTGTTGGCAATAGATGATTTTGACTTGAACATTAAAGGAGCTTATCCGATGTTGGAAAATATTAGACAATATTTAATTCAAAATAATATTTTAATTTTAATTGCATGTAAAATCGAACAACTTCAAGATTCTATAGAGCAGACAATTATTGTAGATTATAAAGAATTATCTGGTTTTCGTGATAAAGAATCAAATGACTCTCCAGCAGGAAAAGCAATTAAATATTTAGAAAAACTTTTTCCAATAGCACATAGAATTGTGACACCACAGATTACTACATATTTAGTTGATGATATTAAAAAGAAAAATGATGAAATTGTTAGTGAATTTGTAGTTAAAAATAACAATATAACTATTTTAGCGACAGATACTATAGAGGAAGGAATATTACAAATTCTTTATAAAAAAAATAATTTATTTATATCGAAATCAAATCAATCTATATCTTTTATAGTACCTGAAACAATTAGGGAATTATCAAACGTAATAAGCTTTTTATATTCTTCTGATAATATAATAGATTTTAAAAATTATTTGTTAAGTGAAATAAAAAATAATTTAAGTAGCGATTTAAGCATAATATTTTTTGATCTAGAAAAGCATGAAATTAAATATTTAAATCAATATATAGCAAATTGGTTAGGAGAAAAGTATCCTATTTATGCAGATGAAGGTGATTATTTACCTACTCCTACTTCTCGCTCTAGACGTGTAAATACTCAATTTTCAATTTTAAAGGCATCTAACCCTTATAATTCATCATTTGGAGATATATTATATTTATTGCAATACATTGAAAAACAGAGTTTAATTACAGATAAGGATAATTATGAATTTGTGTTTTATTTGAAACTATACTATTCTATCAGGTATAAAATAAATTATCTATCCAATAAAAATTCAATTTATACAATTACAACTCCATTTTTAATTAATGAAGTTTTAAATATATTTCCCCTACCTAAAGATAGAGTAAAAAAAAGAGAAAATTTTATAATTTATAATTTCGATAAATTAGTAGAGAAAGTTAAAAATAGAGAAGTTAAAATTGAAATTTATTATTGGATAAGTTTTTTTGTTGGTGTGATTGGGGAGTTTAATTCCAATTATAGAATGAAAGAACAAACTTTTTACGAAACAGCAATAAATCAATCAGGAGCAAAACATACAGAGGCAACATATAACTGGTTTTCTTTTGTTGTAACAAGCTTAGAACCTAATTTAATTAAAAAACGGCTATTACCACAAAATTTATGGCAGGATGAAAATACATTGTACGAAAGTTTAGTAGATTGGAATAATTTAAATAATAGATCTGAATATAATTTACTTTTTAACATTTTCTTCTTCGAAGAAATGATAGCTTTTTGGTCCGAATACTCTTTTGAATATCGTGAAGCTTTAGGAAATGATTATGAAGAAGTAATGTTTACATATTTTTCAGATAGTGCCTTAACATTTGTTTTTGATTCATTAAATAAGAAATACCCATACTTGCAAGTTGATAAAAAAATATTAAATGAGAATCCCATAATTGTTTTCTGGAAAGAAAATCGTTTTGAAATAAAAAAGATATTGAATGAAATTTACGAATCGAAAAAAGGGGATATCAAAAATTATGATATAATACCTAGATTAAATACTAGACAAAAAGAAGTACTAAATTTTTATTTAGTGCATTTACCAAATAGAACAAATAAAAAAACTACTGTCACAAGGTTTATTAAGAAACTTAAAGAAGTTAATTTACAAACGATTGATATAAACGAATTCCAATCCTTAAGAAGTAAAATGAATAATGAAAATGAGAAAGTTACTATCGATAAAATTATAGAAAAAATTGAAAACCTATTAGATTCAGAAAATGGATAATCTTAGATCTTCAATAAAAATCATTTTTAGTAAATTCCATCCCGATTCGATTTTAAAAGAATATTTTAACAACTCAGTTCAACCTCTAACAGAGGCTTTTGGTTCTAATGATTTTCACAAGTTATCATTAGGACAGATTCAGAATTATTCCTGGGATGAACTATTAAATATTAAACAAAAACTTGATGAAGATTGGTTTAAAGATGTTTATAGAAATAATGATAAACGAACATCAATTTTTAATTTGTTAATACATTTTAATAAACTGGTACTGAGTGAAATTCAAAACGAACCATTTGTTCATTTTGAACATCTTTTACGCTGGCGACAGATTTCCTTTGATTTAGGGGAGGATATATTTACTAGTTCATATTTAGCTTATATGGACGTACGCTCTGGACGAAATAGACATTATTTTGCATGGAGACCAGTTTTATTTTCTAATAATGTACGCCTTAAAGGAGTCTTAGAACAGGGAATTGCAGAAAATCATTTTCATCTTAAAGGTTCTGCTCCTGTATTTGATTTATCATGGTTAAATTTAATGAATACTATATCTGGTCACTATGATGCTTTTAAAAAACTTGAATCACAAGTAAAATTAAATACGACTATAAATAATTCGTTTAATACAGGTTCGGATGATATTGAAATATTAGTATATAAAGCGGCTTATATTAGACAATTTTTGTTCCAGAAAATAAATAATATTCGATCAGAAAATAGTATTAATAGTCATATAAAGTATGCTTCTAATAGACAAGATTCTTTCGAATTTATAATGAATTTATCATCAATTGAAGAATCTATAACCTCATTAAAAAACACAAATGGCTATTTATTTGGACATTTTGGGAATAAAATTGTAGCTGATTATGCAATACCAAAGTATCTTCATGTTGATAATTTTAATGGTTCAGTTCTTCTCACAGGAGAAAGGAAATTTCTTTATGAGTGTTTTAAAAAAATATATTCAGGAGATAAATTATTCAGAAATTTACAGGATTTTTTTTATGCTTATTTATTAATTAAAAATAAATTTAGAGAAGAATTAATTCAAATAAATAAAAAAGTGGGATTCGGGAACTTTTTAAAATACCAGGATAGAAAAGAAGATTTTATTCCAAAAAAAACTATTTACGAAACAGCATTTCTAACAATGGCGGTTAATGATAGTCTTGCTTTTCAAAAAATTAGTTCGTTTGAAACCAGAATAGCACCAAAGAATTCTGTTAAGGATTTAAATTCAACGTTAAATAAAATAAATAGTTTAATTTTTGAAGAATCTATAACCCCATCTTCAATAAATTCAATAACAGAACGATATCTTAAACAGATAAAAAGAACTGAACATGAAAAAAATAGCTATAAAGAGCAACCTAAGACTAATCATTTTCATGTATTACATTTTATAAAAGAAAAGGACAGGCAATCAACTAATATAAAAGATGATCATATTAGTTCAATAACTCCAAGGCATGCTAAGCTAAGAGAAAAAGTAAAATTGCAATCTAAAGCTATAGTTGAATTACGTGAAGGATTTTCTAAAAATTCAAATTTGATAAGGGGTATCGATGCAGCTTCATCAGAATTTGATACAAGACCTGAAGTTTTTGCTCAAGCTTTTCGTTATTTAAAAGACCATAAGTTAAAAGGAATACATAGTAACTTAAAAGAGGATATTAAAGAATATCGGTTATATGGTACATATCATGCAGGGGAAGATTTTTATGACATAATTGATGGATTAAGGACTATAGATGAAGCTATTCAGTTTTTGTCTCTTAAACAGGGAGACAGAATAGGGCATGCTTTAGCATTAGGAATTGATGTAAAAGAATATTTTAATTTCAAAGGCAAAAAATTGATGCTGCCAAAGGAAATATTACTCGATAATATTGTTTGGTTGTTAGCTAAAATCAGAAAATTTGGAATTAGCATTTGTAGGCCGGAAGTAAATAGGTTAGAAAAATTATATGATAATTTATTTCATGAATTATATCTTGCAAACTTTGATGAGATTCATAAACATTCGATATATCCGCACACACAATTTTATGATGCTTGGAAGCTAAGAGGGGATAATCCAGATCTATATTTAAATAGATATAAAGAAGATATAGAACTAATTCCAAATTATGACTATTGGCAACGTTGTCGAATTAATTATTTTTATCCCAAAAATTCCAATATCCGCTCTAATGAAACAGTCAAATTTCTTTATCATGAATATCATTTTAATCCAGGAATAAAAAGGTCTGGTAAAATGATTAAGCAGTTTTCAATTTCAGACGATTATATATGTTTAGTAACGGAAGTTCAAAAATGTTATCAAGATTCAATTAAGAACTTAAATATAGGAATAGAATGCAATCCGACTTCAAATTATTTAATTGGAACATTTGACAGATATGCAAAACATCCCATTGTAAATTTTTATAATTTAGGATTAGAAACAAATCCTGAAAAGATAAAAGCTTGCCCCCAACTATTTGTTTCTATAAATACAGATGACCAAGGAATTTTTGGAACTTCTTTAGAGAATGAATATGCGTTAATGGCAATTGCCTTAGAAAAAGAAAAAGATGAATATGGAAAGTCAAAATATAATCAGGCAATGATTTATCAATGGTTGGACAATATTAGGAAAATGGGGTTAGAGCAGAGTTTTAAAAAAGATTAATGTTTATATTCAATTAAAATTAATATGCAAGATTTTCTATTAAATAAAAAAAACTTACAAAAGATTGAATGGCTTTTACCTAGATTAAAGTATTCGGTTTTGCCCTTAAAGATAATAGAATGGCTAGAAAATTTTGACAACAAGGATAGAGATAATGCATTAGACTTTATTACAACTGTATGTTGATGAATTCGTTTTCAGATATAATAAAAGAAAGACAACAGAAGCAATGCATTTTAACTTATTGCTGTCAAATACACAAATCGTTTAACTTATAAAGAATTAATAGGATAATGGCAAAGACTAATCTACCAAAAGTAAAGTATAAGGGGCAAATAGAAATAGGAGAATTTAAAATTTCTTGTGCAGTATTAGATAATGGAGAAAGAATATTAGTAGACAGAAGTTTATCGAATGCTCTTGGAATTAAAGGAAGTGGAGCATATTGGCAAAAGAAAAAAGAGGGAAAAGGCGCTGTACTTCCTGAGTACATTTCAGCAAATTATCTTATCCCATTTATAAGTGAAGAAGTATTTGAAAAGCTATCAAAACCAGTTGTTTATGTAGATGAAGACGGAGAAACATATGAAGGAATACCCGCTACAGGATTGGTTGATATATGTGATATTTGGCAACAAGCGGATAGAAAAGGTGCTTTGGCAAATAGGGATAATGCAAAATTAGTAGCAGATAATGCTTATATATTATTTAAGGGTTTTGCAAACATTGGTATAACCGCTTTAGTGGATGAGGCTACGGGATATCAATATGACAGAGAGAAAGACGAATTACAAAAAATTCTAAAGAAATATATTAGTGAAGAATTATTGCCTTGGCAAAAAAAGTTTCCAGATATATTTTATAAAGAGTTATTTAGATTAAATGGATGGGATTTTACAGTAACTGGAATTAAAAAAAGACCTGGAGTTATTGGTACTTGGACTAAAAAATTAGTCTATGAAGAATTACCGAAAGGAGTTTTAGAAGAATTGGAAAAAAATGTTCCAAAAAGTGAAACGGGGAATAAAACGGTTAGATTTCATCAACTATTAACGGATGATATAGGGAATCCGCATCTTACGGCTCAAATAAATCAAATTGTAACTCTATTTAGGTTATCTGACAATATGAAACATATGTGGCAACAATTTGAAAAAATAAAAACTAAACAAATAACTAATCAGTTAGTGCTTCCTTTTGATTTTGATGATAAAGGGCATACCATTGAGCCAATAGACGAATCTAATATGTCGTCGTCTGATAAAAAATTAAAGCAGTCAATTGAATTCAAACCAAAAAACAACGAATAAAGGGGTACCGTCTCATAAAGTGTGTAAGTCAAAAAAAATAATAGCGTTTACAAACCCCGTTATTTTTTGTTTAATTTTAAACTTTACACTGTCTTATGAAAAAAGAAGATTTATTATCCGACGATTTCCTGAAACATTTTAAAACAGGAGATAATTGTACGGCTTCTTTGCCGAACTGCAAAAACGGGGCATCGAGAAGATGCTAGAGGACGAACTCAATGCCTATCTGGGCTATGGCAGGAATGGGAGAAAGACTGCAGAAAACTCCCGCAACGGAATATCTTCCAAGAAAATCAGGATCTCTTTGGGGTAGTCAACAGATAACCTTAACGGTTTTTACACAGACCATCTGAAGTGTATTCTCAGAATCTCATACACAGATTTGTGTAGTACACCAAATCCGTACTGCCTGCCGCTATGTGGGATGGAAGGATAAAAAGAGTTCAGTGAAGACAGACATGAGTGTAAGTACGATTCGCCAAACAGGGAAGCTGCCAGGGCAGCACTGGGTGATTTTTTTGGCAAACGGAACAATAAATATCTCTATGCTGTCAAATCATGGCAGGAAAACTGGGAGGGACTCACCGTCTTTTTTGATTTCCCTGCAGAGATCAGAAAAATCATTTACACAACCAACCTGATACCAAAAACAAATTATCATTTCCAACCGATAAGGCTATACTTAAATCAGTATATCTGACTATAAGGGAAGTAACCAAAAAATGGTCAAAGCCAATACATAATTGGGGCTTAATACTAAACCAGTTCAAAATAACACACTTTGTGGGATAGTCTCTAAAAAAAATGAGATTTCTTCTCAAGATCTTATATAATTTTATTACTCTTTCCAAGATTACACTCTTTACAACTTGTAATGTAATTATTGAATTCATCTTTGCCTCCACGAGAATGTGGAACTTTATGATCTATTTCTAAATTAGCTCCTTCATTTGCATTTTGACCACAATATTGACAAGTAAAATTATCTCTTTGAAATATTTCAAAACGTAAAGTTTTAGATATAGGAGACCTTTTAGTTATTGGCGGTTTTAGTTTGGTTCTTACAAATTTCGAATCAAAAATATATTTATTAAATTCTGAGCATTCAGAAAAATGTTGATTTCTGTTATTTGTGAATCTATTTCGCTCTTTAAATTTATCATATTCGCCTGCGACACTTGCAACGCCGGGGAATAATGCATTTTCTGTGTCAAATAGATTCACTTCTGGACACATATTACGATAAAACATATAATTATCACCTTTACTAATAATTGGGTTTTCTCCTTGTATATCTATTTGTTTTTCTACAAAGTCTTTCGGTAAACATCCGTCTTTTTGTAGTGCTTTTACTGCATTGTTTTCAGGATCAAATTTATAGTAATCAGAAAAAAAATATATTGTAAAAGTCCTACGCATACAATAATTTAGAATTGGACATCTAAGTGGTAAATCTTTCTTTGTACTAATTTCGAAATATTCTTGCTTATTCATAAGTTGAAAGTTACGTTTAATATTTTAAATTTGTAAAGTGCTTATTTTGAGACTTTATAAATTTGAACGAAGTTATAAAAAACTATTATAGCTTGCATGAAAATGAAAAATGTACTATTTATTTGTGCATTTATATTTTTTATTATCTTGTTTTGCATTATTTCCTCGGAAAACCCCAATCACAACCAACTCCTTCCATCTCTATAGAATCCAAAACATCCTTACTAATCCTATAATCCCTTATAATCTTAGTCTCCTTTTCCGTTTTAAGTCTATAAGAAAGCCTAGCATTTCTTCCAAGATCAGCTTCAGTAGCTCCATTAAGCGGAATACTATTTTCTGCCTCAGCATTTGCTTCCCTATCCGCAAAAATCATCCTCTCCCAGATCTGTTGTCTTTTCATATAAGATACATTCCATTTGGTTATTTCCTTTTCCTTTAAAGAATGTAAACCAGCTTGGTTAAAACTAACTTGGGCTACTGAATCCATAGGCATTTTAGCAATCATCGCAATCCATTGTCCAAAACCGGATTCGGCTCTTTCTTTTGATAGATACGCATAAATGCCAATGGAGTTAGGATGATCGAGATATTCGAAACCGGTTCTGTTGATTCGTTCGTTATAGAGGTGATTTAGGGTGTTTTCTAATTTAGCCGCCGTAATGGAATCTTTTGGATCATTGATTACAATGGTAGTCATAATCTGTACTTTGGACGGCATTTGTGTAAGGGTATCTTCGAGGATTGTATAGTGTAGTAGGTTCTTTGGATCTTCTGGGAGGTTTTTAGGAGTATTTTGGTTTCCGCAATTGATGAAAAATTGGGAGAATAGGAGGAAAGCGATAGCTTTTGTTAATTGGGATTTTTGTGGGTAAAGGAGTTTCATGTTGGGGTGTTTTTGTTCCAAACTTAGTATTTAAGTATTGACTCACCTTACGGTTTTCCGTATTTGGTTTTGAAACTTTCCCATGCGTTATTGAGACGGATTACATTTCCACTATTTCACTCTCGTCCACAGCTCTAAAGTTAGTCCTATTGAAAGCAATAGACTCTTCCGGGAAACTTTTCCTATCCCCGTCATGAAAAGCATTTGTAAAATATACGGTATCTATTAAAAGGTGAGTTAGAAATAATGCTTTCCAATAGCCTTTGCTGATATACCATGTATTGGTTGCAGAATCCAATACCAGGATTCTGAATTGTTTCACAGCTTGTGTTGTTGTGAATAAGCCGAAAAGATGCTTTGTTTTGATCTTTTGGATTTCGAAACGATTAAAAGCAAAAAGAGTATTATTAAGGGTTTTTACAAAATTCCAATCTAAAAACTCCTGTTTTAGTTCAATAGTATTAACCTGTAATTTGCCAATAGATGGACCTGACATTCCAAAGTGTTCATATGAATCATAATATAGTATACTTGGTTTATTATCAGCCTTTCGCTGCAGCACCGGATTCACAATACTTATAATTTTCCCCGTTCCAATTATACGTGCACCTTCACAAAAGTTGAATTCCAAATTTTCATAAAGCTGCCCCTTGAAGTATTCTGTCCCGATTATTTTTATCGATGCTGTTACACTTTCTCCTGGCGCAACCGTGTCCTGATCTATAAAAGTTTGTATACAGCCGGTTTGCATTTTAGCAAATGGGAACTCTATTTGTGGCCTGTAACCAGAATGAGCAGGTGTAAGGCGTCCGCCTTCTTCTGCAGTCCTGTATTTCAACAGTGCGATAAAATCGGTAGTGGTTATCATTGGTACCATTTATTCTTTTAATAGCCACTTAAGATCTTCATTTCATTTGATATAAAAAGCCGAAGAATCCATGTTAAGTTCGTGTCTTTGATTAAGTAAAGGTATGAATAGTAAAGGATGTTAGAATGAATATTAGAAAAAAGGCTTTAAGTATACTAATAATTGGATCAAATGAATTGCTATCCAATAAAAATGACTAACTATGTTATGCATTATTACCAAACAGCTCCATATGAAATATCTGTATTTAAGCCTATTCCTTGTTTTTCTATCCTGTCAACAGCCAGCCTCTCAATCAATCGTATTTCATAAATCCAAAATTGACAGTCTTTTCACAGAGCAGGACGTAGAAAAATTTCTTGTTGCTACAGATCCTTTATTAAAAAACTTTACTGTTATGAAGCCAGGTGATTATAGGAATTCTGAATCCTCATTCTGTAAAAAGACAGCTGATTCACTGGGTATCCGGAAGAGTTTTTATAAGGCTGATTTTGATGGTAACGGGTATACTGATTTGTTAGTAAGTGGTAAGGATTCTAATTTTAATGTTATTGTGATCATGAACCATTCTAACAATAGCTTTTCTACCGAGTATCTTTATGGAGAATTTAGTGGCGATTGCTCCTTCCCTAAAGTTGATACTATTGAAGATACGCCTGTAATAGACTATTATTTTGAAAAGCA
>Ga0247742_10001225_pt1 | contig 18358 bp, 11 predicted proteins | sample UWRJL208509C2_FD_180944 | JGI IMG/M metagenome (GOLD analysis project Ga0247742, IMG submission 180944) | Plant litter microbial communities from Arlington Agricultural Research Station in Wisconsin, United States - UWRJ-L208-509C-2 | ecosystem: Environmental > Terrestrial > Plant litter >... | reverse complement strand
AACGCCATCGGTTGATCGAACGCCGGATGGCGGAATACGAGGCGATACGTGCCCCCGGTGCGAATATCCATGTCGCACGAGACCAGTGACATCCCCGCGGACTTCGGAACCCACCACTGCTTGAACAGTTCGGGCGTGCTCCATGCTTCGAAGACGATGTGCGCTGGGGCGTCGAACGTTCGCGTCACGACGAGTTCGCGGTCGGCCTTGCGTTCCACCACGGTGCGATTACTTTCTTTTGCGTTGGTCATCTGCTTTCTCCTTGCGTTTCAAGTGCTCGACAAGCTTGTCCAACTCGTCGAAGCGCGCGCTCCAGAGTTGGCGGTGCTGCTCGATCCAGGCGGCCTCTTCTTCAAGCAGGCCTCGCCCGAGCTTGCAGGTACGTACGCGCCCCACCTTCTCCGTGGTCACGAGTCCCGCCTGCTCCAGGACGCCGACATGCTTCTTCATGCCCGTAAGGCTCATGTGGAACCGTTGGGCAAGGTCTGTGATCGAGGCATCCGAGCTCCCGAGCTGCTCCAGCACGCCACGTCGGGTGACATCGGAGAGTGCGGCGAAGGTTGCGTCGAGGCGGGCTTGATAGTGAACCATATGGTTCACTGTAGGACGGACATGCCGGATTTGCAAGTGAGTTCAGAGCCTCAAGCCCATGCTCGCGACCACCACATCAATGCGCTGCGTGAAACCCGGTATGAATCCCCAACCCGCCGCCCGTCACGCATGGATCGATGGCACGACCTTCGCGAGTGGCTAATCGCCCAGCCCGATGGAAGTACGCCTCAATGGCCGCCTTTCGCAGGGAACGCTACACAGAGAAGCTTCCTGTGCGTGCGTCGCGATGGAACCCAAGCTGCATGAGAGGCATGGACTCGGAAACACCCGATCTCGCACGGACGAAGCACTTTATGCCGATAAACGCGGGGGACGCGATCAAATCGGCTTCACGGTATAGGTGTATGGTCGGATTGTCAGTTCGGAGGGCACATGCGAAGGGCATGTGCCGATTCGGCAAGAACAACCAGCAAGGGGGCTCCGTGCCGTCGGATCGCCTGATCGATTATTACGAAGCGGGTCATTGCTCGATGCAATGGCGCGGGTTCCTTCATGCACTGGCCAATGAGTTTTCCGACGCGTTGCCCTGGCACGACCTCCGGCGCCTGATGGCGAGGATCGGTGCGCGATATGCCGCGGATCACCCGCTGGAGCGCTACGAAACACTCGACGAGTGGTGTTTCGCGGTGAATCGTTGCTGGCAAAAGAGCGACTTTGGTTTCGCCGTGGTCCGCGATCAGAACCGACATCTGGAGATTCGCCACTATGGCTCGCCGCTCTTCCTTGCCATGGGTATGGACAAAGCGCAGTGGGCCGTGGGATTCCTTGAAGGCGTGTATTACGCCTGGTTCGTGCAGGCGGGGATGGGCACCGGTCTCGAAGTGCGTGCCGAGACGCCGGAAGCGGACAACCCAGGTGACCGCTCGACCTGCCTTCGCCTTGTGCGGGCAAGCGTGCGAAATCCGGCGGGACTGGAGTAGACCATGATGCATTCCGACGACGTACTGAGCCTGTTCGAGCGCATCGGTGGCGCTTCCGATGCCTACCAGGATTTCGCGAGGGTGCGGCACAAGTCGGCGCTGAAAACGCCTGCCGCGGCCCCTCCGGAGACCACCGCGAAGGTCGAGGCCGCTGGCAGCGCGTTGCCTGCGAGCGAGGCGGTGCCTGCCCATAGTGAGCCCTCGGCCATCATCGAGCCCACGCCTCCGGATACAGCCGGCTCGACACCGATGCGTGAGCTGTTCGCCAGGCTGCTGGCCGTCGAACCCGCGATAGCGGAAACCACCGCGAGTCCGCTGGAACGGCTGCGTACGCCGCCAGGCCCTCGCGCGTAATGCTGGCAAGGCTCATTGGGTGCGCACTGGTCATCGTCCTTGCGATCGTCGTGATCGTCGTACCGCTGCCGATCGAGCAGCAGCTCATGTTCTCGGTGGCCCTGGCCTGCGCAGCCATTCTGCTTTCGCGCCTGCGCGGAAGATTGGCGGCGCTCGCGATGATGGTACTGTCCGTGGTCGTCTCGTCTCGGTATATGTACTGGCGGCTGACGGAAACGCTGCAGATGGATCGGCTGCTAGACGCCTTCCTGGGCGCCGGCCTGGTGTTCGCCGAAGCGTACGCGTTCGTGGTGCTTGTGCTGGGATTCTTCCAGGTGCTGTGGCCTCTCGGCCGCAAACCGGTTCCGTTGAGCGCCGACCGCTCCGGATGGCCCAGCATCGATGTGTTCATCCCCACCTATAACGAATCGCTGCAGATCGTTCGGCCCACGGTGCTCGCCGCGCTGGAAATGGACTGGCCCGAGGACAAGATCAACATCTTCGTGCTGGACGATGGCCGGCGCGAGGAATTCCGCATCTTCTGCGACGAGGTCGGCGTCACGCATGTGACACGCGCCAACAACCTGCACGCCAAGGCGGGCAACATCAACGCCGCGCTGAAGAACGTCAGCGGTGAGTTCGTCGCTATCTTCGACTGCGATCATGTCCCTACCCGCTCCTTCCTGCAGATCGCCATGGGGTGGTTCGCTGCCGACAGCAAGCTCGGCCTGGTGCAGATGCCACACTATTTCTTCTCGCCGGATCCCTTCGAACGGAACCTGCATACCTTCGGCACCGTGCCCAACGAGGGCGAGCTGTTCTATGGCCTGCTGCAGGACGGCAACGACCTGTGGAACGCCGCGTTCTTCTGCGGCTCGTGCGCGGTGATGCGGCGCAGCGTGCTGGACGAAGTCGGCGGCGTGGCGATAGAGACCGTGACAGAAGACGCGCACACGGCGCTGAAGATGCACCGCGCGGGATACAACAGTGCTTACCTGGCAATTCCCCAGGCTGCGGGTCTTGCCACGGAAAGCCTCTCGGGACACGTGGGACAACGCATCCGCTGGGCGCGCGGCATGGCGCAGATCTTCCGCATCGACAACCCACTGACCGGCCCTGGCCTGAGCATCGCGCAGCGTTTGTGTTACCTGAACGCGATGCTGCATTTCTTCTACGGGCTGCCGCGGATCATCTACCTCACGGCACCCCTGGCGTTCCTTTTCTTCGGTGCCCACGTGATCGACGCCTCTGCCGTGATGATCCTGGCGATGGCGCTACCGCACATCTTCCATGCCAACCTCACCAACTCCCGCGTGCAAGGCCGCTTTCGCCACCTGTTCTGGAACGAGGTCTACGAGTCGGTGTTGGCCTGGTACATCCTGCGGCCCACGCTGTTGGCCCTGATCAATCCGAAGCTCGGCTCGTTCAACGTCACCGCCAAGGGTGGCCTGATCGCCCAGGGGTACTTCGATGCGACTATCGCCCGGCCCTACCTGTTCCTGCTGCTTCTCAACGTCGCCGGCCTGGGCGCCGCGGGACTGCGCATGTTCTACCACGGCGGATCCGGTGAGGTGGCCACGATCTGGCTCAACATCGCCTGGACCATCTACAACATCGTGATCCTCGGCGCGAGCGTGGCCGCGGCCACCGAAACGCAGCAGCGTCGCGACGCGCACCGCGTCAAGCTCGACATCCCCGTGAAGGTCTACGTGAACGATACGACCATGACCGGTCGCACTGTCGACTTCTCGACGGGTGGCATGGCCCTGAAACTCGACGAGGAGATCGACTTGCCCAAAGCCGCCGTGATCCAGCTTGGCCTGACCCGTCGGGGCGAAGAGCGCCGGCTTCCCGCATCCATCATCATGAGTCGCGGCCGGCGCATGAATATCAGCTTCGGCGACCTGGATATCGAGCAGGAAAGCTGGCTGATCGCCAATACCTTCGCGCGTGCGGACATCTGGGCAAGTCGCTGGGGCGTGCATAAAAGCGACAACGCGCTTCGCACGCTGGCCCATATCGGCGTGGTCAGTCTGGCCGGCTTGCGCCAGCTGGTGGTCTCTTCCATGGGCGTCTTCCGCCGGAACGCTACCGTCGCCCCACCGGCAGGTGACGAATGAGGGCCAATACGCCTCCCACGAAACGCCGGGCGCTTCCGTGCCTTGCCTTGTCCATCGCACTCGCGCATACCCTCGCCATCGCACAGGATGCCGCGCATCCTGTCGCTGCACCGGGCGAAGCCGGAGAGACCTCGCGCACCGCGAACATGCAGCAGCTTGGCATCGACTATCCGATCCAGTTGCGCGGTGGCCAGACCGACGCGAGCGTTCCCTTCAGCGTAAGGACAGACGAGGTCGTGCGCAGTGCGAACCTGCGCCTGCGCTATGCCTATTCACCTTCATTGCTTCCGGAAACCTCGCATATCAACGTCAGCGTCAACGGCGTGCTGGTAACCACGCTGCCGACGCCGAGCGCGGACGCCGGCAAGCCGCTGGAACGCGACATCCCGCTCGATCCACGCGCGATCATCGATTACAACCATCTCGACCTGCGCCTTATCGGCCACTACACCAAAGACTGCGAGGATCCGGACAGCACGAGCATCTGGGCCAACGTCTCCAATGGCAGCGAGTTGACCCTGGTGACGACGCCGCTGGCCCTCGCCGACGAACTAGCTAACCTGCCCCTGCCTTTCTTCGATCCGCGCGACGTGCGCCGGCTCGACCTGCCGTTCGTGTTCGCCGGCATGCCCGACCACGCCACGTTGCAGAGCGCGGGCGTCGTTTCCTCGTGGTTCGGCGCGCAGGCCGGCTATCGGGGAGCTTCCTTCCCGGTCAGCTGGGATGCCCTGCCCGAACAAGGAAATGCCGTCGTCATCGCGCTGGCGGGAAGCCAGCCGGCAGGCCTTACCCTGCCCACGATCGACGGACCCACGCTGGCGATTGTCCCGCATCCGAGGGACCCTGCCCGCAAGCTGTTGTTGGTGCTTGGCCGCAATGCGGACGAACTGCAGATCGCGGCGACGGCCCTGGCCCTCGGTACGGCCACGCTCACTGGCTCGACGGTCACCGTTTCCTCGTCCACCAACCCGGCCGCGCGCAAGCCGTACGACGCACCGAACTGGGTGCCCAGTGGCCGCCCGGTGCGCTTGGGCGAACTGGCGACCGAAGCAGACCTCAACGTCACCGGCTATCGGCCCGATGTGATCCGGATCAACCTGCGCCTGCCGCCGGATCTTTTCTCCTGGCGCAGCGACGGCATTCCGGTGGAACTGAAATACCGCTATACGCCGCCACGGGCAGCCGATCAGTCGCGCCTGAACGTGGATATCAATGACGCCTTCGTGGCCGGTATTCCGCTACCGCCGGCTCCGGATCCGCAATCCATGCTAGCCCGCTGGAACGATCGTCTGGGCAACGATGGCGCTCTACCCCGGCATGGCACGATCCACCTGCCGACCTATCTGTTCTCCGCGCGCAGCCAGCTGCGTTTCCAGTACTACTTCGACAAACCACCGGCCCCGGCGTGCACTGCGCGGCCGGGCGACGAACAGATCCATGCCGCGATCGATCCCGATTCGAGTATCGACCTTTCGGCCATGCCGCATTTCATCGCCATGCCGGATCTGGCGGCCTTCGGCAATGCCGGCTTTCCGTTCACCCGGATGGCCGACCTTTCCGAAAGCGCGATCGTTCTTCCCGACGGCGCCACCGCGGACGACATGGGCAACGTGCTGACCTTGCTCGGCCGCTTCGGTGCCTCGACCGGCTTCGCCACGTTGCGGGTAAGCATCGGCGACGCCGCGCACGTCCAGCAGTACGCCGACAAGGATCTACTCGTGCTGGGTTCCGCGCGCAGCCAGCCGCTGTTTACGCAATGGCAGGCCAGCATGCCGATCAGCAGCGATGGTCGCAGCTACCAGTTCCCGGTGTCCGACTGGACCTCGCGCGGACTGGACTGGTTGATCGGTGACGAACAGCGTGCTGACATCCCTGCCACCATGCAACTGGCGCGCGGAATCGCTCCCGGAGACATCGTCCTGATGGGCTTCGAATCGCCCCTGGCGAAGCGCCGTAGCGTGGTCGCCGTGATGGCCGCGGAGACACCGTTGAACGGACTGTTCGCCGTGTTCGCCAGTCCGGCACAGATCAAGAAGATCCAGGGCAGCGTCTCGTTGATCCGGGCGGACAAGGTCGAAAGCCTCGCCGGCAACCATACCTATTACGTCGGCGAGCTTCCTCCGTTCACCCGGTTGCGCTGGTTCCTCTCGCGGCATCCCCTGTTGCTTGCCCTGGGTGCCATCGCGTTGGGACTGTTTGCGGCCCTGTTGATGCGCGCGGTACTGCGCCCTCTCGCCGCCCGCCGGTTGCGCAAGGAGAACAAGCCTTGATCGCACGCGACCACGACAACGCACGCCGCCTCCTGTTGAAGGCGATGCTCTGCGCGCCGGTGCTCTGCGTGCCGTTTTCGCTGCGTGCGACGCCGTGTGGCCCATGGCCAGAGTGGACCGAGTTCGTCAAACGCCACGTGCAGGCGGACGGCCGCGTCGTCGATCTCGATACCAAGGTCCAGCAATCCACCTCCGAGAGCCAGTCCTACGGCATGTTCTTCGCCCTGGTCGCCAACGACCACGCGATATTCGAGCGCATCCTGCACTGGCTGCAGAACAACCTCGCCGGAGGGGCGCTGGGCCAGCGTCTTCCGGCCTGGCGCTGGGGCCTCGCCGACGACGGTACCTGGCAGGTACTGGATGGCAACTCCGCGTCCGACGCCGACCTGTGGATCGCGTACTCGCTGATCGAAGCGGGCCGTCTGTGGTCGAACCGCACCTATACCGCGCTCGGCACTTCCCTGCTTTCCTTGGTGGCGCAGAAGGAAGTGAGCGAGATCGCCGGCCTGGGCCGGATGCTTCTGCCCGGGGGGGCAGGTTTCCTCGAGAACGGCCGTGCACGGCTGAACACGAGCTACCTTCCGCTACAGCTGCTGCGCCGCTTCGCCCAGGTCGATCCACACGGGCCGTGGGAAGCGATGGCCGCAAGTACGCTGAAGCTGGTGCGCGCGAGTTCGCCCAACGGCTTCGTACCGGACTGGTCCGGCTGGAGTGCGTCCGCGTATGTACCGGACACGGTGTCGGGTGGCGTCGGCAGCTACGACGCCATCCGTGTGTACCTGTGGGCCGGCATGCTGCCCGCGGCCGAGGAACTGCGCGGGCTGTTGCTGGACGCCCTAGGCGGCCCACTTGCGCTAGTGCGTAGTCAAGGCAGCTTCAGCGAGAAGATCGACACCGCGCGGGGGGTGGGTTTCGGTACCGCTCCCGTCGGATATGCAGGCGCCTTACTGCCTTATTTCAAGGCACTCGGTGAAACAGGCCTTGCCGCCACGCAACTGGCGATCGTCGCGAAGGGGGGCAATGGTCCGCGCCCGCTCCCGTACTACGAGCGTGTGCTCATCCTGTTCGGCAAGGGATGGTTCGAGGGACGTTTCAGTTTTTCCAGCGCGGGCCGGCTGCAGACCGGATGGGAGGAATCGTGTCTCAACGCAAAGCGCTAGCTCTTCGCCGCATCCTCCCGCTTGCGGCCATGCTCGGCGGCATGGGCATCAGCGGCACGGCGCTTCATGCCCAGGACAGCGGTACCGCCAAACTCGTCGAACAAGGCAATTACTGGCATGCCAAGGGACGCGACGACCTGGCACGCGACACCTGGAACAAGCTGCTTCGCATCGATCCGACCCAGCCAGACGCGCTTTATGGTCTGGCCGAAGCCGCGATTACGGCGCACGACGTCGACGGCGCCCGGCAGTTGCTGAAGCGCCTTGAGAGCAGCCACCCAAACGATGCGCTCACGCGTCAGTTGCGTGGGGAACTGGCCATCGACAACCAGCGTGGCGCGCTGGACAGCGCGCGGCGTGCCGCCAGCGCAGGACGTAATGTCGAAGCGGTACGCCAGTACCGCGCACTGTTCGGCGATCAACCGCCGCCCGATGCGATCGCGCGGGAGTACTTCCAGGCGCTGGCCGGTACACCCGACGGATGGGACGAGGCGCGCACCGGCTTGCAGCAACTCGCGGCAAGGCACCGCGGCGATGCGGGCACCGAGCTCGCGCTGAACCAGGTGCTCACCTATCGGGAGCCGACACGGCGCGAGGGGATTGGCGGCCTTGCCGCGCTCAAGGGCAACCCAGCGGTCACCGTGCAGGCGATGGGCGCACGCCGCCAGGCGTTGCTCTGGCTCAACGCCAGCCTCAACGATGCGCCGCTTTACCGCGCCTTCCTGGCCGATGCACCCAACGACGCCGACGTTGCCGCGCGGCTGGCCAAACTCACGCAGGCGAAGCCGGTCGTGAACGCGCCACCGGCCGCCACTGTTCGCGGGTTCCGTCTGCTCGAAGGCGGCGACGTGAACGGCGCGGAGGCTGTCTTCCGGGAGGCGCTTGTCACACACAAGGACGATAACGATGCGATGGGCGGCATGGGACTCGTGCGCTTGCGTCAGCAGAAGTTCGCCGAGGCGCAGGACTATCTCAGCCGGGCGGCGAAGAGCAATCCGGGCAAGTGGCGCACCGCGCTCATGACCGCGACGTACTGGAACCTGGTGCAACAGGGCCAGTCGGACAAGGCGGCGGCCATGGCGAGCCAGCTCAGCCCCGAGCAGCAAGCCACCCTGGGGGGCGTGGCCTCCGTGCGGATCGGACAGCGCCGCGCGCGGGCGCAACGCGCCGAGCAAGCAGGCGACCTCGCCACGGCACAGCAACAACTCGAAGCGGCGATGGTCGAGGCACCGAACGATTCCTGGGTACGGCTGGACCTTGCCCGGCTGTACCAGAAACAAGGCCATCCCGATCAGGCGCGCAGCGTGATGAATGGCTTGCTTCTCAGCCAGCCCGATGCCGCTGAAACCTTGTATGCCAGCGCACTGTTCTACGCGGAAAGCGGAGACCCCACGGCCGGCCTCGCCGCCCTGGCGAAGATTCCCACGGCGTCGCGCAGCAAGGAAATGATCGCCTTGCAGCGGCGGCTGTGGGCGCAGGACCGCGCCGCCGAGGCGAAGCGCTTGTTCCTCGCACGCCGAACGGGCGAGGCCCGGAGCCTGCTCGCGCAAACCGAATCGGATCTCGGCAGCGAACTCGACCGCCAGCCCGCCCTCCTCGCCATCGTGGCAACCGCGTATGCCGACGCTGGCGATACGCCGCGCGCCATGTTGCTTACGCGACGCCTGCTCACGGCGAGCCCTTCGCCGAGCGTGGACGATCGCCTGCTCTACGCTTCGCTGCTGCTGAAAACAGGGCAGGACGCCGAACTGGCCGCGGTGCTCCGCCAGATGCAGACGCTTACGCTGACCGCAACGCAACAACGCGGCCTGGAAGACTTGCTGGCTGCGTACAGCTTGCGCCAGGCCGACGCGCTCATCCGGCAGAAGAATCTCGAGCGTGCGTACGAGCTGGTGGCTCCGCTGCTTGCAGAGCGGCCGGACGATCCGAAGGTTATCGGTACCCTGGCACGCATGTATGTCGCCGCCGGCGACCAGGGCCACGCGCTGGTCCTGTACCGGAAGCTTCTGCAGCAATCGCCCGACGATATCGAGACCCTGCTCGCCGCCGCCAATGCGGCCGCTTCCACGGACGACATCAAGGATGCCGAGATCTACATGCGCCGCGCCCTCGGCCAGGCACCCGATTCACCGGATGTGCTCGCCGCGGCCGGCCGCATGTACCGCGTCGCCGGGAAAAACGGCAAGGCCGAGGAATACTTTCGCGCCGCGCTGGCTGCGCAGGCACGGCTGGGTAGCCGTGCGCCGGGCACGTCCATGCCTGGGGATGTCGATGGCACCCTCGCACGGGGCAGCAACCCTTTCGCCGGCATGACGGGTGGTGCCGCGCTGCCTGCGGATCGACCCGTCGAACGGCTGCCTGGCACGGCCTTCGCGTCTGCACCCGACGTTGCCAGTGGCGGCCCCACCCCCTCGGTCGACAGCTCGCCGACGGTCCCCGATCCCATCGCCGCCGCGCCCATGCCCTACCCTGTTCCCGATGCTCCCGCGACACGCGAGTTGCCACCGCCATCGCAACGCGACGCCGCTCCCGTCACGATAAAAAGCGGCGATCCTATCCTCGACGAGCTTCGCGAGCTGAATGCCGAACAGAGCAGTTCGATCACCGCGGGCGCGACATATCGCACGCGCGACGGCGAAGACGGACTGGGCAAGCTGGACGATCTTGAAGTGCCGATCGAAGCACGCTTCAGCGTCGGCGACGGCAAGCTGGTACTCGGTATTACCCCGACAACGCTCGATGCAGGCACGGCGGACGACAGCTATGTCACCAGTAGTCGCTTCGGCGCGGGGCCTGCGATCGCGGTAAACCGCTCAATTTCACAGACGCCAGGGCCTGTCTACGAACTGCTGGACGAACCGCTGAATCAGCTCCTGTTGACCAGTGGTCCGGCGAACATCACCTCGTTCCCGAACTTCACGATCAACCAGTCGCAACTCGACGCGCTGGTGGCCCTGCTTCCGCCGGACCGCGCCAATACGCCGCTGGGCGTGGCCGCGGACCGCATCCTCGGCAGCGACTTCTTTCGCAGCCTGCTCGCGGACAATGTCGCCTCCCTGCGTGTGCTCCAGGGCAGCGCGCTACGCGACCTCACGCCCACGCAGCTGCGCGAGCAATTGCTCGCACCCATCAACCAGACGCTGAAGGACAGCGGCAGCCAGACGGCTTCCGGCGTCGGCGTATCGGTGGGTTATGAAGCGGATGGCTTGCGCGCGGACGTCGGCAGCACGCCGATCGGCTTTCGCCATACTGATGTGGTGGGAGGCGTTCGCTACACCGGCAAGTTGTCCAACGATGTGAGCTATGTCGCCAACATCTCACGCCGGCCGGTTAACGACAGCATGCTGTCGTTCGCGGGCGCGCGAGACGATCGCACGGGTGACGATTGGGGCGCTATCACCGCGAACGGCGCCCGCCTGGATATCACCGACGACGACGGCAGCGTGGGCCTCTACGGGTATGGTTCCTACCATTCGATGCTCGGCCGGAATGTATCCTCGAACCAGCGCGCCGAGGCCGGTGGTGGCATCTACCTGCACCTGTTGGACCGGCCCTCCGAAGCGCTCACCGCGGGGATCAACCTGAGCCTGCTGCATTACCAGAAGAACCTCAGCTACTTCACTTATGGACAGGGCGGCTACTTCAGTCCACAGCGTTATGTGAATCTCAGTGTTCCGTTGAGTTGGAACGGGCGCAGCGGACGATTCAACTGGCTGCTGCAGGCCAGCGCCGGCATCCAGTCGTTCAAGGAAGACTCCTCCGATTACTTCCCCAATGACAGCCGGCGCCAGGCCGATGCCGATCGCGCGGTGGCCATCGCTGAACTGCTCGGCATCGCCAGCAGCCGCGGCGCCCGGGCCGTCTATGCTGGCCAGACCAAGACGGGTGTGTCGTACAACGTTGCCGGCACCGCCGAGTACCAGATGGCACCGCAGCTATTTTTGGGTGGCCAGGTTGAGGTCAACAACGCACAGGACTACCGCCAATTGACCGGGGGCCTGTATGTCCGCTACCTGTTCGACCGCTACGGCGCGGTGCCCGGTTTGCGACCGCAGCCACTGCGCTCGCCTTATACGCAGGGTTATTGATCGCCCCGACGTATCGCACTACTGCCGTCGGAGGCAATTTGCTCCCGGCCTGCCGGAACTTCGACGACTAGAGCGGGCCAGCCGCTCTTAGTCCAACGTTGATCGACCCCGATTGCGGAGCCATCGCTACCTGGTTCCGACCATTGGCTTTTGCGCGATAGAGCGCCTCGTCCGCCCTGGCAATGAACTCCGCTGCGCTTTCACCCGAGAGCCATTGAGCCACACCGAAGCTGCAGGTGACCGTGCCAACGCCTTCGAAGACGATCTGTCCGACGGCGTCGCGCAGCTTTTCGGCTGCCTGGAATGCCATAGGCCCTCCCGCTCCAGGAGCGAGAATGACAAACTCCTCCCCACCCCACCGCGCCAATAAATCGGTTTTGCGGATGAGCTCGGGTACGAACTGCGACAGCTGGACCAGGACTTTGTCACCGGCAAGATGCCCGTAGGTGTCGTTGATTCGTTTGAAGTGATCGATGTCGTAAAGAATCAAGGAGAGCGGTGTTCCGTAGCGCTGCGAACGTTCTATTTCAACGCTAAGTGCCTGGTCGAAGTTCAACCGATTGTGCAAACCGGTGAGTGGATCCGTGGCGGCCCTCATGCCCAGGTCCCTGGTCAACTCCTGCATCCGGATACGATTGTCGGCGAGGACATCATCATGAACCCAGCGTCCCTTACCGAGCAGGTAGATCAACGTCATGATCGTGACAAGGAGCGTGATGACGATGCCCAGGAAGCGGGTGGCAAAAATCTCTCGGGTCGGCTTCAGGATCACCAGGGACCATTGGCCGTGGTCAGCGAAACGGCGTTGTACGTAGTTCTGTTCGTTATCGACCGTGGCCCATGATCCGTCGACCACCTCGCGTTCGAGCATAGGACGGTCGCCTCGCTCTCCAAGCTGGGGAGCTCCTCGTGTCTTCGCCAAATCCGCCTGCGGCCAGAGGATGCGATGCAACGCCTCAGGCCGATTGGTCATCTCAACCCTTCCTTGTGGGTCGATGAAGAAATAAGGGCGGTTGAACTGCCGAAGATCCGCTTCAAGGCGCTCCAGCGATGTCGTAAGGACGGCCACTCCCACGATCTTACCGCCCGCGGTGCGAATCGGCTGGCTGGCGTAATAGTTCCCCGGTCCGGCCGCTGGATCGAATATGAACTCATATCCGGTTTCGCCGTTAATGGACTGCCTGAAATAGGCGGAGGAATCGTATTTCACCCCGTCAGGCAAGACGCCCCGTGGGTTGGATGACGCGACCATGGCGCCTGCGCCGTCGAGTATGTATCCACTCCTTGCGCCCGCTGCCGCCACACTGAGGTTGAGAAACGACTGGCCGACGGCAAGCTCCGGTCGACTGCCCATGGTGAGCCAGGGGCGGACCGCAGGCGCTCCCGCCAGCACCTTGACCGTGGCGTCCAGCGTGGCCGTGTCAACCGTGAATCGGCTCGCCAGAAGATCGATGTCGCGACGTGACTCCTCCTGCACGTTTTGCCGGTAGATCCTTCCCAGGAACTCTGTCAGGGTCCACCCGGAAACAAGAATCGTCCCCATCGCCACCAGGGTCCAGATAAACTGCTGGCGAACGAAGTCGGTGTAACGCGGCGAACTCAGCTGCCCTGCCAGTTTCTGCACCCAGATCGCCCACACCGAGACCGCGATACCGCATGCCAGTAAGCCACGGATCAGTTGAATGGGCGCGCCCGTCACGCTGAAGAACCAAGCATGGTTCACGGTGCTCGCAGGCCAGAAAGCCGCAACAGGCACGATAACGCCTGCGGCGAAGGCATAAAGCAGAAGTCCGAGCGACGCCGACATGCCGGCATGGCGAGCAGCCGCGGGAAGCGTCTTCGTTCCCCAGGCCAGCACGGCGGAAGCGCCGAGCGCGCCAGGAAAAGCGATAGCATACCGCGCGGTGATGTTCGCCGCGGCTGGGCCGAAGCTCACCCCGATCAGTGCCACCAGCATCAGCAAGGGCGCGTATATCCATCGGCCGGGAAGATTCAGGCCCAGACGACTCCCTTCCAATCGCGCGAAGTCCAGCAGGAAAACAAACGATATCGTCATGAGTACGGTGCGCATGACTGCGAAAGCCAGCCCATCGCCGATGATCAGCGCGGTCAAGTCGAGCCATTCCCCGACGCCGTGAATTAACGCAAAACCGCCAAGCACCGCCCATGCCTCGGCATGCGACTTATCGGTGGCGATCGCCCGACACGTGGTACCGAGCAGGATGAAAGCGAGGCCGTAGAAGAAGAAAATAAAGTCGAGCTGATTGACGAGAAAGGTCGACATGGCGGGCCCTGTAGATGCGAATCGCGACGCGCGAACCGCCACCTTGTGGAAGTCCGGCGGAGCACAAACGATGCTGAGTTCCCTGCACAGCCGACAACACGGCGACCTTTCCCCATGGATGCCTGTGGTGGGAGAGTGACAGCCCGGTCGTAGCGTTATGTGAGGGCTCAGGCGTTTCACGCCTGCAGCGCCTTGCTTGCCTCACGTCGATACGAATTCTCACTACGCGGATTCGGCAAGCGACCTAACGAAAAGCGATTAGGGCGCCGGATCGAGGCATCGGCGTAGGATCGGGCAGCACTCATCGAGACCGCGTACGAGCTAGTTATTCACATTCACGCGGCTTCACCAAACGATACTGACGTTCGCATGCATGAACTAACCAGGGACCGGGGGGCCGGCCTGACCTCAATGTGCACCCCACCTGGAACAAATCCTCATGAAATGGGTTGATCGATGGAAGATCGTGCATCGGACGGTGTTACGAGCGGCTTGGACACGCAGGGACGTTCGCGATGGCCTCTCACTTGTGGCCCTTGCCGGAATCGCTTATGCGCTGGCCCATGTCTTCGACCTGCCTCGACGCATCTTCTCGCTGGCCTTGCGTTATGAGCACTGGGAAATGGACGACCTTCTGTTTGTAGGCTTTGTGCTCGGCGCGGCAGCACCTTTCTACGGCATTCGCCGCTACAGAGACTTCACCGGAGAAACAGGGGCTCGACTGCGTGCTGAACGCGAGGCGCGCATGCTTTCCCTCCACGACCACATCACCGGACTGCCCAATGCCCGTTTCTTCGGCCGGCGCCTGGACGAATGCCTCGCTGCCCTGTCGGGAAAAGACCGCACTGCGGTGCTCGTGATAGCGATCGACGGATTCAAGAGAATCGTCGACCTATACGGCCATCAAGTGGGCGACGAACTTCTTATCGCTTTTGCGGGACGCACGGTAGCCCTGTTTCATGAGGGCGTCATCCTCGCGCGTACGGGGGAGGGGACCTTTTCGCTCGCGCTTCCGACGATCGACTCGCTAAACGAACCTGCCGCACTGGCCCATCGTATTGTGGCGGGAATGTCAGAGGCGTTCTCGATCAACGATACCTCCGTGAGTGTAGGCGTAGGTATAGGCATCACCATCGCACCCAACGACGGCACGACATCCGCGGCCTTGGTCAAGCGTGCTGAGCGCGCGCTCAATCGTGAAAAACGCGAGGGCCATTCATCGATCCGATTTTTTGAACCAGACATGGACGCCCATGTCGAAACACGCATCGTTATGGAGGGAAGACTGCGCAAAGCAGTGGAAGGTAATGCCATCGTTCCGCATTACCAGCCATTGATCTCGATGAGCGAAAACAGAATTGTCGGCTTCGAAGCTCTCGCACGATGGCACGACGACATGCTTGGCGACGTGTCGCCAGATGTCTTCATACCACTCGCCGAGGAAATTGGTCTCATAAGTGTCCTTGGAGACCAGGTATTCCGTCGGGCGTGCACCGACATGATCGACTGGCCCAGCAATCTGTTCATGGCATTCAACGTGTCGGCCGTTCAACTCACGGATCCCGGCCTTGGTCCGCGCATTCTGGCCGTGTCTGAGGAATACGGGATCAGTCCTCACCGACTGGAGATCGAGATCACGGAAAGCGCCATGGTGGAGCACGTTGAGAACGCGCGCTTCGCCATGGAGCACCTGCGCGCTTACGGAGTACAAATCGCACTAGACGACTTCGGGACAGGATATGCCACGCTTGCGCAACTCATCGCGCTCCCCCTGGACAAGATAAAGATCGACCGGCGCTTCGTCGCGAACGTTGTCACGGATCACGACAGCCTTATCGTTATTCGCGCGATCGTGGCCTTGGCCAATGGTTTCGGCCTGACCTCCGTTGCCGAAGGTATCGAGGACGCCGAGCAATGGAGCTGCCTGAAACGCAACGGGTGCACCGAAGGACAGGGTTACTGGTGCGGCCGCGCTGTGCCGGCCGATTCCGTCGCGTTCCTTCTGATGAATAATCTCGACCGGCTCATGCCAGCGCAGCAAGTTCAGCCTGTGTAATCCAGACGCCCCAGAGCCTCCGATGACACCGTTGGCGGCGTCCTGTCGAGCTCGCGGTCGCCATGTCCCTCTCTGCATAGCCCTTGCGCTATTGACTTCAAGGGCCGATCCCGCGCCCAATCTGAAGTCCCCACGTACGCCACACACGGCTAAGAGAACCTCATCGTGACCTATCAGCCTTCACCAGATCGATACAACGGCCAGATGCCTGTGCGCCGCTGTGGACTAAGCGGCATCGACCTCCCCGTCATTTCGTTGGGACTGTGGCAGAACTTCGGTGGTACGGACGTATTTGAAACCGGGCGCGCCATCCTGAGGCGCGCCTTCGACCGGGGCGTCATGCATTTCGACCTCGCGAATAATTACGGGCCGCCGCCCGGTTCGGCCGAGGAGAACTTCGGCCGTATCCTCGCCAGTGACTTCAAGTCCCACCGCGACGAGTTGGTCATTTCGACCAAGGCCGGCTGGGACATGTGGCCGGGGCCTTACGGTGGCACCGGCGGTATTGGCGGAAGTCGCAAGCACCTCATTGCCAGCCTCGACCAATCGCTCCGGCGCATGGGGCTGGACTATGTCGACATTTTCTATTCACACCGTGTCGACCCCACGACGCCACTCGAAGAGACCGTGGGTGCGCTGACGCATATCCACCGGCAAGGTAAGGCGCTCTACATCGGCATATCGAGCTATTCGCCAGCTCTGACGCGTACGGCCGCGGCCATGCTTGCCGACGAGGGTGTACCCCTTTTCATCCATCAGCCTAACTACTCGATGTTCAACCGTTGGATAGAGAACGGATTGCTCGATGTACTCACCGAGGTCGGTGCAGGATGCATTGCCTTCTCGCCCCTCGCTCAGGGCCTCCTCACGGACAAGTATCTCGACGGCGTACCGGCAGACGCGCGTGTTGCGCGAGAGGGGTCGTTCCGGAAAACCATGCTGAGCCCGGAAAACATCGAGCGAATCAGGGCACTCAATGCTATCGCTTTACGCCGCGGCCAGACGCTCGCGCAAATGGCCATTGCCTGGGCCCTTCGCGACCGCCGCGTTACCTCGGCTTTGATCGGTGCGCGCACCGTCGAGCAGCTCGAAAATTCCCTCGGCGCACTGAATAACCTGGATTTCTCTGCGGAAGAGCTCGCGGAAATCGATATCCATGCGGTCGATGGCGGGACGGATATCTGGCGGGAATCTTCGTCTATCTAGAGCGGACCTACTTCAGATACTTTCCAATCGTGCCGACCACTTGCCTACCCTGCACGCTGGCACCTTCCGGATTGAAATGAACATCATCCAGGTAGAGCTTCGGATAATTCAGCATCAGTGAGTACTGGTCGTCGACGGCAATCGAATCGCGCTTGACGATCTCCAGCGCCTCGGTATTTCTTGCTTTGATACGCTCATTCGAGGCACCCAGCGGATCATCCTTCCTGACCGGGGTCGTGGATGCCCAAATGAGCCTCGCGCCGGAAGCGATCTTGCGAAGCGTCGCCACATAGCCAGGGAAGGCTGTTGCGTACTCCTTTTCGGTATAAGCCCAGCCGTGCATGCCGTTGTTGAAATGAACGACGCTGAACTTAACGCCCTCCAATGCGGCAAACTCGTTCAACTGACGATCCAGGCGCGGATCTCCCAGACTGGTCGAGGCGGCAAATAAGTAGACATTGGCTCTCCCGCTGAGCTCATGCTCCACTTCCGCGAAGTAGTTGCGAGTAATGGAATCTCCGACCAGGAGAACGTTCGGCAGCTTCGGATCAACGTGATCGGGCCTGACCTCCCAGGTCCATTCGGTGATCTCAGGTTTAGAGATCGCCTGCGCCTGGCAGCACGCCGAAACGAACAAAAGCGCCGATAGGCCGATCGCCGTCCATGCCTTGAAACGATTTCGGATCATTTTTCCTCAAGCCCCCTGCATACGTAGTGGTCTCCCCTTCCCTACCCGATCGCCAGATCAACTTGCGTCGTTAATACTCCGCGCCACCGCTTCCGCCACGCGAATGCCATCGACCGCCGCGGAAAGAATCCCCCCTGCGTAACCTGCACCTTCGCCTGCGGGAAACAGGCCACGCGTGTTGAGGCTCTGGTACGCGTCGTTGCGACGGATGCGCACCGGCGATGAGGTGCGAGTCTCTACTCCGGTGAGCAGCGCATCGTGCATGGCATAGCCCTTGATCTGGCGATCGAACGCCGGGAGAGCTTCCCGGATGGCATCGATGGCGTACTCAGGCAGTGCTGGCGCGAGATCGGTCAGACGCACGCCAGGCTTGTACGAGGGCTGCACGCTGCCGAAATCGGCCGACGCCCTGCCCTTGATGAAATCGCCCACCAACTGGGCCGGCGCGCTGTAATCGCGGCCACCGAGTTCATACGCACGCGATTCGAGTGCGCGCTGCAGGGCGATGCCAGCCAATGGGCTGCCGCTGTCGTCGAACGCGGCGAAGTCCTCCGGTTCGATACCCACCACGATGGCCGCATTCGCGTTGCGTTCGTTGCGCGAGTACTGGCTCATGCCGTC
>Ga0247742_10001223_pt1 | contig 18397 bp, 19 predicted proteins | sample UWRJL208509C2_FD_180944 | JGI IMG/M metagenome (GOLD analysis project Ga0247742, IMG submission 180944) | Plant litter microbial communities from Arlington Agricultural Research Station in Wisconsin, United States - UWRJ-L208-509C-2 | ecosystem: Environmental > Terrestrial > Plant litter >... | reverse complement strand
CGGACAGCGCTTCGGCCATCGGCGACAGCCGGCTGCGCCTGTCCAATCGCATCGAAGCGACCTATACGCAGCGCGTCGAAGACCTGCTGACACCGCTGGTCGGCGCCGGCAAGGTGCGCGCCCAGGTCTTCGCCGACCTCGATTTCTCGCAGACCGAAAAGGCCAGCGAAACGTTCAACCACGACAATCCCGCGCTGCGTAGCGAGCAGACCAATAGCGAAACGCGTACGGATGCCGCCAACAACGGTGGCGTGCCGGGCGCGCTGAGCAACCAGCCGCCGAATACCGGCGCGAATGCCACGGCGGCCAATCCGGCTGCGGGTGGCAAACCGGGCCAGGGTCAGAACGCCGCCACGCAGACGGCACAGACCCCGACGCAGAAGACGGATAGCGCTACGCGCAACTACGAACTCGATCGCACGGTCAGCCACGTCACCGATCCTGCCGGCAAGGTGGCGCGCCTTTCAGTCGCCGTGGTGGTCGACAACAAGCAGGTACCGGACAAGGACGGCAAGAACAAGAGCGTGGCGTTCACGCCGGAAGAAATCGCTCGCCTGACCGAGCTGACCAAGAACGCCGTTGGCTTCAGTGCCGCGCGCGGCGACAGCGTCAGCGTGATCAACGAAGCGTTCCACGGCGCCATCGCCGACGAGGAACCGCAATCGACGCCGTTCTGGGAACGCCCGGGCATGCTCGACCTCATCAAGCAGGGTCTTGGCGTGATGATCGCGCTGGTGGTCGGCTTCTTCGTCCTGCGGCCCATCCTCAAGGGACTGCTCAAGCCGGCACCGATGAATATGAACGTGGCGCTCGCCGGCCCGATGCCGACGGTGTCGGTCATGGTCGACGATAACGACATGATGCCGGACCGCGTGAGCACGTCGCCGCAGCTTGGCTCCCCCGCGCTGCTGGCTTACGAACAGAAGGTCGGCCTGGCCAAGCGCATGGCTGCCGAGAATCCTAAACAGGTTGCGCAAGTCGTGAAGAGCTGGGTATCCGACGATGGCGCTTGAACCGAAAGAGTCCCTGACCGGCGCACAGCGCGCGGCGATCCTGCTTCTCACCCTGGGTGAGGAAGATGCAGCGTCGATCCTCAAGCACCTCGGCGCTCGCGATGTGCAAGCCGTCGGCACGGCCATGGCTGCGCTGAAGAACGTTTCCAAGGAGCAGGTCGAAACGGTTCTGACCAAACTGCAGGAAGATGTCGGCCAGCACACTTCGATCGGCGTCGGCACGGAGGAATACATCCGTCGCATCCTGGTCAACGCACTTGGCGAGAACAAGGCCGGCGGCCTCATCGACCGCATCCTCCTGGGCCGCAGCAGCAAGGGCCTGGAATCGCTGAAATGGATGGAGAGCCGGGCCATCGCCGAGATGATCGGCCAGGAGCACCCGCAGATTATCGCGCTGGTGATGGCTCACCTGGAGGCCGACCAGGCCGCCGAAGTCATCGGCTACCTGCCGGCGCGTACACGCAGCGACGTGGTCATGCGCATCGCCACGCTGGACGGCGTGCAGCCGCATGCGCTGAACGAGCTCGATGAAATCATGGAGCGCCAGTTCTCCGGCAATTCCAACAAATTGAAATCGGCAAGTGTCGGTGGCCTCAAGGCGGCGGCGGACATCCTCAACGCGATGGAAACCTCGCGCGAAGCCGAGCTGATGGCCTCGATTCGCGGCATCGATACGGGCCTCGGCGAGCGCATCGAAGAGCTCATGTTCGTCTTCGACGACCTCGCCGATCTCGACGATCGCAGCATGCAGACGCTGCTCCGCGAAGTACCGTCGGCACGCCTCATCACCGCCCTCAAGGGTGCGGAGACGGCCATCCGCGAGAAGATTTTCGCCAACATGTCCAAGCGCGCTGCCGACATGCTGCGCGATGACCTCGAGGTCAAGGGTCCCGTTCGCCTCTCCGAGGTGGATGCGGCACAGAAGGAAGTACTGGCCACGGCGCGTCGTCTCGCTGACGCGGGCCAGATCAATCTCGCCGGTGGCGGGGAAGAATTCGTCTGATGAGTCTTACCTCGATCCTTGCCCGCGAGCGCGTCGACCAGTTCGAACGCTGGGAGCTGCCGATCGTGGGTGGCCCGGATCCACACGTCGCCCGCGCGGAGGTCGAGGACGAAGGTCCGCATCGGCCGACCGTCGCCGAGATCGAAGCGATCGAGCGGCAGGCGCGTGAGGAAGGCTTCAACGCGGGACTCAACGAAGGCCGTGCCATGGCCAGGCGAGAACTCGCCGAGCAGGTGGCGCGACTGGAAGCCCTTTTTGCAGCGGTCGAACGCCCCTTCGCCGAACTCGATCATGATGTCGCCGGCGACCTCGCGGTGCTCGCGACCGTGATCGCCGAGCGCGTCCTCGGCTATGAGATCTCCACCCAGCCGGAGAAGATCCTCGACGTGGTCCGCCAGGCCGTCGATGCGCTGCCCGCGGCGTCGCGTCACCTCAAGATTCACCTCCATCCCGCCGACGCGGCGCTCGTTCGCGAGCATCGCGTCGGTGTCGACCATGAAGGCACCGTCGTCGATGACGCCACGCTGGAGCGCGGCGACGTGCGCCTGGAGAGCGAACAGTCGCGGCTGGATGCGCGTGTTCGCACGCGCCTGGCGGCCGTGATCGACAGCGTGCTCGAAGGCCAGGCCGATCCCTCGTGAGTGCCGAGAGCCACACCGCCGCTCGCATCGCGCACTGGCGCGAGTCCCTCGCCGCCCAGCGCGCGAGCGCCGAGCGGGTGCGTCCGTTGCAGGCGGAAGGAAAGCTGCGCCGGGTGGTGGGACTCACACTCGAAGCCGTGGGCTGCGAAGCGCCGGTCGGCGCCCGTTGCATGGTTGCGGGTGCTGATGGCAAACAACTGGAAACGGAAGTCGTCGGCTTCTCCGATGGCCGCCTGCTGCTGATGCCCACGGGTGAGATGCACGGAGTGCTGCCCAATGCGCGCGTCACACCGGTAGCGGCTGTCTCCGGCGTGCCCGTGGGCGACGCCCTGCTGGGCCGTGTGATTGGTCCGGACGGCGCCCCGCTCGACGGTCTCGGACCGCTGCTGGCGCGCGATCGTGCGCCGTTGCGTCGCGATCCCATCAATCCGATGATGCGTCGACCGATCGACACGCCGCTCGATGTCGGCGTACGCGCCATCAATTCATTGCTCACCGTCGGCCGCGGCCAGCGTATCGGCCTGTTTGCCGGCTCTGGCGTGGGTAAATCGACGCTGATGGGCATGATGACCCGCTTCACCGATGCCGACGTGGTCGTGGTCGGGCTGATTGGTGAGCGCGGTCGCGAAGTTAAGGAATTCGTCGACCACACGCTGGGCGAGGAGGGTCGCCGTCGGGCGGTCGTCGTCGCCGCACCGGCCGATGCACCGCCGCTCAGTCGCCTGCGCGGTGCCCAGGTGGCCACCGCCGTGGCCGAGCATTTTCGTGACCAGGGGCTGCGCGTGCTCCTGCTGATGGATTCGCTCACCCGTTATGCCCAGGCGCAGCGCGAGATCGCGCTGGCCATCGGCGAGCCGCCAGCCACCAAGGGCTATCCGCCGTCGGTGTTCGCGATGCTGCCCGCGCTCGTCGAGCGCGCCGGCAACGACGCCGAAGGGCGTGGCTCCATCACGGCGTTCTATACCGTGCTCACCGAGGGCGACGATTACCGTCACGACCCGATCGCCGACGCGGCTCGCGCCATCCTCGACGGTCACATCGTGCTGTCGCGCGATCTCGCCGAAGCGGGTCATTACCCGGCGATCGACATCGAAGCCTCGATCAGCCGCGTCATGCCGGCCGTGGTCAGCAAGGAACACATGCGTTCGGCGCAGCGCTTCCGCCAGGTCTATTCGGCGTATCGCCAGCAGCGCGACCTGATCGCGGTGGGTGCATACCAGAAGGGTAGCGATCCTCGCACGGACGAGGCCATCGCTCTCTATCCGCGGCTTTCGGCTTTCCTGCAGCAGGAAACCGACGAGCCGGTCAATCTTGCCGATGCCGAATCCGGCCTCGCTGACACGACGAAGACCAGCTGATGCCGTCGCGCGCCGACCGCCTGCAGCCCGTGGTCGACCTGGCCGAAGAGAAGGCCGAAGACGCCGTGCGCGTGCTCGCGACGCAGCAGCGCGCCCTGGCGGAGGCCGAGCACCAGCTCGTCGAGTTGCGCAAATACCGTAACGAATACGCCGAGATGCCGGACGGCATCGGCATCGCGGCCTTGCTCAACCGACAGCAGTTCCTGCAGAAAATCGACATGGCCATCGTGCAGCAACTGGGTGAGGTGCAGCGTCGCGAGCAGGCGCTGGATCATGCACAGCGACTGTGGAGCGATGCACGGGGCCGCGCGAAGGCGCTGGACTCGGTCACCACGAAGTACCGCGAGCAGGAACGCAAGTCGGAAGATCGCCGCGAGCAGGCGCAGGCCGACGAACGCTCGCAGTACCGCCGAAACCCCCGGAGCGAGGCGTGATGCTCGCGTGTGTCCGCCGCCTCCCGAACGTCCTCATCGAGTATTGCGCATGAACAACGCCACGATCGCCCTCAACGTCGCCCGTCCTGTCACTCCGACGCCGTCGCCCACGCCCGGCGCCGTCAATGCGTCTTCGGTGTCAGGCAAGGCGAATGACGACACGGCCTCGAACAAGCGCTTCGACGCGGCGATGGACGCGGCGCATGCCGATGCGCGCAAGGCCAGGGATCCGTCGCCGGACAAGGGCAGCACGACGTCGGCATCGACGACCACCGCGAAAGACGCAACCACGGACAAGACGGCGTCGACCCAGGCGGCCGACAAGAAGCCGGACGACGACGCAACGAAGAAAGACGACTCGACCGACGGTGATACGTCGCTCGCCACTAGCGTGCTCGCCCTGATCGGCGTGCCACCGGCGGTTAGTGGCCTGGCTGCAAAGGCGCTCGCCACGGCGACGGCCACCGCCGGCAAACTGGGTGGTGCGCTCGGTACGATCGCCGGTGCGGGTACGACACCTGGCCTCGCCGCCGCGGCGGATGCCACGGCCGCTACGAAGGACGGCGCCGGCGCCGGCCTGGCGACCATGGATGCCCTTGCCGTGGCGACCCCCACCGCGACCGTCACCGCGTCGCCGTTCGCAGCCCTCCTCGCTGCCCAGGGCGGCGACCTGTCGGTGACGAAGGACGATGCCCCCGTGACCGATCCTGCGAACGCCAGCCCCATGCCGCTCGTGCACGCGCCGGCCATGACGGGCGTGGCCGCTCCGGCCGTGCAGGTGCAGGCGACCCAGGCCGCAACGTCGCCGCAGTTCGGTCAGGAACTGGGCGAACAGATTGCATGGATGGGCTCGGGCGAGGTCAAGTCGGCGCGCATCAAACTCCATCCGGAAGAACTCGGCAGCATGGACGTGCACGTGACCATGGATGGCGGCAAGGTCAACGTCGCCATCCTCGCGCAGCATCCGGCAGCCGTGCACGCTGTGCAGCAGACGCTGTCGCAGCTGGACACCATGCTCGCGCATCACGGCCTGTCCCTCGGGCAGGCCGATGTCGGCCAGCGCAATGCCGGACAGCATCCCGCCAACGGCGATCCGGCGGACGGGCAGGGCGCTGCGGCTGATGACGGTACGGCAACGACGGGTGCCGTGGCGACCTCGCGCGTGTCGCGCAGCCTGCTCGACGAGTTGGCGTAATCGCGCTCGGTGACGTGATGCTGGCGGGTGTCAAATTATCGCCTTGCTCGCAGAAGCAATCGCTCTACGAGAACCGCGTCACAGCGCCATCTCTCCGTCCGTACACCGGATGACGCGGATGGCACGTGGCTTGCAACAATACCTGCAAGCCCCACGGGCACGACCGATGACGTATTTGCATTGAAGAGGTTCCACGCATGGCCGCAGCACCCAAAGAATCCGCCGAAGGCGCCGCTCCCAAGAAGAAGGGCAAGGGCGGGCTTATTCTCGTCGCCGCGCTGGTGGTGCTCGTTGCCGGCGGTGTGGGCGGCTACGTCATGATGAAGGGCGGCCACGGCAAGGCAGGCGCGGCTGACGCGACCGAGATTGCGAAGTCCAAGCCGGCCGTTTACCTGCAGCTGGACCCTGCCTTCGTGGTGAACTTCCAGGACGACACCGCCCTGCGTTTCCTGCAGGTGGGTGTGAACGTCATGTCGCACGATCCAGAAGCGATCGCCGCCGCCAAGGAGGCCGATCCCGAGATCCGCAATGCGCTGCTGATGCTGTTTTCCGCGCAGGACATCAAGTCGCTGTCCGACGTGAAGGGCAAACTCAAGCTGCAGGCCGCCGCGCTGGCCGAGATCCAGCGCGTGCTCAAGGAGAAGATCGGCCGTCCCGGCGTGGACGCGGTCTACTTCACCAGCTTCATCATGCAGTGACGGGAAGCTTCAGCCATGAGTGACATCCTTACCCAGGAAGAAATCGACGCCCTCCTGGCAGGCGTGGAAGGCGGCTCGGTCGAAACCGAGATCGAGCTTCCGCCGCCCGGTGGCATCCTGGACTACGACTTCACCCAGCAGGACCGCATCGTCCGCGGCCGCCTGCCGACGCTGGAAATGGTGAACGACCGTTTCGCCCGCTACTTCCGCGCCAACCTCTTCAACGTGCTGCGCAAGTCCTGCGAAGTCTCGGTGCTTGGCGTGAAGATGACCAAGTTCAACGAGTACGTGCACTCGTTGGCGGTGCCCAGCAACCTCAACCTGATCCGGATCAAGCCGCTTCGCGGCACGGCATTGATGGTGTTCGAGCCGCGCCTGGTCTTTACCGTCATCGACAATTTCTTCGGCGGCGATGGCCGCTATCACGCGCGAATCGAAGGCCGGGATTTCACTCCGACCGAGAACCGCGTGATCCAGATCGTGCTGCAGGAGGCCTTCACGGCGATGGCTGAGGCCTGGTCTCCGGTGTTGAAGATGCAGTTCGAGTTCCTCAATTCCGAGATCAACCCGCAGTTCGCCAACATCGTCAGCCCCACCGAAACCGTGGTGGTGTCGCGCTTCCATATCGAGCTCGATGGCGGTGGCGGCGAAGTGCACCTGACCCTGCCGTACTCGATGGTCGAGCCGATCCGCGAATTGCTCGACGCTGGCGTGCAGAGCGACCGCGCGGAGCGTGACGAGCGCTGGATCCAGAACCTGCACGAGGAAATCCTCGACGCGGAAGTGGAGGTCACCTCGATGCTCGCCGAAGCGCGCCTGACCATCGGCGACTTCCTGCACCTGCGCAAGGGCGACATCATTCCGATCACCTTGCCCGAATGCGCTACGGTCTTTGCCGAGGACGTACCGATCTTCCGCGGTCGCATGGCCAACTCCAACGGCAACAAAGCCATCCAGTTCGATTCGCTGATGCGCAAGCGCGGCGAGACCAAGGCGATGCCGGTGACCACGACCGAGCCGATGCCTGAGTTGGTTTGACGCAAAGAGCTCGCCGATGAATCGGCTCCTACCAAGCGGGGTGCGCCCTGGTTCGGTCGGAGCCGATTCATCGGCGATGGGTGCTTGCCTCAAACGACGGCCGCCCCCCGGGGGGCACCCCAGACTGACGTCAATTGACCGTCCCGGTGCGCAACTGCCGTCACGCGTCAGCTTTCCGACAAGCGTCAGTTTCCGGTCGGTCGCGACCGACCCGGTAGCCTCGCCAAACACCTGAAAAAACACGAAAAATTCACTGTCTCCGGGTAGCCGAATCCATGGCACGCCGTTTGCTTCTATGGGTACATACCAGCAACGCGATCACCGGAACCGACATGAACGAACCCACCACGCTCGAAGAAATCGAAGGCGCCAACGAAGCCAGCCTGCACAAGTCCATGGGCCTGGGTGCCGAGGTGAACCTCGACGTCATCCTGGACGTGCCGGTCACGATGGCGATGGAAGTCGGCCGTACCAAGATCAGCATCCGTAACCTGCTTCAGCTCAACCAGGGCTCCGTGGTCGAACTCGACCGCGCTGCCGGCGAACCGCTGGACGTGTTCGTCAACGGCACCCTGGTCGCCCACGGCGAAGTGGTCGTGATTAACGAGAAGTTCGGCATCCGGCTGACTGACGTGATCAGTCCGGCCGAGCGCGTCCGCAAGCTGCGGTGATCATCATGCGCCGTACCGCCGCCGCCCTCGTGGGTGGCTTCCTTTCCTGCGCCCTGATGGCGGCCCCGGTGGCTGCCCCGGTCGCCGCTCCGGCGGTGGATTCGGGCGCAGAACTGGTTCGTGTGCTGATCAGCCTGCTCGGCGTCATTGCGCTCATTTTCTTCGTCGGCTGGCTGAGTCGCCGCGCCCAGGTGCGCGTGCGCCCGGGCGGCCGGAAGATCCGCGTCATCGAATCGATGCCGGTCGGCATCAAGGAAAAGGTCATGCTGCTCGAAGTCGGTGGCACGCAGATCCTGGTGGGCGCCTCGCCCACCGGCGGCCTGCGTACGCTGCATGTCCTGGCCACGCCGGTACACGAAGACACCACGCCGACGGCGCAAGCGCCGGCGATTCGGGGGTTTCGCGATGTGCTCAGCCAGTGGAAGCGTCCGTGATCGGGGCGGCTATCGCGGGCAAAGCCCGCTCCCACAAGGAGAGCTTCCACAAAGTGCGCTGCTTGTCCCTGCTGGTTTTCATCGTGCTGCTTCTCGCGCCGATGGCTGCGTTCGCCGCGGATCCGATTTCGCCGCCGGGCATCCAGCTGCTGAACGTGCAGCCGGGCGCCAATGGCAGCCAGAACTGGTCGCTGTCTATCCAGATGCTGGCGCTGATGACGGCGCTGACGGTCCTTCCGGCGATCCTGCTGATGATGACCTCGTTCACCCGCATCGTCATCGTACTCGGCTTCCTTCGGCAGGCGCTGGGTACCAACAGTACGCCGCCGAACCAGGTGATCCTCGGCCTGTCGCTGTTCCTCACGCTGTTCGTGATGTCGCCGGTGATCAACAAGGCGTACGACACCGGCATCAAGCCGTACATGGACGGTCAGATGAGCGTGCAGGATGCCGTGCCGCTCGCGGCCGCGCCTTTCCGTCACTTCATGCTCGACCAGACCCGCGAGCCGGATCTCCAGCTGTTCACCAAGCTCGCCGGCGAGCAGCCGTATGCGGACAAGGACTCGGTGCCTTACCGCGTCGCGCTGCCTGCCTTCGTGACCAGTGAGCTGAAGACCGCGTTCCAGATGGGCTTTCTGCTGTTCATCCCGTTCCTGATCATCGACCTGGTCGTGGCCAGCGTGCTGATGTCGATGGGCATGATGATGGTCTCGCCGATGATCATCTCGTTGCCGTTCAAGATCATGTTGTTTGTCCTGGTCGACGGCTGGACACTGCTGCTCGGCACCCTGGCGGGGAGCTTTTACCAATGACGCCCGAATCGGTCATCGCCTTCGGGCAGCAGGCCCTGCACATCGCCATGCTGGTTGGCGCGCCGCTGTTGCTCACCGCGCTCGCGGTGGGCCTGATCATCGGCATGGTGCAGGCGGCTACGCAGATCAACGAGCAGACCCTCAGCTTCATTCCGAAGCTGATCTCGATGGCGCTGGTGATGATCATCACCGGTCCGTGGATGCTGCGCACGCTGGTGACCTTCACCCGCACCCTGATCGAAAGCCTGCCTCAAGCGGTGCGCTGATGCCGATCGACCTCAACCAGCTCGAAGGGTGGGTGGGTGGAGCGTGCTGGGCGTTGGCCCGCATCTCAGGCCTGCTGCTGATTGCGCCGGTGCTGGGGGCGAACACCATTCCCGTGCGCATCAAGATGGGCCTGGCCATCATGCTGACCGTGCTGCTCGCGCCGCTGGCGCCGTTGGGTCTTCATCCGTTATCCGCCCAGGGCGTGGCGACCCTGGCCCAGCAGATCCTGATCGGTGCCGCGCTCGGCTTCATCCTCAAGCTGGTGTTCGAAGCCGTGGCGTTCGGTGGCCAGTTCGTGTCGCAGGCCATGAGCCTGGGCTTCGCCGAAGTGCTCAACCCGGGCCTGTCCGGCACCACGCCGGTGCTGAGCCAGTTCTACACGATGATCGTGACCCTGCTGTTCCTGGTGATGAACGGTCACCTGCAACTGATCGGCCTGCTTGCAGACAGCTTTCGCACCATGCCGGTGAGCGATCATGGCATCGGCGCGGAGGGCATCTGGGGCGTGCTCCAGTTCGCCAGCCATCTGTTTGCGGGTGCCGTGCGCGTCGCGCTGCCGGCGCTTACCGCCTTGCTCGTGGTCAACCTCGGCTTCGGCGCGATCAGCCGTTCGGCACCGTCGATGAACCTCTTCGCGGTCGGTTTCCCGATCACCATCTGCCTGGGCATCATCGCCGTGTGGCTTGCGCTGCGTGGCTTGCCCAGCGCCTGGGATTCCCTGCAGACGGACGCGTGGGAAGCCATGCGCAGCATGGTCGGGAGGTCCTCGCCATGAGCGAGTCCGACCAGGAAGACAAAACCGAATCACCTAGTGACAAACGCCTTCGCGAAGCGCGCGAGAAGGGCGACCTGCCGCGCTCGCGCGACCTCTCGACCGCCGTGGTGGTGCTCGCCGGCGTGACCACGATGATCGCGTCCCGCGAGCAGATGGCCGTGCATGCCGCGAACATCATGCACGTGGGGTTGCGCTACGGCCGCGACGACCTTTTTGCGGCCAACGGCATGAGTCGCGCCCTGATGACCGCGGCGGGCGAGGGGCTGAAGCTGCTCGGCCCGGTGTTCACCGTGACGGCAGTGGCCGCCATCGCGGCACCCGCGCTCATGGGTGGACTGAACTTCTCCCTCGAAGCCCTGGTACCGAAGTTCGACCGCCTGGACCCGATCAAGGGCCTCAGCCGCCTGGTCTCGATGAACGGCCTGGTGGAACTTGGCAAATCGCTGTTGAAGCTGCTCCTGATCGGCGGCGCCCTGGTGTGGTTCCTCAACCGCACCACGAAGGAGATGTATGCGGTGGGCAGCGGACCGGTGAGCGAGGGTATCTCCCATACCTTCAGCGTCCTCGGCCATGCGTCGCTGATCTTCGCCTGCGCACTGGGGCTGATCGCCCTGGTGGATGCGCCCTGGCAGGCCTTCAGCTTCACCAAGAAAATGCGCATGACCAAACAGGAAGTGAAGGATGAGCACAAGGAAAGCGACGGCAGTCCCGAGCTGAAGTCAAAGATCCGTCAGATGCAGATGCAGATGTCGCGCCGGCGAATGATGGAAGACGTTCCTACGGCGGATGTGATCGTGGTCAACCCGACCCACTTCGCCGTCGCCCTCAAGTACGACGAAGTGAAAATGGGCGCACCGCGAGTGGTGGCAAAGGGTGTGGACGTCCTGGCCCAGCAAATCCGCGACGTGGCGGGCGGGGCGAAGGTTCCTGTCGTCGAATCGGCGCCGTTGGCACGCGCCTTGTATGCAACCACGGAAGTCGGTCGCGAGATCCCCTCGGCGCTGTATGTCGCCGTGGCCCAGATCCTGGCCTATGTGTTCCGCCTGAAGCAGGCGATCGCCGTTGGCGACCTCCCGCCCGATCTACCCGTGCAGGACATCGATCCTGAACTGCTCGGCCCCTACCGTATGGATAAGTGACGATGGCAGCTACGACCACGCTCATGGGCACGTTCCGGCAAATCGGCCGGCGGGGCATTGCCGCGCCGGTCGTCATGCTGGTCATGCTCGGCATGCTCATGCTGCCGCTGCCACCCTTCGTGCTCGACCTGCTGTTCACCTTCAACATCGCGTTGTCACTGGTGATCCTGCTGGCCACCATGTATGTGATGCGGCCGCTGGAACTGGCCTCGTTCCCGACCGTGGTGCTGTTCGCCACCTTGCTGCGCCTGGCACTGAACATCGCCTCCACGCGCGTGGTGCTGCTGCACGGCCACAACGGCCCGGGCGCGGCCGGCAAAGTGATCGAGGCCTTCGGTGAGTTCGTCATCGGCGGCAACTTCGCCGTTGGCTTCGTGGTGTTCGCCATCCTTACCATCATCAACTTCGTCGTCGTGACCAAGGGCGCGACGCGCGTTTCGGAAGTCACGGCACGCTTCACCCTCGACGCCATGCCCGGCAAGCAGATGGCGATCGATGCCGATCTCAACGCCGGCCTGCTCACGCAGGAACAGGCGCGCGAGCGCCGTCAGGAAGTACGCGAGGAAGCGGACTTCTACGGCTCGATGGACGGTGCGTCCAAGTTCGTCCGCGGCGACGCCACGGCCGGCATGCTCATCCTCGCCATCAACATCATCGGTGGCTTCTTCATCGGCATGCTGCAGCACGGCTTGTCCGCCTCGGAGGCCGCGCGCACGTACACGTTGCTGACGATCGGTGACGGCCTGGTCGCCCAGGTACCGGGCCTGATGCTCTCCATCGCCACGGCGGTCATCGTCACCCGTGTGTCCAAGTCCCAGGAAATGGGCAAGCACGTGATGGGGCAGCTGTTCGGCCAGCCGAAGGCGCTGGGCGTGGCCGCGGCCGTGCTCGGTGCGATGGGCCTGGTCCCGGGCATGCCGAACCTGCCGTTCCTGTTGCTCGCTGCAGGCGCCGGGTTCGGCGCGTGGAAGCTGCAGCAGAACAAGGACCGACTCGCCGATGTCGGCGCGTTGGGTGGCGTCGCGACGCCGGGCACCGAACTGGCGCTGGAATCGACACCGCCCGGCGAGCGCCTCGAACTGTCGTGGGAAGACGTGGCCCAGGTCGACACGATCGGCCTGGAAGTCGGCTACCGCCTTATCCCGCTGGTCGACAAGGCGCAAGGCGGCGAGCTGATGGCGCGGATCAAGTCGGTGCGTCGCAAGCTCTCGCAGGAGCTGGGCTTCCTTGTGCCGTCCGTACACATTCGCGACAACCTCGACCTCTCGCCCCACGGCTACCGCATCTCGCTGATGGGCGTGCCGATGGGCGAGGCCGAAATCCACACCGAACGCATGCTGGCGATCGATCCGGGCCGCGTGCACGGCACCATCAACGGCATCGCCACGCGTGATCCGGCCTTCGGCCTGGATGCGGTGTGGATCGAGCCGGGCCTGCGTGAACATGCGCAGACGCTGGGTTACACCGTGGTCGATCCGGCCACGGTGATCGCCACCCATCTGTCGCACATCCTGCAGAACCACGCCCACGAACTCATCGGTCACCAGGACGTGCAGCAGCTGCTCGACCGCCTGGCCCAGCAGACGCCCAAGCTCGTCGAAGATCTCGTGCCCAAGCGTCTGTCGCTCGGCGCGGTGGTCAAGGTGCTGCAGAACCTCCTCGCCGAGCGCGTTCCCATCCGCAACTTCCGCGGCATCGTGGAATCGCTGGCCGAGCATGCGGGCCAGAGTCAGGATCCCGGCGTCCTCGCCGCCAGCGTGCGCGTCACCCTCGGCCGACAGATCGTGCAGGAGATCGCCGGCCTCGGAACTGAGGTCCCCGTCATTACTTTGGCGCCGGAACTGGAGCAGATTCTTCTTCAGTCCCTACAGGGCGGTGGTCCCGCAGGCGCGGCGATCGAGCCGGGCCTCGCCGATCGCCTGCAGCAGAACGTGGCCGAGGCGGCACGGCGTCAGGAAGCGGCCGGCGAACCGGCCGTCCTGCTGGTCTCTCCGGCGCTTCGTCCATGGCTTTCACGCTTTACCCGACATGTGGCCCAAAACCTGCATGTACTTGCCTATAACGAGGTTCCGGACAACCGCCGCGTCAAGCTGGTGACGGCTCTCGGACGATAGGACAGAGAGGATCTAACGCATGAAAATCAAACGATTCGTTGCCGCCGACATGCGCCAGGCCATGCGCCAGGTTCGTGATGAGCAGGGTCCGGACGCCGTGATCCTGTCCACGCGTCGGATGGACGACGGCATCGAAATCATCGCTGCGCTCGACTACGACGAAGCGCTGGTCCGCGAAGCGGGCTTCGCCTTCGAGCCGCCGACCGCCGAAGAGACCGCCACAAAACATGCCGCCTCGCTGGCGCCGATCCGCGCCACGCGCGAAAGCGATCGCGCCGCACGCATCGACCAGGCACGCGCCGCCACGGCCGCCGCCGTCGAGCGCGCTACGAAGGCCGGCACAGGCAACCCGAATGCACCGCAGCGCCAGTCCAGCGCGGCGCTCGCCTCCAGCGTGGCCGACGTCGTTCGCGCCGCCACGGTGAACCCGAACAGCGACGCCGCCGTCAATGGCGTGCGTGCCGAGATCAACAGCCTGCGCGAGATGCTGGAAGTGCAGCTCTCCACGCTGGCCTGGAACCAGATGGATCGCGAGCAGCCGTTGCGCGCCCGCGTGCTTCGTGAAATGACCCGCCTCGGCATTGACGGGGACGTCGCCCGCGCGCTGTGTGCCGAACTGCCCGCGGGCATGACCTCCGAGCAGGCGCGTTACCTGCCGCTGGGCATCCTCTCGCGCAACATCCGCACCAGCGGGCGCAACTTCGACACGGTCGGCGGCGGCATCACCGCGCTGGTCGGTACTACCGGCGTGGGCAAGACCACGACCATCGCCAAACTTGCGGCCCGCGCCGTGCTTCGCCATGGCGCGTCCAATGTCGCCCTGATCAGCGCCGACCAGTACCGCATCGGTGCGGGCGCGCAGCTGGAGCACTATGGCCGCCTGCTCGGTGTGCGCGTGTACAACGCGCATGACGCCGACAGCCTGCGTAACGTGCTGCTCCAGCTGCGTAGCAAGCACACCGTCCTGGTCGATACCGCCGGCATGGCTGGGAACGATCCCAAGCTGCAGCAGCAGTTCGACACGCTGCGCGCCACCTCGAATCTCCGCGTCTGCCTGGTGCTCGCCGCCAATGCGCAGGCACAGGCCATCGACAACGCGATCCGCTCGTACGCGCCGCTGTCGCCACAGACCGCCATCCTTACCAAGCTCGACGAAGCTCCGCTCATCGGCGGCGCCCTGTCGGCACTGATTCGCCACGCTCTGCCCCTGGACTACACCACCGACGGGCAGCGTGTGCCTGAAGACATCGCCTCCGCCGATGCGCGCAAGCTGGTCTGCCTCGCAGCCCAGTTGCTCAAGCAGCGCAACGAGGAGCCGGACGACGCCATACTTGCCGATCGTTTCGGCACCGCGGCGCCGATGCCGGCGCTGGCGTGATCGGGGACCCGCAAAACGTGACCACCGCAACCGCACACTCTTTCACGGCAGTGAATTCTTTCATGACCACACACGTCGATAGTACCCAGGCCGCCGGTCTCAACTGGCTTGACGACCGTCGCCCCACGCGCAGCATCGCGATCGCGGGCGGCAAGGGCGGCGTCGGAAAGACCACCGTGGCGGTCAACCTCGGCATGGCACTGGCCATGGGCGGACGCGACGTCGTCCTGCTCGATGCCGACCTCGCGATGGCCAACATCGACGTGCTTCTCGGGCTACAGCCGACCCGCCACCTCGGTCACATGCTCGAGGGCGAATGCCGCATCGAGGACCTGATCCTCCAGGCGCCACATGGGCTGAAGGTGATTCCGGCTACCTCCGGCGCCCGCCGCATGGCCCAGTTGCCGAACATCGAGCACGCCGCGGTGATCCGCGCGTTCGACGAATACCCGACCGCTCCCGAATACCTGATCGTCGACACAGCCGCCGGCATCTCGGACAGCGTGTCCATGTTCGCCGCTGCCTCCGACGAGGTCGTGGTGGTGGTCTGCGACGAGCCGGCCTCGCTCACCGACGCCTATGCCCTGATCAAGGTCATGAGCCGCGAGTTCGGCGTGAACCGCTTCCGCATCGTGGCCAACATGGTCCGCCACGCGCAGGAAGGCCGCCAGCTGTTCGAGAAACTGTCCCGTGTGACCAACCGGTTCCTGGATGTTTCCTTGGATTTCATGGGGATGGTCCCGCACGACGAGTACCTGCGCCAGGCCATTCGCCGCCAGGCGGCGGTGGTCGACGTCTGGCCGAGTAGCCGATCTGCCGTCGGATTCAAGAATCTGGCCAGGTCGGTCGATACATGGGGTGAACCCGAACCCCGTGCTCAGGGTCGCATCGGCTTTTTTGCCGAGCGGTCCCACCTGGGGGGAGGGCTGCCACTGTGAGCGTTGCGACGGAATACCTTGAAGTCACGCGAATCCCGGCGGATCAACTAGTACGAACCCACGCGCCGCTGGTGCGCCGGATCGCCTATCACCTGATGGGCCGGCTGCCGCCAAGCGTGGATGCGAACGACCTCATGCAGGCCGGAATGATCGGACTGCTCGAGGCCGCAAGAAATTACTCGCCGACTCGCGCGGCCAGTTTCGAGACCTATGCGGGTATCCGCATACGGGGCGCGATGCTGGACGAACTGCGCAAGACGGACTGGACCCCGCGCTCCGTCCACCGGAAGTTGCGCGAGGTGGCTGAAGTAACGAGGCAGATCGAGAACGAAACAGGCGGGGATGCCGAAGACGCCGAGGTGATGAAGCGGCTTGGTATCGACGCCATGGAATACAACCAGATTCTGGCCGACGCGGCGAGCGCGCGGTTGCTCAGCCTCACGGCGCCCGAAGGCGACGAAGGCGCGGCGATCGATGTCGCGGACCCGGACGCCGCGGGTCCGGAAGGCATTTTCGAGCAGGACGGCTTGCGTGACGCGCTGGCGCAGTCCATCGATGGCCTGCCCGAACGCGAGAAGCTGGTGATGTCGCTGTACTACGATGAAGAGCTCAACCTGAAGGAAATCGGTGCGGTGCTGGGTGTGAGCGAATCGCGGGTGTGCCAGATCCATGGCCAGGCCCTGATCCGCCTCCGCGCCCGCATGACAGGTTGGAAAGATAAGCATTGACGGCATTGCGGTGCCGTCGCCGGTAAGAACGCGCAGTCAGGCGGAGACAGAGTTTTGGACAAGAACATGAAGATCCTCGTGGTGGACGATTTTTCCACCATGCGACGCATCGTCAGGAACCTCCTGGTCGAGCTGGGATTTACGAACACCCTCATCCAGGAGGCTGAAGACGGCAACGCGGCCCTCGTGATGCTGCGTGCCCAGCCCTTCGACCTGGTGGTGACCGACTGGAACATGCCCAACATGACGGGCATCGAGCTGCTTCGCGCTATCCGTGCGGACGCCGCGCTGAAGTCGATGCCGGTGCTGATGGTGACGGCCGAGAACAATCGCGACCAGATCATCGCCGCGGCGCAGAGTGGCGTGAACGGTTACGTGGTCAAGCCATTCACGGCGGTTACGCTGAAGGAAAAGCTCGACAAGATCTTCGAACGACTCGCCGCGGCTGCGGGCTAAGGGAATGACAATGAACACCATGCTTACCGCCGGCCACGAGGTCGTTCCCGAGCTGCGCGAGTTGCTCGACGCCGACGACAGCGTCGCCTTCGAGCAGGCGCTCGACCGCCTGCTGCGCAGCCGCGAACAGCACCTGTTCCTGGCCCTGGGCCATCTTGCACGCGATCTGCACGAGTCGGTTCGCCGCCTCGCCTCCGATATCTCCAGCGATGGCGTGCCGGGCAACATGAGCGACGCGCGCAAGCACCTGCGCGACGTGCTCGAGATGAGTTCGCAGGCCGCCCATCGCACGCTCGACTTCAGCGACAAGCTGCGCCCGCAGGCACAGGCGCTGGCCCGGCAGGCCGACGAGGTGCTGGTCATGGACCACGCCGATCCGTCCTTCGCACCCAATGCCACGGCGCTTGCCGTACGCGTGGGCGATTTCGCGCAGAGCTGCGACATCGGCCTGGGTGAGATGGTCGAAGCGCAGTCCTGGCAGGATCTCTCCGGCCAGCGCGTGGCGCAGGTCGAGGCATTCATGGCCAAGGTGGAGTCGTCGCTGATCGAACTGGTGCGTCTCACCGGTTCGCTCGCGGGCGGCAGTCACGCTCCGGCCGCGGACAAGGTCAGCCAGGACGAAGTGGATCGGTTGCTCAGCGAATTCGGGTTCTGAGCGCCGTATGAGCGTGGAGCTGGACAACGAGCTGCTCAATGTCTTCCTGATCGAAGCACGCGAACTGCTTGAGAGCCTGGGCGAACAGCTCGTGGACCTCGAAGCATCGCCGGGAGACGCCGAGCTTCTGAACGCGGTCTTCCGCGCTTTCCATACCGTGAAGGGCGGTGCGGGCTTCCTTGGCCTGAACGCCATGGTGGAACTGTGCCATCGCGCCGAGGACCTCCTCAACGAGGCCCGTAACGGTGCGGTGGTGCTGAACCCCGGTTTCATGGATGCGTTGCTCGAGTCGCTGGATCTCCTCAACGACATGATGCGTGCGGCCGACGCGGGCGTTCCCGCCGAGCCTGCGCCGCGCTCCGTGCTTGATCGCCTGCTGATTCCGGGTCGCGTCGGCTCGGCACCGCCGGTGGCGCTGTCGCCGGTCGTTTCGGCGACCGCCGCACCTGTCGTGTCGGCGCCAGCGTCGCAGCGCCCTTACGACCCCATCGAAGACGAATTCGAAGCCATGCTCGACGCCGCGCGCAACGATCGCGCGCCGTCCTCGGCACCCTCGGGCACGATCAACGACGACGAGTTCGAAGCGCTCCTCGACTCCCTCTACGGCACCGGCGCCCCCGGCACCGATGTGGGAGCCGCTTCAGCGGCGA
>Ga0247742_10001222_pt1 | contig 18399 bp, 13 predicted proteins | sample UWRJL208509C2_FD_180944 | JGI IMG/M metagenome (GOLD analysis project Ga0247742, IMG submission 180944) | Plant litter microbial communities from Arlington Agricultural Research Station in Wisconsin, United States - UWRJ-L208-509C-2 | ecosystem: Environmental > Terrestrial > Plant litter >... | reverse complement strand
ATACTCTACATAAGTAGAATCTTTGTCTCCTTGAAATTCAGAGATAGTCTTGTGACAATTCATACAAACATTCAATGAAGGAATACCTGCATTTTTACTTACACGGGCAGAAGAGTGACAGTATTTACAATCAATACCATTATCACCAGCGTTAATCTTGTGAGAGTAATGGATTGGCTGGATTGGCTGATAATCCTTATCGACACCTATCTGCATAAGATACCCATATACAAAATAACCACTTGCAAGCAACAAAAATATTGCAGTAATCAATACAAGGAACTGGTTTTTAGCATATGCTTTCCAGATTGGCAATGTTGGCTCTTTTGCGGCTACCTCAATACCATTAGCTTTAGCGATCTTATTCAATACATTGCTTACTAAAAACAACATAATCACCAGTATCACCATTACAACAGCTAACGCTCCAAGAATCACAGTACTTGAAACACCGCTATTATCATCAGTTTTAGTCCCCGGAGGAGCCGCACTAATAGATGGTTTTTCTACCGGAGCAGAAGTATAAGCTAAGATATTATCAATATCCCCAGTCGATAACTGTGGAAAAGGAGTCATAACCGCTTTATTATTTTCTTCAAACAATTTTACAGCAGCTGCATCACCAGACTTGATCATCTCTGAACTGTTGTGCACCCATTTGTAAATCCATTCTTTAGCATGTCTGTCAGCCACACCTCTCAAGGCAGGACCGGTCATCTTGGCATCAAGCTTATGGCAGGCAGCACAATTAGAATTAAACAATGCTTTACCTGCAACTGGATCACCGCCGCCTGCAGGAGCTGCTGCTGCTGCCGGGGCTGGAGTTGCTGCTGCCGGAGCAGCGACTTGCGCGAATGATGTTAAGGAGAAAGTTAGCAGGACTGCTAAACTTAAAAATAAATTCCTTGAAATCGAATTATGGTTACCCACCTTTTTCATATTTTAAATGATTATCGACAAAATTTGGTATGATTTTTTCTATATCAAAAGTTCAGAAAAAACGTATACTTTCTTTTTAAACCTGCACAAAAATACGACTTAAGAACTATTCTCAAAACCTTAAATATATCTTAATCGGCAATTTATACTAATTCTAAATAATTTAGTAATTTTGTTTAATCCCAGAAAGCGTACATTTGTTTAAAAAACACCACCTTATGAGAAAAATCAGCACAAAGCTAGCATTTATCTGCCTTTCACTTTCATCCTTATCGCCTGCTATTTTACATGCACAAGAAGCAAAAACAACCGTTACACAGGATGCAAAATTCGAAAATCTGTTAAAAGAAAAACGAAGAATCAACTCTTCTATAACTGTAAACGACCGTTATAAGATCCAGATTTACACAGGAGACAGTGAAAGCTCCAAAAAGATGCTCAATGACTTTAAAAAGCAGTTTAAAAACTTCGACGGTACCATTATCTTTAATACTCCCTTTTACAAAGTATGGATCGGGAATTTTAAAACAAGGATTGAGGCCGAGCGCAACCTGAACGAAATTAAAAGTTCATATCCAAATGCTTTCCTTATCAAACCAAATAAGTAAACAAATTCATACATTACAAAAGAAAGAGGTTGTCTAAATTGGACAGCCTCTTTCTTTTTGCAGTAGAAAATCGGCAGACCTGAACTCAAAATTTAATCTACATACTCATATTATATTACCTAGATTAGAATTATATTACCTAGATTAGAATATTCTCAAGTATACTAAACAAAAAAAAGACTGCCTTTTGGGACAGTCTTTTTTCTTTATGAATAATTTTCTATTTAAGCTTTTTCTTAACCGCTACCTCCTGGAAAGCTTCGATAATATCACGCTCTTCGATATCATTGTAATTCTTAATCTGTATACCACAGTCATAACCTTTTGAAACTTCTTTCACATCATCTTTGAAACGTTTTAATGCCAACAGCTCTCCTGTAAACACCACCACACCTTCTCTGATAATCCTGATTCTTGAGTTTCTCATGATTTTACCATCAGTAATCATACATCCGGCAATCGAACCTACTTTAGATATTTTAAATATCTCCCTGATTTCTGCAGTACCTGTAATCTCTTCTTTCATTTCTGGAGACAACATTCCTTCCATTGCATCTTTCAGGTCATCAATTGCATCATAGATGATCGAGTAATTACGGATATCGATTTCTTCTTTATCAGCAAGCTGTCTTGCATTTCCAGCAGGACGCACGTTGAACCCGATGATGATCGCATCTGATGCAGAAGCAAGCATTACATCTGTTTCAGTAATCGCACCTACTCCTTTATGGATAATATTAATCTGGATTTCCTCTGTCGATAATTTGGAGAAGGAATCAGATAACGCTTCAACAGATCCATCAACATCACCTTTAAGGATAATATTAAGTTCTTTAAACTGTCCAAGTGCAATACGACGACCAATCTCTGCAAGTGTAATATGTCGTTGCGTACGTACAGATTGCTCGCGCATTAATTGTGTACGTTTAGCTGCAATTTGTTTTGCTTCTCTTTCATCTTCAAAAACATTGAACTTATCACCCGCAGTCGCAGCTCCGTCAAGTCCTAAAACTGACACTGGAGTTGATGGTCCGGCTTCTTTTACAATATTCCCTCTTTCATCATGCATTGCTTTAATCTTACCATGATGTTTTCCTGCAAGCATATAATCTCCAACTTTCAAAGTTCCGTGTTGTACAAGGATCGTAGAAACATATCCTTTTCCTTTGTCAAGGAAAGCCTCAACAACAGTTCCTGAAGCCGCTTTATTAGGATTCGATTTTAAATCTAAAATCTCTGCCTCTAATAATACTTTTTCTAATAAATCTTTTACACCCAAACCGGTTTTAGCAGAAATATCATGTGACTGTATTTTTCCTCCCCAGTCCTCTACAAGTAAGTTCAGACCCGCAAGTCTTTCCTTAATTTTTTCGGGATTAGAGTTTGGTTTATCAATTTTGTTGATTGCAAATATAATTGGCACGCCAGCTGCCTGAGCATGGCTGATTGCCTCTTTTGTTTGTGGCATGATATCATCATCAGCCGCAATCACAATAATCGCTATATCCGTAACCTGAGCACCACGTGCACGCATTGCTGTAAACGCCTCGTGACCCGGTGTATCCAAAAATGCTATTTTTTGCCCGTTGTCAAGAGTCACTCCGTAAGCACCAATGTGCTGCGTTATACCTCCAGACTCACCGGCAATAACATTTTCCTTACGGATATAATCCAATAAAGAGGTTTTACCGTGATCGACGTGACCCATTACTGTAACGATAGGAGCCCTTGTAACTAAATCTTCTTCTTTATCTTCTACAATTTTTATAGAATCCTCTAATTCGGTTGTAATAAATTCAACATCAAAACCAAATTCATCTGCAACAATAGTTAATGTTTCAGCATCAAGACGCTGATTCATCGTAACCATGATCCCAAGAGACATACATGTTCCGATTACTTTCGTAATTGGCACATCCATCATTGTCGCTACTTCACCTACAGTTACAAACTCAGTAACTTTAATAGTTTTACTGCCTTCTTCTATCAGACGTTGTTCATCATCAGATTTCTGACGGTGAGTATCTCTTTTATCTCTTCTGTATTTAGCAGCCTTAGATTTACCACCTTTACCTTGAAGTTTTTCAAGAGTTTCACGGATTTGGTTTTTAACTTCCTCTTCAGTTGGCTCAACTTTAGCAACAATCGCAGGACGGTTTCCTTTTACGAAACCTGGTCTTGAACTTCTGTTTATAGCGTTCGCCGCACTGTTTGGAACAATTTTATTAGCATTAGGAGCCCCCGGCACACTTGGCGTACCTGGCTTCACACCTGGTTTAGGTATAATCCTTTTGCGTTTATTTTTATTAGCGTTATTCGCATTAGCCGCTGCGTTAGTTCCTGGTTTATTAGGAACAATTTTTGGCTCTTCTTTTTTCTTTTTAGGCTTATTGAATTGTGACAAGTCAATAGTCTGTCCTGTAAAAGTAGCACCCGTCAATTGCACATACTGTGTAGCTATTGATTCTTCAGCAGGACTTTCGTTTTCTGAAGACGTTACATTCGCCTTTTCAGGAGTTGCAGGAACTGCCACCTGAGTCGGAGCAGGCACTGGTGGAACTGGAGTAACCGGCGTTGCCGAAACTACAGGAGCTACCGGAGCCACAACTGGAGCAGGTTTTTCCTCTTTTAATTCAACAACTGGCTTTGTGTCATTGGTTTCAGAGAGTTTTTCTTTGCGTTCTTCCGGGATCGGAGCTGGCTCATTAACTACCTGTACTGGAGCTACAGGAACTGTTTCCTGAACAGGAGGTACAGGCGTAACCGCAGCTGGCCTTTTAGGATTCAAATCGATAGTACCCACCTGTTTTGGACCCGCAACAATAGCTTTAGCTTTAATAACTTCCTGCTGCTGTCTCAAACGTTCCTCATCCAGTTTGCGTTTATCATCAATCTCTTTTTCTCTTTCAACGCGTAGCGCTTCTTTTTCTTTTCTCTTTTCCTCACTCACTTCTTTCGAAGCTTCTTTATTCCCCTTATCGCCCGCAAATTGGTTTTGGAGAATACCATATTCCTTGTCGGAAATTTTAGCGTTTGGATTTGCATCAATAGCAATTCCCTTATCTTTCAGATAATCCACAGCTCTTTCCAAAGAAATATTAAATTCCCTTAAAACCTTGTTTATTCTTATTACTCTCTCTTCAGACATAAAACCTTTTTATTATTACCTTTTTCGTTGTGTTGTTGTTGCAGGGGGAGATTGATTAATTAACTGTTGAACTCCTCGTTAAGTATCCTCATTACATCAAGGATAGTCTCTTCTTCAAGGTCTGTTCTTCTTACCAGATCATTAACGTCCTGCTTCAAAATGCTTCTTGCGGTATCCAGTCCGATTTTTGCAAATTCCTCAATTACCCAGGCTTCTATTTCGTCTGAGAATTCAGTTAATTCCACATCATCTTCTTCTTCCGCGATATTACCTTCCCTGATAACATCCAGTTCATAACCTGTCAGCTGACCGGCTAGTTTAATATTATGACCACCTCTACCGATAGCCTTGGAAACTTCTTCCAGTTTTAAAAACACTTCAGCCCTTTTTGTTTCTTCATTAATTTTGATTGAAGAAACTTTTGCAGGACTCAATGCTCTTGTTATATATAATTGTGTATTCGTTGTATAATTGATAACGTCAATATTTTCATTACCCAACTCACGAACAATACCATGGATACGCGAACCTTTCATACCTACACAGGCACCTACCGGGTCAATTCTGTCATCATAAGAATCTACAGCAACCTTCGCTTTTTCTCCAGGTATCCTTACAACGCTCTTAACCATAATCAAACCGTCAAAAACTTCCGGAATTTCCTGTTCAAATAATTTCTCAAGAAATTTCTCCGATGTTCTGGACATTATAATTTGAGGTTTATTACCTTTCAATTCAACGCTTTCAATAATTCCACGAACGTTATCTCCCTTACGGAAAAAGTCAGAAGGAATTTGCTTTTCTTTTGGCAAAACAATTTCATTTCCTTCATCATCGACCAAAATTACGACTCTTGGGCGAACATGGTGCACTTCTGCTGTATAAATTTCACCTATTTGATCTTTAAACTGTTTGTAAAGATTCGTATTATCGTGTTCATGAATTTTCGAAATAAGATTTTGGCGTAAAGCTAAAATCGCTCTCCTTCCCAGGTCAATCAATTTTACTTCTTCGGAAACTTCTTCGCCGATTTCAAAATCAGGCTCTATTTTTCTGGCTTCAGTCAATGTAATCTCTTCATTCTCCAGATCCAAATCATCATCTGCAACGATAACCCTTCTTCTCCAGATCTCCATATCACCTTTATCAGGATTGATAATAATATCAAAATTATCATCTGATCCAAATTTCTTTTTTAGTGCATTCCTGAATACATCCTCCAAAATCGCCATAAGCGTTACACGATCAATAAGTTTATCGTCTTTAAACTCTGAAAATGAATCGATTAATGCTAAATTTTCCATGCCAACTATTTAATTAAAATGTTACTGTAACAATTGCTTCTTTTATATCTCCGTAAGGTATCTCCTGTCTCTTTTGAACAGTCTCCTTACCTTTTCCAATCTTTTTTGGCTCTCTGGCTTCCCATGCTAAAGTAATAAATTCTTCATTTGCTTCAACAAGTTCTGCCTCAATAATCTCTGTTGCCAGTTTAACAATCAGCGTTCTACCTACATTTTTGATGTATTGCCTTACTAATTTCAATGGCGATCCAACACCTACAGATGCAACCTCCAGAGAAAAATCTTGTTCTTCCCTGTCTAAATTGTGCTCTATAGCCCGGCTTACATCAATGCAATCCTGCAATACAACCCCATTATCGCCGTCTAAAGTCACTATAACCTTAAAACTGTCTGTTATGGTAAGGTCAATTAAAAAAACCGATGGTTTTTCTTTTAATCCTTCTTCCAATAATTCTGATACTTTCTCTCTGAATGTCATATTTTTATAAAAAGAGGGGAGCCATGCTCCCCTCATTATTTAGTTTTTAATAAATAACGGTGCAAATATAGTGATTTTTTTATAAATCAAAAATCATTGTCGGATGTAAAAATAATTCTTATCTTTAATAAGACAAAACAAACCATTTTTTTAAAATCTTCTTACACTTTTTATTATGAAAAGAATCCTAGTCCCAACCGACTTTTCTAAACATGCTGAATATGCATTAAAAGTAGCCGCTCAAATCGCAAAACAAAACAATTCTGAACTCTTTATTCTTAATCTACTTGACCTTCCTTCTCACATGAATGATGCCGTAAGCAGCGGTGTAAACATTCCGGAAGTAATGCTATTCCTTCAAAAGACCAATGACAAGCTGGAAGGGCTGAAGGAAGAAGATTACCTGCAAGGAATTGAAATTACCACAACCGCGAGAATTGAAAAGGCATTTGAAGGCATTGCAGCATACAGCAAAGAACACAACGTAGACTTAATTGTCATGGGATCACATGGCGCTTCAGGCTATCAGGAAATTCTGATCGGATCTAATACCGAAAAAGTAGTACGCTCTTCAGATGTACCTGTACTGGTAATCAAAAACGAAATAGACGTATTCAAAGCCGAAAACTTTGTTTTTGCATCAGATTTCTCAAAAGAAATTAAAAAACCATTCCAGAAGCTTGTTGAATTCGCAAATATTTTTGGGGCAAATTTAAATCTAGTAATGATTAATACCCCAAACAGCTTCAAATCAAACAGTGTTGCGGAAAATATCATGAATGAATTTGTAAAAGATTTTAATATCAATAAGTACTCATTACACATCTACAACGATACTAATGTAGAAAAAGGAATCCTTAATTATGCCAACAAGGTTAATGCTGACCTGATAGGAATGTGCACTCACGGCAGAACCGGTTTATCACACTTCTTCAATGGAAGCATTAGCGAAGACCTCGTAAATCATGCAGTAAGACCGGTTATTACTTTTAAAATCTAATTCCAGTTATATCAATAAAAAAAGCCTCCCGAAAACGAGAGGCTTTTTTGTTGGTCTACTAGGACTCGAACCTAGAAAGACTGCACCAAAAACAGTTGTGTTACCATTACACCATAGACCAGCATTGCTTATTGCGAGTGCAAATTTAGCACAATATTTAAATCGTACAAATTTTTTGCGGAAAAATTTCAAATATTTTTTTTTCAGCTAATGCTGTTTTTAATTATTGTTAATTTGCAGTTGAATAAATAACACAGTATCAACCGTAAACAGATTTATTGAAAAATTTGTTAATGCTCGTCTCATTAAGCAAAAAAACATTTTCTTTGTATCACAAAATTAAAACCAAACATTTCACACAACATGGTGACATTTAACTTCAATAAATGGAATACGATTTTAGGCTGGTTCGCATTTGCAACAGCTCTTATAACCTATACTCTAACAGTAGAACCTACCATGAGTTTCTGGGACTGCGGAGAGTATATCGCAACAGCTGCAAAACTTGAAGTAGGGCACCCGCCAGGTGCTCCGTTATTTCAAATGATAGGCGCTTTCTTTGCAATGTTTGCTATAGATAAAGAACATATTGCCGTAATGGTAAATATGACGTCTGTCTTTTCAAGCGCATTTACAATCCTATTCTTGTTTTGGTCTTCGTCAATGATATTAAGGAAGTTAGTATCCCGATTTTCAGAACTAAATACCAATAATTCAATTGTCATACTAGGAGCTTCTTTTGTAGGCGCACTAGCTTATACTTTCTCAGATAGCTTCTGGTTCAATGCCGTTGAAGCAGAAGTTTATGCAATGGCTTCATTGCTTATAGCATTGCTTTTCTGGCTAGGCCTTCGCTGGGAACAGGATATGAATACAGCAAGAGGTAACAAATGGCTACTGATTATTTCCCTTGTAATCGGGCTCTCTTTTGGAGTCCACTTTATGGCATTGTTGACTATTCCTTCTATAGGATTCTTATATTATTTCAAAAATTATAAGAATGTCACTACGAAGAGCTTTATCATTGCAAACATCGTTGTCGTGTCTGTTTTATTATTTATTTTCAAATTACTGCTTCCGCTAACTATGGCCTTTTTCGGTAAAACCGAAGTTTTCATGGTAAATAATATCGGTCTTCCTTTTGATTCGGGAACGATCTTCGTAACATTAGTACTTATAGCTTTCTTTTATTTTGGCCTTAAATACACAAAAAACAAAGGTTATATACAGTTAAACACATTAGTCCTGTGTATCCTTTTCATCTTTATAGGATTCTCCACATGGATGATGCTTCCTATACGTGCCAATGCCAACACAGTGATTAATGAAAACAAACCATCGGATGCAGCAGAAGTTCTTGCTTATTACAACAGAGAACAATATGGTGTAAATCCTTTATTCTACGGCCCACAATATTCTGATACTTACGCCGGTCTTGACAAAGACAATCCATATATCGACAAAGCTCCTAACTACGAAAGAGATTATAAAGCGGGGAAATATATAATAACGAATAATTATATAAAAGCAGAACAAAACAGTGATGATAGCCAAAAGGCCTTTCTTCCGAGAATGTGGAGCCCCGATCATGCAGAAAACTACATGACCTTTACCAAACCATTAGAATTTAGGCTAAATCCAAATTATCCTTACGAAAATGAACTTGGACAATACGGAATAGATGTAAATACTGCAACTCCAGAGGAAGTACAAAGTGCTGTCCAGCAATTGCGCTCTGAGGTTGAAAAAACTGTTACAGAATTTAGAAAAGCATTTAAAGATGACCAAATTGACCTCGAAGGTTACTCCAAATTCCTGAAAAGCTATAGCGACTATCTTATAATCGAAAAACCTTCAACAAGTGACAATTTCAAATTTATGATAGAGTATCAGTTCGGTTATATGTACTGGAGATACCTAATGTGGAACTTTTCCGGAAGACAAAATGATGTACAGGGGAAATATGATAATCTTGACGGAAACTGGCTCAGCGGAATCAAAGTAGTTGATTCGGCACGTCTTGGTTCACAAGACGACCTTCCTGCTGATGTACTTAATAATAAAGGCAGAAACATTTACTATTGCCTGCCATTTATATTAGGCCTTATCGGATTGATTTATCACGCCAATAAAGACCTGAAAAGTTTTTATGTACTTCTTGCATTATTCTTATTTACCGGGCTTGCATTAAAAATATACCTTAATGAAAGACCATTTGAACCTCGTGAACGTGATTATGCACTGGTAGGATCCTTCTATGTATTCGCAATATGGATTGGCTTTGGGGTTTATGCAATTTACGACACAGTAAAGACCTGGTTACAGCCAAAAATAGCAGGTCCTGTCGTTATCGCTCTTACACTTTTAGCCGCTCCTGTCTTAATGGCTTCACAAAACTGGGATGACCATGACAGATCAGGAAAATATACCGCTGTTGCTATGGCAAAAGCATATCTTAACTCCTGTGAACCAAATGCAATCCTATTCACGATTGGGGATAACGATACATTCCCACTTTGGTATGCCCAGGAAATTGAAAATATCAGGACTGACATCAGGATCGTAAATACCAGCCTGTTCATGACCGATTGGTACATTGACCAGATGAAAGCCAAAGCATACGAATCTGAGCCTATGCCAATTTCATTTACCCATGACCAATATGTAGGTGACAAACTGGATTACTCAGCATATAGTCCACGGACAGAAAAACGATGGGATACTAAAGATGTAATCAGTTTTATCGCAAACGATCCAAGGTCTGTTATCGAAATGGATAATGGACAAAAAATCCATTTTTATCCTACTAATAAATTAAGAATTCCTGTAGATAAAAATGCTGTTATTGCTAATAAAGTAGTAAGCCCAAAATACAACGATTCAATAGTCCCTTATATCGACATTGAAATTAAGGGCAGGGCATTATATAAAAACAGACTTATGATGTTGGATATTATTGCTAATAACAACTGGAAGCGTCCTGTTTATTTCTCAGGTGGGGCTTTTGCAGATGATGACTACTTATGGATGAAAGATTATCTGCAACTGGATGGTATGGTTTATAAACTTGTTCCTCTTAAGACACCTATGAGTAAAGATGAAAATCAGTTCGACATGGGACAGATAGATTCAGACAAAATGTATGACATCGTAATGAAATGGGATTGGGGTAATAGTGAAAGTCCAAAAATCTACCATGATCCTGAGACCAGAAAGAATAGTATTTCTTACAGAACTAATCTCTCCAGGTTAATGAATCAATTAATAATAGAAGGCAAAACAGATAAGGCAAAAAAAGTAATTGAACTTGCAATATCTAAAATGCCTTTGGAATATTTTGGATATTATACCACTCTTGAGCCTTTTGCAGCTGGTTATTATCAAGTAAACGAAAAACAGAAAGCAAGACAGCTGCTTGCTCAACTCGCCAAAAAATATCAGGAAAATATCCGCTACTACAGCACTCTGAAAACAAGTGAGCAAAATACATTATACATGGATATCATTAGTGATATAGAGCGATATAGAGGATTGTTACAAGTAATGAAAGATGGTGGGGATACTGAATTTTACAAATCAAACAGCACTACTTTTAATAGTTACAACAAGTTATTTGAACGCTACCATCGTAAAAATGAATAAAAACCCATTATAAAATAAAAGTGCAGCAATAGGTTATAACCATTAACCGTTGCTGCACTTTTTTTATAATTAAAAATAGTAGAATGGATTTTCATTGGGTAAAAACAGGCCGTTTCATCAAAAGAATATTTCCTTCATACATCTGGGATATCCCAAACAATGATAATACCGTATATTTGACTTTTGATGATGGACCTACTCCTGAAATAACACCCTGGGTACTGGATCTCCTAAAAGAGGAACAGATAAAAGCAACTTTCTTTTGCATTGGGAATAACATCCAGAAATATCCCGAAATCTTCAATAGAATAACCTCAGAGGGACATACTATCGGGAATCATACATTCGGACACCTAAACGGATGGAAAACCTCTTATGACGATTATATCGGGAATATAAAATCATGCGAAGAAATTATTACAAAAGCTATTAAATTTAGAACGGGATTATTTCGTCCACCTTACGGAAAAATCAAACCTTCTCAGGCAAAAACCTTACGAAAATCTGGCTATAAAATAGTAATGTGGGATATATTGACGGTAGATTATGACAAAAATACCAGCCCCGAAAAATGCTATAAAAATGCAACTGAAAAAACAGCATCCGGCAGTGTTATCGTTTTTCACGACAGCGTAAAAGCTTTTAAAAATTTGGAATACGCACTTCCCAGAACAATCGAAACATTACGAAACAAAGGATTCCGGTTTGATTCAATATATTAAATCTGTTCTTTGATCAGACCGATAATAGTATTGGCATCCAGTTCTCCCGACTGTCTCCATATCATTTGGCCTTCTTTATAGATTATCAGTGTGGGAAGTCCTTTTATTCTTAAGGCATCAGCAAGCTCCTGATTCTTATCAACATCGATTTTGATCACTTTGGCTTTATCTCCCAATGCAGCAGCGACATCACGAATTACCGGATGCATAGAAACTGACTGCTCGTTCCACTCTGTATAAAAATCAATTAATACCGGAACTTGGGCATTTATAAGTTCTCCAAACTTTGACATAAAAGAAAATTTATAGTATTATTATATACAAATGTAATGTTTTTAACGAATTACGATGCGTTATTGCCTTTTTTTAGTTCAAGCACCGTTATTTCAGGCCATATTCCTACCCTACCTGGGTATGCATGAAACCCTAATCCTCTGTTAACGTAGACATATCTGCCCACATTTTCATAAAGACCTGCCCATTGCTTGTAAATATATTGTACCGGACTCCATTTAAAAACTCCCGGAATTTCTATACCAAATTGTAATCCGTGTGTATGTCCTGATAATGTAAGCTGGAAATGTTTCGGATCATTCTTAATCTCATATTCCCAATGTGATGGATCATGTGACATCAGTACTTTAAAATCTTTAGCCGACAGTCCTTCAGATGCTTTGCCTAAATCACCTGCTTTTTTAAAATTATGCCCCCAGTTCTCTACTCCTACTAAAGCTATCTGATCCTCGCCCTTCTTAATAAAGATATGCTCGTTTAATAACAAGCCAAATCCTATCTGCCCATATAATTTCTTGATGTTCTCAAAATTCTCATCTTTCAATTGTTGCGATGGCCAGTTGACATACTCTCCATAATCATGGTTCCCAAGAACAGAATACTTTCCAAACTCGTGTTTTTTTATTTTATTAAAAGTATCAAGCCAGGGATACATTTCTTTTGCATGCGTATTTACAATATCACCGGTAAATAAAATCATATCTGATTGCTGCTCATTGATCAGGTCTATAGCATACTGTATCTTTTCAGGGTTATCAAAACTGCCACTATGAACATCAGAAATCTGTGTAATCTTAAAACCATCAAATGCATCCGGCAAGTCCGGAAAAAAAACTGCTTGTTTGATAACTTTAAAATTATATTTGCCTTCAAAAATGCCATAAATCAGAGAAGCAAATGGGATCGCAGCCAGCGCCAACGCTATTTGGCCCACAAATTTACGCCTTGAAGGAATATTGCTTATCTCAGGGTCATTATTTACAAAGTAATTGATTCCACCAGCTGCAAGACGAAACAAATCTTCACCAAACATAACAAATGTAAGTACAATTTTAGGCACATAAACTACCAATAGCAATCCTATAGTAAACAATGACTGCTTATTCTGCCCTACTGAACGGTCAAATTGTGTAAAAGAATAAATAATATATAATAAAATAAACAGGCTTATTATTACATAAGCAATAAGTATCCATCTAATTTTAGTAACAGCCCTAAAAGCCTGAAAAGCATAAAACTCAACTGCCAAAAATATAACCAACGCAATAATCCAACGAATCATTTCTCTAAATTTTATACAAATTAACAAATTATGAAAGTCAGAAAATTATTATTACCAAATATTTAACTTAGCCCATATCTAATAAGAAAAGGCCGCCTGAAAAAACAGACAGCCTTTACTATTAACACCTTAAATCAAACCTCTATAAAACCTGTGTTCCTGAGTTAGAAAGGAACACAATTGTTTTATTTTTTTACAGCAGCTTTAGCTTCAACTTTTACTGGAGTAGCTTTTACAACAGCTGGCTTAGCAGTTGCCGGTGTAGCAGCTTCAGTTTTTACAACCTCAACTTTCTTTGCATGCTTAACATGTTTTGCTGATTTCACTTCTTTTGCAGCAGTCTCTTTTGCAGGAGTTGTCTGAGCATTTACCATAACAGTTGTTCCTAATACTACAGCTACTAACATCAATATTTTTTTCATGACTTTATGTTTTAAATTTTTAATAGACCAAAACTACAACTCAAAAATGAAGACAAAATGAAGATTTGACTAATCTTTAAAATTTAACATTATTTTCTCAATGTACTATTTCCTTCTCCCAAAAGACAAGTGTATCCTATTGAAAAACAATTATTTACATTTTAAACCATTCCGCTTTCTACTATAAATAGAAAGCCGGTGGAAATTCCACCGGCTTTCAGCATAACACTATTCACCTTAAATCAAACCTATTATAAAAACCTTGTTGTTTCTGAATGAAAGAAACAGCAAAATGTTTTATTTTTTTACAGTAACTTTAGTCTGCTTTGTAACTTCAGCTTTTACCGGAGTCGTTTTTACTGCAGTTGCAGTTTCTGTTTTTACAGCTTCCGTTTTTTTCTCAACTTTTACCTTTGTATGTTTTGCTGATTTTACTTCTTTAGCAGGAGCCTCTTTTACAGGAGTTGTCTGAGCATTTACCATTACTGTTGTTCCTAATACTACAGCTACTAACATCAATATTTTTTTCATGACTTTATGTTTTAAATTTTTAATAGACCAAAACTACAACCCCAACATGAAGACTAAATGAAGATTGACCTGGCAATTTAAATTTTAAACTTTTATTAACTTTTCAGGACTATTATAAGGGGAAAAATATACGAAATATGGTTCCTTGTCCTTCTACCGAATCAACTTCAATCGAAATATTATGAAAATGAGCAATACTGTCCACTATTGCCAGCCCAAGACCCTGGCCTTCCTCTTCAAAGTCAAGCCTTGTAAACCGGTTAAAAATAGTCAGCACCTGTTCCGAACCCATTCCCTTACCGGTATCCGTTATAAATAAACAATAGCTTTTATCTAAAAGTTGGTCAGAAACAAGAATTGACCCGCCGATTTTATTATACTTTATAGCATTTGAAAGTAAATTAAAGATCAATATATGTATTAATGTCCTGTTCCCGATAAACTGTATATCGTGGTTAAGTAGTATCCTGAAATCAATCTCCTTTTCAACGACCCTGTCATCAAGGTCTTCACTGAGGCTTGTTATTAATTCCTTAAGGCCGATTTCTTCGGTTACCGTAAATTGGTTGTTTTCTATCTTAGAAATCAGCAGCAGATTATTAATAATTTTCCGAAGCAGGTCAAGTGTCCGTAGTGAACTTACAATTTTATCAACTGCTTCCTCATCCAGACTCTCATTTTGTATCAGATTCTCAAACCGGTTCTTTAATAGCGAAATCGGCGTCAGTAATTCATGCGAAACATTCGCAATGAACTGCTTCTCCAGCCTAAAATGACTTTCAATCCTTTGCATCATCTGGTTCAACACTTCATCAAGTTCATTAAAATCTGTAGAATGCGAGTGAATAGGAGTCAAATTAAACGAATCCGGATTATTAACCCTCCTGATTTTAGTGTCTATAATTCTGTAAAAAGGTTTTAGCAGGAAATCAATAAATAAAGAATCAATTAAAAAGGTTATAAGTACAATGGTCAATAATGTAGCAAGAGTAAAGACCCTTATTATAAAAGTAAGATCCTTTATTTCACCTAAACTACTGCCTATCTCAAGTTGGTAGCTCTTATTATCATAATTAAAAGTGTATTGAAGTATCCTGTAATCATCCTGCTGCTTTTCGATTATTCTGGGTTCGTTTACAAAAACGGATTTGACTGCTACAGCTTTATTTCCTAATTTAGATAACAACACGAACTCATCATGAAGTACAGAAAAACTCGCATACGTATCCGATTGTACGCTTTGGCTGATAAACTCGTTGATTTCCTTATTATCGAGATGTTCTATGAATTTTCTTTTTTTATCAAGTAAGGTCTTATTGATGTGCTTATAAACCACCTGCTCAACTGCCATAGGCAGTACTAAAACAAGCACCAGTAACAATAGGAGCCTAGTAATAACGTTGAAGATTGAAAGCTGGGTTTTAAGTTTCATTTTTTATATATTAATCCTGTAACCTACATTCCTAACCGTCTCAAACCAATCCAGTACGGAATGTTTATCCAGTTTTTTACGTAGATTCCTTACATGGACATCAATAAAATTGGAATCCGAATTGATCTCAAGTACGTCACCCCATATATGTTCTGTAAGTTGTAATCGGGTAATTACCCTGTTTTTATTGAGTACCAGATACCGAAAGATCTGGAATTCCTTTTTAGTCAGACCCACCACTGTTTCCCCAAAACTCACTTTATAGTCCTCAAGTTGTATAAGGAATCCATGTACATCTATCCCATTTGCAGTATAACCATGGATTCTGCGAAGGACTGCATACAGCCGGGCTCCTAATTCTGTAAGCGCAAAAGGCTTGGTAAGATAATCATCAGCCCCAAGCTGTAAACCATTAATCCTGTCATCGAGTTCACCCCGGGCCGTTATTATAATAATAGCTATTTTCGAAGCCGTCTTCCTGATTACCTTAAGCACATCGAAACCACTGCCATCCGGAAGACCAAGATCAAGTAGCATTGCATCATAGGAATTTACAGCGGCTTCTTCCAATGCTGCCTCACAACTTTGCACTGATTTGCACACATACCCGCTTTTACTGAGATAGTCCGTCAGTTCCCGGGCAAGCTCCCGATGGTCTTCTACAATAAGAATATTCATTATAATGAAATGGATTAGAACAACAAAAGAAAACAAATAATAATTACTACTACTGTAAATATAAGTTAAAACCGAATACAGAATAAACCTTATAATAGTAATCATTGATCTGGATGAATCCTGTAACAATTCTATCTTAAAAAAATAATCAAAAAAATATAATTATTATTTAGATCAAATATAAATAATACATATATTTGTAATGTCTTTTATCAAGGCACTGATTAGAATATTGGAATCACGGGAATTTACCTTCCTTAGATCAGAGAATAGTACATTATAACTTGCCACAGTCAAATTATAATTGAATTGATAATCAAGATAATTTTTATACCATTTCGTTTTTTTTTGTTAGTTTGTTATTCCACTAAAACCGTAACAAGTACTTGTTACGGTTTTTTTTTATTTTAGCTGCCGAAGTTTTTTGTATTTTTGGACACTTACAAATTATATCTATGTCAGCTCAAAAACGTCTTTTCCTGCTCGATGCCTATGCCCTTATTTTCCGTGGATATTATGCCTTTATAAAAAACCCGAGAATCAATTCCCAGGGAATGGATACTTCAGCAATCATGGGTTTTATGAATTCCCTGCTTGATGTCATTAAAAGGGAGAAACCGGATCATTTGGCCGTAGCCTTTGATAAGGAAGGAAGTGCTGTACGTACTGAAATGTACTCCGCCTATAAAGCAAACCGGGACGAAACTCCCGAAGCAATCAAAATTGCCATTCCTTATATACACGACTTGCTAAGGGCTATGCATATTCCTATTATCGAATTTGCAGGTTGTGAAGCTGATGATTTAATAGGTACGATTGCCAAACAGGCAGAGAAACAAAATTATCAGGTATTTATGGTAACTCCCGATAAGGATTTCGCCCAGCTTGTTTCAGAAAATATATTCATGTACAAACCTGCCCGTATGGGGAACGGAATTGAAATATGGGGTGTTCCCGAGGTACTTGCCAAATTCGAAATCGAAAGACCTGAACAGGTAATTGATTTTCTTGGAATGATGGGAGATGCTGTAGATAATATTCCCGGCCTACCCGGAGTAGGTGAAGTAACAGCTAAAAAATTACTGAAGGAATTCGGTTCTATGGAAAACCTGCTGGAAAACACACACCTGCTGAAAGGCAAGATGAAGGAGAACATAGAAGCCAATAAAGAAAAAGGGTTAATGTCCAAAAAACTCGCAACTATCATAACTGACTGCGACGTTACATTTAATGAGACCGATTACGAACTGACAAAACCAGATGCACAAAAAGTAGAAGAATTATTCCATGAGCTCGAATTCCGCCGCATGGCCGAACAGTTTAACAGTTTATTCTATACCGATCAGAAAAATTATAGCACTCTTGAAACACAAGGCCTTGCTCCTACCAAGACTATAGTAAAAAACGAAAACCAGTTTGATCTGTTCTCAGACAATTCCGGTACATCCGAAAATCCGGAACAACATATTTCAAACAGTTTTTATAAAACCCTGGCTAATACAGATCACCTATACCAGACTGTAACAGGTGATATGGGAATAAAATTGCTGTTACAGGACATGCTCAAACAAAAAGCAGTAAGTTTTGATACAGAAACTACAGGTATTGATGCCTTAAGTGCCGAACTCGTAGGATTATCATTCTCCTGGGAAAAAGGAAAAGGTTTTTATGTTCCTGTATCCGCTATTCGCAGCGAAGCACAGGCTCTTCTAGACAAATTCCAGCCTTTTTGGGGAATAGAAACTATAGAAAAAATAGGCCAGAACCTGAAATACGACCTGAAAGTATTATCAAATTATAATATAAAGGTAAAAGGAGTACTGTTTGATACCATGATCGCACACTACCTGATCAATCCTGATATGCGCCATAATATGGATATCTTATCCGAAACCTACCTGCAATATTCTCCAAAACCT
>Ga0247742_10001221_pt1 | contig 18399 bp, 26 predicted proteins | sample UWRJL208509C2_FD_180944 | JGI IMG/M metagenome (GOLD analysis project Ga0247742, IMG submission 180944) | Plant litter microbial communities from Arlington Agricultural Research Station in Wisconsin, United States - UWRJ-L208-509C-2 | ecosystem: Environmental > Terrestrial > Plant litter >... | reverse complement strand
AGCGCCCGTCTCGAACGGCTCAAATCTTTCAGCGTGAGAATAGCCTGGGCCAGGATATGCTTAGAGATACGTCAAATCTCCCTCAAATTCTCGGCGCACACCACACGTTCCAGCCTTCCTATACTACGTGTAGAGCGAGTTACGGACATGGTCTGTGCGACGCCGTATCAATAAACCCACAGCGTCTCGCGAACACAGATATTAACTTGCCATATCTCCCGCCCACGCAACTCGCCTGTGCTTGTACGTGAACGTTTTAGGTATCGTAGACATGAAAATTTATATTGCATAAATCAAATGAGCAATGGGAATTTGATTTAAATTCAATTCGTTCCTACATGAAACAGCGAACATTTGCGGGAAGGTTGGTACGAGGCTCTGAATGGTGGCCGTTCCGTTTGTACTGTCTTCGAGTTGGGTTAGGATACGGAGCAAGATTTCATTGGCGACGTCGCCCGAGTCTTGTTTGAGTCCCTTGTAGAACTCAATAATGAAAGCAGTGACGACCGCTGAGAACAGACCGGTCTTTGAATATTCCGTTGTTAGTTCTGCCACGCAATATTGGGACGAGGCTCACGAAAATCAAGAGGTTCTGGACCTCATCCTTCCATGCGTCGCATCTTGCTTTATCCTTCTCTTTCTGTATTTCCAATAGTGGGGTGAATGGATCCCCATCTATCTTATGGAGTGATTTCTGGAAAGGTTTGCTCGCTTTCACTGGCTTGAACTAGATGCATTCGTCAAGCACATGCGACTAAAACCTCAATAATGTTAGACGCACCTCTTCTTCTGTCTGTTCTGGCTCGTTTCCTATTGGATCACCCGATTGTGGTGGATGCCGCGCTCGTGACATTAAGAAGTGAGAGTAGGCAGTCTCTCTGGATGCTAGTTCGGGGGCAACAAAGGATGTCCCATGGGAATCGCATAATTTCTTGCGGTGCAGTCAAGTGACATGCGTGGGTGACGGTGTCCAGCCGAGATTCCGAATGATACCCAAGGACGAGTCCTGCGTTCTCTCCAGGACAAGATAGACATCTAGCAAGGTTCATAGTCGCAAGGATGAGGGCCACAGTTAGTTGAGAGACGATGTGGACAACTCAACCCCAACCCATACGACTTTCCAATAAAGATTGCCTTGAGCTACGTTCACTCAAACCCGCAAGAATTCCGCAAGAAACAGAGTCTATATGAACCAAACGAATGTATTAGAGCCACAATATCTTCCAAACCTCCTGTCTCTTCTTTCGCTCCCCAACGTAGCTCGTTGCAAAGTGTACTTAGCGAGGCGGACAGGGTATGGAACAGAAATGATAGCGAATTCTTGTTCCTTGAACTGATGGGAACTTGAAACCGCATCGCTACGTCGTCGGCCACACCTAGCATTCGCTTTACCAGAATGCCAACACTGTTTCCACGTGCAGACGCCTCCTCCATCGAATCAGTAGTTAATCGCTAAGCATAGGAACTATTCTTGACAGGAAAATTAGAACGTACATGAGTCGTGATAATCACAGCCTGGCCCTCCGAGATGACATATATCTTTTCATGACGCGAATAGAGCTATTCACAAATAATATTAAAGCTGGTGCTCTAGACCCATAAGCCTTGGCTGTCGTAAATACGGACATAAAATTTATCTTTTAATGGCCCTGCACGACGAAGAACTGCATTGATCTTTATCAAATCGCGACGGCTAGATACGAGCAGTGAGCGACCAAATGAGAACGAGGATGTGGAGCAAAACGTACACTTGTTTCAAAACTCGAGACGCCTAGGAGACTGCAGGTGAGAGTTTATGCTCGTATTCGACTTCATGTTCCCCGCTAACTGGATAGCCCAGTCAATATCAATTCCAGGCGCGTAAGATTTCGTGGTCGATCGAACTTGGGGCCTTGAGGGCCACTAGAATCGGTTTACTCAGGCCTAGAAAATGCTGAGCCCTAGTTTAGTGTGTCGTAGGCGTGGGGAGCGACGACGTTGGCGCGATGTATCTATGGCACTGTTTCAACGTTAGACGGTGCATGAGAATTCAAATCGCATACCTGCTAGACCTGGATTTTCCCGGCTCCTCTGTCCTTGAACCCTCCAGAATCTGGAGTCGTGGCCAGATGGCGGGACGCGACTTTGAGCCTTGAGGACGAAGGTCCACGGCAGATGAGCGGGGGCATGCAAGGAGTCGAGACTCATCCCAGACGCAACGCAGTAAACTCGAACGTGGTGGAGGGCGCCAACACGACGAAAAGTAGTGGCACCCTTCGGAAGATAGAGGCTTTGAACATGGCACAGGTTGGTCGTAAGCGGATAGACAACCGGAGACCCATGCGTATGTGCGCAAAACAACGACTCGAGAGACACGTTCTGGAGGCGAATTTACGTGTCAGATATTATGAAGTGGCCTGATGAGTTAGATACACAACATACCCAGAGCGTTTAGCGGCGCCGATATCACATTCTCCCTCGGGCAATGATCTTGTCCACGATCTCATCTTCAAACTTTGGCCCGTAGAGTGTAACTCGTTGGGAGTCGAAAGGCGTCCGCGGTCTACAAAGTAAGTTAATCAACGGCTGAAGATCAATCGAACGAAGAGCAAACCTTTGAATGAACCATCCTGCTCCTCCCGCGACGAGTAGACAATGTTGAAAGTGGTGTGGAGGATGGTAAAGTTCAACGAACGCCAAAACACGCATGATCGTGGCGAAGCACGAGAGAATGCGGAGGCTGCGACGTTAGAAGACGGACGGGCTGCTTAAGTTGGGAACTGCACGCAGCAGGGGGTATGCCTCCATGTTTTGACGTTGGGTACCGGCGGTATGAGGATACGCGACCCAGGGTGCTATTGACAATGGTGGGCGAGCGATGTTCAATGGCAACTGTTGAGGATGTAGACTTCGGTAGCCGCGGAAGGATGTTCCAGCAGTTGTAGTCCGAGATGCTGGGCCAGGGCGGCGACGGTATGAATATATGCGATGCGTACAGCGACCGGTGCGATCTTGTGGGTGTTGCGGGCATCGGGATGCGCGAGCGGACGAAGGTGGTGCTAGATCATCTGTGTTCCGAAGCATTGGCCTTGGGTGAACAGTATAAAGATGTTCTTCTTTCCGATGAACGGGCGGCGTCCCACTAATAGAACGTCAGCTTCAGTCTGAAGTTGGCAGAGAGTGTGGAGAAAGACACACCTGATATCGAACCATGAGGATTTCAGGCTTTGGGCCTGGCATCCCGCGATGAGTGGAACGTTGATAGTTTTTGATACTAATAGCTCAGATGCCAGGGGAGCCTTGGATACACGGGAGACGATACTGCAAAGTCAACTGCGAGAAAGGGAGAGGTCGTGACAGGACGGTTGTGGAACTTGAGGGGAGAAAGAGTTCTGCGGTGCAAGCTGGGTAATTCCCGAGATCTCATCACACGGCATCGTGCCGGATTCACACGAGTAAATAACCCCAAGAACTGCGTTGGTGGAACGAGATATCAAGGGATCGGCCACTTTCTTTTCCCTTGTGGCGACTTGCTAAAGACTGGCCTGTTTCGTGTCTCTACTCTGCAGTCACTACTCTTTCTTTGGTGAACCATCCTTTGTGCGAATTCGGGAGTATTGAAATCCGGGGTGCGGGACCAACGAGCGTGCAAGAAGTCGGGGGACTTCGTGGCAAACGAGTGCCGTAACATTCGAAGTAAGTAAGCCTATATACCTATCTACCGTAGCACGCGTACACGAAACGTCGGCGAGTGGCCACCGTATATACCAAACACGCACGCGGGTGCGTAGCCGCCAAGCTCGCTAACCGACAAATTCCAACAGGGAGATCTTGTCATACTATGACCAGCCTATACTTAACCTAAACACGTTACTGCACACCGCTGAACTCCAGGTTTTAGGAACTAGGCGAACAAACTTTGAACATAACCATTTGAATGGCTCTATCAACCAGCTGCCGAATTCTTGCGCCTCTCCGTGGTTGCATCTCTGTCAATACCAAGTCGCTTCCAACAACACGACTACTCTCACGGTACTACCCTATCGTGACCCGGCTACATTCATATACGGTCATAATCATGTTGGATTGTTCATTCAATAAATGAGACACCGTCTGCACAATGTGTAGTTCTTCGCAAATGGTCGCCTGTTTCCAAATCTTTCCACCACCCTACGCGCTCGGGCCAGACATAGGCTCTCTAGATATCGTGGCTCTTCATCCTCGCAGTCGGCACGCCTACTTCAGTTGCATTGCGTCCCACAAATACGATGCGAGGAGTGCATAACTGGTGCTCTGATGATGGAGGAGGACGTAGTCCGAGGGAAGGAGGAAAGAACGAAGTCTTCGTGTAACAGAACCGACTTGTCACAAACGGTGACCAATCCTCTTTCCTTTTCCTCCACGACAATCGTTCCGCCAATTTCCTCCTCTCAGCCGTTTTCCTTTCGGCCAGGCCCTCAAGTTTTCTTTTGCCCACCCACCCGCATCCTTTTATTTCTTACTTTACTTTCAGCCTTTAGTGCATAAACCGGTAGCTTTCCCTAAACCCTTGCCCACCCGTGGCGTCTAGCTCAGACCAGAGATCTCGGAATATATTTCTCTCCTGAAAAGTTGCCATCCAACGGCGGCTTTTTCATCCAAACCCACTTGTCCATGTTTAGCCCTCTCTTCTAGATCTGTCTCCAGAACCATGTGAATAATGGTGTCGGCAACTACGAAGACTCTTTTATCTCGTCTCCTCATCAGATCTGGGAAATCTACGTTGCCTCCAGCTCCATCGATAACTGCTTCTCCTCATCCCCCGTATCACAGCCCGTCGCATTGTTGCACAGAGCTGGGCTGTAATATTGTTCGAGAGAGAACATTGTCTCTGACAGACAATTGTACGTCCTAAGCTACCTTTTATCTCTCATGTACTTACTGCCTCCACTTTATTTTCTATCAGAAATACTCCATCATTGAGAACACCCGTTAACCTGATTTTCTCTCTTTGCTAGATACCGATACCATTCTGTAGTTCAGCGACGGACAACCCATATCCAGACGAACCTACTACAATGGCTCAGCCTCATGCGTTATATTAGCGCGAAGGCAAACGTACGTTTCAAATTATCCACTTCTCGTCTCCATCATCGCCTTTGCGGTACCAAATATCTACTCTCTTTTTCTCCAAGCAAGTTGCTCTCTACCATGCCCACGCGCTAGCAGACATTGGTTCCACTTGATCGACACTTATTTCCGGTTCTTCAACAGATATATTGACGTGGGATCTAGAGATCAATCGATTGTCTTCTGAGAACGGAGCAGCATTGACAAATGCGCGTGCAATTATTTGCCTCCTCTTTTTTTCGCTCACCTGGTAATCTTGGTGATCACCTTCTCTTTCATTTGCACTCGCAGTACAAATCAATTCAAAACCATGTTCATCCTTTGAATTCACATCTCAACGTTTACACCTGTACCACTTTTGGTGTTGTGTTCGTTCTCGTCATGCCAACTGTAATACGAGCCAACGCCGCAGCCGTCACGACTGCACAAAACCTGATCTCCAGAGATGTGTACCTATTCAGAAGCAAAGTCGGCGCACAATGGTGATGGATGTTTACATTGAAAGCGGCTGTGGCATTGAGCTTTGGAATAGGCGGATGATTCAGGTTGTACAGAGCTTGAGGTCTCGTCTTCCTCTTATAACTTTCCTTTTAATGCTTTCTATTCAGAAATGCCAGTTCGTTTACATGGCATAACGGCGGACATGGCTTTCGACATTCGCAAAAATTCTACCTTCGAACAGTTGACACCTACACAGACCAAGAACGCTCCACACTTCGGTCTTGAATCCGTACCTTTTCCGGTCCAGTTGGCGTTGGGGTAGATTTCGTGTCCTCAGACGGCCACTGACAATATTTTTTGTATTCCCTGGAGTTTCTCGTTCCAGGTCTCAACAAGAGCATAGTGAACCCTGGCCGATTCTGTTCCGCATTAAAATTCTCTTTTTCGTTCAGGTTTCGGTTCGTTTCCACCTCTGGTTATAATTTCCTTTGTTATCTTGTGATCTTAGGCAAGACTTAACATCAAGTGTCTTACAACGGATGCACAACTATGAACACCCTCAAATCTGCATCGTTCCTATCGAATGAAGGTGGAAAGTGGTGATCGTTCTTTTTATTTCAAGTTTGACATCGGTGTTGGCGACTCACTGCCACTCACTGTTCAAAATACGGTACAGTCACATGCCAATTGGCGCTTAGGAGCAGGATGTTGTCATCGAAAGTACGTATTGGTCGTACGCAAGCCAGCGCTATCTGTTTCTCGCAAGTGCAGAATGGTGCAAGATGAATCCAAGTCGCCAGCAACATTTCATTGAGTTCTCCCCAGCTCCAGGCCGCCGCATGTCAACACCTCGATGTCGAGTTTCCTAACTCCGGACGCCTCTTGCCTTACAATATGGCAGTGCACGTCTGACATCAGCAGCTGTGCCATTCGACTTTCGTGAGAACATCATCGCCGCGCATCCAGCACAGTTTGCCTCTTGACGGCCACGCTTTCACCACAACGACCAGATGGCTGACGACTACCATGATAATTTCTCACTGGGCAGTCCACCTCCGCCTCTCTCACAGAAGAACTCACAGGCTAACAGCACGGTTGGCCTGCTCAACAACAGCCGTGATGTCCAAATCACTGGATCGCAAATCAATGTGAATTATTCTGGTCGTCCAAGTGAGAGTCCAACCAACTTCAATGAATGTAATTGCTGAATCGACTAAAGTAAAATACACTGGTATCAAAATCCTGAGGACACAGGCCGCTATATCTGCCACCCATGACGCCGGGCAGGAGTTTCAACGACCTGGCTGCCACAAGAACACCCGCGTCGCCGTCATCGATCGGCTTAGGGACTGGCTACTTCTCAAGTTCAAGCCCGAGGCAGTCTTTCTTTGGTTATATGGAGATGCTGGAGCTGGGAAATCATCTATCTCGCAGACATTTGCAGTTCGGTGTGCGGAGGAGAGGCACCTCCTCGGAAGTTTCTTCTTCTGGAAAGACGATAGCCAACGTTCCACCTATTCGTTCTTGATCAGTACGCTTGTCTACCAGGCGGTCACTGCGGTACCGGCTCTCAAGGATATAGTTAACGAGGCTATTGAAAGAGATCCTGAAATCTTCCAAAAGCATCTCAAGGTTCAGCTGGTCACCCTCCTAATTAACCCTATCAACGATCTTGTCGATATGGTCGGCTTCGACACTTCTGTTATCCCAAATCTTATCCTCATTGATGGGCTCGACGAATGCTCAACAGCTGACGCACAGTGCTCAATATTGGAGTCGCTCACAGACACTTTGCTTCTCTGTCGCCATCGCTTGAAGGTCCTCATCGCTAGCCGGCCGGAGGTCGAAATCAAATCCACCTTCAACTCTGATCCACTTCTCTCATGCTCGACTCGACTCGCATTGGATGCTTCCTTCAAACCAAACGACGATATCCGGAGATTTCTGGTCGATAAATTTGAAACAATCAAATCGACCCACCCTCTTAAAGCCCATATACCCTCTACATGGCCACCGCGCGAGGTGGTCAGTGTACTCGTTGATAGATCCTCCGGCCAGTTCATATTTGCCTTGACGGTTGGCAAATATATTTCCGAGCGACGCCAGAACCCAGTCAAACAGCTTGACATCATTATTGGAGTCCGTCCGCCTTCGTCCGAGATCAATTTGCCATATACTGAGCTCAATACGCTCTATGCGCACGTTCTCTCTTGTATCCATCCTGACAAGATGGAAATGGCGCTGGACATTCTTAGCTTTGTCACTATAGTGCGGCCGACACTCCCTCCTTTGGCGTATTTTGCAAAATATCCGACGCCGACAGTACAGTTTGGGCTTGGACCTGACCAAGCACTGTGCGTACTCTTCTCGGTTGATCACGCGGATCTTGAGCACTATCTAGCCGATCTATCCTCCCTTGTCAAAATAAAATCCGAAGGCGAACAGAGACTCCCTGTTGTCACATTTTCGCATGCCTCCATGGGCGATTTCTTACTAGATCCGATTCGCTCTCAGAAATTCTACCAAAAGCCACAGATGTTCTTTGCGAAAATGACAAAGATTTGCGCCAATTATCTAGCGGTTACCACAGTTGGTCCGTGCTCGACTGCTCCTTTGTTAATACCCTCCTCACTGACTATTGCTCCCCACCGCAGCTGACTGCCGGTGCAAAGAGAAGCCTCTCCACTCATGCTGGCTCGTGTTGCTCTCGCAAATCCTGAAGCAAGTAGAGTTTACAGCCGACCTTCAGGCAACGCTCATGGATCTGTCTCTTCCGGCGGTATTCGAAATTCATCGAAATTGCCTGGAGCCTTCAATGCATATCCTTGATGTCGGAATCGAGTTAATCCAAATAATTTCAGATGGAGTGAGTGTATTTCACATTGCCTGGATTTTCAGGGGATCAAATCATTTTACCTACAGCTGGACAACGCGACGCTTGTCGACCACTTTCAAAAGGGATTTGATCAATATATGCATCGCATCTTTGGAGGAGATCGCGCTGAAAAATACCTGGCAGCAACAGCTCTGCTGAATTGCGATGTGTTTCAAAGTGAACAGGATATATCGCATCAGGAAAGCTTCGAAATGATTTTTCTCTTGATGATAAAGCCGGAGCTCGTTCCAGAAAATGCTCCAAGTAGGGCTGACTTCCGGTTTCTGCGTACCATTGGTTGCAATACGTTTAGAATCTCCTTCCTCAGGCATTTCTTCAATGATCCCACTCGTGCTGGCCCTCTGTTGATTACTGGAAAGTCATATTCTGCAGCTGCTCTCGCGTGTTTTAGAACTTTAATGGATGTTCAAAGGCGAGTTAAACTGTCCCATCTCCGAAAATTATTGGCTAATATCAACTACTCTTAGTGAGGTATTACAGGGGAATTTTATCATTCGTGAATCGAGGGCCGCCGCCAGGTTTTATCTCCCTCAGCTACTTGAGCATGCTAGTTTCTCCTCAGAACTTTCATCCTTCATTCTCACTGGCAATTGGGAGGGAGAACTAGGGGTATCGTCAGTAATAACAAATTACCTTGTCGGAGATGACGAGGACCGATCGTCGCCAATGGTAACCGATGAAGACGTCATCGATTCGTTTGTTGACACAATAGCTCCCGTCCGTCAAGCAAGCGCAGAATACCTTGATGTATGTTCGAACCTCTGCTAGATGGTGTGAACATACTAGCTAACTCTTACTGAAGTTCTATTTTTACAAATATGAAATGCTGTTGCATCCTTCCGAGGATGGCCTACCTCGCAAATCTCGTATTGGGGACGATGATCAAGTTCGTCCAGATGTCTTCCTTTGTAATGTAACTAATTGATGACTCTCTGTAGATCGTTTATTCTGGTAAAGCGGTAAGACACCCCAGATATATGTAACTAGACTTTGCGTGTTCTTACATCGGGCATAGCATGTCGTGAACATCAATTCAGGTGTTGTGTCTGACAACCGACTGGATAACGATTCGGTATGCTTAATATTGCATTGAAGTCCGAGTCTCACTCTCTAACGAAACTTTAAGACGACTCACATCAAGAACCGATGGATAGTGTCAGTCGACATCCGCCTTATTATTCTTGTCCTCCCCATCATTGTTGTAGTCTGCTGGGAGAAACTCCGGACACTCTGGGATCTGAGTGAGAAACAATGCTAATTTGCGGTAATATTTGGTCACGGTCTTTACATTGGACCGTTGAACATGGTCGCTGTCGCGGGTGACACTAATGGGCCCGACTGGCTAAGTCCGCCAAATATTATTATCTCAGTCAAGTACGGTCAATAGTTTCTTATAGAACGTACTATTTCCAACAAGACTTCAATATGATCACCTTCTACTGTTGGGAAACCAAATATTGGGACGTTAGAAGATATTTTACGCATCTAGTATAGATTGGAGATAGTTGTACCAGTTATCATTTGATTGTACATGACTGGGATTTAGCTATTGTGCTGAGCCTCATCATCGACATTGAAAATTGACCTCACGTTCACGGATCATTGGGGAATTTTTTTTTTTCGATCCGTTGCGCCGAGGCAAAACTGTTGCTCACAAGCTTCTTTTTCTAGAGGGTTGCTCCACGCATGCTACATTGATGGCCGGTCCTCGCTGCAGATTATGCTCACAACGTGGCGATCAGATTGGGGTCGTCAACGATAGGCAGAACGCCTAAAGAGAGATAGCGACTTGATTAGTTCACGTTTAGAGAAAATACGCTGAAGGTACCCAGTGATATTTTAACCAAAGATGGAACCCAGACCAAGGATCCGTTCAAAGTCTGAGTTCATGCGGGGCAAAGGGAGCCTGCACCGTAATTGTGGGATGGGCGGGGTTTGTGGAGATCCCAGATTGTGTATCGACGCCTAAAAGAGATACAATTTGAGTCTCGACTTGGATAAAGAGGGACGATACTACCACCAGCAACGGATAACCCGAGGTCGACGATGGATCCAGCCCTGGAGGGAAAGAGAGTGGGAAGACACGGGTCCGAGTTGGATGATCCACTCGGGCAGATAAAGAAGCGATGGAAGTTTGAGTTTGAGTTCGAGCAGAGCTCAGCATCGTAAGTAGGAAGGAGAGGAAAGCAGGCATGGCATCTCGGACCGACCCGGATCCTCGAATCACTGCTGGAGTCTGAGAGTTCTGAGCCAAAGATCGGCTCCCAGTTGGATCTACGATTGGTGTGCGGATTGTCGACCAGCTTTGTAAGTTTCCGTTCGCAGGATGCTATTGAAATTAGTAGGAAATACAGTCGAAACTCTTATAACCCATACCTCTCATACTAGTAACCCATAACCGGGAGGGGTTCGACTGTAATTACGATTTGTGGTGTTCAGAGCCGAACCGACTGACCAATCACGTTCATGGGAACGAGTAGCAATCATTCAGCATTCTGATCTTGAAACCGACGTCCCAACTCTCAGAGCACTGTCTATGACATGTCGCGCCACGGCCAAATCATCGCAAAGAAGGCTTTTCAACACAATGGAGATCTTGGTGATCCCACATGATCACGACGAAACGCAGCCTACATACTCTACATTGAATGACATTCTCAACTCCTCTGCTCATCTAGCCACCTATGTTCGTCATCTCACTGTCAAATTCGGGAGGCCCTACCCAGACACGTCCTGCATTGTCCCTGCTCTGGAAAAGTTATCACTGATCCACAGTCTGCGAATCAAACCTGCCATCTGGGTTAATTCACCGGAAGAGAGTCCACGATGGGGTGAAGTTATGGGCGTCATTCTTCGACATCCTTCTCTTCGGCGACTAGACCTTGAGGATCGCGGTTTGCTGCCATCAATCGTCTGGCAGCTTCCAGCCCTTACATCTATCGATATTGTGGGGTGGAGAATAGAGGAACCTGGGATCGATTATGCCTGCCATAGTCTTACAAGGCGCTTGGCCGTGACATGGGACATGTCACCACATCTTCAAAACACATTGAGGTCGTTCCTGAAGATATCACCTCGTTTGATCCATCTTAGAGTTACACAAGACAGCGGTACGTATTTCCTAATCATTTATAAAACAAATATTGGTGGTTGAATTACAATCACATAGAATTCAGCGTAAATCTACGTTTTATGGGATTATCCAGGGAAATTATCGATAGCCCACAAACTCTATCCACTCTCAAGACCCTCACCATCTTTTTCATCTTCCACAGTTTATTCTTCCTGTTGGAATTGCTGCAGAGCTCAGAGAGCTTTATTTATCTAATAGAAGTGCTCTGGAGAGGATCCGATTTGACCTCCAGTGCGAAACTGGGCTGACCAGCGAGGCGAGCCTTTTTAGGTACCTCAAGAGCTTCAAGTTGGACCAAGTTCAGTGGTCAGGATTCAGTCACCTTAGGCTGCTTGAAGTCGAAGTTGATATGTTCATGGGCAGCGAAGGCTTACTAGCTGAGCCTGAGCCGTCCGCAATCAATGAAGACCTCGAAAGAGATGTCCGCGAAATTTTCAGGAGAGCGATGAACCGAGAAGATGTGGACGTCTCCGTTAAACTCTATATCGACAGTACAAGGCCCGGAGGGGACACCTTCCATCCTGCTCTTTCATGGGAACGACTTGCCACCTTAGCCTCTGATTAGTTACTTTACCATTACTGCTCGTCTGGCCTTATCCCTTCAGGTCGGGTCGTATATCGCTTAGTAGCATTCTTGTTCCCACCCAGTCATAATCTCGTTGAATCTCAGTCTCCAGATTTCTTTACACAGTAAAATAAATGATATTTCTTGAACCTCCGCCTACATGTTGGTCTGCAGACAAGACGTCTTTCGTATCACCGACTTTTCACCTCCCAATACGCCTCTAGAACTGAACCATTATCATTCCCTACGGCTGAATTTAAAAATGGAGACAGCTTGGTGGTTCAAAGGAGCCGGGATGATAAACAAAAAAATAGAACGAGGGCAAACGGAGTAAGGAATGTTTGTTGAGAAAGTTAGCGATGCAGAACACGACTAGAAGATGTCCAGTCCGATATCATCAAAGGAAAGGTCCCAGTATTGCCGCGATGTATCAAAAGTTGACTTGAGGGAGGCCTTCAGACGTCCAAGTGCAGAATCTAACTCCTCGATCCAGAAGACTCGGAGGAGACTCGCTCACACTGGAACCCATCTACGCCAGACAAGTAGTCAAGTCAGCGGAAAACGGTATAGGATAATAGAAGGGGCGTACGGGTAATAAGGTGATATGTCGTAGGCATGCAGCGGCAAAGAGGAAATGAGAAAGAAAAGAGGAAGCAAATGCGGAGAGGATGAAACAAACTTTTCCGAAACTCCATTGTCATTCTTTAGACCGGATCTTCCCGTTAACGACGTGCACCAGCTGATGGAGCAGAAGTTCAATGAATGAAGATTCCTTGAGACCGCGCAGGTATGTTCAAAGTTGGAGCTGACTATAGGTTTCGAGTTTGGTGATGAGGCGAGCCTTTGGATCCGGGTCTGGATTCTGGAATGGCGAAAAGTATGTAAGTAGCTCGTTAATCAACAAGGAAAGAGTCAAGACGGTTCATGTACCCGGGAAAATAAATGAGAGTAACGTGAAACAGGCGGAAATGAAGACACCAGAACGGAAGATGCGCGCATGTTTGAATGAATGCTGGCGCATAATTTCGTCGATTCGGACGAAGGGCAGCAGATACACCCCGATGATTCGATGGAATGTAGATAAGAGCTGAATTCATGCAGACATGGGCGGGGATTGGGTGTCTTGCAATCGTGGTCTGCAGTGACGATGAATGATGATCACATGAATGAATGAAGAAGAAGAAAGAATCGAGAGGCAGATCAGAACGACGGTGGCCGTCATGTAAGTTCCCGGCTGTCGCAGTGAGCGATGATTCTGTATACAGCCCTTGCTTCTCTACCGTCCAACTCCGAGCGGCTCCTGTTAAAACCATTCAGGTATCGTGAATCGATCCAAAGAGCAGCGCAATATTGATGAATGGAACGGGCAGTCACCAAATTGGACGGGCGCTTAGCGTGGATGCTAACAGAGCTGAGGTATGACCAGAACGAGGACAGCAGCACCTGTCATGTCATAAAATATGGTGAGTAAGGGATAGAAGTACGGAGTGGAAGGACATACGTGGACAGCATATACATACGCAGGGTATGGAAATGAAACCAACGAAGAATGAACGTGGTCGACCTTTGAGCGTTCTCCGCCTACCAGTGTTCAGCCTGCTTCATCCATTCGGGCTACCCGAGACAGATCTGACACAGAAACCAACGCGAGTAGAGCCGGAATATGCACGAGCTAGGTTCAGCAATTATCTGGTAGGTGAAGCTTTCGCCAACCTCGTCCCTAAATCTGAACGAGGAGATACGCCTTCATGGTGGACTTGGAAGGGATGAGTAAGAGCAGAACTCACCAATATCCCGGATTCCTGTTATCACCTCTATGACATTAACTCCTGGAATGTAGGTTGTAATATCGAGACGACCAATCCCGCCTTTGCATCGCTACACGTAAGAGGAGACTATGCTCACAAAGTAGCGGTCAGATTGAGGTCGTTAACGACAGGCATAACACCTAGAAGTTACTTGATTAGTTCACGTCTAGAGAAGATACACTGAAAGTACCCAATGAGATTCGAATCAAAGATAGGAACCAGACCAAGGATCCGCTCAAAGGCTGAGTTCACGCGCGGCGAAGTGAGCCTGCACCGCAATTGTGGGACGAGCGGGGCTTGTGGAGATCCCAGATTGCGTATCGACGCCTAAAAAAGATACACTTGAACCTTGAGAGGAGGGAGGATACCACCAGGAATGGATAACAAGAGATTATCAATAGATTCAGACCGGGAGGGCAAGAGAGTGGGAAGACACGAATCCGAGCCGGATGATCCCGCTCGAGCAGATGAAGAAGCGATGGAAGTTCGAGTTCGAGTTTGAACAGAGCTCGTCGTGGGCCAGCAGGAAGGAATTTGAAGGAAGCAGGGGGCTCGCGGACCGACCCGGATATTTGGTTCGGTCTGAGTAGCCAAAGTGTGCCTGGTTCAGCTTTCTCTATGATGACGATGTCTTTGCTCCTCTGACCACCTAGCACTGCTAGAGAGATCTGAGCTAGAGATTCCGAATCCCGTCTGGCCCTCTCTTTGACGACCATCAGCTGGATCTACGATCGATGCGTCGATTGTCGACCGGCTTGGTAAGTTTCTTGACTGCCTCTTTTTGGTCCATAACTTGAACGCGACCTGGGAATCCCAGATCTGCGTCTACTCTGCGACAAATGCTCCCTTCTCTGTGCACAAATGTGATTGCGGGACAGGCTCGAAAGGACATCCTCTTTGATCTCCCAAAAATCCTTGGATTCCACCGGTCCGCATCGACGCCCATGTCATGCCCAATCGCTTTCATGATTGGGCTAAATTTTGGTTCATTTGAATCAGCCCATAACCAAGGCCGAAGGTGCGTTCATATCTCCTTATCCCCTCCCTTCATGATTACTTTCATTTGGTTTACCTACCTACTCCCATCCCACATTCGCGCAAATTCTTACAAGTATACCCGTCCGCCGCGGCGCCAAACTGGTCCCACATACTCGTCTGTAATTCCTCAGAAAGTGTGAGATGGGACCTAAATGGCCTTGGTTATGTCGTCGGATGGGTATTCGTGATTGCATTGAATCCATCATCGTTTAATCTGATTATCTCCACCTTTCCCTCCCATTATCGATATACCTTCATTACACTTACCATCACCCTTCCCAGGTAAACCGTAACCCAACCTGCCGCATTCAACTGACAAGGAATCCGCCCATCGCCTTCCTGTATTCTACTGCCCAGCTCCGATGCCGCGTCAACGACCCCACCTTCATCGGCTGAATCATCGCAGGACCGAGTCCAACTCCGAACGTACGTTTCACATTCGTGTTTTCCCTCCGTTCAATTCCCTTCCGCATAGCCACGATCTTTCTTCTTAATTTCCCTTCTTCTCATCTCAAATTTAGAATCAACGCCAACGCCTCCGAGTTTACACATCCGCCAGCACGAGTAGCCCCACGTACTCATTGCCTGTGGCTCCTCAGATAATGCATCGTGGGACTTGAATTTTCGTAGTCTTCTCGGTGGATGGGTATCCAACTCATGACAAGTCGAAGATTCAACTCTCTTTGGCTCTCAAGCTACGGCTTGGCCATTTTCGGTCATGAGGTTAACATTGGGAATCTCATTGTGGCTGGGCTCAGATCTGAGCGTGATGCAGCGCTAGAAACCTGATTCGTCGATCTCTCCTTCGCTCCCTTCCATTTTCCCTCTGCCCTTCCTCTCATGTCTTCTATTTCCATTTCCCTTCATTTCAGCGTCGCTCGCTTTTGCATCGGTTGCGGGTCTTCATGTCCTCACTTATGGTCTTCAAAACGACCTCTATGCTTGTTTTTCACGTCTAATCCAGCTTACAAAGAGCTGTGTTTACGCGCACGAGAAGTTTTCTCGTTCAATTCACCCCGTCCACTCATATTCAGTTTCACCAAGCATCGGTAACGATCCAGACATGTTCCTTTTCCTCTTTGTTCAGACCTATCTCAGACGACTAGTGGGATACTCTCCCCGCCTTTCACATGATAACCTATCTTTCCGTTCTTTAGAACGCAAGGTCTAACTGCAGCAGGCCTGGTAGCTCGAAACTCGGATGAGCGTAGGACTATTTGTTCCTTCCGCTTATACTCCCAGGTAGGTAATATCATTGACATGAACCGCAGGCTCGGAAGTCACGCAGGAGACCTCAAAATCCTCATGAGCACCATAGACGGAATCAAGGAACTATCAAGATTCGTTGGAGAGACGAAGAGGCTACGCAATACTTTGGGTGACGTGACACCACAGTCAGAGGAGGGGAATAACGAGTACTAGAGAGAGAAATACGAGCGGAACTCATGGAACGGAACTCATCCACCCGCCTCTCGATTGCCAGCTCTCGGAACAAAAACAATACCTTCGACAAATGAGTGAAAACCGAACGCAGGAAACACAACTCAACAGATCCGAGAGCACGCATCTTGCAAGCCACCCGGCCGGGTACGAGAAAGAGATATGAAGACCAAGTTGATCACAATTTGCCTGTGCAACCAAGAGACACGAACCAATGCGCAACCGCATAGGAGTTTATCCGAAACGACAGGCCTCCGCCTGTCGGGTTCCGTTGTGGGAGCGAGCACTCGGGGTGCGCCTCTCGCAATGCATGGATATTTCTTGGGACCAACGACGCATGAACTGACAATGGGGTCAGGGGCTAATGTACACGCATGTAAAGCCTAATATGGGGCCCAGCCCTCAGCGACTATAAATCCCACTCAAAGCAATAAAATAAAAAGTTCATCGACGTCTACCCCCCTTCGGTTATAATTCTACTCTAATCCCTGCATTTCTTCGTCATTGTCTCCTGTTGCAGATGCGTTTCGAAATATAATGTTAATTCCCATTTTATTGAATATATTTCAGTCCCATCGGAGCCTTACCGCGTGAGCGATAGACGTTCGGACTAAATCGGAGAAACTGGCTATGGTGAAGTTGCAACAACTTTACCGCCAGTAGTTTGCAGGCTGCTCGAAGTCGTAACTCGTTTGACTTGTAGGACTCGTCACTCGATAAATCAAGACACCAGGCCTAAATGTACACTGATTGCCTTAGCACCAAAAGCACGCGCATGGGCCCGTCTTCCTCATAAATCCCGTAGTTTTTATTCCAGACTATGGCTCGATTACTATACCCCAATACTATTGTATTTGCTATACAAATCACATTCCAGATCTCGAGGATCTCAGTTCACGGTCAGTTGACGAAGCATCACTCACAATCCACAACCTTTCCTCATATTTCTATAGATCTTGTTCAGACCTATATCAGACGACTCTTGATACTCTCCCCTTCCTTTGCGCGAACACACACGAGAATCGGTTATTTTGTCATTAGAATGTAAGGTTATTCCACATCATTTCGCATCGTTTTTAAACTCCTTTTAGGACTTACAGCGAAGGCATTTGAATATTGATCAGATATTTACAAATGGGTACATACCCAGAGCATATCGAAAGTAGGTAAAGAAAAGGCAAGTAATATAAAATCACGCCGGCTGCAAGTAGATTGCATAGCAAGAAGCGGGGTGCATGTAGAGAATGCAATCGGTCACACAGACATAATAAATGGGACATTACTAATGTGATTGCATCGGCTAATTAACAATATTCTTTGTTTCTGATTATCTGCCGTTGTCCACGCTCAGTCCAACTCCTTTTCCAACCGGTTCAACTCCTCGTACAACTCGTCCAACTCCTTGTTCAATTCGTTCAATTCCTTGACCAACTCCTCTTCGTCTTCAAGTCGCTCATCCTCATCCTCCTCTTCATATCCTCCTCCTCCACCTCCTCCTCCACCACCACCACCACCACCGCCTCCTCCGTAGCTCCCTGGATTTCCCGGATTTCCATTGGCTGGAGGGCACCCGCATGGAGCGCCATTGGCGCCATCAACACCATCATTAGCGTCGTATCCACCCCATCCACCTCCACCTCCACCACCACCACCTCCACCCCTACCGCCACAACCTGGGTTGCCTGGTGTACCCGGATTTCCTCGCCGTCCGCTCATGATATAAAGATTGAAATGTCTCGAGGGGTGGGTGTCAAACTGATGAGTGATAGAAAGAACGGGTTATAACACCTTTATTTATACCCTACTGGAGGACTTACCTCTGGCCCACGTATTTACAGTGAACTTCAGTGAACTTCAGTGAGATTCAGTGAAGTTCAGTGAAGTTCAGTGAAGTTCCACAGTGTGGGAAGGTCAATCAAAAAAATACAAAAAAAATACAAAAAAATACCCCATTATCTAAGGTTTCCAAATCTGGTTGAATCATGTGACT
>Ga0247742_10001218_pt1 | contig 18433 bp, 17 predicted proteins | sample UWRJL208509C2_FD_180944 | JGI IMG/M metagenome (GOLD analysis project Ga0247742, IMG submission 180944) | Plant litter microbial communities from Arlington Agricultural Research Station in Wisconsin, United States - UWRJ-L208-509C-2 | ecosystem: Environmental > Terrestrial > Plant litter >... | reverse complement strand
CCGGAGTTGGCCCGCCATTTCACGGTGATCGCCGCCGACCTGCGCGGCTATGGCGACAGCAGCAAGCCCGACGGCGGCGAGCATCATGTCGACTATTCCAAGCGCGCGATGGCGAAAGACATGGTCGCGGTGATGCGGGCGTTCGGCCATGCGCGGTTCGGCGTCGTCGGCCACGACCGTGGCGGCCGCGTCGCGCATCGCATGGCGCTGGATTTTCCCGAGGCGGTCTCCAAGCTGGCGGTGTTCGACATCGTCGCCACCGCCACCATGTATGCGCTCACTAACAAGGAATTCGCGACGCGATATTTCTGGTGGTTCTTCCTGATCCAGCCGGCGCCGTTTCCGGAAACGATGATATCGGCCGACCCGGAATTCTTTCTGCGCAAACATATCGAAGGCCAGAACAAGGTGGCCGGCGCCACCGAGGCCGAGGCCTTTGCGGAATACCTGCGCTGCTATTCCGATCCGGCGACGCGCCACGCCATCTGCGAGGACTATCGCGCGGCGGCCACCATAGATCTCGACCATGACGCGGCGGACGCCGACGCCCGCATCCAGGCACCGCTGCTGACGCTATGGGGCGGACGGGGCACCGTCGGCGCATTGTACGACGTGATCGCGCTGTGGCGCGACAAGGCCGTGCAGGTGCAAGGCCGCGCGCTGGATTGCGGCCATACCTTGCAGGAGGAAAGGCCGGACGAGACGCTGCAGGAAATCCTGGCGTTCTTTCGCTAGACAATCGGCGCCGCGCGATCGGCGCCGGCCGACACCACCTGCGAAACGTCTGGCCGCCGGCCAAATGTCTGATACCGTGCAGCGACGACGCGCCCTGGACGGCGCGGTCGCCTGTAGAGGTATTTGTGATTCCATTTTTCGGGCCGGTGTCGGACCCCACCTCGCTGCTGAAGAGCCTGCTGGCTTCGTCGGGCGACTGCATCAAGATTCTCGATCTCGACGGCAACCTTGTGTTCATGACCGAGGGCGGCATGCGCATCATGGAAGTCACCGACTTCGGCGCCATCAAGGGCTGCCCGTGGCCGGACTTCTGGCACGACCAGGGCAACATCGACGCCAAGGCGGCAGTGGCGGCGGCGCGGGACGGCGGCGCCGGGCACTTCCAGGGCTACGCCACCACCATGGCCGGCACGCCGAAATGGTGGGACGTCCATGTCACGCCGATCATCGGCCCCGACGGCATGCCGGAGAAACTGCTGTCGGTGTCGCGCGACGTCACCGCCAGCCACCGCGCCGACCTCGCGCTGAAATCCAGCGAGGCCCGGCTGACCGCCGCGCTCAAGGCCGCCGATACCGGCACCTGGGATTTCGATCCGCAGAGCGGCGTGCTGAAATGGGATGACCGCTGCTATCAACTGTTCGGCCTGACGCCCGGCAAGCCGATCTCGTACGATGTATTCCTCGCCGGCCTGCATCCCGACGATCGCGCGATGGCCGATGCGGCCTGCCGCGGCGCCATGCAGCCGGACGGCGCGCAGGCCTATGACATCGAATTCCGCACCGTCGGCCTGGAAGACGGCGCCGAGCGCTGGTGTTCGGCCAAGGGCAAATGCGAATTCGAGAACGGCATCGCGGTGCGCTTCATCGGTACCATCCGCGATATCAGCAAGCTGAAGCGCGCCGAGGCGCAGCAGCAGATGCTGACGCGCGAGCTCGAGCACCGCATGAAGAACACCATGGCCATGGTCGGCGCCATCGCCAACCAGACCTTTCGCAGTGCCTCGACCAAGGACGAGGCGCGCGACATCTTCGGCGCCCGCCTGCAAGCGCTGAACCAGGCCCACGACATCCTGACGCGATCGAGCTGGACCAGCGCCTCGATGCCCGCGGTGATCGACGGCGCGCTGGCGCCTTATCGCAGCGGCGAGGGCCGCATCCGCGTCAGCGGCCCGGAGATCGAACTCACCGCCAAGCAGGCGCTGTCGCTGGCGCTGGCAATTCACGAACTGGCCACCAACGCCACCAAATACGGCGCGCTGTCGGTGCCGGGCGGCACGCTGTCGATCGACTGGGATTGCGTCGGCTCCGATGCCGGCCAGTTCCTGCAGTTCGAGTGGCGAGAGGCCGGCGGCCCGCCGGTGTTGCCGCCGACCAAGCGCGGCTTTGGCTCGCGGCTGATCGAAGGCACGCTGGCGTCGGACTTCGGCCGGTCGGTGAAAATCGAATTTCTGCCCGACGGGCTGGTCTGCGGGTTCAAAACCCGGTTGAGCGACCTCGCCGCGGTGCCGCCCCGTGAACACTGAAGCGAGCATCCGATGGCATCGATGAATCCCGCGCGACCGGCGGTGCTGATCGTCGAAGACGAAGTATTGCTGCGCATGGACGCTGCCGACCTCGTCGAGGAAGCCGGCTTCGCCGCCATCGAGGCTGCGGATGCCGACGAAGCAGTAGCCATTCTGGAGGCGCGCCCGGACATCGCGCTGCTGTTCACCGACGTCAACATGCCCGGCTCGATGGACGGCCTCAAGCTGGCGCACGAGGTGCGCCGCCGCTGGCCATCGATGCGCATCGTGATCGTGTCTGGCCACCTGCAGGTCGGCAGCCACGAACTGCCCGCGGACAGCCGGTTTTTCGGCAAGCCGTTTCAGGCCCGCCGCATGATCGTCGAACTGCGCGCGATGCTGGCCAACTGAGCCGGCGGCGCTTCAGCCTGCCAACGTGATCGTGCCCTGCATCATCGGCACGCAACGGCCGGAGATCCGAACCGACACCACCTGCCCGCCCCGCTTGCCGACCTGCACGCCGATGGCGCTGGGGCGGCCCATCTCCACGCCCTGCGCGATGGCGATGTCGATGACGGCGTCATGGCGCGGATCGAGGCTGGCCAGATAAGCGGACAGCGCTGCGGCGGCGCTGCCGGTCGCGGGGTCCTCGGGGATGTTGCTCAGCGGCGCGAACATCCGCGCGCGCAATTGCGCGATGCCATCGCCGGTGCGGACATAGACGAACACCGAAAAGCGGTCGTCGCGATGCCAGTGTTTTGTGCCGGCCTGCGCGAAGGCTGAACCGTCCGGCCGCGCCGCGGCCAGCGTCGCAAGATCCTTCAGCTCGGCCACCGCGAACGGCAGGCCCACCGACACGATGCGCGGTGCATGCGCCTGCGCGACAATGGCCTCGGATGGCAGCGACACGCAGGCGGCCATCGTTGCCGCATCGACCTCGCCGCCGATCTCCAGCGGCTTTGGCGCGACAAAGCCGGCGCCGACCACCTCGCCGTTTTCGCGCAGCAGGTCGATGTGGACCAACCCCGCCTTCTCCTCGAAAATCATCCGGTCGGAGACAGGCTTGCCGAACAGCGCAGGCTGACGGCCGAGCACAAAGGCAGTGCCGACATTGGGATGGCCGGCGAACGGAATCTCGTCGGTCGGCGTGAAGATGCGCACCTTTGCTGCATGCGCGGGATCTTCCGGCGGCAGCACGAACGTCGTCTCGGAATAGTTGAACTCGGTGGCGATGGACTGCATTTGCGCGGCATCGAGGCCGCGCGCATCGGGGACCACCGCCAGCGGATTGCCGCCGAACGGCTGGTCGGTAAATACGTCCAGGGTGACATAGTCGATCTTCATGGGCCGCCTCTCGTTGACGCTGTTTGGTATCTTGTTCCGGACGCAGCGCGTAGGGCGGATTGGCGCAGCGTGATCCACCGATCGGCGGCGCAATACGCTTCACCGTCGCGCCCGACGGCCGCGGCCGCTGCGGAAAATAACGCTAATTCAATGGCATAGCCACATTCGGTTCCATTGTGGCCGGCCTGCCTTATATAAGTACCGCTGCGGCGCAATGCTGCCATTCGCGCAGGCGTTGAACGTTGCGGCGCGTCGCCCGCCTAACGCGCGGGGCATGTACGGAGTCGGACCATGAGAACCTTCCTTCTGGCCGCGGTGTTCGCCTCAGGCGCGGGCCTCGGTGCGGCGTCGGCCCAGCAGCCCGGCCTCGGCTGCACGGCGCAGCCATCCGTGGCGGGCACCCAGACCCTGCGCTGCGGCGGTGGCCTGACCATCGTCTCCGAGAGCGGCGCGCAGTTCACGCTGTTGGACCGCGACCGCAACGGCCATGTCGATGCGATCGACCTGCAGAGCAAGGCGGTGTTCGTCGACGCGCCGAAGAAGAAGACCGGCACGTCGTTCGAGGTGATGACGCCGCAGGCCATCGCCGCGGTGCGCGGCACCAAATGGGCGGTGGATGCGGAAGGCGCGAAGACTTCGGTATTCGTCGACACCGGCCGCGTCGCGGTGCGCCGGGTGGCGGCGCCGGGCCAGGTGGTGCTTGGCCCCGGCGAAGGCGTCGATGTGGACGCCGGCACCGCGCCGTTGGAAGTGAAGCACTGGCCCGCCCCGCGCGTCGCCGCCCTGATGGCGCGGCTCGGCCGCCGCTAGGATTTCAACGACGATGAAGCTGCGCAGACTGCAAATGCCGGTGGCGATCGTGCTGGCGGGGCTGTGGGCCGCGGCGCTGGCGTTCGGCCATGGCCGCGGCGATGTGGGCCTGCTCGACCGGCTGGAGGCGCCGCTCACCGACCTGCGCGCGCTGCTGCGCGGCCCGCGACCGCCGCCCGATCTGGTCACCATCGTGGCGATCGACGATGCCGTGGTGCGCGAACAGGGCAGCTATCCGCTACCGCGTGCGACGCTGGCCAGAATCGTCGACGCAGTGGCGCACCACAAACCGAAAGCGATTGCCGTCGATCTGCTGCTGGTGGATGCCGGCCCGACCGAAGGCGACGCGGCGCTGGCGCACGCGCTCGGCAACACCAATGCGGTGATCGCGGGCGCGGCGATGTTCGCCGCCGCGCGACAGACCCTGGCCGGCGAGGCCGACGGCCCGCTGGCGCGGCTGCCCACCGCGACGCGCTTCCTGCTGCCGCAAAAAATGTTTGCCGACCAGGCCGGCGTCGGCATCGTCAATGTCACCACCGACAGCAGCGGCATTCCGCGCTCGCTGCCGATGCTGTTTCGCAGCGCCGACTCGCTGCAGGTGTCGCTGCCGTTGCGGCTGGTGGCCGCGGCATCACGCGACGATCCGAAAGTCGAGCCGAACAATTTCCTGCTCGCAGGCAGCGACACCTCCACCGACGTCGGCCATCTGCTCCCGGTGTCGTTCTACGGCCCGCGCGGCAGCATCCGCACCGTCGGCGCTTCCGCGGCGCTGAACGGCCAGCTGGCGCGCGCCGACATCGAGAACCGCGTGGTGGTGATCGGCGTCACCGTCACCGGCGGCGGCGATTTCTTCCCGACGCCGTTCGATCCCGTCCTGCCCGGCGTCGAGGTGATCGCCACCGCGACCACGCATCTGCTGGCCGGCGACGCCATGCTGCGCAATTCCGCGATCCGCTTCGCCGACGCCGCGGTGGCCATCGTGCTGGCGATGGTCTCGGTGGGCCTGCTGGCCTGGCGGCGCAGCCTGGTCGGCCTGCTGGCCATCGCCGCCGTGGTGCTGGTGTGGGCGGCGATCAATATCACCGCCTACATGCACGGCATCTGGCTGAGCGCGGCGCTGCCGATCGCCGCAGCAGCCCCGCCGGTGATCCTGTTCGGCGGGCTGCAGATCTGGATCGGCCGGCACCGCGTGCAGCATTTCGCCGCGCAGAGCGACCTGTTGCGCCAGTTTCAGGCGCCGGGGCTGCGCGACCGGCTGGTGCAAGATCCCGGCTTCCTGCTGGAGCCGGTGCATCAGCGCGCCGCGGTGGTGTTCATCGACCTGTCCGGTTTCACCGGCCTCAGCGAAACCCTCGATGCGGATGCGATCCGCGAATTGCTGAAAGCGTTTCACGACCTGGTCGATCGCGAGGCGATCGCCAATGACGGCGTCATCACCAGCTTCATGGGCGACGGCGCCATGATACTGTTCGGCCTTCCCGAAGCGACCGATGCGGACGCGGGCCATGCCGCGCGGGCCTGCCTCGGCCTCAGCCTGCGCACCGCCGCATGGCTGCGCGAACTGCCGGCGACGGTGGCGGACAAGATCGGCTTCAAGGTCGGCGCGCATTTCGGCGATATCATCGCATCACGACTGGGCGGCAGCAGCTACCAGCACATCACCGCCACCGGCGACACGGTCAACGTCGCCAGCCGGCTGATGGAAATCGCCGCGCACCATCGCGCCGAAGTCGCCGTCAGCGACGACCTGCTGCAGGCGGCGGGCGACGGCTGCGCGTTGCGCAAGGCGGGCACGCTGACCGGCCCGATCGACGTGGCGATCAGAGGTCGCGCGAGCAGCATCAGCGTCTGCCTGTGGCGCGGCGACGCGGCGTGTGCCGCTCTGCAGGACTGCGACGAAGGGCGCGTCTGATATCGTGCCGCGAATCGGGCGGGGTCTTGCGACCGCCCCGGCAGGAGACGTGCGATGTCCAGGACCACCCGCGCCACGCTGGCGCTGACGAAATCCGGCGTGGCGTTCACGCTGCACAGCTACGACTACGATCCCGGCGCCGACAGCATCGGGCTGCAGGCCGCCGAGGCGCTGAGCATCGCGCTACGGCGCATGCTGAAGACGCTGATGGCCGAGGTTGACGGCAAACCGGTCTGCGTCGTGGTGCCGTCGGACAAGGAGGTCAGCATGAAGAAACTCGCTGCGGCGTTCGGCGGCAAGAGCGCCAGAATGATGCGCCCGGCCGATGCCGAGCGGCTGACCGGCTACCATGTGGGCGGCATCAGCCCGTTCGCGCAAAAGAAGCGGGTACGCACCGCCATCGAACAGGCCGCTCTCGCCGAGGCAACGGTGTATCTCAACGGCGGCCAGCGCGGGTTGCAGATCGAGATCGATCCGGCCGACGCGCGCGCCGCGCTGGACGCGATGGCTGTGGCGCTGACGGAGTGAAGTGCGCGGCGGCGCAACAGCTTTTCTCCCAACGTCTTTTCTGCTAGCCTATTGCAATGACTGACCTGATGGACAAAGCCATGGCCGCCGTTGGCCTGTGGCCGGCCGAACGCCAGGACGAAGCCGCAGAGATGTTGCTGGCGCTGGATCGCCTCGGTGCGACCTATGACGCCAGCGACGACGAACTTGCAGCGGTCGATGAAGCGCTGGCCCAAGCCGCGCGCGGCGAGTATGCCACTGACGTAGAGGTCGAAGCGGCCTTCGCCCGCTTTCGCGAATGAAGCTGCGTTACTCGCCCCGCGCGCTGGGCGATCTTGCGGCCATATCCGACTATCTAAAGTCTCGAAGTTCCGCAGGCGCGCGACGGGTCGAGCGCGAAATTCGCGCTAGCGTCAGCCTGATCCAGCAGTTTCCGAGAGGCGGCCGAGAGCTGCGCAGGCGCTCCGGGGTGCATGTGATGCCGATACCGCGACTCCCACTATTGATCTTTTACAGGCCAACAGGCGATGAACTGCTAATCCTTCACATCCTGCATTCGGCCCGCGCCCCCTTTGTCGTCGATGAACCATGACGGCGCTCGATTCGCGGGGGTCGACCTCAACTATCCAGATGACCGTTGCCGCCGCCGTCGTCCATCAGGGCCGCGGTGATCTCGAGGATCGCCATGCCAAGCAGGGATGCGACCAGATGCAGTTCGAGGCGCTCGGCCTGCCGCTTCAATGCGGCCAAGTCGTTCTTCAGCTCGCGCAAGGCGCCTGGTGCTGTGCATGCGGCAATGCATCTCCCCTGTGATCCGGACGAAGCCGCTTGCCAAAACCGTCGAGACATCGCGTGTTGTTCTGCTGAAATATAACCTATACGTGCTATGTACGGAAGGCGACCATAATTCATAGCCGGCATTGCATCAGGCTACCGCCGGCCCCCGGCAAAATGCCGCAACGGCAAACGGCGGAACGCCGCCAAAGGCTGCGAATTGTGTAGACTGGTTCTTCAACGGAGAAACGAGATGCGTCTCATTCTGGCAGCTGCCGCGATCATGGCCGTGATGGGCGCCACGCCCGGCATGGCCCGCGAATATCCGTGGTGCGAACGAACCTCGTTCAACGGCTTCAACCCGAGTTGCTCCTTCACGTCCTACGCGCAGTGCATGGCCACCGTGAGCGGCCAGCGCGGCGATTGCATCCTCAACCCGCGCCTCGCTTTCGGCGAGCAGCGCCGCAAGGGCCGTGTCAACCGCGACCGCGATCAATGGGGCAACGGCTGGGATCGCCGCTGGTGATTTGAAGCGCTCCAGTCTGGAGCGATACCAGGCACCGGAACATTGCTATCATCGCGCGGTTTGCTCCACATCAGGGCGGGAGCAAGCCATGGACATGAATTTGGATCGCGATGTGGCGTGGTGCATGGTCGCCGCCATGATGATCGGTAATCTGATCTGTGCGATCGTCTATCTGCCGAACTGGTACTGACGCGCGAAGCATTTACGATCGAAGTATCTGTCCCGGACGCCATGGGGCGCGCGACGTGCCGCTCCGCTGAGCCGGGACAAGGCCACTGCATCCCGATCCGAGTGTGCGGTACGCCGCCCTTGAACTGCAGCGAAATTCCGTGTCTGTCAGGCGATCCCGGCGCCCGGCGCCGTCTGCATCAGGCGCGACATGACTTCTCCCCCTTCCGGCCGCACGCCGCTCGGCTGGCTGGCGCAACAGCCCTACCTGCTGCTCAGCCTGACCTCGCTGTTCTGGGCCGGCAATTCCATTGTCGGGCGCACCGCGGCCGGGCATTTTCCGCCGGTGACGCTGTCGTTCGCGCGCTGGCTGTGCGCGTTCCTGATCCTGCTGCCGTTCGCCTGGAATGACCTGCGCGCCGACTGGCCGGCGATCCGCAGCAAGCTCGGCGTCATGGTGGCGATGTCGGTATGCGGCATCGCGGCCTTCAACACCCTGCTCTACACCGCGCTGGAGCACACCACGGCGCTCAACGCGCTGCTGCTGCAGTCGGCGACGCCGTTGTTCGTCGCGGTGTGGTCGCTGATCGTGCTGCGGGTGCGGCTGACCTTGGCGCAGGCCGGCGGCATTCTGGTGTCGCTGGTCGGCGTGCTGGTGATCGTCATGCATGGCGATCTGGTCCGGCTCGCCAATGTAGAGTTCAACCGCGGCGATCTGGTGCTGCTGCTCGGGCTGGCGATTTTCGGGCTGTATTCGGCGCTGGTACCGAAGCGGCCGGTGATCCAGCAGACCTCGTTCCTCGCCTTCATTTTCGGCTGCGGCGTGCTGTGCCTGCTGCCGCTGTTCGTCTGGGAACTGTTCGCCCGGCCGGTGGCCGAAGTGAGCACCAGCAATTTTCTGTCGCTGGCCTATGTCGTGGTGTTTCCGTCGATCCTCGCCTACCTCTGCTACAATCGCGGTGTGCAACTGGTCGGGCCGAACCGCTCGGCGCCGTTTTTCCATCTGGTGCCGGTGTTCGGCTCGGCGATGGCGATCTTTTTTCTCGGCGAACGGCTGCAACTGTTTCACGTCGCCGGCTACGCGCTGGTGCTGACCGGGATTTTTGTCGCGGCACGGAAGCCGAAGGGCTGAAGCAGCGTAGGGTGGGTTGAGCCCTTGCGAAACCCACCACCCTCCGCCGGTGGGTTTCGCAAGCGCTCAACCCACCCTACGAAATCCGATCCGGCCTTACGCCGCCCGCACCGAATTCAGGAACCTGTCGACCTCGTGCTTCAGCCGGGTGCTTTCGCTGGACAGCGACTGTGCGGCTGACAGCACTTGCGACGCCGCGGCGCCGGATTCATCGACGCCGCGCTGCACGTCGCCGATATTGGCGCTGACCTGCAGCGTGCCCGAAGCGGCCTGCTGGACATTGCGGGAGATTTCCTGGGTCGTGGCGCCCTGCTCCTCCACCGCCGAAGCGATCGCGGATGCGATCTCCGACATCTGGCCGATGGTGCTGCCGATCTCGCGGATTGCCGCGACGGAATCCTGGGTCGCGGCCTGGATGCCGTTGATCTGCTGGCTGATCTCGCTGGTCGCCTTGGCGGTCTGCTCGGCCAGCGCCTTGACCTCGGCGGCGACCACCGCGAAGCCGCGGCCAGCCTCGCCGGCGCGCGCCGCCTCGATGGTGGCATTGAGCGCCAGGAGGTTGGTCTGCCCGGCGATCGAGTTGATCAGTTCGACGACATCGCCGATCCGCGCCGCCGCGGTGGCCAGTTCGGCGACGCGCCGGTTGGTCTCGCCGGCCTGGGCGACGGCGTCGTTGGCGATGCGCGCGGAGTCCTGCACGCGGCGGCTGATCTCGTTGACCGACGACGACATCTCCTCGGTCGCCGAGGCCACCGATTGCACGTTGCTGGAGGCTTCTTCCGACGACGCCGCGACCGCGCCGGCCAGCGCCTGGGAGCGCTCGGAAATCGAACTCAGCGTGCCCGCCGAGGCTTCCAGCTCCTTCGAGGCCGACGACACCGTCTCCACGATCTGCCCGACCGCGCCTTCAAAGCCGTCCGCCAGCCGCATCATCTCGCTCTGGCGCGCCTCGGCGCCGCGCTGCTCGGCGGCGCTCTGCTCCGTCTTCATGCGCTCGACCTCGAGGCCGTTGGCCTTGAACACCGCCAGCGCCGCCATGATCTCGCCGATCTCGTCGCGGCGCCGCGGCATCGGCGTGTCCACCGTGAGGTCGCCTTCGGCGAGACGCTTCATGGTGGCGATGCCGGCCTTGAGCGGCCGGGCCACGCCGTTGCGCGCCGCCAGGAAGTTGGCAACGATGGCCAGCGCCATCACGCCCAAGGTGGCGTAGATGATGGTCCACAGGGTCTCGTGGGCGGTCTGCAGGAATTCGACCTTCTTGATACCGACATAGAGGATGCCGAGCACGTCGCCCCTGGCGTCGAGGATCGGATCGTACGCCGTCATGTAGTTCTCGCCGAGGATGGTCACCTCGCCGCGGAACGGCGTCTTGCGCTCGATCACCGATTCATAGGCGGCGCTGCGCGCCAGCTGGGTGCCGGTGGCGCGGGTGCCGTCGGGCTTCATGACGTTGGTGGCGACCCTGGTATCCTTCATGAAGATGGTGGCGGTGCCGCCGACCAGGCTCTTGATCTTGTCGACCGCCGCCACGTCGCCGTTCAGCACATTGGTCCCGGCGCGCAGCTTGCCGTCCTCGATGGTGAAGCTGTTGCCGCGGGCGCGCAACACGTCCCAGGCGACCCGCATGTTGGTGTCGACCCGCTCCGCCGCAGTCTGGGTGGCACCACGCTCCAGCAGGAACCAGGCCGCGCCGGTGACGCAGACGCCGAGCACCAGGATGCCCGACACCGACATCATCATGATGCGGGCGACAAGCCCCAGGCTGCGGCGCGGCTTCGGCGAGGTTTGGGATGACGACATGGAAGCTCCTGGACGGCGGATGCCGCTGAATGACCAATCGGGTGTCGCCCGCGAGATGCGTCGGCGACGGGACATTTGCGTCCATGCGAAACAGCCGGCCGCGAAATGCTGCGGCGGTGTCCTATACTTACCTATCGCGGTGAGGGAGCCGTTAACGCAGCTGCCCGGTCGAGGTCCGCCGGACGATTATTTGATCAAATTAAGTAAAATAGTAGTGCTTTTGCCGCGCCCGATTGCCACGCCCCCGGCCAAGCAGGGGCCGAAACGAAAATGTCGTCCCCGCTGGTCCCGGGGACGACATCGGCAGAGCGAGCGCGCCGGCGATGGCCGGCGGCTCAGTACATCACCACTTGTAGCCGACGCTGGCGGTGACGCGGCGGCGGTCGCCGTAGAAGCAGGACGACGCCGTGGCGCAGCTCGCCACATAGATTTCGTCGGTGACGTTGACCGCGTTCAGCGCCACACGCCAGTTCTGCCATTCGTAGTGGATCGCCGCGTCGCCCAGCATGGTCGAGGGCACCGGCAGCAGGTTGGCGGTGTCGGCGAACGACGCGCCGATATAGCGCACGCCGCCGCCGAAGCCGAAGCCGCGCAGCGGCCCGTCCTGGAAGGTATAGTCCGCCCAGCCCGATGCCATCTGCCGCGGCGTGTTGGTCGGCACGGTGCCGACCAGTGCGGGATTGGCGTCCTTGCTGACGAACAGGTTGTAGGTGGTGAACGAGCCGATCACCTTGAAGCCCGGCGCCAGGTTGGCGACGGCTTCCAGCTCCAGGCCGCGCGACGTCACTTCGCCGTTCTGCAGCGTGAAGTTGGCGTTGTTGGGATCGGTGGTCAGCGCATTCTGCCGCTTCAGGTCGAACCAGGCGACGCCGAAATGGCCATCGAAGCCGACCGGCTGATACTTCACGCCGACCTCAGTCTGCTGGCCGGTTTCCGGCAGCAGCAAGGTGTTGGTGGAGAAGTTGGTGCCGACGACGGGATTGTAGCTGGTCGCATAGGACACGTAGGGCGCGACGCCGTTGTCGAAATTGTAGATCAGGCCGGCGCGGCCGCTGAACTTGCTGTCATCGCGGCTGAGGCCGGCGCCGATGTGGTTGTTATTGGTGGTGTCGACCCAGTCGTTGCGGCCGCTCAGCACCAGGGTCAGGCGATCGAGCTTGATCTGGTCCTGCACGTAGACGCCGAGCTGGTTCTGCGACAGCGTCGCGTTCTGGTACGGCGCGCCGCTGAACTGCGCGGTGGGCGTATAGACCGGATTGACCAGGTTCAGCGACGCCGAGCCGCCAAAGCCCTGGTAGTCGTCGATGCTGTAGTGTTTCAGGTCGAGGCCGAACAGCGTGGTGTGGCTGAGGATGCCGGTGTTGAAACGGTATTCGAGCTGGCTGTCGAGGTCGGCCTGGTTGCCGATGCCGTGGGTGAAGAAGTTGCCGCGCGCCAGGTTGGCGGCGGCGGGCGTGGTCGCGTAGCCCAGTCCCTGCTGCGTCGACAGCGTGACGTCGGTATGCGCATAGCGCGCGTTCTGCCGGAACGTGACGTTGTCGGACAGGTTGCGCTCGAACTGATAGCCGAGCATCTCCTGCTCGCGCCGGAACGTGTCGGCGCTGGGTTCGCCGGCGAACAGCCCGGTGCCGATCCGGCCGAACGGCGCGGCGGTGACGGTGCCGACATAGGGCAGGAAGTTCTGCGCCCGGGTCTCGTTGTAGGACGCCGAGGCGAGCACCGTCAGGCTGGTGTCGGCATCCGGCCTCCAGGTCACCGACGGCGCGATGAAGTAGTTATTGTTCGGCGTGAAGTCGGTCTGCGTGCCACCGTTCTGCACCTGCCCCACGAGACGGGTGTAGAGTTTGCCGTTGCCCGGCGCCAGCGCGATCGGCGTATTGATATCGAAGCCGAAATAGGCGTTGCCGAAATTGTCGACGCCGGTCTCGATGTAACGGATCGGCTCGGCCTGCGGCAGCTTGCTGACGGCGTTGACGATGCCGCTCGGGCTCGATCCGCCGTATAGCACGGCAGACGGACCACGCAGCACCTCGACGCGCTCGAGGTTGAACGGCTGCAGCTTCCAGGTCGCGAACGCCGTGGAGAACAGCTGGATGCCGTCGAGGAACAGGCTGTTATCGTCGGACTTGAAGCCGCGGATCAGGAACCAGTCGTTGCGGGTGTCGGCGCCGAAATAGCCGCCGACGATGCCCGGCGTATAGCGCACGATCTCGTCGAACTTCTTCGGCTTCTGGTCGCGGATCTGCTCGGCGCCAACCACCGAGACCGACTGCGGCGTTTCGTTGATCGGCGTGTTGGTCTTGGTGCCGGCCATGCTGCGGCCGGCGACATAGCCCCGGATCGCACCGCGGGGATTTTCCACGAACGGCGCATTGCGCGGCGCGACCGGCGCACGCGGGGCAACGGCGGCGCTGCGGCTCGGGCGCGCGGCGCGCTTCGGCGCCGGTGCCGCCACGCGACGCCGCGCTGCGGGCTGATCGACCGTCACCGGCGGCAGCGGCTGCGCGCCGGCGGCGGGCTGTTGCGCTACGGATGCGTCGAGCGTGAGCAAGCCGAACGCACAGGTGGCCGATAGAAGTGCCAGCCGCGAGAGGTAAATCTTTTTCAACGGTGTCCCCGATCGCTCGGCGCATCGATTCCTGGGAAGCGACGGCGCAATTAATTCTGCAGCCCGGGAATAATCTCGCGCGATCGGCAACTCCAATAGAACGCTTCCAGACTATGACGTTCCTGCGACACTGTGACTGCATTGCCGCAGTCGTGGCGCGCAACCGCTGTTTGCGCATGGACGCGCCCCATACGCGGGTGTTGTTCGCCCGCACAATCTGCGAACACATGGATCAACATACCCCTGGAAACGATGAGCAACAAAACCGCCTCGCAGCTGAATTCCATTGTCGGATGGTTTTCGAACCAGCCCTACCTGCTGCTCAGCCTGACCTCGCTGTTCTGGGCCGGCAATCTCGTGCTCGGGCGCCATGTCGCGGGCCACGTTCCGCCGGTGACGCTGGCCTGCGTGCGCTGGATCGGCGCGTTCTTCCTGCTGCTGCCATTCGCCTGGCCGCATCTGCGGCGCGACTGGCCGACCTTGCGCGCGCACATCCCGCTGCTGCTGGTGCTGGCCTTCACCGGCTTCGCCGCCAACACCGTGCTGGCCTATTGGGGCCTGGTCTATACGCAGGCGCTCAACGGGCTGCTGATCCAGTCGGCCGGGCCGCTCTGCGTCGCGGTGTGGACGCTGATCCTGTTCGGCGTGCGGCTCACTCTGGCGCAGACCCTCGGCATCGCCGCCTCCATGGCCGGCGTGCTGACCATCATCCTGCGCGGCGACCTCACCGCGCTGGCCAGCGTGCAGATCAACAAGGGCGACGCCATGCTGGCGGCCGCTCTGTTCATCTTCGGCATCTACTCGGCGCTGATGCTGCGCCGGCCGGTGACGCATCCGATGTCGCTGATCGTGTTCACCGTGGGCTGCGGCGCGCTGATGACGGTGCCGCTCGCGATCTGGGAGCTCGGCGCCGGCGCGACCCTGGTATTAGACCGGCTGACGCTGGCGACACTGGTCTACGCCATGATCTTTCCCTCGGCGCTGGCCTATCTGTTCTTCAACCGCGGCATCGCGCTGATCGGCCCGAACCGCGCCGCGCCGTTCCTGCACATGATGCCGGTGTTCGGCTCGGCCATGGCCATCGTGTTCCTCGGCGAACAGCTGCAGCTGTTTCACGCGGTCGGTTATGCGCTGGTGATCGCCGGAGTGTTTATTGCGTCGAGGAGGTGAGCACTCTCTCAGCCGTCATTGCGAGGAGCCCTTGCGACGAAGCAATCCAGTTCTTTCTTCGCTTGTGGCCTCTGGATTGCCGCGTCGCTTCGCTCCTCGCAATGACGATCACCACGTCGCATCCAGCCCGAGCAGCCCGAGAATGTGCCGGCGCAATTCGGCCAGATGCGCGTCGCCGCGGTGCCGCGGATAGGGCCGGTCGACGGCGATGTCGGCCTTGATCCTGGCCGGGCGGTCGCTGAACACGATCACGCGGTTGGCGAGGAACAGCGCCTCCTCCACGTCATGGGTCACCAGCAATGCCGTGACGCCGCTGCGCTGCCACAGCGCCACCAGTTCGGCCTGCATGGTGATCCGCGTCAGCGAATCCAGCTTGCCCAGCGGCTCGTCGAGCACCAGGATTTTCGGATCGTTGACCAGCGCGCGGGCCAGCGCCACGCGCTGCGCCATGCCGCCGGACAGTTGGTGCGGATAGGCATTGCGGAATGCCGACAGCCCGACCAGCTCGATCGCGGCGTCGACGCGGTGCCGCTGGCTCTTCAGGATGCCCTGCGCCTGCAACCCGAGCGCCACATTTTCCCAGACCTTTCGCCACGGAAACAGCGTCGGGTCCTGGAATACCACGACGCGCGACGGATACGGTCCGGTGATCGCCACGCCGTCCTCGCGCAGCGATCCCGCGCGCGGCGGCTCGAGGCCCGCGACCAGCCGCAGCAGGGTCGACTTGCCGCAGCCGGAAGGACCCAGCAGAGCGACGAATTCGCCGGGCGCCACCGTGAGGCTGACGTCGTCGAGCACCGGCAGCGTTTGTCCGTCGATATCGAAGGCGTGGCTGACGTGGTCGATCTCCAGCGAAGCGCCCGCGGCGATCAGCGAGGCCTGTTCGGCAAAAGCGGCGGCTACCATTTGACGACACCTTTTTGCCAGACCAGCAGATGATCGCGCACCTTGAACAGCAGCGTGATGGCGCCGGAGCACAGCAGCGACATCACGATCAGAGCTGCATACATGTTGGCATAGGCCGCCCAGCCCTGCGCCCATTGCAGGTACCAGCCGAGCCCGGCCTTGACGCCCATCATCTCGGCGACCACCAGCACCGCGAACGACGCACCGAGCCCCATGAACAGGCCAACGAACACATGCGGCAGCGCCGCGGGGATCGCCACCTTCAGCACCAGGAACGACGGCCTGGCGCCGAGCGTGCGCGCCACGTCGTAATAAGCGGAGCTGACGGAGGCGACGCCGGACCAGGTCAGCACCGTCACCGGAAAGCCGGTGGCCAGCGCGATGAGAAAGGTCGAGGCGCTACAGCTCGACGGGAAGGTGAAGAACGCGATCGGCAGCCAGGCCGTCGCCGGCAGCGGCCCAATGAAGCGCAGCACCGGATGCACCCAGTAGCCGGCGATGCGCGACCAGCCGATCGACACGCCGGTGAGGAAGCCCACGGCGGCGCCGATGAAATAGCCGCCGAGCTGCAGCTTCGCCGAGGCGAACACGCTGTCGAGCAGTTTCGGCAGGTCGTCGGTGTAGACCTCGACGATCGATTGCGGCGGCGGAAAGAACGGCAGCGGCAGCCAGCCGAATTTCGCGGTGGCGACTTCCCACAGGCTCAGGAACAGGCCGGTCGCCACGAACCACGGCGCGCGCTGCTGCACGCCGGCGCCGAACCGGCCGAAGATGTCGCGCGCGGTAGTGGCCAGCACAACGCCGGCGGCGACGGCGAACGCCGTATAAGCGACCGCCTCGGAGCGCGGCCAGTCGCCGATATCCGGCCACCACAGGCACGCCACGCCAAACGCCAGCCAAGCGAGCCCTGCCGCGAGGCCCGTCAGGCTGATGCGAAGCCGACCATCGATCTGCAGACCGCCGTCGCCGGCGACCAACGCGGTTTCGCGATCCTCCGCGAACGGGACGGTGTCAGACGCGGAATACGTCGGCATAGATTTTCTCCGCGAATTTCGCCGTATCGGTGCTGGGTTTGAATACGGAGACCTGCTTGAGGTCGTCCGCATAGCCCTTCAGTTCTCGCTTCAGCGCATCGCCGACCGGGTGATGATGGTGGGTGTGGTAGCGCACCATCGCCAGCAGATCCGCTTCGGTGGCGTCCTTCGGTGCGTAGGGCTGGAACGACTTCGCCGCCTTGTCGGGATTTTGCGACGCGAACATTGCCGCATCGAGCAGCGCCTGGGTCAGCGCGCGCGCCACAAGCGGCTCGTCGCGCAGCAGGCTGCCGCGGACGCCGACGACGCAGCAACTGATGTCCTTGTAGGGCCCGTCGAGATTGGAGCCCACCTCCTTCAGCTCGCCGTCCTTGAGCCAGAGATAGGCGAGCGGATCGCCAGCCACCGCGGCCTGCGCCTCGCCCTTGTCCACCGCGAGCCGCACCAGGTTGGCGGGATATTGTCGCCACTCCACATCCTTGACGGGATCGATGCCGAGCTTAGCGAGCTGGATCGAGAAAAAGTTCTTGTCCGGTCCCGCCATGTCGCCGACCGCGACCACCTTGCCCTTCAGGTCCGCGACACTCTTGATATTCGACTTCGCCGGCGCCAGCGCCCGCATGCAGCCGCCATGGGTGCCGGCAACGATCTTGACGTCAAAGCCCTGCTCCAGCGGCTTCAGCCAGCGCAGCGCCATGCCGAGGCCGGCATCCGATTTGCCGGTGGCGATGGCTTCCAGCAACTGGTCGGTGGAACCGCTGTAGTTGACCAGTTCGACGTCGAGATTCTGTTTCTGGAAAAAGCCGTGATCGATCGCCACCGGCAGCGGCGCGAGGCAGACGGCGCCGGCATTCCACGACAGTTTCAGCTTGCGCGGCGCGCCGGTCAGGACAGGTGCATCGGACGACGCCTTGCAGATCGGGAATTCGGAAAAATCGATCTTTGATGCCGGCTGGAATGGAAACGCCTGCGCGCCCCACACGCCGAGCGGTGCGGCCAATGCACCGGCCGCGGCGGCGCGTAGCAGGCTGCGACGATTGATGCCCGGCGCTTCGTGATCGCGGTGTTTCGACATGTCGTCTCCTGCTGGGTAGGCACGGCTCCGCCGCCGCCGCAACGCATGGCGTCGCGGTTCGGATCTGGCCCGATGGTGAAAGTGTAGTTCGATCGGAGAGCGCTTTGAGATTGCCCGCGAGCGTTCCGTTACCGCCAAAATGCGGCGCGGCGGCGCTTTCGTCAATGAAATGGAATTTTGAATGTGGCCGCCATTCGAGAGAATGCGTTCCTGAATGGCTGCTGTTTTGGTCGGAGGCCTTTGCGTAGCCCGGATGACAATCCGGGGCCGACCCATCCGCTGTGAACGGCGTCTCGGATTGCGTCGCCGCGCGCGGGCGCGCGCCGACTTCATCCGGGCTACGCGCAAAATAACCGCCTCAAAAGCCATAGCGGCGCAGCACGTTCGTCCTTATGATCGCGGCACTGCTTCGCCACTGACATGCCCGGGG
>Ga0247742_10001217_pt1 | contig 18436 bp, 24 predicted proteins | sample UWRJL208509C2_FD_180944 | JGI IMG/M metagenome (GOLD analysis project Ga0247742, IMG submission 180944) | Plant litter microbial communities from Arlington Agricultural Research Station in Wisconsin, United States - UWRJ-L208-509C-2 | ecosystem: Environmental > Terrestrial > Plant litter >... | reverse complement strand
GTACATGCCCAGGGAAGATCACGATTTGCCAGGGCGCTTCCTTGAGTACTTTGCGCGTGGAAATCTTGTGGCCCTTGGCGGCAATCACCAGGAGCAGCACGGCGCACGCCGCCGAGATGGCGCTGATCGGAATGCCCAGCGGTTCGAGGGCAAAGCAACCGACCAGCAGGATGCCCAGTACCCACCAGCCGGCGCGGAAGGTGGCGCGGTCGTGCACGGCACTTGCAGGGTCTTCCAGGTCGGCCGGGTCGTAGGTCTGCGGGATGTCGCGGCGGAAAAACCACAGCAGCACCGCCAAGGTCGCCGCGACGCTGACAAGGTTCACCGGCACCATGACGGCGGCGTATTCGTTGAAGCCGATCTTGAAATAATCCGCCGAGACGATGTTCACCAGGTTCGACACCACCAGCGGCAGGCTCGCCGTGTCGGCGATAAAGCCTGCACCCATGACAAACGCCAGGGTCGCGCTCGGGGAAAAACGCAGCGCCAGCAGCATCGACATCACAATCGGCGTGAGGATCAGCGCCGCGCCGTCGTTGGCAAACAGCGCCGAGACCAGGGCACCGAGCAGCACCATATAGGCAAACAAGCGCCGGCCGCGTCCACGGCCCCAGCGCGCCACATGCAAGGCGGTCCAGGCAAAGAAGCCGGCTTCATCGAGCAACAGGCTGATGATGATCAGTGCGACAAACGTGGCGGTGGCGTTCCAGATGATGTGCCACACCACCGGGATGTCGGCCAGGCTGATCACACCGCAGGCCAGGGCCAGGATTGCGCCCAGCGTGGCACTCCAGCCCACGCCGAGGCCCTTGGGCTGCCAGATGACCAGCACGATGGTGAGGATAAAAATAGCAACTGCGACAAGCATGAATAAACGCTCCGTTGGCTCAGCAGCAGGCGCTGGCCCGTTGTGGTCTGTCGCCCATTGCTTCCAGGCGTTGTGCGTCGCTGTGCAACCAGGTCTGGTTGGCTTGCAGGGTGGTCTGCAACACCTCGGTCACCCAGCCAGGCAGCGCCGGGTTGAGGCGGTAGTAGATCCATTGGCCCTGGCGACGATCCAGCACCAGCCCGCAACTGCGCAGTTGCGCCAGGTGGCGGGAAATTTTTGGCTGGCTGTCGTCCAAGGCATGGATCAGTTCGCAGACGCAAAGTTCGCCTTCGCGCAGGATCAACAACGTCAGGCGCGCGCGGGTGGCGTCAGCCAGGCATTTGAACAATGTGGGTGGAGAGAAGAGGTCCGACATGCGCAGGCCTGTTTGTAATATGTGGAAATACGAATATACGGATATCCATATATTCTGGTCAAACCTTGTTTCAATTGACGTGGATCAAATCCGTAGAAATCAGCCACAAGTGTTTGAAATTAAAATGAAACAAGAATGTCCTAAAGTGCCTGCCCATTGCTGATGAAGGATGACCCCGCGTGACCCGTGCCACTCGCAACCTGCGCAAGACCCTGGATTCCGTCGCGGAAAATAACGAAACCGCGGCGTTCGACCTGATGCGTGCCGTCGAAAAACTCGGCGATGAAGTCCTGCGCCAACGTCTGCTCAATACCATCCACCGCCTCAACCAGGATGCCCACGAACTGCGCGAAGCGCGGGATTCGGTGGAGCAGGTGTCGGTACGCCTGGCCTGAGCAAGATCGTTCAAGACAAGCCCCTCGTTGCGCTGGCATGCTTGTCGACTGTCTGTCGATGAGCCGTCTCCATGCCTACTGCCTTACCTCATTACGCCTTCGCTCGCGGCGCGATCGCCGTCATTCCCCTGTCCCTGGCCTGTGCGCCCTGGGGCCTGCTGGCCGGTTCGATGGCCATCGATGCGCAATTCACCCCACTGCAAGCCCAAGGTTTGTCGGCCATCGTGTTTGCCGGCGCGGCGCAGTTGGTCGCCATCGGCATGGTCAAGAGCGGCGCCAGCCTGATCTCCATCGTCCTCACCACGCTGCTGCTGACATCCCAGCACTTGCTCTACGGCATGCACCTGCGCCCGATTATTTCCCCGCTTAAAAGCCGCTGGCGCATGAGCCTGGGCTTTCTGTTGACCGACGAATTCTTCGCCCTGGTCAGCCACTACGACCGCGAAACCTTCAATCGCTGGTATGCACTGGGGGTCGGCCTGACGTTCTACATCGCCTGGAACCTGTTCACACTGGCCGGCATCGTGCTCGGCAAAAGCATCCCCGGCCTGGATCAACTGGGCCTGGAGTTCTCGATTGCCGCCACCTTTATTGCCTTGATCACGCCGGTGGTGCGCGACGTGCCGACAGTGGTCTGTGTGGCCGTGTCATTGTTGTGTTCAGTGTGGTTGAGCTTCCTGCACTGGGAGTCGGCGGTGGTGGTGTCCGGCGTGCTGGGCATGAGTGCCGGTTTTGTGTGCAAACGCCTGGGAGTAGGGCAGCGATGATCTACCTGATGATTGTGGCCATGGGCCTGGTGGTGTTTCTCAACCGTTACCTGTTTATCGAGCCGCGCTTGCCGGTGCGCCTCAATCGCGGGGCGCGCGAGTTCCTGGGGTTTGCGGTGCCGGGCATGCTCACGGCGATCTGCGGGCCGATCATTTTTCTCGCTGACCACCAGCTCAACCTGAGTCCGGCCAACCCTTACCTGCTGGCAGCCATCTGCGCGGTAGGGCTGATGTTCTGGACGCGTAACGTATTGATCACCGTGCTGCTGAGCATGGCGTTGTTCTACCTGTTTCGTTGGTGGCTCTGACGCACAGGCGAAAAAAAGCCCGCGGGAGAGCGGGCAGAAGGGAGACTTCTTAAAAATGAGCCTGCCGACTATAGGCGGCGTGGTCGCCCCTCACAGTGAAACTAAATTCATGCTGCGTGCGGGGCAGGTTTCTGCCTGGCTTTCGCCTCGACGGTTCCGCTAATGGTAGAGTCGCGTTTTTTTCCAAGGAACGATGGCATGCACAAGGTCGTAATAGGCGCATTGGTACTGGCCGCCCTGGCCGGTTGCGCGGGCTCGAAGATGAAAGAGGCGCGCGCCGGCAACCCCTACAAGACCATGACCTCGGACAAGGCCACCCTGGTGGTTGCCGAGTGCATTCAGTTCGGTTGGCAGGATGAAAGTGTGTTTGGCGTCGACGCCGGCGGCTTCAAGGAGCCCACCGGAGCGGGTGGTTTTACCGTCTACACCACCGCTGGCGATTACTTTGTCGACGTGCTGAGCGCCGGCGCCGGATCGACCGTCAAGTACTACGCAGCGCAAGACAACATGCCGGCCAAACGCCGCCTGGCGGCCCTCGCGACCTGTCTGTAATCCATTGCCTTAGTGCTTTTAGGAATCGCCCGGCGGGACAGCCGCCGGACATTCGCTTATGATGCACGCGCTCGCCCGACATGATGGCTCTTTACCAGTACACGGACGTCGAGGCCTAAACGTCGGGCGAGCATCCTTTCAACCCTTAGCGCGGCATAAAACCCAGGTGCCAGCGACGGGGAATCTTCAGCGACACCAACCCCAGCACCCCCGCCAATGCGCCGCTGACCCACAGCGCCCGCAGGCCCAGTTGTTGTTCCAGCAGTGCGCCAATCACCGCGCCGATAAACATCCCCGCCCATGGAATCAGTTGCACCCGCCAGCCGTTGCGGCGTTCGCCGAGCATCCAGCGACCCAGACCACGCCCGAAGCGTGACAGCGCTCCGGTGACGTAGGTGAGGCCCACCGGCAAGCCGTTGACCTCTTCCACTGCCGCATTGAGCATGCCCATCGCGATGATCGCCGCCAGCAGCGCGGGCAACGTGTCGGCGAAGGGCAGCAGCGCGCCGCCGCAGAGCAAGGCGGCAATGCACAACAGCAAAGGCAAGGCATGCCGCCGGCTGAGGCGGCTGACTACCACGCCCAAGGCGTTGCCCACCACGAATGTCGCAACCAGCAACAGCAGGCGTGCGGTCAGGCCGAGATCGCCGGCGCTGATCGCCACCGCCAGGCGCGTGGTGTTGCCGCTCATGAACGACACAAAGTCACCGCTGGCCATGAAGCCGATGGCGTCGGTCATGCCCGCCAGTACCGACAGGCTGGCCACCAGCATCAGGCCGACGCGACCCCGCCAGCGCTGTTGATGGGCGAGTGCGGCATTGGCGAAGGGCTTGCGCGGCGAAGGCAGCATGGGGCCGGGTTCCTCGGTGAGATTATCCGGCCACTACCGTAGGACGCTTTGCGGCGCCATGCAATGACCTCAGACACTCTCCAGGCGCCACCCCTCCGGCTGCCAGCGTAAATGATGCGTCGGCCGGATTGCCTGCACGAACGCCGGGTCATGCGAGACCACCAGCATCGCCCCGTCGAACCCCTGCAGCGCCTGCTCGAAGGCGAGCACCGATTCCAGGTCAAGGTGGTTGGTAGGCTCGTCGAGCAACAGCAGCTGCGCGGGCGTTGCTCGCCACAGGGCAATCGCCATCGCGGCCTTCAAACGCTCGCCGCCGCTGAGTTGGCCGGCCGGCTGGGTGACCCGTAATGCATCCAGTTGCAGCAAGGCCAGGCGCGTGCGCAACTGGGCTTCGGCCAAGGGGGTGTCGAGCAGGTTGAGTTGGTCGATGATCGAGCGTTGGTCGTCGAGCAGCGCCAGATGCTGGTCGATGTAGGCGCTGGGTACCGGCACTGAACATTCTCCCGTGACCGGCTGCCACAGGCCTGCCAGCACTTTGAGCAGAGTGGATTTCCCACAGCCGTTCGGTCCTTGCACCGCCACGCGCACCGGCCCGATCAAATCGAGTGTCAGCGGCGGCTGTGACAGCCAGGGTAATTGAACCTCGGCCAAGGCAATCACACGGCGGCCATTGGGCACTGCCGAGCCGGGCAAGGCCAGCAGGGTCGGTGTTTCGTCCTCGACGCGCGTGTAGGCCTCGCGCACCTGATCATCCAGCTCGCTTTTGTGCGCGTGATGCGCGCTGCGCACGGTACTGACGATTTCGGTGGCGGCGCCTTTCCAGCGCGCCTTGGTAAAGCGGTCGACATTGGCCGTCTCGGCATGTTTGCGCGAGCGCGCGGCATTGCGCTGCAGGCTGTCATGATCCTTTTGCAGGCGCCGGCGTTCGCGGCTGCGCTCCAGGCGCGCGTGTTCCAGCGCGGCGATGGCGGCGTGCTGTTCGGTGTCGCGCTGCAGGCGATAGGCAGCATAGTTGCCGCCATACACCTGAGTACCGAGCGGCGACAGCTCAATGATGCGCCCGAGGGTGTTGAGCAATTGCCGATCATGGCTGACCACCACCAGGCCGCCGCGCCATGCCTGCAGCACCTGCAACAGCCAGGTGCGGCCGTCGCCGTCGAGGTGGTTGGTAGGTTCATCGAGTACCAGCAGTTGCGGTTCCGCGAGCATCGCACCGATCACCGCGACTCGCGCCAGCTGGCCACCACTGAGCTGATCGGCGCGCGTGTCAAAACCAAGCGCGGCCAGGCCTGCGGCGTCCAGGGCGGTGCGCAGACGTTCGGCCAGGTCCCACCGATCATCGATCACCTCAAGATCATCGACCCGCGCCACGCCCGCCGCCATACGCGCCAGGGCCGCAAGGGGCTCGGCGGTGCCGGTGATAGCGGCGACGGTTTGCCCCGCATTCACCACCACGGCCTGCGGCACGTAAGCCACGCGAGCCGAACAGTCGAGCGAACCGGAGGAGGGGGGCAATACCCCGGCGATCAATTGCGCGAGGATGCTTTTGCCGCGGCCATTGCGCCCGACGATCCCCGTGTGGGTGTGATCGATGGACAGGGACAGGTCGTGCAGCAAGGTTTCGCCATTGGCGAATTGGAAGCTCAGGTGTTGCAGTGAAACCAGGACGGGCAGCCGGTTGACGTCAGTCATCAGCACCTCCAAAAAAATGTCGGACAGGCCAACAAGCACGCCAGGCGGCTCGTTGCAGATACATTTTGGAAGGCTTAGTGGTTCACGTCGGCGGTCATCCCGGGCGTCAGAAGGGAGACAGAGCCTAACCTGCCTTGGCTTTTTCTGGCAAGTCGGCGCTCAGTTTCTCCAGGAACATGGCCAGCGCAACTTCCTCGGCTTTCAAACCTTTGCGCAGGCGCGGCTTGGGCAGGCGGGACAGTTCACCCAGGCTGAAATGCTCCAGCACGGCCGGGTGGATATAGCACTTGCGACACACGGCCGGGGTGTTGCCGAGTTGCTTGGCGACATCCTTGACCATCGCCACCACATGCCGTTTGGCGTCGGATTCCGGCTGCCACTCCAATTCGCGCAGCACTGCCAGCGCCATCGCGGTACCGGCCCAGGTGCGGTAATCCTTGGCGGTGAAATCGGCGCCGGTGAGGCTGTGCAGGTACGCGTTGACGTCATGCGAGCTGACCGTGTGGCGCTGGCCGTCCTCGTCCAGGTACTGGAACAGGTTCTGCCCCGGCAACTCCAGGCAGCGCTTGACCACTGTGGCCAGGCGCCGGTCCTTGACGCTGACCTGGTGCTCCACGCCGCTCTTGCCGCGAAACTGGAACTGGATCTCACTGCCCTTGATGTCGACATGGCGGTTGCGCAGGGTGGTCAAGCCGTAGGATTTGTTGTCCCGCGCGTACTGGGTATTGCCGACGCGGATCAAGGTCGCATCCAGCAGCATCACCACGGTAGCCAGGACCTTCTCGCGGGTGAAACCGGGCTCGGCCAATTGCGCTTCGAGTTGCTTGCGCAGTTTGGGCAGGGCGTTGCCGAATTCCTGCAGGCGTGAATATTTGTCGGTGTCACGCACTTCGCGCCAGCGCGTGTGGTAGCGGTATTGCTTGCGTCCCCGCGCGTCGCGCCCGGTGGCTTGCAGATGGCCGCGCGGGTCGGCGCAGATCCACACGTCAGTGTAGGCCGGGGGTACCGCCAGGGCATTCAGGCGCTTGATCTCGTCGGCATCCTGGATGCGTTCGCCCTTGGCATCGAAATACTGGAACTTGCCGCGCAGGCGCTTGCGGCGGATGCCGGGTTGGGTGTCATCAACGTAATGCAGGTCGCGGGGCAGGTCGGCGGGCAGCGCGGAGTCGGGCATGGTGCAGGTTCCTTGGCAACAGATCAGGCCGGTATTCCTGATTGACCGCAGCCGTTTGCGGTCGTGCCAAAAGGTTTTTTACGCGAGCACCGCCACCGCCTTGATCTGTGCCCATAGCCGCTGGCCCGGGTGCAGTTGCAGCTGATCGCGGGAGAACCGCGTGATCCGCGCGAGCAGCGGCGTGCCATCGGCTTCCAGGCGCACCAGCACGTGGGCACTGTTGTCTGCCGGGATTTCCTGGGTGACCGTCACCGGCAGGCGATTGAGGATGCTGCTGGCTTCCTCGGCTTGCAGGCTGAGACTCACATCCCGCGCCTGCACCTTGACCCGCAACGCCTTGCCCAGCGCCAGCGGCGCATGCGCCACGCGCAGGTGCTGGGCACTGTCCGGCAGTTGCAGCGTGAGCAATTGGTAATGAACGTCGTAGGCGCTGACGCTGCCGTTGATGACCACGCCGGCGTCGTCGCCCAGCGCCATCGGCAGGTCGAGACGCGCCAGGGTTTCGCCAATCGGGCCGCTCGCCAGGGCCTTGCCGTCGCTGAGCAGCACGATGTGATCGGCCAGGCGCGCGACTTCATCCTGGGCATGGCTGACGTACAGCACCGGGATGTCCAGTTCATCGTGCAGGCGTTCCAGGTACGGCAGGATCTCGCCTTTGCGCTTGCTGTCGAGCGCGGCCAGCGGTTCGTCCATCAACAGCAGGCTTGGGCTGGTCAGCAATGCACGGGCGATGCCGATGCGCTGGCGCTCGCCGCCGGACAAGTGCTGGGGATGGCGATCGAGCAGATGGCTGATCCCGAGCAATTCGCTGGCCTGGGCCATATCGACCCGCCGTTGCGCGCGCGGGATGCGCCTGAGGCCGAACTCCAGGTTCGCCCGGACCGACAAATGCGCAAACAGGCTCGCCTCCTGGAACACGTAGCCAAGGGCCCGTTTGTGCGGCGGCACGAACAGCCCGGTGCGGCTGTCCTGCCAGACTTCATCGTTGATCTGTACAAAGCCCTCTTCGGCACGCTCCAGCCCGGCGATACAGCGCAGGCAGGTGGTCTTGCCGGAGCCGGAATGCCCGTACAGCGCCGTCACGCCGCGTCCGGGCAAATGCAGGTCCACGTCCAGCGCAAAACCTGCGTATTTCACATTGAGGCGCACATCAATCATCGGTATCAGCTCCAGCCCATCTTGGATTTACGGCTGGAGTAGAGCGCCAGCAACACGAGGAACGCGAACACCACCATGGAGCCGGCCAGCCAGTGGGCCTGGGCATATTCCATGGCCTCGACATGGTCGTAGATCTGCACCGAGACCACGCGGGTCTTGTCGGGAATATTGCCGCCGATCATCAGCACCACGCCGAATTCGCCGACGGTATGCGCGAAGCCGAGGATGGACGCGGTGATAAACCCTGGGCGTGCCAGCGGCAGGATCACGGTAAAGAAGGTATCCCACGGGTTGGCGCGCAAAGTCGCGGCCACTTCCAGCGGGCGTGTGCCGATGGCGGAGAAGGCGTTCTGCAACGGCTGCACCACAAACGGCATGGAATAGATCACCGAGCCAATCACGAGCCCGGCGAAACTGAAGGTCAGGGTACCCAGGCCCAGCCATTGGGTGAACTGGCCGAAGTAGCCATGGGGGCCCATCGTCAACAGCAGGTAGAAACCAATCACCGTCGGTGGCAGCACCAACGGCAAGGCCACGACTGCACCAATGGGGCCGCGCCACCAGGAGCGGGTGCGCGACAACCACAGGGCAATCGGAGTGCCGATGACCAGCAGGATCACGGTGGTCAGTGACGCCAGTTTGATGGTCAGCCAGATAGCGGAAAAATCGGCACTCGACAGTGGCATTTACTGGGCCAGCTCGTAGCCGTAGGACTTGATCACCGCAGCGGCTTTCGGGCCCTTGAGGTACTCGACCAGGGCTTTGGCAGCGGCGCTGTCCTTGCCTTTGTTGAGGATCACTGCGTCTTGCTTGATCGGGTCATGCAGGGACGCCGGCACGATCCAGGCCGAACCGCTGGTGACTTTGCCGTCCTTGTAGATCTGCGACAGTGCGACGAAACCCAGCTCGGCATTGCCGGTGGAGACAAACTGATACGCCTGGGTGATGTTCTGGCCTTCGACGATCTTGTCCTTGACCTTGTCGGTCAGGCCTTCTTTGGCCAGCACTTGGGTCGCGGCGAGGCCGTAAGGTGCGGCTTTCGGGTTGGCGATGGATAGGTGCTTGAATTGGTTTTTCTTCAGCACTTCGCCCTTGGCGTCGACGTAACCTTCCTTGGCCGACCACAATGCCAGGGTGCCCACGGCGTAGGTAAAGCGCGAGCCTTTGACGGTGTCGCCTTCGGTTTCAAGTTTTTGCGGGGTAGTGTCGTCGGCACTCAGGAACACTTCGAACGGCGCGCCGTTCTTGATCTGGGTGTAGAACTGCCCAGTGGCGCCGTAGGCTGCGACCAGCTTGTGGCCGGTGTCTTTTTCGAAGTCGGCGGCAATCGCCTGGATCGGTGCGGTGAAGTTGGCGGCAACGGCCACCTGGACTTCATCGGCGTGGGCCGAACCGAAGGCGAGGGCGGCGACCAGCATGGCCAGGCGTGAGGCGTGAATCTTCATGAAGCAGCTCCTTGAGGATTGTACGGCTTGTTATAGGGAGAAGGCTTAACCGCTATGTATGGGAATATATAGCGGTTGGCCATTGCCGGTACAGTGCAAAGTTGCTTCAGCTGCTGCCGCTAGTTGAGCTTGGCCAGGGCCTGTTCGGCCAGTTCGCGGGTCAGTTCGTATGTGGGGGTTTCCTTGCCCAGGCGTAATGCCTGGCCCGCCCACAGGTTGCTGAACCCGGCTTCGTCCTTGGCCTTGAGCGGGATCAACGCGCCGCCGGACGTGGGAAATGCCGGCGCTGCCGGGTTGATCGCCCCCAATTCACGCATCACGCGGTTGACGATGCCCCGCGCCGGGCGGCCGGTGAAGAGGTTGGTCAATGCGGTTTCGCTGGCCTGGGCTGTGCGCAATGCATGGTGGTGGGAGGCGCTGACGTTGGCTTCAGGGGTGAACAGGTAGGCGGTGCCAATCTGGACGGCCGAAGCACCGAGGGCAAATGCCGCGACAATCCCGCGCGCATCCCCAATCCCCCCGGCGGCAATCACCGGCACGCTGACGGCGTCGACGATTTGCGGCAGCAGCGCGAACAGCCCGATCTGGGTATTGAGGTCGTCGCTGAGAAACAACCCACGATGGCCGCCGGCCTCGATGCCCATGGCGATGATGGCGTCGCAGCCGTGCTGTTCCAGCCAGATCGCTTCTTCAACCGTGGTGGCAGACGACAGCACTTTCGCGCCGGTGGCTTTTACCCGGTCCAGCAGAGATTTTTCCGGCAAGCCAAAGTGAAAACTCACCACCTCGGGGCGAAACGTTTCGACCACCTGGCACGCGGCTTCGTTGAACGGCTCACGGTTGGACACCGGTGTCGGCGCATCGAAATCGGCGCCCAGTTCGCGGTAGTAGGGTTCCAGCAGCGCTTTCCAGCGTTTGTCACGGGCGGCGTCGGTCGGGGGCGGCTGGTGGCAGAAGAAATTCACGTTGAGGGCGCGCGTACTGGCTTGGCGGATAGTGCTCAGAGCCTCGCGCAGTTGCTCGATGCTCAGCGCCGCAGCGGGCATCGAGCCCAGTGCGCCGGCGTTGCTGGCGGCAATCACCATGGCGGTGGTGGTAGCTCCCGCCATCGGGGCCTGGATGATGGGTACGTCGATGCCCAGCAGGTCGAGAATGCGCGTGTCTGGCCAGGTGCTCATGGGGTGCGTCTCCAGCGATAGTGAGGCTTTGCGCTGTTTTAGCAGGGCCCTTGGCACCCGGCCAGTCTGTTTTATTCACTGGACGAAGCGGGCGTTTCGTGGTGCGCCATCAGTTGATGGCATCCCCCAGCACGGCATGGATACGCTCGGCGATATGGCTGGCATGGGTTTCCAGGGCAAAGTGGCCGGTATCCAGCAGTTCGACCACCGCGTTCGGGTTGTCGGTTTTATACGCGTGGGCGCCAGGCGGGATGAAGAACGGATCGTTCTCGCCCCAGATCACCAGCGTCGGGACTTGAGTGGCCCTGAAGAACGCCTGGAAGTCGGGGTACAGCGTGAGGTTGTTGCGGTAGTCGAGGAACAGGTCCAGCTGGATTTCGTCATTGCCGGGACGCTGCATCAGCAACACGTCGAGCATGTAGGACTCGGGGGCAACCCATTCCGGGTGGTCTACACCGTGCAGGTATTGGTAGCGCGTGCCTTCCAGGCTGATTACCGCATTGCGAATCACCTCGCGATTAGCCTGGCTCGGCTCGGCCCAGTAAGCCTGGATCGGAGCCCAGGCAGCACCCAGGCCTTGCAGGTACGCGTTGCCATTTTGCGAGACCAGCGCGCTGACCCGCCCTGGGTGCGCGACTGCCAGGCGCAGGCCGACCGGTGCGCCGTAATCGAAGACGTACAGCGCGTAGCGGCTCAACGCCAACGCATCGACAAAATCCCCCACGGTAGTCGCCAGGTTGTCGAAGCTGTAGACGTACTCGCGTTCATCCGGCACCTCGGTGAAGCCGAAGCCGGGCAGGTCCGGCGCGATCACCCGATAACGGCTTGCGAGCAGCGGGATCAGGTTGCGGTACATATGCGACGAGCTGGGAAAACCGTGCAACAGCAGGATCACCGGGGCGCCAGGGTCGCCGGCTTCGCGGTAGAACATGCGTACGCCATCGACGTCGACGTGATGGTAGTGAACAACTGGGGCATGCGTGGTCATGGTGAGTACGCCTCTTGTAACTTGATAAAATTGATATACGGGTTACCTTCTTAAAAAGCTGCGCTTAAAAATGTAACCTGTCAAATAGTTTTATCAGGTTAGTGTGTTGTCGTGAGTAACTATCCAGGCGAGCCAATAGCGGTTACCATTCCAGCGCTCTCAAGAGGATCGATCATGGCCATTTCCCCACCCCCTGCCGTCCCGCTGGAACCCTACGTGCTCGCCGATGACCCGGTGCTGGACATGCTCAATACGCGCGCCAATGTCGATGGCCAGCCTTTCGAGTTCTGGCAACACGATGCGGATGTCGAGCGTTGGCTGATGCGTCTGGGATGGGCCGAGGAGGGTCGCGTGCCGACGTTCGAGCACGGGGCTTTGCTCGCGGCGGCCTTGAAGTTGCGTGAAGTGATTCGGCTGTTACTCGAACAGCGCAAGGCCGGTACGCAAGGCGACCCCGAGCCCCTCAACGGTTTCCTGCGCAAGGCCGTGAGCCATCCGCAATTGGCGTGGCCGGCGCCCGGTGAACTGCGGCTGGAGCGTCAGCGCGAACTGCAAACCGCTGAACAATTTCTCGCACCGATTGCCGAGGCGGCTGCGGGTTTGCTGGTGGGTGGGGATTTCAACCTGATCCGTACCTGCGAACATCCGGAATGCGTGCTGTGGTTTTACGATCGCACCAAAGCCCACAAGCGCCGCTGGTGCAGCATGGCGTTGTGTGGCAATCGGCATAAGGTTGCGCAGTTTCGCAAGCGCCAGTCGCTCTAGACTTCGCTTTCGCGCGCGAGCAACTGGCGTTTACGCTCGACGCCCCAGCGGTAGCCCGACACATCGCCATTGCTGCGCACCACGCGATGGCAGGGGATCGCCACCGCCAGGCTGTTGGCCCCGCAGGCCTGGGCCACGGCACGAAACGACTTGGGCGCGCCGATACGCTCGGCGATCTGCGCGTAGCTGGCCGTGCTGCCCACCGGAATCTCGCGCAGCGCTTGCCAGACCCTTTCCTGAAACGCGGTGCCGCGCAGGTCCAGCGGTAAGTCCAGGCCCAGCGCGGGTGCCTCGATAAACCCGACCACCTGCGCGATCAGTTGCTCGAAACGGCGGTCGGCGCCGACCAGGTTGGCTTTGGGGAATTGATCCTGCAGGTCACGCACCAGTGCGTCCGGATCATCCCCGAGCAGAATGGCACATACGCCACGCGCGCTTTGCGCCACCAGGATGGCGCCCAGCGAGCATTGGCCGACGGCGAACAGGATCTCGCTGTTGGTGCCCCCGGCCTTGTAGTCGCTGGGCTTCATACCGAGCAACCGGTTGGCCGACTCGTAAAAGCGGCTGTTGGAATTGAAGCCTGCGTCGTACAGCGCGTCCGTCACCGAATGCTGGCCCTTGAGCCCATCGCGCACTTTGCGTGAGCGGTGGGCGCTGGCGTAGCCCTTGGGGGTCAGGCCGGTCACGCTTTTGAACACGCGGTGGAAATGAAAAGCGCTGAGGCCGGCCTGCGCCGCCAGCGTGTTAAGGCTGGGCGCGGTGTCGGCCGACTCGATGTGCCGGCACGCATTGGCCACCAATTGCGCGTGGTGCGCGGCCAATTGCGTCTGGTCGCCGGCCGCGCGTTTGCTCGGACGATAACCGGCCGCCTCGGCGTGCGCGGCAGTGTCGAAGAACTCGATATTTTCCGGGCGCGGCAACCGCGAGGCGCTGCTGGGGCGGCAATACACGCCGGTGGTCTTCACGCCGTAGACGAACAGCCCATCGGCCTTCGGGTCGCGGGCGAGAATGGCAGCCCAGCGCGGGTCTTGTTCGGTAGTCATGCTCGGCACTCTTGACGGATTCTGGCCAGATTAGCCCTGCCGCGAGGGCCTGGCACTCCGAAGCTTGCGGTCAAATCAGCCGGCGGCGCGAAAGGTCAGGTTGATGCGCTGCGGGCCCATGACCGGATGCACGCCTTCCTTGATCGGCAGCACCCCGTGAAAGCGCAGGCGATCGACGCCGCCCCAGACCACCACGTCGCCATGGAACAGCGAAATCTTCTGGGTCTTGCCGCTGCGTTCATGGCCACCAAACAGGAAAATCGCTGGCAGCCCCAGGGAGACCGACACCACCGGTTCACTGTAGCGGCGTTCGTTTTTGTCCTGGTGCAGGGACATCTTCGCGCCGGGCACATAGCGATTGATCAGGCAGGCATCCGGCCTGAAGTCGACGAAGCCGGCGTCTGCCGCGGCTTCCATGGCCAATTGGCGCAAGGTCTCCGGCATGGACGGCCAGGGCTGCTGGCTCCGCGGATCGAGGGGGGTGTAGCGGTAGCCGGTCGCGTCGGTGGTCCAGCCCAGGTCGCCGCAACTGCTCAAGGCCGCCGACATGGTGAAGCCGCCGGGCGTGACCATCTGTCGAAACGGCGATTGCGCCAGCACGCGACGCAGCTCTGGCAGCAGTCGTTCAATCCAGGGCAGGGCGTAGCCCCTAAGGACGTAGGACTCTTCGCCGATCTGCTCGCGCCCAGCCGGTTGCTGCAGGGCGTCATCGGCGAACAGGTCGGCGGTGGGGCCGGGCATGGCTTACAGCGCCTTGCTCACATTGATGTCGGTGATTTCATCACTGGCATCGTGGATTTTGGCCAGGGCTTGTTTGGCTTCCTCCACGCTATTGGTGTGCAGTTGCGCGAATTCGAAGCGGCGTTCGCCGTTGAGTTTGTACTTGATGACGTATTTGGTAGTGGCAGTCACGATCATTTCCTGGAAAGGGTACGGGTCAGCTCAGTTTCGAACTGGTACGGCGCACGATGCGAATCTTGTGGGACAGCGCGGGCTTCTTGGTGACGCTGATCGCGCGGCGCGTGACCACGTCGAGGGTAATGTTCCAGAACCCTGTGCTCGGCGCGGTGATCTTGGCAGGGAATTTGTCGAAGGCGCCACCGTGGTAGGTATGGCGGCCGCCATTCTTGAAGCTGCGAAAGTTCGCATCACTCATCAGACGAATATTACAAGTCTGCGAGCATTCGATGACGACAATGTCTCCCTCGTTGAGGTGCTCGCGCTGGTGGATGAATTTCATGCGGGTGTCTCCAGAAGGGCTTTTTCTGAAAAATCAGAACGATACGTAGGTTAAGATGGAGTTTATCAGCCCCAGCGCGTTTATTATCGGCCCGTGTTCGACCGCGTCGACAATTTAAAACAGTTATTTACCGAGTTATCAGGGATAAATCCTACTTGGGCGGGAGAAATTTACCATCCCCGCTGTCGTAGGGTCTTTATCGGAGGTTTTATATGAAGTGGAGTGTGTTGGTTCTGGCCTTGGCGATAGGTGGGTGTGCTTCGGTTGCAGATATCAAGCAGACGCCGCCGACATTGGCTGTCATCTCAGGGAAAAAACCGCAGGAATATGCCGCTTGTGTCGTGCGCAAATTGTCCACCACGCGCCGTCCGCCACAGATCGAGCCGCATAAGGACGGTGTCCAGGTCATCGTGCCGCAGAAGTTCTCGGCAGATCCGTCGGCCATTTTCGAGATCGAAGAGCGCTCCAGCGGCAGCAGCATCAAGCTCTACGAGAGCATGTCCAATGTGCCTATTCGTCCGGGTGACGTGAAGAAGGCTGGCGAAGAGTGCATTTCCGGCTGAAACCGGCCCTTTACCCCGCAAGTTCGAATTCGATAAAAGCCTGACCCTGCCCCTGGCAGTGTCAGGCTTTTTTTTGGGTGTTGTTCCTACGCGTTCATTCCCCTACCATTTGTAGGCTTATGCCATAAATGCCTAAGCATATAACTATAAAAATGGAGTCGTGATGATGTCATTGGAACGCATGCTGATGGGCAGCGCGCTGTTGTTGATGTTGGGCAACGCCCACGCGCTGGAGGGGAACAAGATTTTTACCGAGGGAGGATCGCAGCCGGGCGCCATGCCCTGTGTCGCCTGCCATGGCGCTGACGGGCTGGGCATGGCGGCTGCGGGCTTTCCCCGCTTGGCCGGTTTGCCGGCAGCGTACCTGCGTAAACAACTGGAAGACTTCAAGCGCGCCAGTCGCAGTCATCCGGTTATGCAGCCGGTGGCGAAAGCCCTGACTGACGCGGAAATCGACGCGGTGAGCCAGGCCTTGGCCGCGATGCCTGCGCCTGCGCCGACCTTGGCGCAGCGCAGTGAAATGCCGAGCAACCCCGCGCAGAAACTCGCCCTCCAGGGCGCATGGGAGCGGCAGATTCCGGCCTGTGTCAGTTGTCATGGACCGGCCGGCAGCGGCGTCGGCGATGCCTTTCCGCCGTTGGCCGGCCAGCCTGCGGCTTACCTGAAGGCGCAATTGTTGGCTTGGCAGGGCGGCACCCGACACAACGATCCGAATGATCTGATGGGACACATCGCCAAATCGCTGACGGCAGACGAGGTACAGAGCGTGGCCGAGTATTTCGCGGCGCTCAGCCCGGAGGTGAAGCCATGAAGGCCTTTATGTTGCTCGGAATGCTGGCCGTGTTGCCCGCGCATGCCGCGACCATCGCCATGGAAGACCAGTCGCAACTTCAACCGACGACCGCCCACCCGCCAGCCGCGCCTTTCCAGCCACCCCAGGAAAGCGAACTGCCTGACAACGCCTACGGCAAGCTGGTCCGGCAAGGCTACGCGTTGTTCGTCGATACCCAGCGGCTCGCGCCACAGTTTGTCGGCAACGGCCTCAATTGCAGCAATTGCCACCTCGACCAGGGACGCCTGGCCAATTCGGCGCCGCTGTGGGGCGCTTATCCGATGTACCCGGCCTATCGAAAGAAGAACGACAAGGTCAACACCTTTGCCGAGCGCTTGCAGGGCTGCTTTCAGTTCAGCATGAATGGCGGTACGCCGCCCGCAGCCGACAGCCCCGAGATCACTGCGCTGTCGGTGTACGCCTATTGGTTGGCCAGCAAGGCGCCCTTGGGCGTCGAGTTGCCGGGGCGCGGCTATCCCGACGTGGCGCAACCGGCCAAAGGTTACGACCTGGCGCAAGGCGCGCAGGTGTACAAAGGGCAGTGTGCGGTGTGTCATGGCGCCGAAGGGCAAGGGCAAAAAGTCGGTGACAGCTACGTAATGCCGCCGCTCTGGGGTAAGGATTCCTACAACTGGGGCGCGGGCATGCACCGAATCAATACGGCGGCGTCCTTCATCAAGCACAACATGCCATTGGGCAAGGGCGGCAGCCTGAGCGATCAGCAGGCGTGGGATGTGGCGGCCTACGTCAACAGCCATGAACGGCCGCAGGACCCGCGGCTGATCGAGGGTTCGGTGGAGAAAACCCGGGTGAAGTTTCATGCCAATGATGGGGTCAATCTCTACGGGCAAACCGTAGATGGCGTGCTGATCGGGCAGGGCATCCGTTAAACTATCGGCCATTCACTGCAAAAATGCCGCGCAACCCCTGGGTTTGCGCGGCATTGGTCTTTTCCTGGAAATAATCTCATGAAGCGCGAACACGTCAGAGCTCACCACGCCGAGGGTCAGATCTCGGCCACCCATGTCATCCAGAATCCCGCCGACCTGGGTGAGTGGATCGTATTCTTCAAGAAAAGCGGCGGGCGCAGTTTCTTCCTGGTCGATGATCAGGATGAAGTCGAGTCATTCGAGCGCCTGGATGACCTGATCGAGACCATTCGCGGCCTGGGCATCAAGTTCGCCGAAATCCACATGTAGGACACGCGTGCCTACTTGCACACCACCACGACGCTGCGGCTCTTGAAGTTGCCGACATCCTTGCCCAGGGTCTTGTCGTCCTCGCTCAGCGCAGGGGTGCCTTCGGTACCGACGATGCGGTAGCCGGTGCCGGCGCAGGACGCATCAGCCTTTTCGTAGCAACTGGCCCAGGAGTTGGCCTCGCCGGAGCAGTCGATGGTCAGGCCTTGTTCACCGTTTTTCAGGTAGACGTCAGAGGTGGTGGTGCAGCCGGCCAGCGCCAGTACCGCAATCAGTGCCAGGATCTTGTTCATGTGGGTTCGTCGTCAAAGGGTGTTGGGAGGGGCGCGCTGACAGTGTCGTTGGGCGTTTTCGGCAGATTATAGCGATCTGCCACCTAGGTACAGACAATCGCAAAAAAGCCCCGTTCAACGGGGCTTCTGGTCGTGTCGCGAGCCTTACTTGCCTTTGGGGCGCTTGCTCGACGCGTGGCCAGCTTCGTCCACAAACACTTCGGCTACCGCAATCGCTTCACGCTCGGTCGCGAACGTCCCTGCGACGCTGTCTCCGTGGAAGTTGATCAAGTGCCAGCCATCTGCTCGCTGAGTGATCAAGTAGCCGTTCACGCCTTTTGGTTCTGACATCTATTAAGAATCTCGTGGTCTGGTTCAAGGGTCTAATGATAGCGCCAAATGTCGCGGGTCAGCGCAAGTTATTCTAGGTCAGTGTTACGGGTTGAAAAGCGTGCTAAAAAGGTTGCAGGCCTTGGTGACGACAAGGTGCAGGCAGTTTTTGCCGTGTTGGTGATAACGCTCTTCGTAAGATAAGCGGAACTTACGCTGACATTTTTTCTCTATGTTGACATCGCAACGCCAGCAGGACCCATTGTAAGGTGACTGCGGCCTGATTAGACTGCGCCGAATTCGTACGCACAGCCCTTTGTAAGGACCCATATGATCAAGAAATGCTTGTTCCCAGCAGCCGGTTACGGCACTCGCTTCTTGCCAGCGACCAAGGCCATGCCCAAAGAGATGCTGCCGGTGGTGAACAAGCCACTGATTCAG
>Ga0247742_10001214_pt1 | contig 18479 bp, 15 predicted proteins | sample UWRJL208509C2_FD_180944 | JGI IMG/M metagenome (GOLD analysis project Ga0247742, IMG submission 180944) | Plant litter microbial communities from Arlington Agricultural Research Station in Wisconsin, United States - UWRJ-L208-509C-2 | ecosystem: Environmental > Terrestrial > Plant litter >... | reverse complement strand
ACCCGGTTGCAGGCTCATGAACTGGCTCAGGTAACTCACCAGTTTCGGGATCTGGAAAATCATCGTGCGGGTGTTGCCGTTCTGATAGCGCTTGCCGTCCACTTCCAGCCACAGGTTGAGCTGATGGGGGTCGGCGATTTCATCCTTGGTCACCAGCCATGGGCCGAGCGGGCCGAAGGTGTCGCAGCCCTTACCCTTGTCCCAGGTGCCGCCGCGTTCGATCTGGAATTCGCGCTCGGACACATCGTTGATCACGCAGTAGCCGACCACATGGTCCATGGCGTTCTGTTCGTCGATGTAGCGACCGCCCTTGCCAATGACCACGCCCAGTTCCACTTCCCAGTCGGTCTTTTTCGACAGGCGCGGGATCTCGACGTTGTCGTTGGGGCCGACGATGGCGCTGGTCCACTTGTTGAAAATGATCGGCTCTTTAGGGATGTCGGCGCCGGTTTCGGCGGCGTGGTCGGCGTAGTTCAGGCCGATGCAGATGAACTTGCCCACTTGCGCCACACAGGGGCCCAGACGCGGTTTGCCTTCGATAAGGGGCAACGACTGCGGGTCCAGCGCTTTGAGTTTTTCGATGTTTTCCGGGCTCAGTGCCACGCCCGCAACGTCGGTGATATGGCCAGACAGATCGCGAATACCGCCGGTGCTGTCGAGCAGGGCTGGCAGTTCCTGACCTTTTTCGCCGTAACGCAGAAGCTTCATGGGGTGTCCTCAAAAAAAATGATTTAGTAGCAGCGTTGCTGGTTTTGTGGGAGGGAGCTTGCTCGCGAGACGGTCGTACGGCGAAATGATCATCGCCTGAAAAAAACGCATCGCGAGCAAGCTCCCTCCCACAGGGATTGCGTTGGCGGCGGCTATCTTCAGTTGCTCCAACCGCCATCAATAATCTGCGCAGTGCCGGTGGTAAAACCGCTCACCGGCGAGCCAAGGTACAACGCCAGTTGGGCGATTTCCTCGGGCTTGCCCAGACGCCCCATCGGTTGGCGGGCCTCGAAGGCGGCATACACTTCTTCTTCGCTGCGGTGCTCGCGCTCGGCTTGGTCCGCCACTCGCTGGCGCAACGAAGGTGATTCGACAGTGCCTGGGCAAATGCAATTGCAGCGGATGTTCTGCCCTATGAAGTCTGCCGCCACCGAGCGGGTGATGCCGATGACTGCGGCCTTGCTGGCGCAGTAGGCGAAGCGGTTGGGGACGCCTTTGATCGCGGATGCGACCGAGGACATATTGATGATCGAGCCGCCGCCGTGCTCCAGCATCGCTGGCAAAAAAGCGCGGATCATGCGGTACATGGCGGTGACGTTGAGTTCGAAGGCGAATGACCAGTCTTTGTCCGAGCATTCGAGAATATTGCCGCTGTGCACTACGCCTGCGCAGTTGAACAGCACGTCCAGCGCGCCAACTTCTGCGGCCAGGCGTTCGATGGCGGCATTGTCAGTGACATCGAGCACGCGCTTGTGCACGCCGCTGAGTTGGTCCAGTGCAGCGGCGTTGATGTCCACCGCGAAGACTTCCGCGCCTGCCGCCACAAAGGCCTCAACACTGGCTTTGCCAATGCCCTGGGCAGCAGCGGTGATGAGCACGCGTTTACCTTTGAGATCCATCATGCGTCCTTTGTTTTTATTGTGTGGTGATGCGACCCGAGCACCGGAATCGACAGCGCCTGAATGACTCGGGCTTTGCTATGATCCGCTCAGTGCAGCGATCCAATGGTCAGGCCATTGGACCTGTTTTTAGCACGCACTTTGGCCGTCAACAAGGGGATTTTTTCTCCCGATCAGCGCCCATACAGACGTTTTCGACATTCGAGTTCACAGCCATGCCCGTTCAAGTGATTGATAACCAGCGCCTTTATCGACAGATCGCCGATCAGCTCCGCGCATTGATCGACAGCGGAGAATTTCCTCCGGGCAGCCGTCTGCCCGCCGAGCGTGAATTGGCAAAAATGTTGGGAGTGAGCCGGGCGTCAGTGCGCGAGGCAATGATTGCGCTGGAAGTGATCGGACTGGTGGATGTACGGGTCGGCAACGGCGTGTTGGTCTGTGAACCGCCCGTGAAGGCGCCGACTAATGAGCCGGTGATGACGCAGGTGACGCGCAATCAGTGGAAAGAGCTGGACCCGGAACTGGCCATTGAGGTGGATTTCAGCGCGGAGATCCCGCCGTTTGCGCTGTTACAGGCGCGGCGCCTGATCGAGCCGGAAGCAGCAGCGCTGGCGGCGCAAAACGTCAGCGATCAAGAATTGGTGCTGATTCATCAGGCGTTTGAGCGCAACTGCCAGGACAACCGCGAAGGCTCCCACACCCATCCTGGGGACCGGCTGTTTCATATCCGCATTGCCCAGGCCTCGGGCAATCCGGCGTATTCGCTGATGATTCAGCACCTGCTGGGCCATCGCTACGGCAGCATGTTCCAGCGCCTGCAGGCCCATTACACCTCCGACGACATGCCGTTGCGCTCAGAGCACGAGCACCGATTGATTCTGCAAGCCCTGGAAAACCGTGATCCCGAAGCGGCACGTCAGGCAATGGCCGATCACCTGGATGAGGTGATCCGCATATTCAGTCGGGGCACCGCGTAACGATTAGAGGCGGACCTTCTGCAGGAGCGAACTTGTTCGCGAGGCGACCTCAAAGGCAACACTCACCTGCTTTGGTGGGAGGGAGCTTGCTCGCGATGAGGCCGTTACATTCACTGTATCTTCTGAGTGGCTTACATCGAATCGCGAGCAAGCTCCCTCCCACCAGACACGTTTGTTGGGTCAAAATGGGTTTGCTTGGGTTATCTCGCCCATCAACCATCCGTTGACCGCGTCAGCGCTTCCCACTGATCAATCTCCTCACTCAGCTGCGCCATTTTCTCGCGCACCAGCTTCAGTGCATCGCTGCCCAGCAACAAATGCGCAGGCGGGTTATCGCTTTCGATCAGCTGCAACATGGCCTGCGCCGCTTTGACCGGATCGCCCAGTTGCTTGCCGCTTTTCTCCTCTCGCGCCTGGCGAATCGGGTCGAACAGCGCGTCGTAATCGGCGATCTGTCGAGGCGAGCGCTGCATCGAACGGCCTGCCCAGTCGGTGCGAAACGAGCCCGGAGCGACTGCCGTCACGAACACGCCGAACGCTTTCAGCTCCTTGCCCAATGTCTCGGAAATCCCCTCCAGCGCGAACTTGCTGCCGCAGTAGTAGGCGATGCCCGGCATCGTCAGATAGCCGCCCATTGAGGTGATGTTGATGATGTGCCCGCGCCGACGCTGGCGGAACAAGGGCACGAAGGCCTTGGTGATGGCCACCGCGCCGAACACATTGACGTCGAACTGGCGACGCATTTCCTCAAGGGGTGATTCCTCGAACACGCCCTCATGGCCGTAGCCTGCGTTATTGACCAGCACATCCACCGGGCCGAAGGCCTGATCGGCCTGGCTGATCGCCCCATCGATGGCGGCAAAGTCGGTGACGTCCAGCAATACGCCGTGGGCGCGGGGTGACTGTGCTTCAAAGGCCTCCAAGGCCTGGGCGGTACGCAGGGTGCCGATCACCGAATGCCCGGCGGCCAGCGCCTGTTGCGCCAAAGCCTGGCCGAAGCCGCTGCTGACGCCGGTGATGAACAGGGTTTTGTTATCGCTCATGCAGTTGCCTCGCTCATGTTGATAGCCATCGTCGGGAGTCGATGGCGACGAGCTCATGTTAGAAGCCGGGGCCTGGGGCGCGAAGGTGCAGAGCTGCCGCATGTTTGCCTATTCCTCCCGAACGCTGGTGTTCTGCCCGTAAGCAGTGCAGGGTTGCATAGCGCTCCTATCTGGCGATTCGACCATGACCCATCTGCACCCCACCCGCGATAAACGCCAGCAGCAACTCATCACGCTGCTCGATGAGCTGGCACCGCTGGAAGGCTACACGCTCACCGCATTGCCCAGGGTGCGATTGCTGCGCTCCAACAGGCCGCTGGAACGCGCGCCGGTGCTATACGATCCGGGCATCGTGATGGTGTGCCAGGGCCGGAAAATCGGCCATTGGGGCGATGAAACCTTCATCTACGACGCACAGCAGTGCCTGGTGGTATCGGTGCCGGTGCCGTTCACCATGGCCACCGATGCCAGCGCCGATGAACCGTTGCTGGCGGTGTACTTTCATCTGGATTTCGCGCTGTTGGGCGAGTTGGTGCTGCAACTGGACGAGCAACGGCCGCCAGCGCCGAGCTTGCCTAAAGGTATGTATTCATCGCCCATGGACGACAGCCTGAAAGACTCACTGCTGCGCTTTCTCCAGGCGCTGAACTCACCCGTCGAAAGTGCGGTACTTGGGCCTGCGTTGGAGCGCGAAATTTATTTCAGGATTCTGATGGGCGAGCAGGGCGGTTCGCTGCGGGCCGCGCTGGAAGAGCAGGGGCGGTTTGGGCGGGTGTCAAAAGCGATTCGCAAGATTCACAGCAGTTTTGCCCAGGCGCTGGATGTCGACGAACTGGCCCGGGAAGCCAACATGAGCCTCACCCGGTTTCATGCGCATTTCAAAGCGGTGACCCACACCTCGCCCATGCAGTACGTGAAGTCCACCCGCCTGCATCAGGCGCGGCTGCTGATGCTGCGCAACGGCATGACGGCCTCGGTGGCGTCCGCGGCCGTGGGCTACGAAAGCCCCTCGCAATTCAGTCGGGAATTCAAAAGGCTGTTCGGCAGATCGCCGACCGATGAAGTCGCACGATTGCAGGGCTCGTTTGCGCTGTCGGCGCAGGTGAATTCGATGTACGTGTCATCGCATTGAGTTAGCGTTTTGCGCATTCGTGAGCGGACTTGTCCGCGAAGACTATGTGTCAAACCCTAGATATGTGTCGGCTACAAACGCTTCGCGGACAAGTCCGCTCCCACGAGTTTGCGTAAGGCCCGAATGACGACAGCGCCTCAAATCCACTGTGGGAGCGGACTTGTCCGCGAAGACTATGTGTCAGACCCAGGATATGTGTCGGCTACAAACGCTTCGCGGACAAGTCCGCTCCCACAAGACCCACGCTTATTACGATAGGTGATTTCAGCTCGGCTGATTTGCAGTGTTCTTCGTCACCAACCGCAACCCGCTGGCCACACTGCCCACTGCCGCAAAACACGCACCGATGCTCAACGCCAACACCGGGCCATGTTCGCTGGAAATCCCGAAGCTCAACGCCACCAGCGCAGCACCCGTCGCTTGCCCGATCAGGCGTGCGGTGGCGATGGTGCCACTGGCGCCGCTGGCGCGGTTTTTCGGGGCGCTGGTCATCAGGGCTTTCTGGTTCGGCGCTTGGAAAAATCCAAAACCCAGTCCACAGAGAATCATCCGCGCGCCAATCTCCCAGGCGTTTGCATCCGCTGGCATCGTTGCCAGAGAAATCATCCCGGCGCACAGAATCGCCAGCCCAATCCCACCGAGCAGCCCAGGTGCATAACGGTCTGATAATCGGCCGGCGAATGGCGCAATGAAGGCCACGATCACCGACCACGGTGTCATCAGAAAACCGGTCTGCACCGGATCGCGCCCCAACGTGGTTTCCAGAAAAAACGGCAGCGAAACAAACGCCAGCCCTTGGGTGGCGAACGAGCAAAACGCAGTCAACGCCGACAGCGCGAACATCGGCCGCTTGAGCAGATCCAGCGGGAACATCGGCGCCGGATGTCCGGCCTCGCGCTTGAGCATCAGCGCGCCGCCCACCAGAAACACCGCTGCTGCCGTCAATACCGTGGCCGGTGAGCCCAGTTGCGCCGCTTCGCTCAGGGCGAAAATCAAAGCGCCGAAGGTGATTACGTTGAGCAAGGCGGTGATGCGGTCGAAGGTCAGCGTGCCGGGTTTAGTCTTGGGCAGCGAGTTCCAGGCGAACACCAGGGCGAAGATGCCAATCGGCAGATTGATCGCGAACAGCCACGGCCAGTTGGCCACCGACAACACCAGCGACGCGATGGTTGGCCCTGCGGCGAACGAGGTGCCGACCACCAGAGCATTAAGCCCTAGCCCGCGTCCGAGGCGTTCGTAGGAGAAGATCGAGCTGATCAGCGCGGCATTCACGCTCATGATTGCGGCGGCGCCCAGCCCCTGGAACACCCGAGCGATGGTCAGCGTGGTCAGCGACCAGGAAAAGGTGCACAGCGCCGAAGCGACCACGAACAGGATCAACCCGCCCAGATACACCTTGCGATGGCCGATCACACCGCCCAGTGCCGCCAGCGGCAGCAACGTCGCGACCGCCGCCAGTTGATAGGCGTTGATGATCCACACCGATGCCGCAGGTGAGGCCTTCAGGTCCGCAGCGATGGCGGGCAGGGCGGTGTTGGCGATGGCGGTGTCGAGAGTGGCAAGAGCAATGGACAGCAGAATCGCGACCATGCCGCGAAATTCCAACGGCGTGAGCTTGGTGCTCGCGCGCGGCAAATCAGTGGTGGGATCTACCATTACCGACAACGCTCCAGGAAAAGGCGTTTTAAAAAAATCTGCGAGCGCAGACGAAGGCCTGATCGTGCCGGTTAATTAGGGTGCTATGCAATCACAAATGTAGGAAGTTGCGCAGAACCTTGTAGGAGCGAACTTGTTCGCCAGGCGGCGTGTTTGACACGCCGCGTCGTATGTCGCGCCAACCAGTTGGCTCCTACAGGGAATACGCCCTGGCATTAACCCCCGGGTGTATCAATATCCCCATCCGTTTCACCGGTCTGCTTCTGCTCGCTGGTGTTGTCCGCCGACTCAGCTTCCTCGGGCTCGAAATCCGGGGTGTAGCTGTTGTCGGTAGACGTCGCGCCCTGGTTGTCCCGAGACTGATTGCCTTGGGCGGGATTGTTTTCGGCTGGCACCTGCGTCTGGGCACTGCCGCCCTGCGACTGATCCTGCGCAGGCTGTTTTTCCTGGCCCATGTTGTTATCCGGGGTGTCAGGGTCAATCGCCGGGTCGTTGCGTTCAGTGGTTTGCTGGTTGTCTTGGGTATCCATGTGCACCTCTTCTGTCATGTCCTGTTCACAGGACTTATTGATGTCGAGGGCGGGGAGCGTCAGGCGTTCGATCAATCTGCTGACCGGTTGAAAACAGGCCGCGTTCAACCGGCGCGATGGGCTCCGCTGACGGCCATTCGGCTGCCTAGGCGATAGCGAGAAGAAGGATGCACCAGCCGCACGTAAGTGACGATCTTGCCGCTGCTCCAGGTGCGGCGCAGCAACACCAGGCAAGGCTCGTCGGCGTCGATCTGCAAGTGCCGGCGCTCCTCGCCGCTGGGGTGACGGGCTTCGACGATGTGCTCCATTTCATCCGGGCGGATGATGTCCAGCAGATAAGCACCCGATTGCAGTGCATCGCCGAAGGCCTGCTCCAGAAACGCCGGCGCCATGTGTGGATTGACGTAGCGGTCTTCCAGTTGCACCGCCACGCCCTCTTCGTAATGCACGCATAGCAGATGAAACACCGACGCACCGGTCGCCAGCGACAAGGCCGAGGCAATCGGCATCGAGGCAGCTTCGCGCCCGACCTGCAACACCTTGCAGTGGTAGCGATGGCCTCGGGCGATGATCTCGTCGGCGATGTTGGTGATGCGCAGCAGGTTTGATTGCGGCTTGCTCTCGGCGACGAAAGTACCGACGCCCGACACCCGCAACAGTCGACCTTCTTCGGTCAATTCACGCAGGGCGCGATTGACCGTCATGCGCGACATGCCCAGCTCCAGCACCAGACGGTTTTCCGACGGGATCAGGTCGCCGGCTTTCCACTCGCCGGAAACCAGCTTGCCGAGCACGTAATCCTTGGCCTTGCGGTACAGGGCCTGAGGCGCTGATTTCTCCATCAGCAGCTTCCGCGCCCGAAAGCGTTCATACCTGACTCGCTTCTTTGTTGTCCTGCCAGAAGGCGTTGCGGTCCAGGTAGTTCTGCAAAAACTGCTGCAAGCGCGGGTGTTCGGCGTTGTGGAAGATCTGCTGCGGTGTGCCGCGCGCCACCACTTCGCCCTGATCGAGGAAGATCACCGAATCGGCCACCTGGGCGGCAAAGCCCATTTCGTGAGTCACCACGACCATGGTCATGCCTTCTTTGGCCAGGGTCTTCATCACTTGCAGCACCTCGCCCACCAGCTCAGGGTCCAGCGCCGAGGTGGGCTCGTCGAACAGCATGATGTGCGGCTCCATTGCCAGCGCCCTGGCAATCGCCACCCGTTGTTGCTGACCTCCGGACAGCTGCGCGGGATAGGCGTTGGCCTTGTGCGCCAGGCCGACCTTGTCGAGCATCGCCATGCCACGTGTTTTCGCTTCATCGGCCGACAATTTGCGCACCTGGCGCAGCGCCTCACAGACATTGCCCAGCGCTGTCATATGTGGCCACAGGTTGAACTGCTGAAAGACCATGCCGACGTTGCGCCTGGCCCGGTTGATCTGCGATTGCGGCGCGCGTTTGCGGCCCTTGTCGGTGTCGATCCAGCCCAGCAGCTGACCTTCGATGTGTATCGTGCCTTCGTCGTATTGCTCCAGAAACGCCATGCTGCGCAGCAGGGTGCTCTTGCCCGAACCGGACGGGCCAATCAGGCACACCACCTCCGAGCGCTGCACGGTCATGTCGATACCCTTGAGCACGCGCAGGGCGCCGAAGCTTTTGCCGACCTTGTTTAACGTCAGAATGGGTGTTGCATCGCCGGGCAGGGCTGCGGAAGTGTTCATGGTTTCACCTTGTTTCTGGCGTGTGGCGTCGTGCACAGCGCCGCTGGGAATAAGGAAACTGTTCATCGCGGCTGCTTGTTCATGAAGCGGCCGACTCGCACTTCCAGCAGCATGCCCAGACGCGAGCAGCACTCCACCAGCATCAGATAACCGATGCACAGCATCAGCAGCGTTTCGACGAAGGCGAAGGTCTCCGAGCCGATGCCGGTCAGGACCATGGTCAGTTCCGGGATGGTGATGATCGACAGCACGGCGGTTTCCTTGCACAGCACGGTGATCATGTTGATCAGCGCGGGCAGGATGATCACGAGCATCTGCGGCACCTGAATGCGCAGGATGCACTGCAGGCGGGTGATGCCCAGGCAATCGGCGGCTTCAAGCTGACCGCGTGCCACCGACTCGAAACCGGTGCGGAAGATTTCGGCGAAATACACGCTGCCGTACACGCCCAGGCCGATGATTCCGGCGGGGATCGGGTCCAGGCTCAAGCCGAATGCGGGGCCGCCGTAGTACACCAGAAACAGCTGCACCAGAAACGGTGTGCTGCGGATCAGTTCGATGAACACCCGAAGTGGCGCGCGGATCAAGTTGTTGCCGAACACTTGAGCGACAGCGATCAGCATGCCCAGCGCCAGGCCAAGCACGACGCCGCTGCTCCAGGTGCCCAGGGTGACGAGGAAACCCGAGCCGATGTCGGCCCAATGATCGGTGATGATTTTCGGGTCGAAGATCATGCGCCGTACTCCTTCAATCGACGTTCCAGTACCCCGCCGAAAAACGCCAGCGGAATGTTGATCAGGCAATAGAAGCCGGCCAGCATCAGGTAGTCCTGAACGAACATGTAGTCGCTGGCGGCAAGGTTTTGCGCGGTGCGGGTCAGGTCAGCCAGGCCGACCACCGACACCAGTGATGAGGCCTTGATCAGCAGGATCATTTCGTTGACCAGAGCCGGCAGGGTCAGGCGCACGGCTTGGGGGACGCGGATGCGCATCAGCATCTGGCTGGCGCTCATGCCCAACAGGCCTGCGGCTTCCAGCTGACCGCCGGGAATCGCGAGAAAACCGCCGCGCAGGATTTCGGCGGTGTACGCCCCGGCCGCCAGCGACAGGCCAATGATCGCTGCCACGGTGGGCGAGACATTGGGCAGGCCGATACGCGGCAGGAAGTAATAAATGAACAGCAGTTGCACCAGCAGCGGAATACCCCGGAACACAAAGATATAAGCGCCACCGAGACGGCGGAACAGCGGCACTGGCGACAAGCGCAGGCTGCCGACGACGATACCGATGACAAAGCCGATGGCCAGCGCGGCAATCGACACTTGCAGCGTCACCCACAGCGCGTCCAGCAACAGCGGCGCGTTTTGTTGCAGCAAGGGCCAATCGAACATCGTGGAACTCCAAAAACATCAGCATCCTGTGTAGGAGCTGCCGAAGGCTGCGATTGCGCTGTGTCAGGTAAACCGCAATCGCAGCCTTCGGCAGCTCCTACAGGGATTCTCGTTTGCCCCAACTCTGCAGGAACGAACGTGTTCGCGAGGCGGCCTGCCTGACACTCCGCGCTGCATGGCTCGCCAACACGTTGTCTCCTACAGGGGGAAGCATCGCTTACCAGGTTGGCTCGAAATCGGCCTTTGGCACGTCCATCTCCGCGCCGAGCCATTTCTTCTGCAGCGCCGCCAGACGCCCGTCGTCATGCATCTTCAGAATCGCAGCATCCAGCGCGGCGATCAGGCTGTCAGCTTCGGCGTCCTTGCGTCCCAGATACGCGAAGTAGGATTTCTTGCCGAACGGCGGTTGCACCACTTTGTACAAATTGCTGCGCTCAGCCGCGACGTAGGAAATGTTCGGCAGCGAGTTGGCCACTGCGACGATACGCTTGGCGGCAAGGTCGGCGTAAGCCTGGTTGTTGTCGACGTATTCACGAATCGTGACCTTCTGCGGCAAGGTCTCGGCGAACTTCTTCAGCTCTTCCAGCTGCGCAGAACCTTTGCCCGCGCCCACGGTTTTGCCGGCGATGTCCTCAGGCTTGGTGATGCTGTCGTCCTTGGCCCCGACCATCAGCGCAACGGTGGCCTCGGCAATCGGATAGACGAAGTGATAACGCTCTTTGCGCGCCTTGGTGACGATGATCGGCCCGGCCACCACGTCGAATTTCTTCGCTTCCAGGCCTGGCAGCACGCTCGGCCAAGGGAGGTCGAGGAACTTGATCTTGACCCCCAGCTCCTTGCCCAGTTGCTCGAACAGTTCGGCGTTCAGGCCTTTCTGTTTGCCGGCTTCGGTGAAGTCGAACGGGGCAAATTGCAGCTCGGTGCCCACCACCAGTTCCCCGGCTTTTTTGACATCGGCCAGTTGGTCGGCGTGGGCCATCAGCGGCAGCAACGCCAATGCAGCGCTGAAACTCAGACCTTTGAACGTCTTGCTGAACAGAGAATCGACTTGCATGGGTTCGCTCCTAAGTTAATGCGGCTTGATCAGTTGCGGTGTGGGGTCGTTGTTCGACGAGGCCTTCGGTGTATGGATCAGTGCAGTTAGCGTGCCATACCGGTATATACAACCCGGCCGATCTCAGCTCAGGACTTTGCCTGGATTAAGAATGCCGTTGGGGTCCAGGCACAGCTTCATCTGACGCATGACGGCCAGAGCTTGGCTGCTCACCGAGTGGTGCAAAAACTCACGCTTGAGCAGGCCGATACCGTGCTCGGCGGACACCGCGCCGCCCAGTTCGCCGACAGCGGCATACACCAACTCCTCGATATCCAGAATCGGCGCCGGTTGTGGCAACGAGTTGCAGTCCACGGTCAGGTGCAGATTGCTGTCGCCGATGTGGCCGAAATACACGCTGCGGTTGCCCGGCCAGCGCTGTTCCAGGCGTTCACGACAGAGCCGGGCGAACTCACCGATCTGGCCGATAGGCAGGCTGATGTCGAAGTTGAGCGGCGCAAGACGCGTCGGGAACTCAGCGGTGGCTTCGCGAATCTTCCACAGACTGCGGGCCTGGGTATGGGAGCCGGCGATGATGGCATCCAGCACTTCGGCGTCCCCCACGGCATCGTTGAGGATTTGTTCTAATGCCGCGCGGTTGGCCGAAGACTCCAGCAGTACATACAGCGGGTGCTGATCGGACATCGGCGGGACCGGGTTTTCCAGCCAGGAAACGCCCATGCGGAAAAAGTCCTGCCACATCAATTCATAGGCCTGGGGCGTGCCGGCCTCCCGCTGAATCCTTCGTAGCAACGCCACCGCACTGGCGTAGTCGGGCAGGGCACAGAGCACCGTGGTGGTTTCTCCAGGTTGCGGCACAAGCTTCAAAACGGCGCGAGTGATCACCCCAAGCGTGCCTTCGCTGCCGATGAAGCACTGTTTTAGGTCATAGCCGCAGTTGTTCTTGATCATCTTGTTCATCAGATTCAACACGCGGCCGTCCGCCAGCACCACTTCAAGGCCTAACACCAGCTCGCGGGTCATGCCGTAGCGAATCACCGCATTGCCCCCGGCATTGGTGGCGATGTTGCCGCCGATCTGACACGAGCCCCGCGCGCCGAGGTCCAGCGGAAATAAATAGCCTGCGTCAGCGACGGCCTGCTGAATCTCCTGCAGCGTGGTGCCCGCGCAGACACTGACCGTGGCGGCGGCGAGATCGATTTCCTCGATCCCCTGCAGGCGGTCCAGAGACAGGGCGAAATCGCTGGATGTCGGAACGGCGCCGCCCGCGAGCCCGGTCATGCCGCCTTGAGGCACGATCGATTGTCCGGCTGCGTTGCAGATGCGCAACGCATCGGACACTTCCTGAGTGCTGCGCGGCAGAATCAATGCCGCAGGACAGGCCGGCGCGTGGCGGGTCCAGTCGCTGTAATGGCGCTCGCTGATGGCCTCGCCGGTCAGGACCTGCGCTTGGCCCAGGGCGTCGCGCAGTTGCAAGAGGGTGTGTTGGACATCGCTCATCGATTCAGCTCACGGTGAAAAAGGCAGGGGAAGACGTCGGCGCTTTCGAGGTCAGTTGGTTCAGATCCGGCTGTCCCAGCAAGGCCAGCGCCAGACGCAGTTCGTTGGCGAGCAAGTCCAAGGCGTGGCCGGCACCGGGCTGTCCGCCAGCGGCTACGCCATAAAGCGTTGCCCGACCCAGCAGCACAGCGTCGGCGCCCAGCGCGCAGGCCTTGAGCACGTCGGTGCCCCGGCGGATGCCGCTGTCCAGCAGGATCGTCAGTTTGCCCTTGGCCACTGCCGCAATGGCAGGCAGGCAATCGATGGTGGCGGGCACGCCGTCCAGCTGCCGCCCGCCGTGGTTGGTCACGACAATGCCATCGAGCCCAAGCGCCACTGCCTTTTCGGCATCGCCCGGATGCAACACGCCTTTGAGCAACAGGCGTTGCGGCCAGCGATCCCGCAGCCGGGCGAGGTAGTCCCAATCGAGGATTTTTTCCATCTGCGCGCCGATGAAATGCGCGGCGCCTGCGGCATTGCGCTGATCGGCCGGCAGGTAGCGGTCCAGGTTCGCCATGCTGGGCATGCCGTGGGGCCAAAGCGCCTGGCGAATCCAGCGCGGGTGGCGCAGCACGTCCAGCTTGTTGCGCAGGCTGAGCTGGCGCGGGCGGGTGAAATTGCGTTTGTCCCATTCACGATTGCCCAGCAATACGGCGTCGCTGGTGACCAACAACGTCTCGCAGCCCACCGCCTGGGCGCGTTGCAGCAGGTCATCCTGCACCGTCGGTTCGCCCATGCAGTACAGCTGGAACCACAGATTGACCTCCGGCACGGCGGCGACAATCTGCTCCAGCGAGTTGGTCGAAACGGTACTGAGGGTAAACGGCAGGCCGCGCTGGGTGGCCGCGCGCGCGAGGTGAATGTCGGCGTCGCGGTAAAGCATGCCGTTGTAGCCGGTGGGGGCGATGACCATGGGCAGTGGCAGCTCTCGGCCGAAGATCATGCGACGGGTTTCGGTGGCGTGGCAGGGCACGAGTGTCTGCGGCAGAAGGCTGATGTCGGCGAAGGCCTGGCGATTGCGCGCCAGGGTCAGTTCTTCTTCGGCGCCGCCTTCGAGATATTCCCAGGCGAAATGCGGCAAACGACGACGCGCCATCTGCGCCAGTTCGGCAATGCTGTGGGCGCGGCGAAAATCCGGGCCTGAATGGTAGCGACGCATGAAAATCCTTGATCCGGCTGTATATACAGCCGAGGCAAGATGCAGGCCAGATCGTGGCCTGCCGTAAGGGCTTGTGATGGCACGGTTGCTGTAGGACTAAGGTTCGTTTGCTGTCGGAAACTGTCACCGAAAGTTGCACCAGGTGCGGTCGACTGCCCGTTAATGGGGCGAGTCGACACCCCATGTCCCATTGTCAGGAATCGAGGGGGCGGCGTTGATACGCAATGTTGGATGGGTCATAGCGGCCAGCGCTGATGCGAAAACGCGGCACAGTAAATGCTTCACCTGTCTATACCGCTCAAACCCAATTCCATCGTCAATCCCCGACAGGAGCCCTGCATGACTGTCACTGCCAACCTTCCCCTGATCGACATGGCCGGTGTGCGCGAGGGCGATTCGGCGAGCATCCGGCGTGCTGGAGACGCGATTCGCCAGGCCTGCAGCGAGGTAGGCTTCTTCTACATCACCAACCACGGCGTGCCGCAGCCCGTGATCGATCAGGCCATGGCAGCTGCGAAAACCTTCTTTGCGCATTCGCCCGAGGTCAAGCGCCAGGTCGCCGTCAACAAACGCCATCGCGGCTGGCACGCGTTGGGTGGGGCGTTGATGTACGAAGCGACCAAGCCGGATTTCAAAGAGTTCTTCAGCATGGGCCTGGAATTGCCCGAGGACGACCCCTGCGTCCTGGCAGGCGAAGCCTTGCGCGGGCCCAATCAGTGGCCGGCATTTATGCCCCAGTTACGCACCGCGCTGGATGATTACTACGCTGCAATCGGTCGAGCGGGCGCGGACCTGCTCAAAGCCGTAGCGGTGGGTTTGGGCATCGATGAGGATTTTTTCGCCCCTAAGTACGGCAAGCCGCTGCAGCGCACGCAGATGGTGTATTACCCGCCGCATCCGCCAATGGCCGAAAACGATCAGTTCGGCGTCGCGCCGCACACCGACTACGGCTGCATTACGTTGCTGTATCAGGACAACAGCGGTGGATTACAGGTGCGCGAGCTGGGTTCCAACAGCTGGATCGACGCCACGCCTATCGAGGGCAGCCTGGTGGTGAACGTCGGTGACCTGCTGGCGCGCTGGTCCAACGACCGCTTCCGCTCGACGCTGCACCGGGTCATCAACAAGTCCGGACACGAGCGCTATTCCATCGCTACGTTCTACGACCCGACGTACAGCGCGGTGGTGGATCCATGTGATCTGGGGATTGAAGCGAGCGCCAGCCTGTACCCGCCAGTGGCAGCGGGGGACTACATTCTCAAGCGCATTGATGACTCGATGGCGTATCGCAAAAAGGCGCAGTGAACTCGGCTCTGTAGGAGCCAACTTGTTGGCGAGGCAGACAACGCGGTGTTGCCTGCATGATTCTCGCGAACAAGTTCGCTCCTGCAGATGGGCGTCAGATAACGGCGAGAATGGCCTTGGTCACCGCATCGATGTTGCTCTGGTTCAGCGCCGCCACACAGATCCGTCCGGTGTCCAGGGCGTAGATCCCGAACTCGCTGCGCAAGCGCTGGCACTGTTCAACGGTCAGGCCTGAGTAGGAAAACATCCCGCGCTGACGCGCCACGAAGCTGAAGTCCTGACCTTTCGCATTGCCGGCCAGACGCTGGGTCATCTCTTCGCGCATGCCGCGAATCCGCAGGCGCATTTCGCCCAGTTCTTCTTCCCATTGCCGGCGCAGTTCCGGGCTGAGCAGCACAGCGGCGACGATGCTTGCGCCATGGGTTGGCGGGTTGGAGTAGTTGGTGCGGATGACGCGCTTGACCTGGGACAGGACGCGGGCGGTTTCTTCTTTCGAGTCGGTGACGATCGACAGCGCGCCGACCCGTTCGCCATACAGCGAGAACGATTTAGAGAACGAGCTGGAAGCGAAGAAGGTCAAACCCGAATCGGCGAACAGGCGAACCGCGGCGGCGTCTTCATCGATGCCGTCGCCGAAGCCCTGGTAGGCCATGTCCAGAAACGGCACATGACCTTTGGCTTTCAGGACCTCGAGGACTTTTTTCCAGTCGTCCAGGGTCAGGTCGACGCCGGTCGGGTTGTGGCAGCAGGCGTGCAGCACAACGATCGAGCCTGACGGCAGGTTTTGCAGGTCTTCGAGCATGCCTGCACGGTTTACGTCATGGGTGGCGGCGTCGTAGTAGCGATAGTTCTGGACCGCAAAGCCCGCCGTTTCGAACAGTGCACGGTGGTTTTCCCAACTTGGGTCACTGATGGCGACAACGGCATTGGGCGAGAGCTGCTTGAGGAAGTCGGCACCGATTTTCAAGGCGCCCGTGCCACCGACGGCCTGGACTGTCAGGGCGCGACCCGATACCAGCAATGGGGAGTCAGCGCCAAACAACAGGGTTTGTACGGCTTTGTCGTAAGCAGCGATGCCGTCGATGGGCAGGTAGCCGCGAGGAATGTGCTGAGCAACGCGAATGGCCTCGGCTTCGGCAACGGCACGCAGAAGCGGAATTTTCCCTTCTTCGTTGCTGTAGACGCCTACACCCAGATTGACCTTGGTCGTACGGGTATCGGCGTTGAATGCTTCGTTGAGGCCCAGGATTGGATCGCGTGGTGCCATTTCGACAGCGGAGAAGAGGCTCATTTTTGCGGCGGCTCTGAATGGAAGTTGGAGGGGTGACATCGCTCCGGCCGTATGCACTAGAGCGGTGCGCAAACGGGGAGTCAGTATAGAGAGCATCGTCGGTGGGGGCGACAGGCTGACGCTGGTTTTTTCAAGATATTTCCGGTTATTTTCGACCATTAGTCATGTGGTGCACGGCAATTTGATGCGGATGACTTGAAAGGCCGTGGTGGCGACTCCACTTGTAGTCCCATCAACTCCTTTCCTGTACGTCTTTTCCCTGACGGGTTCAGTCGTCTGCGCTCATTTCGTTTCGTTTGCCGTTGTGCACGCCGTGCGAACCAAGAGGTTATCCATGTCCGAGTTCCAGCTCGTAACCCGTTTTGAGCCAGCCGGTGATCAGCCGGAGGCGATTCGTCAGATGGTCGAAGGGATTGAAGCCGGGCTGTCACACCAGACGCTGTTGGGTGTGACCGGTTCAGGCAAGACCTTCAGCATCGCCAACGTCATCGCCCAGGTGCAGCGTCCGACCCTGGTGCTGGCGCCGAACAAGACCCTGGCGGCGCAGCTGTACGGCGAGTTCAAGGCGTTTTTCCCGAACAACGCAGTGGAGTATTTCGTCTCCTACTACGATTACTACCAGCCCGAAGCCTACGTGCCGTCGTCCGACACCTTCATCGAGAAGGATGCGTCGATCAACGATCACATCGAGCAGATGCGACTGTCGGCGACCAAGGCGCTGCTGGAGCGCAAGGACGCCATCATCGTCACCACCGTGTCGTGCATTTATGGTCTGGGCAGTCCGGAAACCTATCTGCGCATGGTTTTGCACGTGGATCGCGGCGATAAACTGGACCAGCGTGCGCTGCTGCGTCGGTTGGCGGACCTGCAATACACCCGCAACGACATGGACTTTGCCCGGGCCACCTTCCGGGTCAGAGGGGACGTGATCGATATCTTCCCGGCCGAATCTGATCTGGAAGCGATCCGCATCGAGCTGTTCGATGACGAAGTGGAGAGCATTTCGGCCTTCGATCCGCTGACCGGCGAAGTCATCCGCAAGCTGCCGCGCTTCACTTTCTATCCGAAAAGCCATTATGTAACGCCCCGTGAAACGCTGCTGGACGCGATGGAGAACATCAAGGTCGAGCTGGCAGAGCGTCTGGAATACCTGCGCGGCGCCAACAAGCTGGTGGAAGCGCAGCGGCTGGAACAGCGCACCCGTTTCGATCTGGAGATGATTCTGGAGCTGGGCTACTGCAACGGCATCGAAAACTATTCGCGCTATTTGTCCGGTAGGCCGTCCGGTGCGCCACCGCCGACGTTGTATGACTATTTGCCAGCCGATGCGCTGCTGGTGATCGACGAATCCCACGTCAGCGTGCCGCAAGTCGGCGCGATGTATAAGGGCGACCGCTCGCGCAAAGAAACCCTGGTGGAATATGGGTTCCGTCTGCCGTCCGCGCTGGATAACCGGCCGATGCGGTTTGACGAGTGGGAAAGCATCAGCCCGCAGACCATTTTTGTGTCCGCAACCCCCGGTAACTATGAAGCTGAGCACGCCGGTCGCGTGATTGAGCAAGTGGTGCGGCCCACTGGTCTGGTCGACCCGCAGATCGAAGTTCGCCCGGCGCTGACCCAGGTGGACGATCTGCTCTCCGAAATATCCAAGCGTGTCGCTTTGGAGGAGCGGGTGCTGGTCACCACGCTGACCAAACGGATGTCCGAAGACCTCACCGATTACCTGGCCGACCACGGCGTGCGCGTGCGTTATCTGCACTCGGACATCGATACCGTGGAGCGGGTGGAAATCATCCGCGATCTGCGTCTGGGCACTTTCGACGTACTGGTGGGGATCAACCTGCTGCGCGAGGGCCTGGACATGCCCGAAGTCTCCCTGGTGGCGATTCTTGATGCCGACAAAGAAGGCTTTCTGCGTTCGGAACGCTCACTGATCCAGACCATCGGCCGTGCTGCGCGGAACCTCAACGGCCGCGCCATCCTGTATGCCGACCGCATCACCGGCTCCATGGAACGCGCCATCGGCGAAACGGATCGCCGCCGCGACAAACAACTGGCCTTCAACCTCGAACACGGCATCACCCCCAAAGGC
>Ga0247742_10001213_pt1 | contig 18496 bp, 15 predicted proteins | sample UWRJL208509C2_FD_180944 | JGI IMG/M metagenome (GOLD analysis project Ga0247742, IMG submission 180944) | Plant litter microbial communities from Arlington Agricultural Research Station in Wisconsin, United States - UWRJ-L208-509C-2 | ecosystem: Environmental > Terrestrial > Plant litter >... | reverse complement strand
GTGGATCGTTAGAACGACTACTGCCATATATGCGATCCAGCCGGCATTCTGCAGATTGAAGTAGGTCGCTAGAGTCATTATCGGCCACGCGAATATGTAGATGCCGTACGAGAAATCACCAAACCGTTCCCAGTTCTGCAGGACGCGAACCTTCGTAACAAACCACATGATGAAGTAGTAGAGGGCATATTGCCCGAACAGCACGAAACCGCCCTTGCCGTAGGTCAGGGCCGCAAACAGCAAAGCCGCTACGGCAAACCGCCCGTCCATCGGGATCTTATCCGCGTATAGCGCAAACAGAATGCCGAAGGCAAAAGGCGGCACGAGCAGAAGAATGTAGATGTCTTGAAAGACGGGGAGTGCTGTGAATATCTCACCGAAACCGAACCATTGGATCGTCGAAAGTCCAATGATCGTTAGAGCTATCACCGCACCCAGGCGGCGATTCGCTAGCGCACCGATCAGGCCAAGAATCGCGACTAGAAGATAGGCACCGAACTCGTAGGCGAGCGTCCATGCGGACCCGTTCCAGTCGCGCGCGCCGTGAAGTTGAAAGTACGGCACCTGCTCGCCGAGCTCGGCTATATTTCGTTGGCCGAGGAGCAGGAACATGTTGTTGTAGAAGTAGGTCAGCGGTGACTCTTTGGGCACCGCGAAGTACGAGGAAAGCGAGCCCACGCGATGAACCCATGCAATCGGCGCGAGCACCAGCGCCGTGACGATCAAAGCAAGCCAAAACGCTGGGAATATGCGAAGGACGCGGCGCCAAAGGAAGCGTGGCAAAGTCGATTTTCCCATTCGACTCTTCGTGATCAAGAACCCCGAGAGGAAAAAGAATCCTCCGACGGCCACGCCTCCGAACGATTGTTCTGTACTCCAGCTATGCCCCAGGTCCTCACCCCCATAGAACCCGGCTATGGGCCCCGCGTGCGAGAAAATCACTAGGAGCGCAAGAAACCACCGAAGAAACCCGATGCTGTTAGCCCGTGGGTCGAAAGCCGTCGCAAGTGTGGTCATGAGAACCGGTTTATTTCCTCTATGTTCCTGTCTCTTTCTTGCTTCAGCCTTCTTGCGCTAGAAGGACTGATGGCCCAAAGAAGGATCTTAGAGATTATCGGATGATATCGAAGCAGTAGGTACTTAATAACGCTCCGCTGTCCGCCATCGGCTAGCTTCACCAGTGGCCGCATGGTGTGAACCTGATCGTAGGCGTATCCGGGCACACCTTTTACCTGCTGGTCGAGCTTGTACTCAAGAAATGTGTGGCTCACTGCGGCGTAGTCGGCGTTGGCAACCGTCCGGCTATGAAATCCCAAGTCCGCGGCTGCATAGCTCACAAGACGCTCTTGTACGTGAGAAAGTGTGCCGTCGCCGTACTTTCCCTCTTCTGCGTACTCGTCGAAGCTCCATTGTTCGCTCGTCAGTCGTGCGAGAGCTTCCGGACGTGCAATGAACATTCCTCCAAAAGGCGCCAGGGGTGAGCCAGTGTCAAGGGGCACCTTTATTCCGAGGCGACGTTTGAGTCCCTCAGCGGCGTTAAAATTGGTGAACCAGGCATTTCCCATAGTGGGGTATCCGATGTGGATCATCGGAGGAAAGACAGCTCCGAGTCCGGGCTCTCGCTGAAAGAGGCCCACGACGTTTGCCGCATACCCTTTGCTGTGTAGGAGATTCTCAAGTTGCTGCCTCTTAAAGAACGTGCCACGCCCGCCGTCTTGAAGTGATCGCTTTGAGTGAATTTTCACCACGAGGTCATAGTTGCCGCTGACGAGCACGTCGCGGCACGTCACATAGAACGCGCTCTGGTCGCGGCCACGATTTGACTCTACGACCCGCACATCCGACGCGGCCAAATGGGGATCGTTTCGCGACCTGACAAGATTGCGGATCTCCTCGGCTTTTTCTTTGGTGTCGGTTGTAATGACCAAGTCATATGTCGAGGGAAGGAGAGCTATGCGGTCGAGGAGCTCCGCTGCCATGTCGACGTAATAGATGTGAGCGATGGCGACTATGCGCATCGCAGCTTCAAGCGAATAGCCGACTTGCTGTTCAGGAAGGATCTCCATCATTGAAGCATTGGTGTAGAGCACTCGGGCTGGGGCAACTTTCGAAACACTTTGCCAGATGAGCCGCTCGGGATATCCGGTCTGAGTAGCGGTCTGGACTAGCCATCGTCCGATGATCGCCTCTCGATCTAGGTACAGCGGATCGTGGAAGAAGGGCCGGCGTTTGAGGACTGGGCACCCGTCTTCGATCAGGTCGATCGCACTCTCGAACGCAGGATGCATACTCGGCGAATAGTGCTGGTAAGGGAACGCTACGTCGTACGAGTTACCAGCCTGTTCGAAGAACTCGGTGAATCGGGCTTCGTGCTCGAGGATTGATTCCTCGTACGTGGTTATGTCGGGCATCTGCTGCCAGTATCGCTTCCAGGCCTCCGACGTAAACATCGATCGTCGGATTGCGAGCCAGTGCGACTGGAGATGCGAGGGCATCACGCCCTTGAACGTTACTGGATGTGGATCTGTCGGACCGTGGTCGGTAATTCCCCAGAATCCGACCTTCTTCTCGTTCATTCTCGTGAATAGATCGTCAAACGGCCGGACCGGTCCGAACCAGGTGTAGTTCATCAGTATGAGCTCGTCGAATTCGGCGAGTCGTTCGTCCCCGAAACGCTCCAGGGCCATCGCGTAGCCGCCCACATCGAAACCGACGTTGTCTCGCTCCCAAATTTCATCGACGACTGGAGCGAGCGCCGCTGTCCCACGATCTGTTAGAGCACCATTCACGATTGCCACGATGTAATCGGCGAACGGTCTCAGATGTTCGAGTTTGTACGGGATGTAGTCATCGATCTCGCCGCGCTCGTCATAAATCAAGTAGAAAACAACGCGGCGCCCATCAGGCGGGAAAGAGGATTCGTCATTCATAGGTTCCGAGTTGCAGCCTTCGCCTCGTACCGAGGTTCGTTGAGTGTTTGGATGATGACCGCTTCATGGCGAGGGTCCCGACGAGTCTACGTGACGCCCACGTTAGGTTGGTCGACAAGGACCGCGGTGCTTTATGCGCTATCGCCACCATGGTGACAGCCCGAAGCGGTCTAAGCATTCCGACCGCATCCAGGGAGATCGTATGACCGTGGGCAACGGGGTATTGGTTACGGGGGGAGCAGGCTTCATTGGGTCTGCTCTTTCCCGCGTGATGGCTCGTACCGCCGAGCGTTGGGTCGTTATCGACAACCTCCATCCCCAGATTCACAGCTGTGAACGACCTCGCGGTCTGGATCTCCGCGCCGAATTGGTTGTGGGCGACATCGAGCAGCCTGGCATATGGGATTCCGTGCTTCGAGATTTTCAGCCCAAGGTCGTAGTGCATCTAGCGGCTGAGACGGGCACTGCTCAGTCGTTGACCGAAGCAAGCCGTCATGCTCGCGTTAACGTATTGGGTACTGCGGTGATGCTCGATGCATTTGCGCGTAACGGCCAGGTCCCAAGTCATTTCGTGCTTGCCAGCAGCCGCGCTGTGTACGGCGAAGGACGATGGGAACGCGAGGATGGCACGATAGTTCAGCCGGGGGTTCGTTCTCACGCGCAGCTCGCGAGAGGGGAGTGGGATATCGCGGGCGCTCGCCCTTTGCCCAGTAGCGCCGCTGACACCCCGGCCCGTCCGACGAGTGTCTATGGTGCGACCAAGCTTGCGCAGGAGCACATTCTGTCGGCCTGGACAGCATCCAATGAGGCATCGCTCTCCATCGCAAGACTTCAAAACGTTTACGGCCCCGGCCAATCTCTGACCAATAGCTATACGGGGATCGTCACGCTATTCTCTCGTCTCGCGCGAGCTGGTCGATCGATACCACTTTACGAAGACGGACTCGTAGTTCGCGATTTCATCTACATCGACGACGTCGTACGCGCAATTCGGAAGATCATCGACCGAAAGAGGATTCCAGAGAATAACGAAATCTTCGATGTCGGGTCCGGAGTGCTATCGACGATTTCCTCTCTCGCCGATACTGTCGCCCGACTTCACGGAGCGCCCAGCCCGCACGTCTCGGGCCGGTTCCGCGACGGCGACGTCCGATTCGCAGCCTGCGACGTGGGGCCAACTGAACGAGCGCTCGACTGGCGATCGCGTGTCGATCTCTCGGACGGCGTCGCATTGCTTCAGGAATGGATCGACAAGGCGACTATCCGAACACTCCCGGACCAGCTTCTAGGGTGAAGAGTCAAGGACTGGCCTCCGAGGGCGCGTAGTCGACCAGACAATCGCCGCGCCTGCCGCGGTGAGAGCCGCGAATGAAAGTGCCCACAGGGGCCATCCGAGAGGCGGATTCCAGCTCGCGGCCGTGAACATCTGCGTCCAGCCCCGGGCCACGTCGATTCCGATTACGTATCGACGAAGAGTCCACATGAATGCTGAGACTTGCGAAAACGCTAAGAGCACGACTGCCCAGCGTTGAATCGAAGTAGCGAGCGGAGCAGACCGCATGGAGACGGCAGAAGAGTCGATCGCGATCCCTGTCGCAATGGTGAAAATCACGAGGAGTGCTAGTGCGTACCTTCCCTGCCAGATAAATCCGTCAGCATGAGCGATGCTCGCCTGAAGGACAACTGGGAGCCCCAGAAAGGCACCGAGGCTTACTATGACGCCTAGTCTGGCCCTCCCGCGACTCAGCGCGAGACCGGCCACGGTTAACACCGTGAGTGCGGTGCCGAACGCTAGATAAACGACGGTGGGGGCCGGCGTATCTCCCCAACCGAAGAGTCCGATGAGTCCAAGCCCATAGCTGAATGTTCGATCAATCATCACAACGCTCGCCGACCAAAAGTCCATTCCGGCGCCCTCATACGGCGGAGTTTGGAGAGATTTTTGCGTAAGCACCCACCACGCTGCAAAGAATGAGCTTGCAGCGATCGCGGCTAGAGCGATCCAGGTCGAGGGGCGCGCGAACAGGCGGGTGAACTCCGACCAGCCGGACACGAGCATGGCGATTAGGACAGCCGCAAAGAGCCACACGAGCGACAGCCCACGCGTGTTTGCTAGCAGGGCGGCAGACACAACCGCAACGACGAGAGTGAGTGTTCGCTCAATTCCAACGCTTCGAGTATTGAGTAGGAGTATGAAGCTCGCAAAGAAGCTTCCGGTAGTCGCATATTCAAGGCTATTCGGGTTGATGGAGCCGCAGAGATACAGAACCATCGGCGTCACGCTGACCGCGGCGGCGGCCACGGTCCACCGGTGGCGAGGCAATCGCACCAGGCACGCGATCATTAGAGCAATAAACAGGCTGCTCAGCGCTGCGCTCACTAACCTCATCGCATAGACAGCGAGTTGTCCATCCAATGAGAGTGACGGGAGCCCGACTATCGCGTAGTACACAGGGTTGTAGGCGCCTGCGGTCGTAGTGCCAATTGCTGGGGTCGTCGAGTGAGTGATCGGGGAGGTTGAACAGTTAGCAGGAGTCCCGGCGTGGAAGGCGTAGCAAGTGTTTCTCGACGCCTCAACGACCCATGTCGGAACCTTTACTTCTGTTGCTCCATTTCTATTGCCAGCGGAGGCGCCACCGAACTCTCCACGCGCAACGGCTGCAGCCTTTACGAAGTGTGAGGGCTCGTCCGGAACGCTCATTAGAGGGGACGCCATTGCCCAAGAAGCGCTTAGTCCGAGAACAATTAGGAAGGCAGCAAAGAACGACCTAAGCGGGGAAACCGAACCATTCTTGGACCACGTGGAAAGCAAGAGAGCCCTCACTTGTCTTTGCACCGTCTTTCAGTCGCAAGTTCTGCGCGAGTATTGATCATTTATCTATCACTTGGCTGCTTGCTTCGCTGACCTCGAGTGTCTCGCCAGCGCGCCGGAATACCCAATGCTTGTAAAGGAAGTAGTTCCACACGGTCGTAATTGCGGTAGCAGCCACTTTTCCGCCCTCCCACGATAGAGGAGTCTTGCTCACAACAGCCACGATGCCGATGGTTGCTAGCGTATTGAAAGCCACGAGCAAGGTGTAACGAAATAAAGCCCTCCCGTGCGGATTGGTGGCGGAGAATGCGAATACACGCTGGAGTGAGTAAGCCACAAAGAAGCTGATCAGGAAGGCAACTGCCGTTGCTGCCCACAGAGGTACTGAAAGTACTACGTGGAGGAGTGCAAGAAGTCCGAAATCAACGATGAAGCTGGTGCCGCCAGCCGCCAAGTACCGAATCACAGGCGAGCTAAAAAGCGAACGAAAGACCTTGGAGCGGCCGCCGGCCGTCACTGTTCACTCATTTTCACAAGTATCGCGATCGCTGTCGCGTAGGGCTTCGAGTTTCTGAATTCGGAGGCTCACCAGAGCGTTCTGTTCTGCAAGAACTCTTATTCTGTTCTCCATCCTGGTGAGCTCGGAGCTGCTCTGAAGGCAGACGAGGAACAGAATAGATACCGAAACGAAGAACACGAGATTGATCGGCGTCTCGATGCCAAGCAAGGACGCAGCCCAAGCGACAATGCCCGGGAAGATGCCTCCGATGAGTGCCAGCACTCCCGCAAGCACCCACCAGATCGCGTGCCGTTCCCGCAGCAGCCGCCGTCGCAGGAACTCGATAACGATGACCAGGATGAGGACCGCGCTGAGAATAGCGAACAGCTGGCTCGAGAAACTGGTCATGGTCTAGCTCGCCCGGGTGGTGCGGACCGGGCCGATGTACGCGAAGGTCAAAGCCATCGTTGCTCGGCCGAGATAGGCAGCAGCCTTGAAGGGATTGTGAGACGGGGTTCCGCCGGACCTAGCTCGCATGGCGGTAGGTATCTGGCGAACCACACATCCAGCGCGTGTGGCAATTACAAGCGCTTCGATCGTGTCGCCCAAGTACTCCGCAGGATAGTGTTCTGCGAAAAGCCGCACGGCCTTCGGACCGCTGGCTTTGAAGCCTGAGGTGGTATCAGTCAACCTTGTTCGCGCGGATCGGCTGATCACCCGGGCCAGGAGAACCATCGCCCACTTCCGGGGCCCTCTCGCGCTATACTCGCCTGTTCCTGCGAAGCGCGCGCCAATAACGACGTCGGCGTTGCTCAGCTCTGCGATCATCGATGGGACCTGGTTCGGATCGTGCTGTCCGTCTGCGTCAATTTGTACGACATTGTCGTAGCCGTGTTCGAGCGCGTACTTAAACCCGAGCCTCATGGCGCCGCCCACGCCAAGGTTGAACGGGAGAGAAATTACTTCCGCGCCACTAGCCCTGGCGACACTTGCGGTGTGATCGGTGGACCCATCATCGACCACTAAGCGAGTCCATCCAGGTAGTGCTACGCCGACCTCGTCGATGACCGCGGACACTGACGCCTCTTCATTCAGGGCGGGCATCACGATGAGGGTTCGTCCTTGGGGCATTTTCACGTGCGCAATGCTACAGGCGGGTTGGTGCTCGGATTGCCGCTGAGAAGCACTGTTTCTCCTACCGGGCCTCGGCCCGCGAGCCTAGCAACTCCTGAATTACAGTCGCGTCTCCCCAAACTCCTGGCGAGTCGTACTGGCGGTCAGGATAAGCGCCGTACTTCAAGTCGAGCTTTAGGCCGCGAGACTCAATGAAGCTCTCGACTTTCGCGCCCAGGGCTATCGGTGCTCCCGAGGAGCAATTGATCACCCCATGCACAGCATCTTGACTTGCGACAACAGCGATCTGTTCTGCGAGCTCATCCACTTCGATGAAGTCATATTTGTTGACGCCGCTTGTAAAGGGAAACTCTGAGTCACCTCGAGCGGCTGCCTGCAAGAGCCGAGTAAAGATCGACTGGTTGTTGAGGTCATCCCCGAGGATGTAGAAGCAGCGTAGCCACTGGAACGTGACGCGGTCGGCGACTGAAGCGAACAGTGCGCGCCGCAATGCGTCTTTGGCTATCCCATATAAGGAGATTGGGTTTGTCGGTGTTTCCGCGTCGATCGCTCCCTCCCAGTAGCCCACTTCGTGCATCGTGCCGAGGACTGCAAGGCGAGAAACCCCTGCTTCGACCGCCGAAAGTAGAAATCTGTAGTGCGCTGACAATAACTCCATGTGCGATGAAGCATTGTGGTTGAACCCATCCTGCCAAGCCAGATGTATCAGAGTCGTACGGTGGCCGGAAACCAAGTCGGAAACATCTGTCGCTGGATCAAGTACGTCAAGCTCCAGGACATGAGCGCGGGGGTCAACGTCACGTCTCGAACCCGGGCGGACAATCGCGGTTACCTCGTGGCCGAGCGCGAGCAGCTGGCTCACAACGTGGCGACCGATGTACCCGCCCGCGCCTGTTACTACAGAGTGCTGGACTGTCATCGATCGTAGTTTCTGTTCACTGGGCAATCATATTCGTGGCCGTGAGCGCTAACTGTCAGGGAGCCTAACGATCGTGCGAAGTTGGGGGCGTGCCCGGAGATATCAGGCCTTTTAGAATGGTTCGGTGATGAGTCGTTTAGGTCCGTTGGTCCGCCGCGTGTCCCCAGGTCGACCGTCGAAACGGGTTTTCCTCATCGCATTTCTCTTTGTTGCAACGTTAGGCACGCTCTGGGCGATGTCGAGCCCGGTATTTTCAGTTCCCGACGAGAGCGCGCACGCGGTTAAGGCAATCGCTCAGGTTCGGGGTGAGGTCATCGGGCACGAGCGGGTGGGTTCTCGACAGTTGGTCATGGACGTTCCTGACGGCTACAGCTATACCCCAAACATTTTGTGCTTCGCGACCGTGCCCGAACGCCCCGCTAATTGTGGCTCTGAGCTAGGAGACCCGTCAGGAACGACTTGGGCCGAAACGCAGGTGAGCGCCTACAACCCTCTCTACTACTACGTTGTGGGTTGGCCGAGTCTTCTCTTTCAGGGCAACGCTGGGATCTACGCGATGCGTATCGCGAGCGCACTCTTCAGCGCGATTTTCGTCGCATGGGCGGTGCAGATTGGGTTTGCGTCTACACGGTCGCGGTGGCTCCCCGCTGGCCTGGCATTCACCGTTACGCCGATGATCGTGTACCTAGCGGGATCAGTGAACCCCAACGGTATTGAAGTAGCTTCCGCGGCTTCGTTCTGGATTGGGCTTCTGGCCTTGTTCGATCGCTACGGGGCGCCGGCCGCTGAGCCTCGCTCGCGGCTTTGGTATCCGTGGATCGTGGTCGTGATATCCGGGGTCGTGCTCGCGAATGCTCGGGCGCTCGGTCCCCTGTGGGTGTTGATTGTGGTGTTGCTTGTCGCCGCAGTCGCTGGCCGAAAGCAAGTGGCTGCGCTCTTCAGACGTGGCTTCAGTTACTGGGGGATCGCCGTGCTCGCCGCTGGAGGGCTGTTCTCGATAATCTGGACTCTCAGCGGGGGGAGTCTCTCGGGGCAAGCTCAGAAATCGGATGCCCCCCTCGTCGGCGCGTCCTTTCTCTCGGGCGCCGCATACATGGTCCGAATGACTCCTCAATTCCTGCAACAGGCCATCGGCGTCTTTGGATGGCAGGACACATATCTTCCAGGGACTGTCTACTGGTTGATGATCGCGGCGTTCGTGGCCATTGTGATAACGGCGGTTGCAGGACTATCTCGAAGAAATTGCCTCTTACTCGTGCTGGTGAGCGTCGCAGCCTTTGTCGTACCGCTGCTCGTGCAGGCGTACAGCGCGCATCAGACGGGGATTATCTGGCAGGGGCGTTACGGTCTTTTCCTCTACATCGGCATTCCCATTGTGGCCGCATGGCTGATGTCGGGATCCGATGCGCTCCGGTTCGAGTACCTCCGAGCGCGTCTTGTGCCGATCACGCTAGGGCTGTTGTGGGTGTTCGGTGTCGCGGCATTCGTATTCGTGCTGCGCCGATATGTCGTGGGAACCGACATGCCAATCAGAGCCATGCTCACAACGCCAGCCTGGGAGCCGCCGTTCGGTTGGGCGACACTCGTGGCTCTTTTCGCGGTCGTCTCGGCCGGAGCAGCTGTGTGCCTGTGGCGAATGTCGGTCGTTGTGGCTCGCGCGGAAGACCTCCGATCACTGATGGCTGACTCTGAGCCGCGAGAAGGGCCAGTGGAAGTCCGATGAGGATTGCAATCATCTACGACAGCTTCTTTCCGACCAACACCGGCGGCGGCGAGCGGGTGTACCGGCGGATTGGAGAATCCTTCGCCAATCGCGGACACGCAGTCGACTACTTGACGCGCCTTCAATGGAGCCCTGGGGATGAGCCTCAGACCACGATGAGGCTTGTTCCAGTCTGGTCCGGAGAAATCTACGACGCGACCGGCGTGCGGACTACATCGAGTGCACTCGGATTTGCATTCGGAGTGTTTCGACAACTCCGCGCGGCGCGCAAAGACTACGACGTGGTCGTCGCCTCGGCGTTGCCTGTGCTCACACTCCTCGCTGCCCGGTTCGCACTCATCGGAACGGACGTTTTCTTAATCGGGGACTGGCTCGAGTTCTGGAGGGCGCGGAAATGGCGCCAGTACGCGGGTGTCGTGTCTGGATCTATCGCATTCGCCTTGCAGTCAGTCGCCGTGAAGGTCGCGCGGCTCAACACTGCCAACAGTCGGTTCACCGCAGATCGAATCGAGTTAGCCACAGGCGAAAGTCCGGTTGTTCTAGGCTTGGTCGACCTGACAAGCGGCGGCGAGATGACGCCCGTGCTTGCCAGCGCGCCGCCATACATGGTGTTCGTGGGGAGGCTGATCCCGGACAAGCGCGGCGTGCTTTTGCCGGAAGTGCTGCGAGTTGCACGAAATAGCTTCCCCGACCTGCGTCTAGTAATCGTGGGGGTGGGACCGGAGCAAGACCATATAGTCGACGCGGCCCGGATGGCTGGCGTCAGTGAACACACCGTCCTTCTCGGTCGGGTGAGCGACGACGAATTGCATACGATCGTCGCCCGCGCCGCTGTGCTCGTTAATCCATCGGTGCGAGAAGGGTTTGGGCTCGTCGTCGCCGAAGCGGCTTCGTTCGGCGTTCCCAGTGTCGTCGTGGCCGGAGAAGACAACGCATCGGTGGATCTGATCGAAGAGGGTATAAACGGATTCGTCGCCGGCGATTCGGGTGCCGAAACGATCGGTGGTGCTGTAATTGACGCGGTTTCCGCTGGCGATCGCCTTCGTGAAACCACTCGTGAATGGTTCGAAGGCGCACGGGTGGAATCCGGTATCGAGGCGTCAGTGGACGCTATCCTCGCCCGCTACTCGATGGCCCGCTGAAATGAGGTGCGGGTAGCATCGGCGGTCTTCTGCCAGGAGTAGTGCTCCGCGCGAGCTAACCCGGCCGCGGTGAGGTCCAGCCGTCTCGACACGTCACCCAAGATTCTCGAAAGCGCGGCGGCGATGTCGTCATCGTCCTCAGGGTCGAAGAACTCTGCCGCTTCTCCCGCAACTTCTCGAAGCACTGGTATGTCGGAACACGCAACCGGACACCCACGTGCCATCGCCTCGAGTACTGGCAGTCCGAAGCCCTCGAAGAGGGTCGGGACGATGACGGCGGTGGCGTGCGCGTAGAGTCCTTCGACCTCCTCCTGACTCAACCAGGAGGTGAGTGTGATTGATCGCGTGAGCCCGAGTGACATGACTAGCGGTGCGAGGGGATCGTCGGCTCCACCGCCCGTGATGACGAGATGCGGTCGGAGTGCCTCCGGTAGCAAAGCCATTGCGCGGACCAGCGCAGCGAAGTTCTTATGTGGCAGACGATTCCCTAGCGCAATCAGCAAATCGGGCCGACGCTCGCGGGGAAAAACCTCCGCGCCCAGTGAGCCAGCTAAGGGAATGACATCTATCGCGGTGGGGGAGATGTGCAGAACGGATTCGATGTCAGTTCTGGAGTGCTCGCTGATCGTCAACACTCTTCGGGCGTTACGCGCGGCGCGGCTGACTAGCAGGCGCAGAAGCGGCGCGTATCGCCCCGGGACGAAAGCGGGTCTGACAAACGGAAGGAGGTCGTGCAGAGTGAGAACCACCGGAACCTTTGCGCGCCAGGGGCCGATGTTGGCTGGTGCGTGGATGAGGTCGGCGCCCTCTTTTCTCGCCGTGGTCGAGACAGCAGTGAGCTCACCCCAGGCCCAAGCGATCCGGCTCTCTCCCGAGATCCCGGAGTCGATTACCCGACCGGGGAACCAAGAGTTGTCCGATGACGCCAGCTCTCGCGACGCCAGGGCGACGAACTCGAAGTCATGGCGGCCCATCGACGAGTAGAGATTTCGGACGTAAGACTCCATTCCTCCTTTGGTTCCGGTATAGAACAGGAGATCGACCAGAATGCGGATCATGCCGCGACCGGAGGAGTCGTCAGTCGTCGCCTCGCGACCTCATACGTGGCAGCCTGCAGAAGTTCGCCAAGAAGCATCACTACGAAAACAGCAGTGAGACTATGCAAAGGCAGAACCGCTACGCCAGCGAGAAAAGTGACCAAAGCACAGGCGCCGCGGAGCACTGCTAGCAAGCGAACGTGTCCGTTCCTTCGAAGAGCGGCGAATGGAAGTGTCGTGAGCAAAGACCCCGCCCTCCACAAACACGCGATAGTGAGTGCGACAAGTGTCGCGGGCACCGTCCACGACCCATGGAAGATGAACCCCAGCACTCCCGTAAATTCCATCGCCGCGATAAGAATCGTGGCCGCGAGAACCGCTGCCGCCGAGACCCAGATGTCCACAGTGGAGTGTGCCTTCAGCAGCCGCACACGCATGAAGTTGAGTGGGATGGCCAGGAGACCGGAGACAGTCGAGATTGCCGCGAACAGGACTGCTGGCACCGGTCCGATCGATACGAGGATGAGCGTGTTGAGAACCGGGTAGATGACCCCTGTGATCGCGACATCTGTAACGACCCACCCGACCACCGACGGCACTGGCCGGCTGGCTGTGTGACCGACCGGTAGTGATCGGATGACAGTGGCCGCAGTGATTCCCAGGACGAGGGGAAGAAACCCCCACGACTCCCCTAGATACGCCACTCCGACTCCTAAGAGCGCTCCGGCACCAACCGCCGCCGCCGCCCACCCTTCTCGAGTGTCTAGTCGCTCGGCCACCGAGACGCCTCGGCCGACTTCGAGCGAAGCGATAAGGACGGGCAGCGCAAGGCAGAGCACAACCACATTGCCGGAAAACAACGCGACCGCAAGAGACGCCATTAGGGAAACAAGCGCGAGCCATCGAGGGTAAGTGACTCTGCGTTCAGTCCCTGAAGAACTCAGTCGGGATTCAATCAGTATGGCGAATGCGAGCTGGCCGATGAATGTGGAAGCAGTGAGGACTACCGACACGCTTCCTTGCTCCGCCGTGGAGTAGGTTCGGCTCGCGATCGACAATGTCGAAGCCGGAATTATTGCGAGCGAGACTCCGCCCACGAGACTCACCGCCGAGAGAAGTGCCTGGCGGGCGCGCGAGGGGGGAGTGCTCACGACCTCGAATCGATTCGTAGTCTTAGAGAGTCGACGAATGAGATTCTTCTGTTTAGATCCGGAATCTTTCGGTTCCGGTATGCGGCGCGTGCGCCAGCCCGCCAGCCCGCCAGCCTGCCCCTCAATGAGGCTAGGTCGTGTGAGAGAACGAGATCGCCAACGCAGACGATCGACTCCGTAATGATTGCTCTTATTGCGTGCGGTCCTTTCAGCACGCCGTAGGCCCGAAGAAGGTACCCGCGACCAAAACCCGCTCGCTGGCGCTGAGTCGACGTTCCCCGCCCAGAAGTAGCCCCGCCAAGATGCACCCCTCGCGCAAGGGGCGCAGCTGCCGGCGACCAGCCAGCCGCGCTGAGTCTCAGCGCCAGATCGAGTTCCTCGCCGTACATGAATATCCGTTCGTCAAGGAGCCCGACCTCGTCCAGCGCAACTCTCCGGTATGCGGCCACCGCCCCATAGGGGCCAAGCAGGGTGGCAGTCTCGTTGCTTGCAGCCGAGGGAGGGGCCCCGTGCATCCTAAGGAAACCGGCCAGCGTGACATCTGCTGTGATCCCGAAGGCGTCGACCGCACCATTGGGTTGAGTGAGAAGTGGAGTAGAGCTGCCCACGTCTGGGTCAGCGAATGGCTGAATCAAATGGTGCAAGAGTTCGGCGTCGGCCTCCACGTCGTTATTAACGAGAACAACGACATCCGCCGTTGACAGTGCAAGGCCACGGTTGCAGGCCGCCGCAAAACCACTGTTGACGGGAAGTTCGACGACTCTCACGTAAGGGTATTCGGTCCGCAGCCGGACGAGCGTGTCATCCGGGCTTTTGTCGTCGACGACTATGACCTGGTGTTGAGTGGTCTGAGCGGCCAGACTCTTCAGACACGAGTCGGTCATGGCCCAGTTGCCGTACACGGGGACGACCACGTCTACGGTCAAGGTCATGGCTGGAGCGAGTGCCTTTCGTGCGTGCGGAACGAGTGTGCGTCCCTACTCTCTCATAGCGTGGGGGGCAGGTGGCCGTTGCCCAGCCGCGCGCTAGTAGGCTTTTGGCGCGCCGGCGGCGCATTGAATTCTTAGGGAACCCGTTTAGATGACATCCACTCAGACGCTCGAGCTCACCATTTTGATGCCGTGCCTCAACGAATCAGAGACTCTCGCGATTTGTATCGACAAGGCGCAAGGATTCATCGAGCGCTCGGGAGTTCGCGGCGAGGTACTCATCGCTGATAACGGCAGCACCGATGGATCCCAGGCGATAGCTGCATCGCATGGTGCTCGGGTCGTTGATATTGCCGAGAAAGGGTACGGCAGTGCTCTCATAGGAGGTATCACAGCAGCCCGCGGCGATTACGTGATCATGGGCGACGCCGACGATAGCTATGACTTCAGTGAGCTCGACCAATTCATGGATCGCTTGCGCGCAGGGGACGAACTCGTCATGGGCAATCGCTTCCGAGGAGGTATTGAGCCTGGAGCAATGCCGCCGCTCCACAAGTACCTCGGCAATCCCGTGCTCTCGTGGATCGGCCGTGCGCTTTTTCGATCCCCGATAAAGGACTTTCACTGCGGGTTGCGCGGATTCAATCGTAAGTCGATGCTCGATTTGCACCTTCGAACTTCGGGCATGGAGTTTGCGAGTGAGATGGTTGTCAAATCCACCCTGGATGGCCTGCGGGTCAGCGAAGTTCCCACCACGCTAAAGAAGGATGGCCGTTCGCGCCCGCCCCACCTCCGTAGTTGGCGAGACGGGTGGCGGCATTTGCGGTTTCTGCTCATCTTCAGCCCCCGGTGGCTCTTCCTCATTCCGGGCGCGGCCGCTTTTCTTCTCGGTCTCGTCGGCACCGTGTTTCTCGCGTTTGGCCCGGTCGTTATCGGGAACGTCGGGTTCGATATCTCGAGCCAGATATATCTGGCCGCGCTCACCGTCGTCGGGTATCAATCGGTCCTTTTCGCGCTCTTAACCAAGATCTACGCCCAACACGAGGGTTTTCGCATCCCGCGGAGTCGCAATTTTGAGCGGCTCGAGCGTCGTATCAGTCTGGAGAGTAGCGCCCTCGTTGGTGTCGGGCTCTTCGTACTCGGCTTGATCATCGCCATCGTGCAGTTCTCCATGTGGAGTAGTCAAGGCTTCGGAGAGCTTGAGGCCGACGCTACAGTGCGAGTTGCAGTGCCCGCATCGTTGCTGATGATGCTCGGAGCTCAGACAGTCATGGCAGGTATGTTCCTCGGGGTGCTTTCCGTCGGAATCCGGAGACGCTGACTTTATGCCGCCATCCGTCTCTGTCGCGTTAGCCACCTTCAACGGCGAGCAGTTCATAGCGGAGCAGTTGGAGAGTATTCTCGCGCAGACGTGGACTCCCGATGAAGTGATTGTCGCGGACGACGGGTCTACGGATCGAACCCTCGACATCGTGCGGAAAGTGCATGCCGCGCACAGGGGTCCGGCGGTCGCTCTCCGAATACTTGAGTCAGACAAGCGGCTAGGAGTAGCTAAGAACTTCGAGCGCGCACTGCTGGCGGCGAGTTCTGAGTTGATTGCGCTCAGCGATCAAGATGATCGATGGCACCCCGACAAGCTTGCGAGGTCGGTCCCGTCGTTCGAAGCAGACGCCCGGCTATTGCTTCAGCATTCGAACGCTCGTCTAGTGGACGCGGAGGGGAAGCCGCTTGGACTATCCCTGTTCGAAGCGCTGTATCTCACAAAATTCGAACGCGACCTGATCGGGGCAGGTCGCGCGTTTGACGCTTATGTGCGCCGAAATCTGGTCACTGGCGCGACTGCGATGGTTCGACGCAGTCTTCTTGATTCAGCGGTCCCGTTTCCCGAAGGTTGGATTCACGACGAGTGGCTCGCCGTAGTAGCAGCAGCCGTTGGCGACATCCAGCTGTTGGACGAACAGCTCGTCGACTATCGACAGCACGGGGCAAATGTTATAGGGGTGAAGGCGCCGACTCTGCGATATCGAGTTCGCCGGATGCTGGAGCCGCGGGGTGATAGGTATCGGGACCTGCGGTCTCGATCGATTCTGTTGCTCGATCGGCTTGAGCGCGTCGGGGCGAAATCTGCCGCGCTCAACCGTGCTCGAGACAAAGTCCGATTTGAATCGAACCGGGAGAAGCTCTCTCCCTGGCGTCTCTTTCGAATTTCCACCGTTCTGGCAGAACGGCGGCGCGGTTCGTACGAAAATCTATCAAGTCAGGGAAACTTGGATGTCTTGCGCGACATCCTTCAGCCTCGCTGAACGAGTTCACGGAGTTGGCCGCGAGCATGTGACATACGCGAAATGTGCTCGCGATATGCTCCGACCTATCCCGAACAGATAGGCGGTATCCCGTGACCCGTGCCCTCATCACCGGAATTACCGGCCAGGACGGCCTGTATCTCGCTGAATCACTCCTTGCCAAGGGGTATGAGGTGTTCGGAGTCGTGCGCGGGCAAGACAACCCTAAGTACCGGATGGTTCGAGACCTTCTGCCCGAGGTGTGTCTGATAAAGGCGGACATCACCGATCTGTCGAGCATGATCCGAGCGATGGAGGAGGCGCAGCCGTCCGAGGTCTACAACTTGGCGGCAATCTCGTTTGTACCCTACTCGTGGGAAAACCCCGGTCTCACCTCAGACGTCACAGGTAAAGGGGTGCTCACCGTCCTTGAGGCAATTCGAATTTGGGTCGGCGCCGAACTCGATCGCGTGCGCTTCTACCAAGCATCGAGCTCCGAGATGTTCGGACGAGTGCAGCAGGTTCCCCAAGTCGAGACGACCATGCTGTGGCCGCGTTCACCGTACGGCGCGGCAAAGGCATTCGGTCATCACCTCACCGTGAACTATCGCGAGTCGTATGGAATGCACGCGAGCAGCGGGATTCTGTTCAATCACGAGTCCCCGCGTCGCGGACCAGAGTTCGTCACGCGTAAAGTGACTCGAGCCGTCGCACGAATTTCATTGGGTCTTCAGTCGGATATTCGGCTCGGGAATCTCGACGCCGAGCGTGACTGGGGATTCGCAGGAGACTTCGTCGATGCAATGTGGCGAATGCTGCAGCAGGACGAGCCCGACGACTACGTGATCGCCACCGGTCGCACTCATTCCATCCGTCAGCTGCTTTCTGTTGCGTTCTCCGTGGTCGGTATCGACGATTGGGAGCAGTACATCGTTCTTGACGAGAAGTTTCTCCGACCGGCCGAAGTGGATCACCTCGTAGGCGACGCGAGTAAGGCCCGGCGCCAGCTGGGTTGGATGCCGACCGTCACCTTCGAGGAGCTCATTCAGATGATGGTCGAATCAGACATCAACGAGCAGACCAAGCTCGACGCACAGCGACACGCTTTCCAGCTGTAGAGCTCAACCGAGCGTCTGCCGCTGTGGTTCCTCCGTCAGCGCCCGCCGCCAGCTCAACTCCCTCGCCGCCTTCACCGAGCAGACCACGAAGGTCAGCCAGCCGAACTCCACCAGAATCGCGCTTTCCGCCAGCGACGAGATGATGAGCACGACCAGCACGAGTGCAGGCCAGGCGTAAACGACGCTGCGCTGTCGGGAGGCGAGCAGCCAGGAGCGGGCGAACGCTAGCCCCAGCAGCCCGACGAACAGCAGCAGGCCGATCAATCCAACCTGCAGCCAGACATCGAGGTACGCGTTGAGCGCCGAGTGGGGTGCGTCGACGATGCTCGAGTACGGCGGAATGCTGAGGCGCCACTGCCCGATCCAGCCCCAGCCTTCGAGCTCGTGCGAGGGGTTCAGCAGCCGCACCTGCTGCCAGAGGCGCAGCCGCTTGGTCAGCTCGCTGCTGGCCGCGAAGGCGTTGATGACTGGCGTGCGATACGCCCAGGCGAAGATCGCGGCGAGCAGGGCCACGACCAGCAGCACGACCTGCCCGACGCGCTTGTGCTCCGGTTTGAGGCGGCGGATTCCGTACAGCGCGACCGCGGCCAGGATCACGATGACCAGGGTGCCGATGCCGACCGGGGAGCGCGAGAGCAGCAGCAGCGAGGCTGCCAACACCAGCGAGGCGATGGCCGTCCCACGACGCACTGACTTGGTGCGCAATTCGAGCCCGAACGTCACCATGGCGATCAGCGCGATGACGCCGAGATGATTGCGGCCGCCGAAGATGCCCTGGATCGGCCCGAGATCGGCGAGATGTCCCGTGATGCCCAGGAAG
>Ga0247742_10001212_pt1 | contig 18520 bp, 13 predicted proteins | sample UWRJL208509C2_FD_180944 | JGI IMG/M metagenome (GOLD analysis project Ga0247742, IMG submission 180944) | Plant litter microbial communities from Arlington Agricultural Research Station in Wisconsin, United States - UWRJ-L208-509C-2 | ecosystem: Environmental > Terrestrial > Plant litter >... | reverse complement strand
CCAGCCAGCCCACACCCGTCCTGCCCCGGTATAGGATGCCGTCCCGGGACCGGGTGCCTTCAGGATAGATGCCGATGCCCTTACCGGATTCCAGGATGTCCAGCAGCGTCTTGAGCGCCTGCACGCTGGCCGCCTGCTCGCCGCGCTCAACGGGAATGGAACCCACTGCTTCAAAGAACGACTTCATCACCGCGCCCTTGACGCCTTTGGTGGTGAAGTATTCCGCCTTGGCAAAAAAAGCAACAGGCCGGGGCATGAGCGCCTGGACGATGACGCTGTCCAGGAAGGACAGATGATTGGGTGCCACGATGAATGGCCCATCCTTGGGAACGTTCTCCAGTCCAATGACCGTTGGACGGCACGTGGAGGAGATCAGGCCACGGGTTGTCCAGCGGATCGCATCAAAGACTGCCATCGTTTTGTACCTCGCTCAGGGCTGCCGCGCGGACAGCGTCAAGTTCTTCAATTGTGCTGCGAAGCTCCACGGCGGTGCTTACTACTGCGACTGCTCCGGCTTCCTCAAGTTCACCGTCCGGGGCGAAACCCCAACTGACCCCGATGCAGTCCAGTCCATTGGCCAAAGCACCCGCGACGTCCTGATGCCTGTCCCCCACCATGACGGCCGGCTGGGAGTGAAGATCCTTCAAGGCCGCGCCCACGATCTCGACTTTGCCGGGCGCCGTGTTGGCCTTGAGGGATTCGTCGTCCGCAGCACCCCGAATGGAGACGAAAAAGTCTGCGATTCTGTGGTGCTCAAGCACCAGCCGCGCAATTGACTGTGGCTTCTGGGTGGCTACCGCAACGGCCCGGCCGGTCTCCGCGAAATACTCAAGGAGATCGAAGATGCCCGGGTAGAGCTTGCTCTGGCCAATACCGGTTTCCCTATAGTGACGCCGGTATCGCTCAATGGTTTCATCCACCAATTCGCCGGGGACGTTGGCCAAATGCAGAAGGGAGTCGCTGAGTTTAGGCCCCACCATTGAATTTAAGACGGCTTGCTCCGGAACAGGGAGCTCCATTTCCCGGAGGGCTGCAGAAATGCCTCCCGTGATACCTCCGGCAGGATCGACAAGGGTGCCGTCCAGATCGAATATTACGGGCACCATTGTTTGAGTCACCGGGTTAGTTTCTCACGAGTAGCGGCATGCCTGAAACTCGCATGCCGCTACAGGAATACTTCCAAGGTCGCAGAGATATTCCCTGACGGCCTTCCGGCCGCCCTTGAGTAGCTATCAGAGAATCTCGGCCAGGAAGGTCGCCGTGTGGCTGTCCGCGGATTTGGCCACCTGTTCCGGCGTTCCTGTGGCCACGATCTTCCCGCCGCCCGAACCACCATTGGGACCAAGGTCCACAATCCAGTCCGCGGATTTGATGACATCCAGGTTGTGTTCGATGGTGATCACGGTGTTGCCCTTATCCACCAAGCCCTGAAGAACCAGGAGCAGCTTACGTATGTCCTCAAAGTGCAGGCCCGTGGTGGGCTCATCGAGGACGTAGATGCTGCGTCCGTTCGACCGCTTCTGAAGCTCGGCTGCCAGCTTCACGCGCTGCGCCTCGCCGCCTGAGAGTGTGGTTGCAGGTTGGCCAAGCCTGACGTAGCCCAAGCCCACATCCACCAAGGTCTTCAAATGCCGTGCGATGGGGGTGAAGGCAGCGAAGAACTCGGCACCTTCTTCAATGGGCATGTTGAGGACGTCCGCAATGGTCTTGCCTTTGTAGTGAACCTCAAGGGTTTCCCGGTTGTACCTGGCGCCGTGGCACACTTCGCAAGGAACATAGACATCCGGCAGGAAGTTCATTTCGATCTTCAGTGTGCCGTCGCCCGAACAAGCCTCGCAGCGCCCGCCCTTGACATTGAAGGAGAAGCGCCCCGGCTGGTAGCCCCGCACCTTGGCTTCGGTGGTCTCAGCAAAGAGTTTCCGGATGTTGTCAAAGACACCGGTGTACGTAGCTGGGTTGGACCGGGGTGTACGGCCGATGGGGCTTTGATCAACGTGGACCACCTTGTCCAGGTGCTCGAGTCCAGCAACTGTGCGGTGGCGGCCTGCAACCTGCTTGGCTCCGTTGAGCTTGTTGGCGAGGACCTTGTAGAGGATTTCGTTCACCAACGTGGACTTGCCGGATCCACTGACACCAGTGACCGCCGTGAAAAGTCCCAGGGGGAACGTGGCGTCAACATTGTTGAGGTTGTTCTCCCGGGCACCTACAACCTTGAGTTCACGCTTTTTGTCGTACTTACGGCGTTTGGTGGGGACATCGATCTTGCGACGACCGGACAGGTAGTCACCGGTCAGTGACTCCGTGTTTTTCAGCAGCTCCTTGTAGGTACCGGAGTGCACTACCTGGCCGCCGTGCTCGCCGGCACCCGGTCCGATGTCCACCACCCAGTCGGCTTCGTGGATGGTGTCTTCGTCGTGCTCCACGACGATCAGGGTGTTACCGAGGTCCCGGAGGCGCGTGAGCGTCTCGATGAGCCGCCGGTTGTCCCGCTGGTGCAAACCAATGGATGGCTCATCCAAAACATAGAGGACACCCACCAGGCCAGAGCCAATTTGGGTGGCAAGACGGATGCGCTGAGCCTCACCGCCCGACAGGGTTCCCGAAGGGCGTTCAAGGTTCAGGTACTCCAGTCCAACGTCCAGGAGGAAGGTCAGGCGGGCCTGGATCTCCTTCAGGACCTGGTTGGCAATCTGGGCTTCCCTGTTGGTCAGGGTAAGGCTGCCCAGGAACTCCGCGCACTCACGCATGGGCAGGGCTGCAACCTCGGCGATCGACTTACCGTTGATGAGCACGGACAGCGAGGCAGGGTTGAGACGGGCACCGTTGCACTCGGGGCACGGAATCTGACGCATGTACTCTTCGTACCGGTCGCGGGCCCAGTCGGAGTCTGTTTCTCCGTGCTTGCGGTGAACGTACTGTATGGCACCCTCGAAGCCGGTGCTGTACTTACGCTCGCGGCCAAAGCGGTTCTTGTACTGGACAACCACCTTGTGGTCCTTGCCGTGCAGGACCGTATTCCGGATGTCCTTGGGCAGTTTCTCCCAGGAGGTCTTCATGGAGAAGCCCAGCTCGTGCGCCAGCCCCTCAAGGAGACGGTTCCAGTACTCCGTGGTGGCTGTGCCAAGGGCCCAAGGGGCAATGGCACCCTCGCCAAGGGACAACTCGGGATTGGGAACAATCAGTTCTTCATCCACTTCCAGCCTGGTGCCGATGCCGCTGCAGGCAGAGCAGGCGCCAAAGGGGTTGTTGAAGGAGAACGAACGGGGTTCGATCTCATCGATGGCCAGGGGGTGTTCGTTGGGACACGCCAGGTTCTCTGAGAAGGCGCGGATACGGTTGGGGTCCTCGGCCTCGAGGTCCACGAACTCCACCAGCACACGGCCTTCAGCGAGGCCGAGGGCGGTCTCGACGGAATCAGTGAGGCGTTGGCTGATCTCTTCCTTGACCACCAGGCGGTCCACTACAACTTCAATGGTGTGCTTGAACTGCTTGCCGAGTTTGGGCGGATCGCTCAGCTGAACCAGCTCGCCGTCTACGCGGGCGCGGGAATAGCCCTTCGCCGTCAATTCCTTGAAAAGATCGACGAACTCACCCTTGCGTCCTCGCACAACGGGGGCAAGGACCTGGAATCGGGTACCCGGATCCAGTTCCAGGAGCTGATCCACAATCTGTTGAGGTGTCTGCCGGGCGATAGGCTCGCCACAGACAGGGCAGTGCGGACGACCGACGCGCGCCCACAGCAAACGCATGTAGTCGTAAATCTCGGTGATGGTGCCCACCGTGGACCGTGGATTCTTGCTGGTGGACTTCTGGTCGATGGATACCGCCGGAGACAGACCCTCGATGAAGTCGACATCAGGTTTGTCTACCTGGCCAAGGAACTGACGTGCATATGCGGACAATGACTCCACGTAGCGACGCTGGCCTTCGGCGAAGATGGTATCGAAAGCCAGGGAGGACTTGCCGGAACCGGAGAGTCCTGTGAACACGATCATGGCGTCGCGCGGTAGGTCGAGGTCCACGTTGCGCAAATTGTGTTCCCGGGCACCCTTAACCACCAAGCGGGAAAGGTCCGGCTTGGCGGGTTTGGTATCGGAAAGAGCGGGGACGCCGTTCAAGGCGTCCATGGCGGTATCTTCAGCTAAGGCTTTGGGCACCTACCAATGCTAATCGAAAACTTCTTCGAATTTCCATGTCGTGCCTCACATGCTACTGATCGGTATCAGTCGGCGTCGTATGCGGCAGCAAGAAGCTGCACTGCCTCGGCGAATGAAGCTCCCTGGGCCTTCGAGGCGGCGGCGTATTCAGCGGCGACACCTGCCAGCGCGCCCCAACGGTCATCCCGCGCGCAAACCACGGTGCCGTTGCGCCCGCGGGTAGCCACGACGCCTGCTGCTTCCAATTCTTTGTATGCACGGGCCACGGTGTGGGGTGCGACGTCCAAGGCCCCCGCCAGATTGCGAACAGGAGGAAGCTTGGCGCCGACAGCCAGGACTCCTGCATCAATGAGTTCGATGATCCGGAGTCTCAACTGTTCAAAGAGCGCAACAGCACTGCCGGTGTTGGGTCGCCAGTTGCCTGGAAAATCTCCGGTGGGAGTCACAGTGAACTCCGGCCTGGTGCCGGGTCCATCCGGGGAATCTGGTGTTCGAAGCGTCCTTGGTCCATGCCGAGAATTAGACCAGCGACGCGGGCAACGGACAAGCCGTCACGGTGCGGGAAGGTGAATACTACCTGCGGCGAAGAGTTCTGCAAGTTCATTCCGGCTTGTGCGCTACGGCAAATATGCGACGAAATGGGTAGACCGTTCCGTGGTTCGTTGAAGGGTAGGCCTGACGCAGAAGGGCGGCATACTGGCCTTCGAAATCAGCAGCCTCTTCCGCCGACAAAGCTGCCAACACAGGACGCAGTCCCGTGCCGCGGACCCACTCCAGTACCGGGTCCTCCCCCTGCAGAACCTGGAGGTATGTGGTCTCCCAAGCGTCAGCCGCACATCCGGCGTCGAGCATGATTCCCAAGTAGTCCGCAGGACTGCCCACTGCGCCATCGTGCCGGAGCACGCCGCCAAGCCGCCCGGACCACTTTGGGGATTCGGCCAATTCCCGCATAAGTCTGTGGGACGGGGACGTAAAGTTGCCCGGCACTTGCATGGCAAACCAAGCCCCGGGTTTAAGAGCGCGAAGCCAGCCGGGCATCAAGTCCAGGTGCCCGGGAACCCATTGGAGGGCAGCATTGGTGACCACCACGTCCGTCTCCGCATCCGGTTCCCAGTCCGCGATGTCACCTTGCTCGAAAGTTAGCCTGGCCGGCGTCTGGTGGTGGGACCGCTGCGGGAGGTACTCCTCCTTCAGGGATTCTGCCCGGAGCAGCATTTCCTCCGACGAATCGATGCCCACAACGTGGGCTTCCGGCCAACGCTCGGCAAGGGTTGCCGTCAGGTTTCCCGGGCCGCAGCCGAGGTCAACCACCCTGCCCGGTTGGACGGACCGCACCCTGGCAACGAGGTCATGGAATGGCCTGTCCCTATGGTTGCCGAACTCCACGTATTTGGACGGATCCCACTTCACTGAAAGCCTCCTCGCCTCTGCCACCCTTGCTGGGCTGAGCCTAAACCGTCCGGGCACTAAGCTGGAAACCAATGAAACTTCTTGAGCAGCTCCCCGGTACCACCTCCACCGGCCGTTTGGACCCGGACGAAATCTACACACGGTTTGTCGAGTGGACCGAGAGCCGCGGGTTGCAGCTCTACCCGGCCCAGGACGAGGCCATCATGGAACTCGCCTCCGGCGCGAACGTCATCCTTGCCACCCCCACGGGCTCCGGCAAATCCTTGGTAGCAATCGCAGCGCACTTCGAAGCCATGGCACGGGGCCAGCGGAGCTACTACACAGCTCCCATCAAGGCCCTGGTCTCCGAAAAGTTCTTTGCACTCTGCGAGATCTTCGGCGCCGAAAACGTTGGCATGATCACCGGTGATTCCGGCGTAAACCAGGATGCCCCCATCATCTGCTGCACAGCGGAAATCCTGGCCAATATCGCGCTCCGCGAAGGATCGGCGGCAGAGCTGGGCTCGGTGATCATGGACGAATTCCACTTCTACTCCGACCCGCAACGCGGTTGGGCGTGGCAGGTACCGCTCTTGGAACTCCCCCAGGCGCAGTTCCTCCTGATGTCCGCAACCTTGGGTGACGTTTCACGGTTCGAGACGGGCCTGACTGAGCTGACGGGCCGGACCACCACGACAGTGAGTTCGGCAGAGCGTCCCATTCCGCTGCACCACTACTACCACCTGACGCCTGTACACGAGACGCTGGAAGAACTCCTCTCAACCAAGCAGGTTCCCGTGTACGTGGTCCACTTCAGCCAGGCTGAAGCCATTGAGCGCGCCCAGAACCTCATGAGTATCAACATGTGCAGCCGGGCAGAGAAGGACCGCATCGCCGAGCTGATCGCGGGATTCAGGTTTGCCGCTGGTTTCGGAAAGACCCTCAACCGGCTGGTCCGCCACGGCATTGGCGTCCACCACGCAGGCATGCTGCCGAAGTACCGCCGGCTAGTGGAACAGCTCGCCCAAGCCGGCCTCCTCAAAGTGATCTGCGGAACCGACACTTTGGGGGTGGGCATCAACGTGCCCATCCGGACAGTGCTGTTGACGGCTTTGAGCAAGTACGACGGCGTACGCACCAGGCCTCTCAACTCCCGTGAGTTCCACCAGATTGCCGGCCGTGCAGGACGGGCAGGCTACGACACCGCAGGCACCGTGGTGGTACAGGCTCCGGACCACGTGGTGGAAAATACGAAAGCCATGGCCAAGGCCACTGCCAAGTTCGGCGATGACCAGAAGAAACTGCGCCAAGTAGTTAAGAAAAAGCCTCCGGAAGGATTTGTGTCCTGGGGCGAGCCCACGTTCAAACGGCTCGTCGAGTCTGTACCCGAGCCCTTGACGTCAAGCTTCACCATTACCCATGCGATGCTGCTGAACCTCATGGAACGTCCGGGCGACCCCTTCCAGGCAACCCGGCGCCTGCTCAGTGAGAACCATGAAAGCCGGCCTGCCCAGCTCAAACTGATGAAAAAAGCCTTGGGGATCTACCGGGAACTTCTGGCGGCGGGTGTAGTGGAACGCATTCCGGAGGAGGAGCAGGAGGCCGAGGGACGCTCAGTCCGGCTGACTGTCCACCTGCAGGCAAACTTTGCCCTCAACCAGCCGCTCTCCCCCTTTGCACTTGCTGCCTTGGAGCTGCTTGATCCGGAGTCTCCCTCCTACGCCCTGGATGTTGTCTCTGTCATTGAGTCAACACTGGAGAAACCTCGACAGATCCTCTCCGCCCAGCAAAAGAAGGCGCGGGGCGAGGCGGTGGCGGCCATGAAGGCTGACGGTATCGAGTATGACCAGCGCATGGCCATGCTGGACGAAGTGACCTATCCCATGCCGTTGGCGGAGATTCTTGGCGAGGCCTTTGAGGTATACCGCAAGGCAGCGCCTTGGGTGGGCGACTTTGAACTTGCTCCGAAATCGATCATCCGGGATATGTACGAGCGCGCCATGAACTTTGGCGAGTTCGTTCAGTTCTATGGCCTGGCCCGATCCGAAGGCATTGTCCTGCGGTATCTTGCCGATGGCTTCCGTGCGCTGAGGCAAACAGTTCCTCAGGATTCCCTTCGTGAGGATCTTGAAGATCTCATCGCTTGGTTGGGCGAGCTGGTGCGCCAAGTGGATTCCAGCCTGCTGGATGAGTGGGAAGAGCTGACGTCCGGGCTCGCCCCCACGCCCCATGACGCTCCCCCGCCCCCGCCGCCGCTGTTGACCGCCAACATCCGGGCCTTCCGGGTGATGGTTCGCAATGAGATGTTCCGCAGGGTTGAACTTTTTGCCGACGAGGACTCCGCCGCGTTGGGCGAACTCGACGCCGATGCCGGCTGGGATGCGGAGCGGTGGGAAGAGGTCTTGGACGACTACTTCGACGAACATGACGACATTGGCACCGGTCCTGACGCGCGGGGTCCTGGTTTGCTCATCATCAATGAGGAAACGGGCACGTGGAAGGTCCGGCAAATTTTCGACGATCCCGCGGGCAACCACGACTGGGGAATCTCTGCCGACATCGACTTGGCGGCGTCCGATGAGACCGGCACCGCCGTGGTCCGGGTGACAGACGTCAACAGGCTCTAGGTACACGTGCAATGGAACCCGGCGCCATGGAATCCGTCCCCGATCTGACCTCCGGCCTGCGCGGGGTGGAAGCCCTGCGCAAGGAACAGCCGGCGGCCTGCAGTGGTTCACGTCGGTGGTGGGGTGGCAGCTTGGACGTCGAGGGTTTGGCGCTCGGTTCGGTTCAAAGCGCCGCCACAGCGCTCAACGCACTGACAGGTTCCCCGGGGAGATACTCGGTTGACTCAGGGCTGACGGCAGCATCCTTCGATTCGCTGGGGCACCTCCGGATTGGGGGCCGCAAGCCCCAGGGCTTCGCGCCCGCATCCGGGTTCCGGCGCACTGCGGACGGCTGGATCCGCCTTCACGCCAACTATCCCCATCATGCAGCCCGGTTGATGGAAGCGCTCTCGGCGACCGTTCCGCAGGACGTGGACAACGCGTTGTTGTCCATGACCTCCTTGGAGGCGGAGACTGCAATCGTGGCACACAAGGGTGCGGCTTCCGCTGTCCGGCGCCGCGATGCATGGGTCTCATCCCCCATGCACTCTGCGGCAAGCTCCGGCCCTTGGGTCAGCCTGTCCCTCTCTGATATTGCGTCCTTGGGTTCGAAGGCCTCGTCATGGGCGCCGTCTGCGGACCCGCTCCGGCCCTTGGACGGGCTGAAAGTGCTCGACCTGACGCGCGTCATCGCCGGGCCCACGTCAACGCGCCTTTTAGGTGCGCTGGGTGCGGACGTTTTGCGTATCGACCCGCCCCTCCTTCCGGAGCTGAGCGAAGCCTTCATCGACGCCGGGTTCGACAAGCGCAGCGCCGAATCGGATCTCAGGAAGTCGGACCACCTGGCAGCTGTCCACGGTCTTGTTGCCTCCGCGGATGTGGTGATCACCGGGTACCGGGCCGGCGGCTTGGACAGATTCGGTTTATCTCCCGCTGCCCTGCTCGCTGCGAGGCCGGAGCTCGTGGTGGGCACCCTGACAGCTTGGGGCACTAGCGGCCATTGGCGGGAAAGGCGGGGCTTTGACAGCCTGGTACAGGCGGCTTGCGGAATAGCGGAGCGGTATGGACAGAAGCACGACGACGGGTGGAAACCCGGGGCGCTCCCGGTACAGGCCCTGGACCACGCCACAGGTTACGGACTCGCGGCGGCGGTGTTGGCTTTGCTGGCGGAGCGATCAAGGACTGGAGCCGGTGGATCTGCGAGTCTCTCTTTGGCACGGACGGCAGAGGAGCTGTTCGCCTTGCCTTCCGGGTATCAGGGCATCCATGTGAGCTCACTGCGGGAGCCGAACCTCCTGGGAGCAGAGAGCCCCTACGGCCAGCTCACGTTTGTAGGGCCGCCTCTTCTGGTTGAGGGCGCCCCACTCAGGTATCGGCAGCCGCCTGTTCGTTACGGAACGTCAAAGCTTGCCTGGCGGTAGGAAGCCCGCGGGCCCCTAGTAAGCTCGAATGCATGAGTGTAATCCGCCCCGCCACCATTGAAGACGTCCCTGCCATCCTTCGGATGATCCACGACCTTGCGATCTACGAAAAGGAACCGGACGCCGTGAAGAACACCCCGGCCATGCTCACCGAAGTACTCTTTGGCGAGAATCCACGTGTCTACGCCACCATTGCGGAAAACAGTGCGGGCACAGTTCAGGGTTTCGCGCTCTGGTTCCTGAACTACTCCACCTGGGAGGGCGTCCACGGCATCTATCTTGAGGACCTCTACGTGGTTCCGGATGCCCGTGGCGAGGGCCACGGGAAGGCGCTCTTGCAGTATCTGGCCACCACCGCCGTCGAACGCGGTTACGCCCGGGTGGAGTGGAGCGTCCTGAACTGGAACGAACCCTCCATCAACTTCTACAAGAACCTCGGTGCATTCCCGATGGAGGAATGGTCAACGTTCAGGCTGACGGGCGACGCACTCCAGGCGTACGGGACGAGCATCGGTGAGGCGAAAGAGGCTCTCACCCATGGCTGAATCGTCAGTGGCTGACCAGCGGCCCTCCGCCGGCGGGCACCGCATCCAAGCCCGCCACGAATTTCGTGGACTCCGGACGGCGGAGCATTATTTTACGGTTCCCTTGGTGCACCAGGAGCTGGTCCCCGAAGAGACGATCACCATCTTTGCGCGGGAATACTCTTCCACCAGCCATTCGCCGCAAGAGGCCGCCAAGCTGCCGTGGCTGCTGTACCTCCAGGGTGGGCCAGGCGGCCGGGGTAACCGCGTCACGTCACTGTCCGGCTGGATGAAGGCGGCCGCCAAGGACTTCCGCATCCTGATGCTTGATCAACGCGGCACGGGTTTATCCACTCCGATTGAGCGGCATTCATTGGAGCTCCGTGGCGACGCCGCAGCGCAAGCGGACTACCTGACCCATTTCCGCGCTGATTCCATCGTGGCCGATGCCGAGTACATCCGGGGCGTTCTGGGCTCCGGGCCGTGGTCGGTGCTGGGACAGAGCTTCGGTGGATTCTGTGCGCTGACGTATCTGTCCTTTGCGCCGGAGGGTTTGCGTGAGGTGCTGATCACCGGTGGCCTGGCCCCGCTCCACGGTTCAGCAGACCGCGTTTACCAGGCAACGTTCCGTCGGGTTGCCGCAAGGAACGCCGAGTATTTCTCGTGGTACCCGGAGGACCGGGAAAAGGTCACGCGAATCGCCCGTCATCTGGAGCAGCACCCTGAACTCCTGGCCAGCGGTGAACGGCTGACTCCTGAGCGTTTCCAGATGGTGGGATCCTTCCTGGGCGGAAACACCAGGGTGGATGGGCTCCACTACCTTCTGGAAGACGCGTTCATCAGCACGCTCACCGGTGAGCGGTTGTCCGAATCTTTCCTGGAACAGGTACGGGCACTCGTGAGCCGTGCGGCCAATCCGCTCTATGCCGTCCTGCACGAATCCATCTACGGCCAAGGCGAGGCAACCAATTGGGCTGCTTGGCGTGTTCTTGAGGACTACCCGGAGTTCAAGCCTGAAGTAGTCGAGCCGCTGCTCACGGGAGAAATGGTTTACCCCTGGTACTTCGAACAGGATCCGGCGCTTGTTCCCCTGCGGGAAGTCGCCGAACACCTCGCGGCCCGGAAAGACTGGAAACCGTTGTATGACCCCGCCCGGTTGGCATCCAACAGCGTGCCCGTAGCGGCAGCCGTGTACAAAGACGATATCTACGTGGACCACGATCTCTCGCTGGAGACCGCTGCAGCCGTGCGAGGTCTTCAGGCCTGGGTCACATCGGACTTCCACCATGATGGCATCGGTGAAGACGGTGAGGGGATCTTCAGGAAGCTCTTGGGCATGGTGCGCGCCCAGCGCTAGGTGGATGTGTTCTCCAGTGGTCCGCTCCCCGCGGCCGACATACGCTGGCGGACAGCAATGACGGCCGTCAAGGCCAACACTGCTGCCGCCAGAAGGCTTGAAGCGATGTTGAGCCCCTGATAGCCAATCCAGGCTAAGAGCAGGCCGGACGTTGCGCCGCCGAGTGCTCCTGCGGCACCCATCAGGGTGTCCGAGACGCCTTGCACAGTGACCCGTTGTTCGGGTTCGACGCTTTCGGCCAAGAGCGTTGACCCGGCAATGGTTGCCGCGGACCATCCCAGGCCGAGGAATATCAACCCCACAGTGACCAACACAGGTTCACGTTGGCCGAATCCGGCGATGAACACCGCCACCAACAGGAGCCCGTGCCCCATGGCAATGGTCTGGAAGCGGCCGGCCTTGTCCGTCAGCCACCCCCAGAGGGGCGACAGGGCGAACATGCCGGCAATGTGGAGGGAGATCGTTAGCCCAATAACCACCAGGGCATCCGTGCTGTCCGTGGTCCCACCATGGTGTCCATCATGGCTTCCACCCACAAGCTGTTGGAGATGCAGCGGTGTCATGGACATAACGGCCACCATGACGCCATGGGCGGCGACGACTGCCGCCAGCGCCAACACCGCCTGGGGTGATGCACGAACGGCGCGAAGACCGGACCGGATGGTTCCCCGGACGGGTTGCGCCCCTGGATCGTCACCAGCCCCAACGTGAGCAGCCAGCCGACGGGACAGCAGTAGTGGATCCGGCCTCAAGCCTGCGAACAACAGTCCGGCTGCCAGGAAAAGTCCCACAGCGGAGAACACGAAGGGGCCTGCGATGGGCGGCAGGCCAAGTGCCTCCCCCACTGCGGCTCCGGGCTGGATCAGGTTGGGCCCAGCCACGGCTCCGATGGTGATGGCCCAGACCACGGTGGACAATGATCGGCCCCGGCGCTCCGGTTCAGCGAGGTCGACGGCGGCGAACCGGGCCTGCAGGTTGGCGGCAGTGCCCAGGCCGAGGAAGGCTGCGCCCAGCAAAAGTAAAACGAAAGACTGGCTCATGACTGAGGCGATGATGAGCAGTGCACCGACCATCGCAGCTACCAACCCGGTGACAAGGCCCACGCGCCGTCCGCGGGCCTCAGCCAAGCGAGCCAGCGGCAGTGCTGCGATTGCGGCAGCCAGTGTCAGGACGGTGGTGATGGATCCCGCCCAGGCTTCGGATCCGGACAAATCCACGGCCAGCAAGGACCCAATGGAGAGTGTGGCGCCATTGCCGACGCCGCTGAGCAACTGCGCGGAACTGAGCAGGAAAACAGTACGGCGCTGAACCCGTTGTGGGTCCAGCGCCGTAGTTGAAGTGGTAGTCACTTCACGAGACTACAACTTTTGGAGGACAGTTACTCTGCCTCGCTCATGCTCTTGCGTGCGTCCTCTTCCAAACGCGCATCCAGCTTCGCCTGGCGTGCTGCGGGGCTCATCAGGCTGGCTACGACAGCAATGATGATGGTACCGACAATGACGGCCAACGATACGTAAGTGGGGATCTCAGGAGCCCACTCAATGTGCTGGCCGCCGTTGATGAACGGGAGCTCATTGACGTGCATGGCGTGCAGGACAAGCTTGACGCCGATGAAGGCCAGGATCACGGATAGGGCGTGCTTGAGGTACACCAGACGTGTCATGAGCCCGCCGAGGAGGAAGTACAGCTGACGCAGGCCCATCAACGCGAAGATGTTCGCCGTAAAGACGATGAAGGCGCTCTGGGTCAGGCCGAAGATAGCGGGGATGGAGTCAACGGCGAACAGGAGGTCGGTCAAGCCAATGGTCACGAAGACGATCAGCATGGGGGTGAAGACCTTCTTGCCGTCCACCACCGTGCGGATTTTGTTGCCGTCGAACTTCTCGGACATCGGCAAGACCTTGCGGAGGCGACCGATCAGCGGGTTCTCGGCGCCCTCTTCTTCGTCTTCACCGGAATCCTTGGCTTGCTTCCATGCAGTCCAGAGGAGGAACGCGCCGAAGATGTAGAAGACCCAGCTGAACTGCTCGATCACTACTGCACCCAGGGCGATGAAGATTCCGCGAAGGATCAGCGCGATGATGATGCCCACCATCAGCACTTCCTGCTGGTACTTACGGGGCACCGAGAAGCGGGCCATGATGATGATGAACACAAAGAGGTTGTCGATGCTGAGGCTGTACTCAGTGACCCACCCTGCGACGAACTGGCCCCCATATTCGGGACCGGCGAATGCGAACATGGCTACTGCGAACAGCAGCGCCAGTCCTACATAGAAGCCGACCCAGAGGCCGGCTTCCTTCATGGAAGGTTCGTGGGGACGCTTGACGACCAACAGGAGGTCGATGAGCAGGATGATTCCGAGAACGACAAAGGAGCCGATCTCAAACCAGACGGGAAGCTGCATTAAAGGTGCCTTTCGCAGGGTACGGGAAAGCGGTGTAAGTCTCTCCGGCCTGCCAGGGTGCGGTGAATGCAAAAATTGGCGGCCCGCTAGATCCGGCGAGGCATCTGTGCCTTGCGTGCTGACGGATGTAGCGCTTGGGATACTCCCCTACGTGACCTAAACCTTACCTTAGGCGTGCCCGGCGGACTGCATCTGGCGTAATTCGCGCTTCAACTCCTTGACTTCGTCACGGATGCGGGCGGCGACTTCGAACTGGAGTTCTGCAGCCGCCCCGTGCATCTGTTCTGTTAGTTGCTCAATGAGGCCCACAAGGTCTTCGGCTGGAGCTGCGGCAAGACCGTCCTGGCGTACGGTGGCGGCACCCTTTGCGGACGTCTTGCGCTTGCCCCCCTTGGCGAGCCGGTTGTTATTGAGCAGTTCCTGGGTGTCTGCGTCTTCCTTAGCCAGCTGATCGGTTATGTCGGCAATCTTTTTGCGCAATGGCTGAGGATCAATGCCATGGTCCGTGTTGTACTGAACCTGGATGGCGCGGCGTCGGTTGGTCTCCTCGATGGCGTGGGCCATGGAGTCGGTGATCCTGTCCGCGTACATATGGACTTGGCCGGACACGTTACGCGCTGCGCGGCCGATGGTCTGGATCAAGGAGGTTGAGGATCGCAGGAACCCTTCTTTGTCAGCGTCGAGGATACTCACGAGGGAAACTTCAGGCAGGTCGAGGCCTTCACGGAGGAGGTTGATGCCAACCAGGACATCGAACACGCCCATCCGGAGTTCGCGGAGCAGTTCCACACGCCGCAGGGTGTCGACGTCGGAGTGCAAATACTCAACCTTCACTCCGTGGCCCACGAGGTAGTCCGTCAGGTCCTCCGCCATGCGCTTGGTGAGCGTGGTGACAAGAACGCGTTCATTCTTCTCCGTCCGGGTCCTGATTTCACCGAGGAGGTCGTCGATTTGACCCTTGGTGGGCTTGACCACGACCTCGGGATCGATAAGGCCGGTGGGGCGGATGATCTGCTGGACGTAGCCGTCGGCTTTGCCGAGCTCGTACTTACCCGGCGTTGCGGACAGATAGACGGTCTGGCCGATGCGCTCCAGGAATTCGTCCCACTTCAGGGGCCGGTTGTCCATGGCCGAGGGAAGGCGGAAGCCGAAGTCCACGAGGTTCCGCTTGCGGGACATGTCGCCCTCGTACATGGCACCGATCTGCGGAATGGTGACGTGTGATTCATCCACTACCAGAAGGAAATCATCAGGGAAGTAGTCGATCAGGCAGTGTGGCGCCGTTCCGGGTTCGCGGCCATCGATATGGACGGAATAGTTCTCGATGCCGTTGCAGAAACCCATCTGCTGCATCATTTCGAGGTCGTATGTTGTGCGCATCCGCAGCCGTTGGGCTTCGACAAGCTTGTTTTGGCCTTCGAGGACCTTCAAACGGTCAGCAAGTTCGTCCTCAATCCGCTTGATGGCGCGGGCCATCCGCTCCGGACCAGCCACGTAGTGTGAGGCCGGGAAAACATACATTTCTTCTTCGTCCCGCAGCACTTCGCCGGTGAGGGGATGGAGCGTTTGAATGTTCTCGATCTCATCGCCGAAGAACTCAATCCTGATGGCGAGTTCTTCATACATGGGAATGATCTCCACGGTGTCGCCGCGGACCCGGAAGGTACCCCGGTGGAAATCCATGTCATTCCGCGCGTACTGCATGGAGACAAACTTCCGGAGAAGGTGGTCGCGGTTCATCTCTGCGCCCTTGCGGAGCGTGACCATGCCGGCGATGTATTCCTCGGGCGTGCCCAGGCCATAAATGCAGGAAACCGTGGCCACCACGATGACGTCGCGTCGGGTCAGCAACGCATTGGTGGCGGAGTGACGGAGTCTTTCCACTTCCTCATTGATGGAGGAATCCTTCTCAATGAAAGTATCCGTCTGCGCTACGTAGGCCTCAGGTTGGTAGTAGTCATAGTAGGACACGAAGTATTCCACCGCGTTGTTGGGCAGCAGTTCCCTGAACTCATTGGCCAGCTGCGCGGCGAGTGTCTTGTTTTGGACCATCACCAGGGTGGGTCGCTGGACCTGTTCGATGAGCCACGCCGTCGTTGCACTCTTACCTGTACCTGTGGCGCCAAGGAGGACAACGTCTTTTTCGCCGTTGTTGATTCGCTCGGTCAGTTCCGCGATAGCGGTGGGCTGATCGCCGGCAGGTTTGAATTCACTGATTACTTCGAAGGGCGCGACCACACGGTTGATCTCCTGGGCAAGACTCATATAAACCAATCTACTCCTGCCCTAGGACAGCTACTGTCCGCGTTTGCCTTCAGCAGAAGAGATATACGACGGCGGCATCCACCCTGTGCGGGTGGCCCACGCATCCATGAGTGGCCAAGCGACCTCTGTGAACCACGGCTCCTTTGCGTCGGCGTAGGCAGCAGTGCCCTGGTCCCCGGCGTGCGTGGCCGCCACTTCATGTTTGTGTGCTTGATACAGTTCCGCCGCAGACTGTTCTGCCCGTAACCAGTCGCGGAACAGCAGTGCGTACCGCCATCCGGGTGAGCCGGCCACCCGGACGTGCAGGTTCACCGCACGGCCCGGATCAGCGTTGGCGTGGAACCGTTTCTGCCATAGCGCGGGATCCAGTTCCGGTGGCTTCGGGGTGTCCTGATGGGAATCGGGCACGGCGGGGAAACCGGCCGCGGCGAGGGCAGGAGCAATGCGGTCTGCTGTCTCAAGGTCAGCCACGGCGAGTTGAAGGTCGATCACGTCCTTTGCCGCCATCCCTGGCACCGAGGTAGAGCCGACGTGATCCACTGCAAGGATCTCGTGGGGAGCTGCAGCGGTGATGCGTTCAGCCAACCGCTGCGCCTGCGCAATCCACTCCGCCTTGGAAGCGTTCATGACCGGCCCGGTTTCGCGCGGGGCCCTGGTGCTCCGTTGGAGGTTCTCCGCGAAGGGCGCCAGGCGGTGCGTCCATAAAGCATCCACCGCGGCGAGCAACTGCTCCCGGGTTCCGGAGTTGTCCAGGACGACGTCGGCAGCGGCGTTGCGTTCTGCTCGCGTAGCCTGTGAGGCCATACGAGCCAACGCGTCCTCCGTGGTCATCTGCCGAAACTCCACCATGCGTTGAACGCGGACGTCATCCGGGGCATCCACCACCACTACCAAATGGAAGTTGCTGCCCTGCCCGGTTTCGACAAGAAGTGGAATGTCCTGGACCACGATGTCACCAGGTCCCGCACTGGCCACGATTGCCGCAGCAACCTCCCGGACCAGCGGATGGATGATGCTGTTGAGAACTTCGCGTTGGGAAGGGTCCTGAAACACCATGGAACCGAGCTTCGGCCGGTCAAGCCTGCCATTGGCGTCGAGGATGCCGGGACCGAAGGCCCCAACAACCCGCTCCAGGCCAGGAGTTCCGGGCTCCACCACCTCACGCGCAATAAGATCTGCGTCCACCAGGATTGCACCAAGTTCCCGCAACCTGGACGCCACCGACGATTTTCCCGAGGCGATGCCGCCAGTCAACCCAATCTTCAACACCCTCCAACACTAGACTGAAGCGGTGGAAAATGAGGATGGCAGCCGCGCTACGACGTATACGACCATCGCGGCCGGTGCGGATTTCCGCAACGAACTGGAGATCCGCAGATCCCGCTTCATCACAGTCCTCCGGCGCGCACCCGATGAGGAAACAGCACGCTCATTGGTCAGTGACCTTCGCCGTGAATTTTACGACGCCCGCCACCATTGCTCAGCTTTCGTCATAGGGCCCGATCGCATGATCCAACGCTCCAGCGATGACGGCGAACCCTCGGGTACGGCAGGTGTCCCCATGCTGGAGGCACTCGTCAAAAGGGAGACCTCACCCAAGGTGACGAACCTTAGCGACGTCAGTGTCGTCGTCGTGCGCTATTTCGGCGGGATCCTCCTGGGCGCAGGCGGCCTGGTCCGCGCGTACTCCGAGTCGGTGTCCGCCGCCTTGGACCTGGCACCGTTGGTTCAGCGGCGAAGACTGCGCCTGTGCTCCATTGACGTCCCCCACGCGGAGGCTGGTCGTTTGGAAAACGAACTTCGCGGCGCCGGGTATGTCATGGCGAAAACCGGATATGAAGCCCGGCACACGGTTCTTCGAGTGGCTTTGCCTGACGATGCAGGTGCCATCTCCGAGGCCCACGCCCGGCTGGCGTCCCTCACCGCAGGAACTCTTGAGCTGCTGCCACAGGGCACCGAATGGGTGGACGTCCCCTACTGAACTGCGTTCGCACCCCTAACGCCGTTTACACCCCCTAACGCCGTTTGCACCTATGCTCATCCCGGCAGCGCGCCCGTTGCCGCCTATTGCACCAGTGGTTAAGGGTGCGTCGGGAGGAAACAGATGCGATGTAGGGGCCGAAAGCAGAAGGACCCCTGCCCGGAGGCAGGGGTCCTTCGTTGGCTATTCAGCTCATCCCGTGAGGGAAGCGGAATTAGTTGCCGGTCAGCTTCTCACGCAGTGCAGCGAGTGCTTCGTCGGACGCCAGGGTACCGCCGCCGGTGTTGGACTCAGCAGCAGCCGGCTCCGAGGAGTAGCTGGTGGTGCCGGAATCGGACTCACCGGACGTTGCAGCAGCAGCGTCGTCAGCAGCGTGCTGGGCAACCTGCTTCTTGTGAGCTTCCCAGCGGGTC
>Ga0247742_10001211_pt1 | contig 18522 bp, 17 predicted proteins | sample UWRJL208509C2_FD_180944 | JGI IMG/M metagenome (GOLD analysis project Ga0247742, IMG submission 180944) | Plant litter microbial communities from Arlington Agricultural Research Station in Wisconsin, United States - UWRJ-L208-509C-2 | ecosystem: Environmental > Terrestrial > Plant litter >... | reverse complement strand
CGGCATTCTAAACATGCGCCAAGGACGGCTTCGATACACCTCTCTCTTCGCCTGCTTACTCCGCGGCATTTCTGGTGTTCTAGGTCCCTTCAATTATCTTACCTTAATTCTACCACCGGTGTTGATCGTGAGCTGACGGCCCGAACCTGATCTAGCGTCAACATTACCGTACCTGGGTCTTCTATCGTGTCTGCTGCCATAAGACTTGCCCAGCAAATCACTGCCAACTCGCCAGACGCTGTCCAATCGACAAAGCATGGCCTGTTACTCTCCCAGAGACTCAACCATGGCGAGACTGTCATCAATCACGCCTGGAGCTCGCAAAGTAAGCGGGTCTACAAGGGGAAAAACATTAAAGAAGGGTTGAAAGCCTTTACAGAGGTAAGGAATATGAATTATACATGGATCAGCAATATAGGGTGCCACCTTACAATCATAATTGCAGAAACGCGCTCCAGCCTGGATAAATCCCTCAAAACTTTAAGCTGCGGAGAGAAAGGTTCGGGGTGTCATCGTGTTGAATATATGTCAGAATGTCAGCCGCTGGGTACATTGTATATTTAGGACGCTCATTAGACGCTAAAATCTAAATGTGTGCCTTTTTGCGGTGTCATTCAAGGCTTCAGTCCAATAGCTACTCCGAGTCAGTAGTAGGCTGGCTAAAAATAGGCGAACCGTTTATTTTTAGGTCGTGACCCTACCCGTACTGATCATGCCCTTCGAACATTTCAGTAGACTGAAGGGTGTAAGGTTTCTTCCTATCATTCAAGGAGCTTTAATCGATAATTCATTCGAAATCTGCATCGGAAATTACCGGGGTGAGTCGATGAAGCGCTTGAGTTTTCTAGATGCAGGACAATGTTAGTCTCCCTAGATATTTTTGGGACCAATATATGAGGATATACAGATCTCTATAGAGCGTATAGTCTGCAAGAGAGTTGAGCCAACAGGATGTTCGAGTTCAACGGGAGAAATATCTCGGGGTCTTATTCGCTGGCTTACAAACACTCAAAACATGGGGCAGCATTTACCATAACAGTCTCCCCCTCCTCGTCCGACGCCGGCATACAAAAGTCCTGTCGCCTGCCTGATGTTCGAAAAAGTATTCAAGATAGGTGGAGTCCTTATCGGGTTCCAGCCACATGATGGCTTGTGTCGACTCGACGCCACTAACTGTCAATTTATTGCAGCGAAACTAGATAATCCCTGAACTGAATAGCGGCTGAAGAAGCCGGCTCATCATGTTAAATCCGTTCCCGAAGGCAACATGAAAGCGTGGTCGGGAACAAATGATAGAGGTGATATATACACGCATGACCAATGTCGGCATATCTCGAAGGTGCTTGTTGAGCTCGATACTATGACATCTGGGGTAGTTCATATCATGTGTGCTATATTGCAAAGCTTGTCCGATGTCTTCGTTGTGATTTATATGAAATTTATTGCTGTCAGGCCTCGTACATAGCATCTTCACAGGCGCCCAGCGACATGCGCAGTGGCCACGCTGCAGCCAGGTGCGATTAGATTCCGGTTGGTTGTCGGAATATTCCGAAGGTCATGCATCAGTGTGTATCGGCATTGCAGCTTCTCGAGCTCATTGCAAGCTGTAAATTGGGATGTTCTAGCATTCAGTCTGGTCAGAAGACCAGATTATATCCATGAGCTAGAAGAATGGCTTATCAGTTGCGATGACTATCCTCAGTGATATTGCTCTAGCGAATATATTGTGCCGCTCACGAATTGCCCCCTTTTGGTAACCTTTACCTGAATTCGTGGTAACCAATTACATCTCATCCAAGTTATAATTATCGTAGTTTGATGCTGTGCACACTCTGTGTGTGTGAAGGATTCGTGTAGTGTGAAATTGTGATTGGAAGGAATATAATAGACAACTAATTGACAGTTGCACGTATTGTACGTATGTATGCTGGTCAAGCGAGTACGCTCTTCGTAAACACCCCAAATTCTCTAATAATACTCACCTCAAACCGCTTTCCTAACTTGAGCTATCAGTTTTGTTCCGTACAAGCTCCTGACTTCTAAATTCCAATTCAATACTGGCGGCTTCCCATAGTGAGAAGGCCATTTGATTCCATATCCGAAGGGTCACAGCTGATGACTGAATGGAGTGCGGCATCTCAAAGACATATGAACGTGAACAGTCAAAAGTGTATAAGATCGTTGGCGGGAGCATAGAGTGAGAAACATAATCGGCTATCGTTCTAGTCTCGCTCAAACTGTTACCACCAAGTTCAAGGCCTCTTTATTAGCCACTTCTCATCAGGGAAACCGAAGGCGGCGAAAATAGACATATCAACTTCAACTACGAAATTTTTTAGAAGTGCAGAGAACGCCCAGGCCGGTATCCCGCAGCTTACCGCCTGGTATTTTCCGTGTGTTCCCTTGTGGTGCGCAAGCCATACCAAATGTCAAACGTACGAGAAACCATATCTGTGCAAAGAACACCTTCGTACATCTCTCACAGGAGATGTTCATAAAAAGCCGCGCGCAAAAACCGACTGTTCTGATGAAAACGCCACCAAGAAGGGGCCTAGCAAGTATGAATGCCAAGCTCTTCGATGTCGTGCTGTAATAGGGCATTTCAGATGTGTAAGGAAGTTCTGGTCATTTTCTGTCCGACGGAAGGAACGACAATCGATCAGATACTTCGCCAATCTATAGGTATTTAGAAGTTTTTTTTTTTCCAGGCACGCGAGCCGACTGTGTTAGTCTCAAGATGAAGAATATTGATATCGAGTGGTTCGTCTCCAGATGAGCTTATCATGAAACTCCCTGGTGTACGGCGTGATTGGGGAATAGGGAAGTCATGTGTCTATTAGTAAACCGTTAACGACGCGATGGGGTGGAGCTCCAACCCGCGACACATGCGAGTAGACAGTTATGGTGATTCCCGCACCAAGAAGGAAACTAAGGGAGTTATCCAATTTCCTGAATAGTAATTCCGGCCGTATGCGTTTCCGATGCCATGAGTGTCCACTCTGTGGGAGCAAGGGGGCGGGGTGGTGAGTTAGAAGAGGCACTGTACCCCCGCGATGACCACGACCCCACGAATGAATAAATTACACGCCAGAGGGTTGAGACCGCATGTAAGTCTCGAAAGTGTGGGGAGGTTGAAGACAGCTCTGAGGTATTAAGCAAGCGAGTATTGAAGTAAGAAAAGATTGACAGGCCATGCCGTAGTACTGATGTAAAATTTCGACTCAACTCGACTTCAGAACGTGTATCTTGTCGTACAGGAGGCGCGTGCAATTAAAAGATTACAGCAGTTGTCGAGGCCCTAGGTAAAGCAGCATCCAGAGACACGAATAACCTGGCTCTGCCGGTAAAATTTTCAGTTGCCTAGTTCTGTGAGTCTATCTCAGAGAACAGCCGATCTCCCTGATTCGAGACCCCAAGGGGGACGAGAACGAAGACTGTATAAAAAGTCTAGCACGCGCCCATCAAAGAGATCTTGTTTTGGATGTCGGAATGGGCCCTAAAATGCCTCTTTCCTTTTGCCTGAGGTTTCGGGTAAGTTATTGAAAGGACACGCTTCTCGATGCAGGAACGACCTAGCAAGGGTTGCGACCTGCTGTGTAAAATCTAAAAGACTGTCTGAAAGGAAATAAGCGCACTTGTATAACGTGAAAGGTCGATCACGTTACCCTCCCGTGGCCACCAGATCAACACGGTTCGCGGGTGACGAACTGGATCGTTTAAGGAAGTGTCCGACATGAACTGAAAAGATCAAGCGAGATGAAAGTAATAGATCTGTTATTCGCCTTTTCCCTGAAGGAGGCACCGATTTAAGATCTTCAATTCTAACCATCCATTGACGGATATCTGCTAAAAGGCAAAGATATCGATCGCGTGAGCTTGTTCTTGAACTATATGCTAACACCTTCAATCAGTACAAGGCAAAATGATTCAAACAAGGATTTACAAAGAAATTTAAGGTGCATTGGCTTCAATCCCCTTCGATATTTCCAGGTGTTTGTCTAGACGTCCATATTCTTAAAGACGGTTCATCACCAAGGGTTTGGTAAAAGTTCTGAATCAACCATCATTGCTCTGGTTATCCATGGGTCGTGATGGGGAGTAGGAGAGCTGCATTTACAGTCGCAATACCACGGTCATCTTCGCGCAACAAAACCCCAAATATCCCAGAACACGGGGTAGGAAACCCACTGGCGCATTCACATGTGTTTTTCCGCTACTTCGACCCCCCCGAAGCCTTGAAGGTGATGGCTGCTGATCCCTCTTGGCACAGCGGTAAGTTGAATAGTTATCCCAAGGGGATGTGCTACGTAGTTTCACATCGCCCAAAGTCTGGCGAGATTGATAGTCGGCACTGCACGAAAAGAGGGCTCAATTTCATAACGTACCCCATGCACACTTGAAGACTCCCACAATCAGGCTGTTTGAAACGCTCTGTTTCTGGACAAGCTGTATAGGAAGATAAAACACCCCCGTCGAGCCTGATGGCACCTTGCGTTCCTTCTCCTCAAAGGATAATTTTGCACAATTGAAGTATGCAGACTACCTCATAGATGATGCCAGAAGCTCAAAACTCCTTGCTGATTGTCATCGAGCCCGCCTGTGCGTGTATTCCAGTGAGAACCAAGGCTGAAGAGTTTTCCCATAGTTTCCATCGGCAGTGCGGCCAAAAGATCTGCACCTTTGAGCTGCCTAATAGTAGACAAGTAAGAACTCTAACCAGCAGGGTGGCGGCAATAGAAGGTGTAGCTGGCTATTCGCCTCGGTTTTCGTTGAATGGTGATTGAGAAGTCACACGAGTTGACAATGATTGGAAGAGAAAATGCTTGTTCAGGAAATCTGATCGTGGGAAGCGTGGCGAAAAATAGGCCAAGAACGAACTCTGCTCCTTGTTTGCGATGTCCGACTCCACGAAAGACAGCTCTGCTCGAATCCCTCAAGATTACCCCAAACCTGCTAGCGCATTCGAGAGATGGCGGCGGCAAGCTATGCTTGTCACCGGTCTCGGAGTCTCGGAGGAAGAACGATTGGCTAACCTCCAACTTTCTCACTTGGAGGATTGTGAGAAGAGGAAGGAGCGCCTTATGAATTCAAGTACGTGTTTTCTTCTTTGAGTGCCATTGAATGAACTAACGATACGTCAGGTCCTCTATTGGTCTTCATGATGAAGCATTTGAAACTCTCTGGGTGTGATGTACCCCATTCCAACATCCTCTGTGCGCCGTGTGACATGACAAAAGCTGGTGGCTTTACACCGGATCCTGGTGCGGTCATTCTATGCGGCGGCCACTTCTTCAGCACGCAACATCTAGAGAGCACCATTGCTCATGAGCTCATTCATATGTATGACCATTGCCGGTTCAAAGTGGATTGGTCGAACCTTCGACACCATGCATGCAGTGAGGTGAACTCCAGGCTTTCATTCCATTCAAGTTATGCGTTATTGATAATTTCCCCTACAAGATACGCGCCAACAACCTGAGTGGAGATTGTCGATATTCACGTGAACTTCGCCGAGGCTTCGTTTCATTCTCGAAGCAGCATCAGGTGAGCCTAGGTGGTACTACTTTTAGATGAATCCTCATTGTCTTTCCTTGGTGCTTCAAGGCTTGTGTACGTCGACGAGCCGTCGAGTCCGTCACGGCAAATCCATCGTGCCCAGATGTTGCGGCAGCAGAACGGGCTGTGAACGAAGTTTGGGACAGCTGTTTTAGTGACACCCGGCCATTTGACGAGGTACGACTGAAACCCTCATCATCACCGCACGTCTTCTCATGCCAGTGCTTCCATCAGATCTATTGAGCAAGCAACTTGCTGTAATTTCAACAGTAGAGCGTTATAATTGATACTTAATAGAGATAGACATTATATACCGCAGCAGACTAGACACCTCAACTCAGACTTGTATATAGACGAAATTCAAAGATGACTGAGGAAAGCGACCTTGTGACGAAAATATTCATTATTGAACATTGATCCGTACAATGGTGTGTGTGGATGTTTGTGCAATTGGTCACCATAAATTCGCATGGCGTGTTGCCACCATTTTCGCCTCTCACCGTCGTGTTTCTCCTCAAAACCGCAAAAGAAGTAAATATACTAGTCGCCCACCCGCACTTACGATCTTAAGATGTTGTTCAAGCTTAGGCGAGTTTACTTGAATCATGGATTCAGTGCTTTGTTCCTGATGGAAGTGAACTTGAACTAGCCTCCTCGCCCTCATTGCCCCTCTCGTGTCTGCTCTTAGCATTCAGGTTCCCGAGAATCCCACTAGTGGAGGGACCGTTACTATCAAGTGGACTGTGGACGCCGGTGACCCGTGAGTAATTCTCGAAGAGTTCGCCACCAGCAGTCGTTCGCACTTATGAAATTCTTACATTCACAGGGATCGATTCAACACTTTCACGTTACAGCTCGTGAATGTCGACTTCCACGATACATACGCTATCGCCAACAATGTCGACCCATCTCTCTTGGAGTTGACTCTCACACTCCCAGCCATTCCAGTTCGGTATGTCATACACATGTTTTCCCATTGGGTTTGATTATTCATAATGTACCATCTCTCAGTGATGCGTATACTATTCGAGCCATCAATATTGGCAACGTCAATGATGTATATGCTACATCTGGCACCTTCTCCGTTGGTGCCCCCACCTCAATCACTTCTGGAACATCGTCGACAACTACTGGGTCGGGCACCTCCACCAGCTCCATGTAAGTTTTATTATTCGATTTCCTGGAGGCTTTAATAAGTTGACTTCCTTAGCCCTAGTACCCGCACGACTTCCACTGGAACCTCGACCACAAGCAAGACCTCGACCTCCTCCTCAATCTCAACTGGTTCTACGAGCACTTCGGGTACCTCTACCGGCCCTGTGGCACCGCCTTTCAACAGTGGCTCTGCTGCTCTTCCTTCCCGCCTTATGAGCGGAAATCTTGGTGGGCTCGCTGCCATCGTTCTTTCAGCTGTCGCTGGTGGTGCGATGCTTGCTCTTTGAAAGCCTGGCGTACCCGGTAAAGCGCTATGCCCCTATCGCTATCGTATTTGCTATCCGAACATTTCTCCTGACGACTCCCCCCAGTATATCCTCTTTAGTTTGATCGAATTTCTCTTGTGACAGTGAACACTTTCATCTTGGACAGTCTGCTACCTACACAATATCTCTACTGGAGCACACTTCCTGGCGAGTTGGATTAACCACTTGCTTATCCATTCTCTTTCCTATCCGTTCACTCTCAACCTTTAGTGCCAGTGTATGAGGTATTGTTGTCAATAGTTGCTGCAGACTGTAAAATAATCATCACGTTCCCCCTTTCTTAAATTGTTGCATCGTTGAGGAGCTTATCGATGGAAAGTTATCAACATCGCCGTGCCTATGCATTTTTTGTTTTGTCGACGGGTCATGTAAATTTCTTTTGTGAATGTGCGTCTGGACCTGGTCTGGATGACTTAACTGAGGAAGATATACCGGACATTATGAGATTTTTCGTGGATGACCAAGACCCTCTCGAAATCCTGAGACGAGGGCCAACACGTCGATTGTGTTCAAGTGAAGGGTAGCACCCTCGATTATGGGGTACTATCACTACCTCTGAAAGAGGATCAAGCATCTTGTGTACACCAACCCTGGGCGTCCTCATCTCTTTAGTCATCATCGACATCGTGATTACTTGGTGTAGCTCGAAAATACGGCAACAAGCTGCTGGTGCATCGCCATTAGGAACCTACAAACTGATCATTCTCATGGGTCCAAATCGTATCTTCTACAACGTAAGGATCTTCATCCCCCAGTTGACATTTAGACCTCATCAGGTCAGGCGCGAGGTAGCTCCGGGTCGTTGATAAAACCTACGTATACCCGTACCCGGCGGCAAAGGATCATGAACCTCCCACACTTTATCTCGAGTGAGGCTTCTATTAGGGCTTGGGAGGCAAAATTTGTATGTTGTATGTATAATATGCACGGGCCGCAGGACTCTAGAGCAGTGCGCCCACAACTCAAAACTAGCCGTGCTTAAATAGGGAACTGGATCTTCGTTATACCCGCCGACAATGTACGGAAGGCGAAGCGATGGCATATTCTGTTAACGGGTATGTCGCCCCGATTTACTGTCAACTTCTCGAGAATCTAAACAGCTGTGGAACCGTAGAAATCGTGGAATGACTTTGCCGAGAGATGGTCGATCCTGACAGAGGTCGCCGCCGGTAAGAAAAAACACCCACGAGGGTACCCCTTTGCGAGTTGGGTAGTTCGGTTTGGAAGATGAAAGTTACCACAGCTGTGGAAGTTGGTGAACATGTCAAACCCAGAACCCAGGTTCACGTCCCACGTATCTCGCATCAAATCACAGTCGACTATTTCATAGCGGTCTGAAGAGAAGTTGTTCTTTGAGAGAGAATTATCAAGTCGTGGGCCTAAGATGTTCGGCTCTTTGTCAGTCAACTACCGCTCAAACACCAAATGTTCACTGAAAGTGTCTGTAACTGATTTCTCGACGCATCTCGAAAACGGCTGGAATACTCTAGACTTACTGCCAACATAGAATTATTGCCTCTCATGTTTCAGAGAGCCTGAATTTCCCTAAAGAATAGTAGCTGGCCTTATGGCGATAACGCTGTTAACGTCCGATGAGCGCCTCGATACCACGGACACGTACAATGAGAATGCTAGCCGCCGATTTCTGTGTGAGCATCGCTTCAACATGAGGATCACCAAGAAAAGAAGAGACTCAAATTCAGAAGTCGCGAAACGATAGACAGGAACCTTCATCTCGTTGCCGTAGGTTTCTCACCGACTATGAAATCCGACCCCCGATAGAGTGAGAGATTCCGGGTCGGTGATAATGTAACTTACTATATTAGGAATTTCAGGCAAGCTTTGATCGTCGGCGCTTAAAAAGTATGGTCTAATGTCAGAGGGTTTGTCGTGCGACGAGCCACGCTAAAGTTTTGGAATGTTCTAAAGTAATGTTCCCAAAGCTCTCACCAACCGTACAAATGAGAATTATCTGAAAACCACGTTTTCACACCATATCAAGGTTGAACTCGAGCGAATAAATGTTGGAATGACTGGTTTGGCACTCACATATCCCAGTTAATTTGCGCCGTAGAGTCTGCTTTAGGGCCCGTGTTCCACATGTACTAATACTAATGCTAGTCTCAGTCAATTACTCTTCGCCTGATCGCATTACTATCTACTGTTAATCCGCGGAAGTAACGAGTGCCCCAACATTACTGCACAAGACAACGCTGCCACCAGGCTCGTGTTTTTTGGGTAGCGACAATCCTTTGATATTTTTGATCCTCATCAATTTCCGAATTAGTGAGCCCTGATGTGCGCCACAATGTACTAATAATAAACCATAACCCCATGGTGGAAAGCGCAAGGGATCAAGTTGTGGAGCGAGGTGAGAAAAATTATGCCGCACCTCAAGGCCTCAACGATAGGCCTTGCATTGTGCCATCTATTGCCGCTAACTGCGCCGACATATCAAAACAAACTGTGGAATTTGAGGACGAGAAATTCGGCTATGCCAAGTTAACCTGTGTACCCCGCACCTGGTTTTGGTTTAACTCCACAGTTTGACAAGAAACAGATGATAGTGGCCGCAGATGTTGCACTCCCTGAGCATGAGGCAGGCCCTTGAGATTGATGTGAATCACATACTTCTGCTGAGGACATGGCGGGTTCTAGTCATTCGTAGAAATGATGGCTTGAATAGTAAACCAGCTCAATCTGCACAGCCGCTAAAACTCACAACTGAAGATTAAATTATAAAGCCACTTTCTCCAAAGACATATTCTCAACCGAGATTATTGATGCTTCCTTGGCGAATAAGCCCCGAGAGGTATGCTGGGCGAACTTGTTTGGAAGTGGGTACTCATTCGGCTGTCAGATAGTGCTCAAGCAACGTCTTACAATATCAGAATCTATAAGTGTAAACCTTGGGCGTGGTCGTACGGAATCGAAGACCTGTTCAATCAATTCAACAGCGCTCACTATTGTACGGCTACAATTTGCCGAATATTAACCAAAGACTGAATTCAAAAAAGCCTGATGGAATCGGCTGATATCTAGCAGATACACTACCCGCGCTGATACTTAACTGCTGGCTTAAAAAAGATCACTACCTATTACGACATGTCATGAACACCGGCCTGCGCCGTAGGAGAACAGGTATAAAACACCGGCTCGCCAATAGAATATACTATACACCAACACAGCCCATCTTTCGACTGCAGGGCTTGTGTGAGATAGGGTATGTCGGTAGTCCTTCTATGACAGGCATTCTGAGACGAAGGTAACCTATATCTGTTAGGTTTGATTTTGCTCTATGGATTTATCTCGGTGAATGGGGGTTCGCACACAATACCACCAGCGGCACCCCCCGAACCATCTATAGCCCGCCAGTGACCATAGAATCAATGACTTGATAAATGTCAACCCCACAGCTCCAAGGAGACCGTCAGAAGCGTGCATGCAAGACAATCTGCCCGTCGAACTTTCAGAGCGATAAGGATTAGAGTTGGTACCCAATTTGGTCAATCGAAAGGAACACATGCAAGCTTGGGCTTGCCTCGAGGAGTTCGCCCGGAAAGGTCGGTATCCAGCTGGGGATGGCTTTCAATTGCGTCGTAGTCATAAATTCGGGGTACTAGGCAACTCTTGCTTGGTGTAAGGCGAGACACAGCCCAGCGTCTCGCGGGACCCGGAAGTTTTGTATAGGTCGTCTAACACTAGGGGCGAACCTTTATTTATTTATTTATCAAGGAAACTCAATGCTTATCAAGTTTCCTCAATTAGAATGACCATGACGTATCTAGCCCAACACTGGGGCGAGCATAATGCAAGAAGGGATCAGATGCGGATGTAACAGAGATGCATCCGTTGGCTCATGTCGGTCGTCCATTGCGAAGATGAGTAAAAGAAAAAATGACGCCTTCGACGCCTCGAAGATAACGGAAATTACGAGCGCAATGCAGAGCGCCAGAATTTCCATTTAAGGCCAAAAGGGTTGAGTGTGAGGGAAACTATCGGCAATTCTTTTGAGGGTGAGCTAGAGTGTACCGTCACCTCGTCACGAATAGCAAAAAAATTCAAGACAAAGGGCGCGTCACCGTCTCGCGCAATGAAGGACAAAGGTTGCTGAGAGTTGCTGAGCCCAATCCATAGTCCTCTGCCGCGAACCTTTTGTGTGATGGCATCAGGGTCCAGACTCGGACACTCGGGCATCCAAGCATAAGTGAGGGCGGGTGACTTTGATTAGTAGCTCGAGAAAGTGGGGTGCACATCGGGAGCCGTCGATGAGGGAAGGTTGTTTGCAGGCACATGGCAAGCATCAAGGGTAAGTTGCTAGCCTTCTATCAAATCACGAACTCCGCGAGGCGCCCGTGATTCATTACCTTGGATCCCCGGTTTCATGGTCGCACTGGCAGACAAGCGAGAAGCTTTGCACCAGGCTCAATGAACCACTTTCAAAAAGGAAGAGCAATGGTCGAGACCTTGTATTCAGCTTGTGAGTGGTCAGTTGTCAAAGAAGTTGATCGGGGCGAAGAAAGCAGTGGGTCTGAAAATGATTGACCCGCAACTGGTCGGTGACTGCACTTGCTTAGCGCTGATCACTGAGAAACTCCCATTAAGTGCGCAAGTGTTTGAGCGGCATCGGTGAAAATGAGATACCGAGCTCCTGAGGGCAGCCTGGTAGAAGCCAATCAACCTTCCAGACCAGCCCGTTACAACTTTGAATGAAAGGAGCACATCTTGCACCACATAGACACCAAGACGGGTTCGATCAATGGAAATCAGAACACACATAGCTTGTGGTCGACCCGACGCCTGATACATTAATGTCAAGGCGCATTAGAGCGCTGATACGTTTCAAAGGCTAAATAAGACAACATATGGGTGTTGTCTAGCTTAAGTCCCAAGTCCCTTCTGACAGCGTGGAAAGCCCGCCTGCGTTAAGTCCCCCTTTTGAGTTCTTGCCGCGCAGACGTCGGTGGAATTCAAACACTGGGCTTTCCTTTCGAAGGTAATATTTCCATCGATCAGGTGCGTGACCTGTGAGTACGTGAATTAACTGAATACACCGCGAATGACAGTCGGTGATGGCTATTGTCAACGTTCTAGGCGTCGGCTCGGTTACAACCTGAATAATGGCAGGATCGTCGTAAGCAATTTCATTAGAGCAAGCTCATGAGCAGAGTTAAGTTGCATTCGAGCGAGAGGGAATGGTGACTAGACTTCCAAAGGCCTTCCATAGACTGACCGGGGAGAAGTAAAACCGAAGCCGGTGGGTGGTACAGTAAGCATCAAGAACCACATGAGGGGGTTGCACAAGAATCTAGGCTAGCAACTGGGGTGCAAAATTTCTGCAGCGGCATTCAAGATTATAACGTCGGGGTGGACGTTGTGGGCCACATATACCAAAAGGGACCTGGAAGGACCATCGATATCCACGCAGCCAGAAGTCAAGCTCGTCGGGAACATCCCCGGGGATACGTAAAGTCGATCGAGTGTGACCTTTGGGCCCTTGGCACATCTTCAGATGAGATTTACGGCAATGGGTGATCTCGTCGATTGGAATTTGGACGACGTTGGGTGAGGTTCGGACTGAACAAATATAGATCAGACAGCGGCGCTTAGTTGTTCTCGCGTGATGAACTCGGTGGTTCGTCCTGGTTCACGACTAGACGTAAAGGCAGCAAGAGATCCGTATCGTTAGGAGTAGCCTGGGAGAGACATGCCAGATGTTCTGGAAACAGGGCACAAGTGGATGAACCCTCGATGGACTATCCTCGAGCTCGAGCCAAATGAAGTGGCTGGTAGGTCAGCTGGCGGCGATAACTATTATTCGCCAGTAAGCGCCTCAGTCTTTCAAGTTGATCCGGAAGACTGGCTTTCAAAGATTTTCATCAGGCTCTGGATTTGGCGGCACAAAGCTTACTGTTGCAAAGTGTCAAAAAATCAAACGCTCATCGACAAGTTCTTCATACCAATATACGAGTTCATGATGATCTCGGCTGCAGGCCTCGCTGCTGACATCAGGGCATGGCAGACCCTCACAAAGGTTTGAGCAGAGCTTACTAATGAAAGGTCGACGTTGTCGACGACACCTTGCTGAAAGGGTCATGCTTCGTTTGAGTTCAGTATGAAATATTGAATAAATAAGAAGTGTTCAATTTATTTATGTATAGTACTTCCTGTATGTTAACCTGTATTATACATGGATAGTTCGTTGTCAAGTTGTGGCTGCTCATCGCGAACCCGAAGGTTCGCTCCTCGCAGCCGCATCTTGTTGTTTTGGGAGTGCGATGCCAAATATTGTACTCAACATTTTCGACGAGGTCAGTGTAAGATAGTGTTTGTCCGTGTTGACCCACGTGAGTTTTGACCAGGGTGGGACCTTACTTTCAGCAAGGTGATGGAGACGCGCTAGTCTCCTTTACAAACCTTAGGATCAACAAATGATAATCGATTGATGATAAATATAAGGTCTGTATCAATTTGCGGGCCTTTGGGTGGGTGGGTCCTTTCGGTCTTCTCGGCGACAAATCTACAGGCTTTTCAACCAACACGTGATAGCTTGCGTTCGGTGTGACATCACGTAAGCCATCAGCCACTGGCCTAGTCCTGTCAGCTCAAACAATGAACATGTCCTCCATGCGCATTCGAGACGGGTAGTATATTGCTGCTATTTAAAAATCTATAATGACTACTACGCCCTGGGGGTACTCCTGTACAAAATGTCCGGCAGTGAGCAAGGACAGACTCGGAAAATTTGGGTATAATTCTTAAAACTCTCGAGGACGTCAAGTAGTCATCTTCTCGATTCCTCCTAGAACCGCTGAGGCTTGAGAAAACAGGACGAGAAGGGGCCGCGGTTGCTCTTACACGAACAGACAAGCGCAAATGGGTGGTGAAGGCGATGCTTGATGGGACAACAAAGCCATTTATTGGTGGAATGCTTGAGCTGCTATGGAGGAACGCAAACAGAACCGAATCTCGAGTGAAGATGAAAGGTCTATCACATTGCGACCGTTCTTTTCCGCTAGTTGCAAGTTTTCAGCATTCAGTGAGTGCACGAAGGCCCAACTCAGAGACTTCTTGTGCCTGATGCGCAAAAGGAATACATGAGTGAGTTTGAGCATTGAGAAAAGAGTTTAGTGACTTACATGAGGATTTCCGAGCTCGATAAGTGAGGTCACCCACTAATGCGACTGGCTTTTCGCACCCCGTCGACACAACAAAGATAGTCGGAATCTTCTCGAGCCAGCATTCGACTTGTGTTGCTTTAGGACCATTCTGTCACTGAGAAAGACATGATTTCACGGATGATAATGCGACCTTCAAGACTCGTCCATGAAAAAGATGGCTTCACCGTCGAGAGTATGGTGGGCATGAATGGGGGAGATGAGATGGGCTGCATCAGTAAACGAATGAGTCTGATCAACAAACGCGACGCGTTTGTGACCAGGTCACAGAAGCAGCACGTGAGTACGCGCGGCGAGGCAATAGACACCGAAAGGACCCACCACCAAAAGGCCCGCAAATTGAACCAGAGTCATAATTATTAATACTAATACTTGAGACTTTTGTGAGCATCCACGTGACTGGCTATTAATATGTAGCAAGAGCTCAGTGCTCAACGCTGAGTCGCTGACGACATCACTGTTACACTGGTGGAGCACTACACTACTAATTATATAAAGATGATTCATCGTCTCACATCTGCTCTGTCCTCGCGGATCCCATCTTCTCTCTCCTTTGCACTCTTCACAACCACGGCGTCATCATCGAACCCATCCCCGGCCCAACTACGCACCATGGGTATAAAAGAACTCGTAGAGGTGTGCAAGGTGGTCGAGTGTCGGATTAGAAGGAGCTTATCGTGATGAAATATAGGACACAATCGCCAAAAACAAGATTACCATCTTTTCAAAGAGCTGGTGCCCGTACTGCAAACAAGTAAAAGGATTGTTTGCGAACAATTTCCCTGAGGTTGTAACTGTGGTCTTCGAGTGAGTGCTAACAAACTGCTGCCAAAGCAAGACTGCATCTAATCATTGTCGGCACAGGCTTGACGAACGCGAGGATGGCGCAGAAATTCAGCAATACCTGCACCAGAAGACGGGCCAACGCACTGTTCCGAGCGTTTTCGTTAGTGAGTAGTTCATCTTTCTAAGCCTTTTGCGACATTGGCCTAATGTTCCTGTTAACTAGACCAGAAACATGTCGGCGGTCAGTAAACATCATTTTGTGACCTTTTCCACGTCCTTACTTATTTGCCCGTAGGAAACGACGATGCGCAGGCGAAGATGAGGAGCGGTGAACTGGCCAAACTGGTCAATGCGTGAGACAAGTCCTCAGGTCCTCTTCGTTGGATTATATTGAATTGTGTAGTGAAGGCCATTCCCTCGACTGTAGTTTAATAATAGATGTCATTGATGAATTGCTACCTTCATGTTCTAAGCAACATAGATTCGGATGTAATCCAAGATAAGATAAACGCGGTCGCATCTTATCTTTTCCCATTTCGGGGAATTCATGTCACGCCACGTCGTCCTCCACGACGTATACAGTTTGAAGTTTCATCCTCAACCACGACGGCGACCTATCGCCAGAAACCTATAATCGATATCTAAAACTAAAGAACTCAACTCTACACTCAAGATGGCGCGTGCACACCGAGTGGCTTTCGTTACAACTATCATTTCCGTTGCATATATGCTCACCTTTTTTGGTGTGCTTTCGGTGCCGCTTGTGGACGACAAAATTGCGGCACAGGTCCTACCTGTGGTACGTAAAGCTTTTCTGCCAAAGTAGTAAATCACTGACAGCTACCCTTCATGTTTCCCTCAAAAATCCTGGCGACTATATCATCGCACTATTACATCAATATTTGCTCTATTCATCCTGCAACACTGGAACAGCTTCCATGGTGGCTTCTGATATCCTTTGGGTCTTATAGCCTGTGGTCTATCGGAATGGGACTCCTCACTCTCAGAGAGTGTCCTGAAGCGTACAATGAATTACTGAAGGTGGGTGCTTGATCACTTGCTCTTTCTTCGTTCGGCGGCAGTCTATATCTTCTCCTGAGACATCGGAGTCGAGACATAAATCTTGAATTAAACACGTTCATGTCGGGAGGACTGCTCCATTTGTTTTCCTCTGAGGTGAAGGCCTCGATCAAGTGCTTCCTCTTGCTTCACGAGGGGGTGTTCTTGCGAAGGAGGGCTCGTTTGATGGCCTGTTGCGATCGGGCGAAAGCAAGCCGGTCATTACCTTGAATCCCTGTCTCTTTCGCTCTGGACGGTCGCTTACGGGTCTTCTTGCACCCCCGAACGACCTTTTCTTTTCCACCTTTTTTTAGTTGTAGAACGTGTTCGACGTTCCTGCCGAGCTGTCGCGTTCTTTCATCTCATCAACAAACTCCCTTGTTATCGGGTGATTTCTTTGACCTTGAGATGCCGATGCTCATCTTTGTCTTTCTGAACAGGAAGTTACGGAAGCAAAAAATGACTTAAGATCCAAAGGGGTGACAGTCGATTGAAGCTTCCTGTTCAGGTTCCTGTCGGTTGAACTCGTTCGTTGGAAAATAAAACCCATTTTTATTCACTTTTTGATCGTATGCTCTTCAATTCGCATGCTTGCTTGCCGAGGCAGTCAGCATTACCCTCGGGAACCTAGCCCTTCCCTAGTGCGACGCGACGGCCGCTATCTAATGATCATGAGCTCGGACAACAATGGACGAACCCCCTCAAACCGGCTGGATATTTTTCGCGCTCTGGTTTGCTTGGGACGAGATCCTAGCAGACCCTGCATAGCAAGGGCACTAAAGACAACACGCTTCTCTTCAATCTGGATCTCAAAACCCGACAATTTGTCGCGATTGACGTTCCTCCATGACGTCGATATTCGACCTGCTTTCTGTATTATCTGTCGCCCTATCATTCGGCATGAAGATATCTGCCCACGAGGTCCGAGGGACACGTTGATATTTGGTATTATTATACGTGATTTCTTCCTTAGGATTATTGTAACCAAGGGGTGTCTGTTTCCTGCTTCTTTTAACTTCTGTCAAACGATAGGACTACGTCATATTCAAGACTCTGGGGAAGATAAAATGGACTTCGTCTTTTCCCTGGATGCGCTCGTCAAACACGAGGCGAGCGACCATCGCTGCGCTTTTTGATTGATCTGTCAAGGAATTTGTGGGTGCATGTTTATGCCAGGGAACCACGCGCCTCCCGAGATCTCAATTTACTCTGAATGCCTGTCTACGAGCGACGATGCGTGATTTCGCCGTAGTCATTTCTTTGTAAGACAACTTGTCAGCCAATGTCATGCTAGTCATGCTAGTCAAGTGGACCCAGACAACGTGCCAGTTGTATGCTCTGGCATGATCTCGATCCAGGAATAAGTAGCTGTGTGGAGTGAGAAGCAGATAGGCGGTCGAGACTCGAGACTCAAGAACATTGATCGATATATATATATGGTCTTTTTCTATTGAAATTTAAATCATTATCAAGCACAAGACCTGAGAGCTGGCTTCATGCGCCGCTATGGAAGTGTGCTGGTAGAGGAATGGTATTTAGTTGATATCAAATTTACTGTGGTTCTTGCAATGTTGATAGACGTAATTAGTTGTAGTAAGTACAGAGGATTATTCTCTGGGTAGTTGACCACCCAAACCCGTCAGACATTTCTTTGACAGCCAACGTGGATACAGTACTTTGACGTACTGGCCATATATCTGGCCATATAATGTCATTCAGTCCCATGAATCGGCACTCGTTCATTTCTCCGTGAACTCCTTTGTGAACCCCTTTGCAAGTGTTTTAATTCTAGTCCTCTTGGCATTAAGTTCTCTTTCTGCATGCCGATGATCATTTGGCAGCAGAATTGTGATGAACTTCTTAGCCGGTCATACGTAAGTAATAAACATCCTAGCAGCCGACCATCCCCTTCAACGTTGTCAAATATTCAGGTCATAGCTGCCAACTGAATTGTTACAAATATGTGATTCCTTAGCATAAACTCAATAGGGTATGAAGATGTATATTTCCTGGCCTCGTCGTTGTGGAATGGGTTTTGGGGTTCCCGATTGCCTAGTTAAATCACAAATTGATCCCGTCCCATCATCTTGACAGTGAGGTTGTTGATATGCTTAGCGTACCGAGAACGATCTGTACATGCGGGTTGTGCCTCGCTTTTTCTTATCTTATTACATCTGACTTTGATGCATTCTAAGCGCTTACAAAGTACATCAGTTATGACACCCTCAGGAGTGAATTTTTGTGAGTGAATTTTTGTTGCTACTGGGCGACGTCGTGACCTAGGCACGTCTGCAGGTTGTCCCGGTGACTTTAATTAACTCGGTCTCAATGCTGTAACGACCCAAAGCCATGCGATATTCATAGGATGAAGTCAACGAGGCTCAAGTCAATCCTATCAGCTTACTATCAGGAGACCAACTATATACCCTTGATTGCATCGCTCGATTGTAGCCTTCCGCCGA
>Ga0247742_10001210_pt1 | contig 18526 bp, 17 predicted proteins | sample UWRJL208509C2_FD_180944 | JGI IMG/M metagenome (GOLD analysis project Ga0247742, IMG submission 180944) | Plant litter microbial communities from Arlington Agricultural Research Station in Wisconsin, United States - UWRJ-L208-509C-2 | ecosystem: Environmental > Terrestrial > Plant litter >... | reverse complement strand
CCTCCCCGGAGATGCAAGAACTTGGGCATTGCTTGGCATGGCCGCGATGATGGGAGGAACGATGCGCTCTCCATTGACCGGCATACTCTTCGCTGTTGAATTGACGGGCGACATCTCTTCTTCTTGGCCCTTTATTGATTACTACTGAAACCGCTTATGCAGCGACCGTTCCTCTCCTAAAGCGTTCGATTCTCACCGAAAAAATCGCGCCCGTGGTCAACCTATTGTGCGCGAATACAGCGTCGATCCTTTTCAGCTGCTGCGCGTTGGCGAGTTAATGGTGCGTGACGTCGACATACTGCGCGGTGACATGAGCGCCAAAGACGCAACATCTTTTTTTTCGACAGACGAGCCGCGGCATAAATCCTACCCGATCACAGATGCGGAAGGACGCGTATTAGGTATGGTAAGCCGTGCGGACATTCGGCAGTGGCGGATGGAGTTGCAAATGGAAGATGAGATGCTGTTCGACCGCCTTTCGGATTCCTCCGTTCTTGTCGGCTATGCCGACGAGACAATTTCGAACTTAGCTGATCGAATATCCACGCACGATATTGGGTGCGTGTCTGTCGTTTAACGAGGAACAATGAGACTACTTGGCATCGTTGCCCGAACGGATCTACTGCGCATTTATCAAATCACGCGTCTTGCAGAAGATCAGCGCACGACATCTTTCACCCGTCCATTTATACAAAGCGCAACAGAAGAGCCGACGATGTGATGAAGCACGAGCGATGCCAAATTGTTCGCCGTTGCGCCTCAACTGGTCCAGAGAACATTGGGTGAAGAGGGTGCACCTCGTCTCGCCAAAACAGGGTCCATGCGGCCGGCGACCATGTCTGACACGAAAGTGGTGGGCGAGTCATCTCCCAGCGGATACCCGAGCCGCCGTCGCACGGGATCCATCCACGCATCGTAGCCGCAATTCATGGCTTGAGATCCGTGAGGTGAGGATTAAAACCCGGACACTCATTCCGTCGCGACATGTTCGTCCCCGTTTGATTTGGCGCCCTTATAAATTCGTGCCTTCAAATGCCATGATGGATGATCTTCATTTCACTGAACGGGGTAAATCCGGGTAATTTTCTAAAATCACTTCTTCACTAAAATAGACCTCGCGCACCCGCTCAAGATGCACTCGCATGCAGCGGGCGGCTTCTGCTGCATTACGAGTGGTGATAGCCCTCAAAATATCGAAATGCACAGCGCGACTACGTACCGGTGTCTCAGATACCAGCGGCGGCAGTTGCGTCCGACTCCAATCATCGTTCTCGCGCGTCTTGTTCACAATATCTAGGAAGATGCTGCACACTGAATTTTGAGTCGCCGCCGCAATAGCACGATGCAGGGTGCGATCCCATAATTCGAAACTCTCCCAACTGGTCGCTTCGTCCGCTTTGACCACGCATTTGGTAATGAACTCGATATCGCCATTGGTGGCTGCGCTGGCAGCTCTGGCCGCAATCACTGGCTCAAACATCAGTCGCGCTTCCATCAACTCACGGGGCGTGACCGAAAGCGCGGACATCTCCAAAGTCAGCGGTACGCGCACCTGTGGGTGACCGACAAAGGTGCCCTTACCGACGTGCCGCCAAATGAGCCCTTCCGACTCCAGCACATTGAGAGCTTTGCGCAGCGTGCCACGACTGACGTCGAGCTCGATCGCTAGGTCGCGCTCCGGTGGGAGCTTGCTCTGCCCGGGATATTTTCCCGAAGTGATCCTGCGTCTCAAGGCCTTCAATATTGATTGCTGGTCGGACATGCCGCCTCCTACATCTAGCTCAACTTTACCAATAATGTACCAATTTAAATTGGTCAAGTTGGTACAAATCTCACAACATGATGATTTTATGAGCTTTATCGTGCCTGCATAATAGTCTTGACACCAATGTTAAGAGGACGCTCAATCAAGCTCGCTGGAGGACTGCAATGGCTGACATCACTCATTTGAGCATCGCGACACAGACAGCGTCGGGCCTGCCGATCAGTCGGGCGGTGCTGGCCGGTCGCTGGCTGTTCCTCTCTGGGCTGCTTGGCGGCGACCTAGACCAGGGGCTCGATGCGGCGGTTCGCGGCAAGGCAGGAATGCCGCTTGATGGCCTGCCGCGCCATCGCCGCGAGGGCGATTTTATCCTTCAGCAGGCCGCCCGCTTTCTGGAAGCGAGCGGCTCGCATCTCGGTAATGCTGTGCGCCTCGACCAGTTTTATCCATCAGCAGCAGCCGTTGACCCCTATCATCATGCCCGCAAGGCGGCGTTCGGAGCGTTTATCCCGCCGAGCACTTCAGTGCTCGCCGAGGAACTGCTGATTGACGATGCGGGCCTTGAAGTTTCGATGCTGGCGGTAATGCCCGGCTACGGTATGGAGCCCCGTCGCTCCGCGCCCGCCAATGTGCCTGTGCCGCAGCATTCCGGCTTTGCAGCCGCTGCGCTGGCCGGCGACTATGTCTTCGTGGCCGGGCAGATGGCTAACAATGAAGCCATGTCCGAGCTCGACAAGGGTGCCTATCGCCCGACCAAGGCAATCTGGAACGGCACCGACATTCGCCTCCAGACCGAATTCCTCATCACCGCACGCCTTATCCCGGCCCTTGAGGCGGCAGGTAGTTCGCTGGCCAACTGCGTCAAGGCGCAGGTCTATCTCACCGACATGCACGACCTGCCAAATTTCATGGACGTGTGGAACCGCCACTTCACCAGCAATCCGTGCGCGTTGACTGTGGTGGCGACGTCCGGGCTGGGATTCGCCGACGCGATCATCGAGATCAATCTACTGGCGCTACGCGATGACGGTGCGACCACAAAGACCATTATCGAGCACAAACCCTCCTCAGCAATGCGCCTCGGCCCCGCAGCGGTGCAGGCCGGCGATCTTGTGCTGCTGTCGGGCCTGTATGCCGCCGACGCCGACGGGCTGATTTCGACGGCGGCGGAAGCCCGCTCGGTCAGGCACCTCGGCGTATCGGCCCGGCACCAGATGCGTTCCATTCTCAACGCAGCAAGCGAGATTTGCGAACTGGCGGGCACCTCGCTTGCAAACACTGTCCGTGCCCAGCACTTCTACGACGATTTCAAAGGCTTCTACCCCTCACAAATGATCTGGCAGGAGATGCTTCCGGGCCAGCCCGTCCCGCTACAGGCGGTGCGGATGCCGGCGCATCACGTACCGGGCTGTGAAGTGACCGTCGACTTGTGGGCCTACGCGCGCGGCTGAACACAGACGACCGAAGACACATCCAGCGCGCGCCCACTCGGTCGTGCGACAGGGTAACGCCACGGTTAAGGGGAGCCGCGAGTGCTCGAAGTTCGAGGCGTACATAAGATTTATGGAGAAGACCCGGGTGGCTATGTCGCCCTGGAGAACATCTCCATCGACATCCGTGCCGGCGAGTTCCTTTGCCTGCTCGGCCCTTCCGGCTGCGGAAAGTCGACCCTGCTTAACCTACTTGCCGGCTTCGAGGAGATTTCGGGCGGCTCGGTGTCGTTCGACGGCCAGCCGATCCGCGGTGCCGGCCGCGACCGAATGATGTTCTTCCAGGATGCCGGCTCGGCTCTGCTGCCCTGGCTGACGGTGGAGGAGAACGTCCGCTTCGCGCTGCGGGTTAGGAAGATCCCCAAGGCGAAGTGGGATGGCATCATTTCGACCTATCTCTCTATGGTCGATCTCGACAATCATCGCACCAAGCTTCCGTCCCAATTGTCCGGCGGCATGCGGCAGCGGCTCCAGATCGCTCGTGCGCTCGCCGTCGAGCCTCGCGTGCTGCTGATGGACGAACCTTTCGCCGCGCTCGACGCCATGACCCGCCGGCGCATGCATGCGGCGCTGATCGATATCTGGCAGCGTACCGGCCAAACCATTGTGTTCGTCACCCATGACATCGCCGAGGCCATCGCGCTGGCCGACCGCATCGCCATCATGTCGGTCGGGCCGCGCTCATCCTTCATGCGCATCATGGATGTCGAGGCGCCGCGCCCGCGCGACATGAGCAATCCGGTATACGCGGCGCTGTTCAGCGAGATCGAGACAATGCTGGCGCCCGAGATTCAGCGTTCCGAAGAGAGGCTCGGCTGATGTCGGACACGCCCTACACCGATCGGACATTGGCAACGGTCGCGGCGCGCAAGAAGTTCTGGCGGCAATATCAGGGCCCCCTGTTGGCCGCCCTCTCGGTCGGGCTATCCCTGATCGTCTGGCAAGTGCTGTCCATGACGCTGTTCGACCCATTCCTGGTCCCGCCGCCAACGACAGTGGCGACCAGCGCGTGGCCGATGATCCTGAGCGGCGAGATCTTCCAGGACGTGTGGATCAGCATGACCCGCGTGATGGTCGGCTTCATCACCGGCTCCGCTGCGGCGATCATCGTAGGCGTGCTCATCGGCCGGATAAACGTACTGCACCAATTGCTCGATCCGGTGATCGAGATGCTGCGTTACCTCTCGCCGACTGCGATGATCCCGATCGCCGTAATCTGGTTCGGCATTGGCGAGATGTCGAAGTACTTTCTCATCTTCTGGGGCACCTTCTTCATCGTGCTGGTCAATACCGTTGCGGGCGTCTGGCGCACGCCCATCGCCCGGCAGCGCGCCGCCGAATGCCTCGGCGCCAGCCGCTTTCAGATCTTCTTCTTCGTGGTCGTGCCATCGGCGGCGCCGTTCATCGTCACCGGCATGCGGGTGGCCATGGCCTCGTCCTTCATGAGCATCATCCCGGCCGAAATCCTCGCTGCCGACTCCGGCATCGGCTATTTGCTGCAGAAATCATCGATGTTGCTGCAAACTGACAAGATATTCGTCGCGCTCATCACGATCTGCATTCTCGGATTCGCCACTGACAAGGTATTCCGCCTGATTGTCGAGCGGACCCTATCCCGTTTCACAGCGAATAGCTCGATATCGCCTTAAGCGCCTACAGCTGAAGTGACACCACATCATCTCGCATAAGGAGAATAGTCTATGACTGCTTTCAACGCTGTGGCCACAAAACCACTTCGCACCTTCCGCCGTCATGCGCTAGCTGCGCTCGCCGCGTTTGCCGGCCTGTATGGCGCCGCCGCGCCGGCAGCAGCCCAGACCACGCCGATCAAGATCACGCTGTTCGGCCAGCCCTCCGTGAACAACGACTCGATCTGGATGGCGTTCGAGAAGGGCTTCTTCAAGGATGAAGGCCTCGAGGTCACGTACCGGCTGTTTCCGTCCGGCACCACAGCGTTCCAGAGCTTTCAGTCCGGTCAGGGCGACATCGTCATGGCCGGCGACCTGCCGAGCGTGCAGTATTTCTTCAATACCAAGAAGAAATTCCGCGTCATTGCTGCCATCGAGCGCGACACCAAGGGTTATGTGGTCGTTGCGCAGAAATCGATCGTCAAGCCGCAGGACCTCGCCGGCAAGACGGTGGCGACGCGCGTCGGCTCGACGGGCTCCTGGTTCATCTCTGAATATCTCACCAAGAACGGCGTCGATCCGGCAACCGTTACGGTTAAGAACCTCGACACGCAATTGCTGCCGACTGCGCTCTGCCAGGGCGACATCTCCGCCTTCTTTATCTGGCAACCTATCGGCTCGCGTGCGCTCGAGATCTGCCCGGACAAGGCGCATTATCTCAGCGACGCCTCCGGCTATATTCAGGGCTATCTGCTAGCTGGCGCCCGCGAGGAGTGGCTGAACACCAAGGAAGGCGCCGACGCCGCCACCCGCTTCCTGCGCGCCGTCGCGCGCGGCAAGGAAGTCGCGCAGAAGGATTTCCCGGCTGTGGCGGCCTATGCCAAGGCCAAGCTGGACCTGAGCGAGAAGGCCACCCGCGACCAGTACGACACCATGGAACGCCCGGTCGCGCTGGACGAGGTGTTCTACAAGGACTTCTGTAGCCTCAGCAATTGGGGGCAGCGGGATAAGGTGACGCCTGAGCGCCTCGACCTCTCTCAGTTTATCTGGCCAGCGGGGCTGCATGCTGTCGACCCCAAGCTGGTCTCAGCGCCGCCGCCCTGCTGATCGGCCACGATTAACACCGAACCGCCCCGGCGTTCGCGGCATGCGGACGCCGGCAGGGCGCACACGCGCCGTTCGCCGACCCAAAGAAACTCCGGGAGAAACTCCGTGTCTGCACGAAAGCTGCTGCAACCGTCACATTTGCCCACCACCCCGCACCGTGTCGCCGGTGTTCGCTACAAGAATTGGGTATTCGTCTCCGGCACAATGGCGACCGATTTCAAGACCGGCCTGCCTGCCGAGAGCCGCGCCTACGACGCCCTGCCGCTCGCAGGCGAGGATGTCATGATCCGTGAGGGCCGTTTCATCTTCAGCAGCATCGAAGCCGTGCTGAAAGAGGGCGGTGCCACGATGGATAATGCCGTGCGCATCGATTCCTTCCCCGTGACGCGTCACGCCGTCGACCCCTATCACGTGGTACGCCGCGAGTTCATGGAACCGCCGCGCCCGGCCAGCACGTCTGTCGCAGTCGATGCCCTGTTGGCACCCGACGCAAGCACCCAGGTCGAACTGGTCGCGATCATTCCCGAGGGCGACCTTGTCAAGGAAGCCATCAATACCGACCGCATTCCGCAACCGCTCGGCGGCTATTCTCCTGCGGTACGCGCCGGCGATTTCATCTTTCTCGCCGGCCAGGTGCCGACCGACTGGAAGACCGGCGTCGCCCCGGAGGCCCGCGTCGACCCGAATTTCTGGGAAGGCAACAAGATCGACCGTGAGGCGCGGCTGACACTTAAGAACATGGCGATCACGCTGGAGGCGGCAGGCTCGACTCTCGAGGACGTCGTCAAGGTGCAGATCTATCTGTCCGACATCAACGACGTACCGCGGCTTGATCGGGTCTGGCGCGAATTCTTCCCCCACAATGCACCGGCGCGTACCATCTATCCGATCCGCGCGCTGGGGGTGACCGAAGGGCGCATCGAAATCAACTTCGTTGCACTACGCTCCAGCGGAAAGACCCGCAAGGAAGTCATCAGCACGCCGAACGCTCGCTCATCACCATTCGGCGAGACGCAAGCGATACGGGCCGGTGATTTTCTGTTTCTATCCGGCCTCATGGCGGTCGACGCTAACGGCTTGATCGAGGCCGCGCGCTGCAACCCCGCTTACCCCCATGACCGCGACAGCGCGGCCGCACAGATGACTGATATCATGGAGCAGGCGCAGGCGATCTGCTTGGCCGCCGGCACCGATCTGCGCCACGCTGTACGCATGCTCACCGTGCACACCGATCTCTCAGAGAGCTACCGGGCCACAGCCGCGACCGCGGGGTTCTTTCCCGATGGAATGCCCGCTTCGACGACAGTGGGAGTTCAGGCGCCTCTTCAGGCGCCCGGCTGTACAGTGATGGTCGATCTCTGGGTTGCTATGGGTGACTGAACGTAAGCTCCCAGAAGCGCGATTTTGAGCGCACATTCCTGATCAAGATTACACGGGCGCGCCGGGGAAACTCGGCGCGCCGTTCTTCACTGGGGCCAGAGTGCCAGAAAGCCGTGCGTTGTCGTAGGCTCACTGCGCCATGCAAACGCATGACCTTCTGGAGTCCTGGCCTTCTGCGTTATGCCTGCGCGAGCTGAACCAATCGTGGTCTTTGCGCCAAGATTCAGGAGTTCCTGCCGATCAACGGTGACACTGCGATTATTATCGGGCCAGGTTGGTGTATCAACAAAGCAAATATATCACTTTACAGGTTTAAATCCGTGCCTTGGGTGCCACACAACGCCCGTTTTCGGCTTGAGCGGCCAGCCATGATCTCTTCGATCGCCAATCCTTATTAGCCCGATAGCCTCATATCACGGTCAAAATGGGTCGGGATTTGAATACTATTGCGATCTTATATTTGCGAATTGGAGCAAGAATTACTTTCGGCCAAGGTGAGAATATCGGACTGCACTGCCGCAATTGCAGGTTCACCCAGCAGCATCATTGCATTCTCGATCTCATCGCGGAAAATCTGGATCGTGCGATCGACACCTTTCTCGCCTCCCGCCGCCAGGCCCCAGAGAAAAGGTCGCCCAATCATGCAGGCATGAGCACCCAAGGCCTTGGCTTTCATGATATCGGCGCCCCGGCGCACGCCGCCGTCCAGGATTATCTGAACGCGATCTCCAACAGCATTTACGACTGCGGGCAGTGCGGAAATGGCTGAACGAGATTGATCCAACTGGCGACCACCGTGGTTGGAAACAATTATGGCCTGCACGCCCATATCGGCAGCCCGACGGGAGTCTTCCGGATGCAGCACCCCTTTCACGATGACCGGCCCTGGCCAACGGCGCACAACCTCGTCCACCCCCGTCCAATCCGCGGCCGGGTCGAACATGCTCGCCACGTGCTGGGCGATGCTAGTGAAGCCCTTGGAGCTGGTGGACTGCTCGAAATTTCCAAACCGCACGGGCGCGCGTAGAAAACCGGCCAACCATGCAGGGCGGGCCGCGACCTCGAGCAGGGTCCGCAGCCGGGGGCGCAACGGGACAGAAAAGTTATTGCGCACATCTCGTTCGCGCCGCCCCTGGACAGCGAGATCAAGGGTGAGGCACAGCACGCGATAACCGGCGCTGGCTGCACGCTCCAGCAGCGACCACATCAGGTTTTTGTCGCGCAGCATATAGAGCTGGAACCACTTGTCGCCGCCCGGGGCCTGCGCTGCCACCTCCTCCAGCGACGCGACCGAATTGGTGGACAGACAGAACGGGATGCCCGCTGCCGCGGCCGCCCGTGCGGCACACGCTTCACCGTGCGGCCAATAAAGTCCGGCCAAACCCGTAGGCGCGAGGACCAACGGAAGTGCAGCATTGACGCCTACCAGCCTGACCTCCGTGTCGGTACTAGCGACATTGACGGCAACCCTTGGCAAGAAGCGCCAGCGGGCAAAGTCATTCTGATTATCGGCCAATGTCTGCTCGGCGCCGGCGCCGCCATCTATGAACTCGAAAATTGCGTGCGGTAGTCGGCGGCGCGCCTGTCGCCGCAAGTCGGCAATGGAATATGCCCGATCGACTCTCATTCAGACGCCCTGCCCCAACCACGTGGTGAGTGAGGGGAAGAAGATGATGAGGATCAGCACGACAATCGCCCAGCCGAGGAAGGGAAGAACCTCCCGCGCAACCGGCAGGAATGGCAGGCGATCGATGCTGCACACCACGAAAAGCAGTAGGCCTATGGGCGGATGCAGAAGGCCGATCATGAGATTAACAACCACGACCGCACCAAAATGGATCGGATCGATGCCGAGCTCCGCCGCCATCGGCAACAAAGCCGGCAGGAAGATCACCATGGCGGGAAGCGGTTCCAGCACTAGCCCGACCAGCAGCAGAAGCACATTTACGATCAGCAGGATGAGGTGCGGGTTGTCAGTGAACTGCCGGATCGTCTCTACGATGTGTTCGCTAATCTGGCTCTCCGCGACCAGCCAGGAGAACGGCGCAGCGGCAGCGAGCAGGAACAGGATGACGGCGCTGGAACGGCCTGCGGCTAGTAACAGTCCCGGCAGATCGGCAATGTTCATTGTACGATAGATGAAGAACCCGACGAACAGTGCATAGAGCACCGCGATGGCGGCAATCTCAGTATCTGTCATCAATCCCATGCGGATGCCGAGCAGGATGATGACGGGCATCAGCAACGCCCACACCGCATTGCCGGTCGTCCGCAGCTTCTGCGTCCAGCTCATCGCGTCTTCGCGCGGCAGGCCCCTCGTACGCCCGATAATGCTGCAGATAACCAAGAAGCCACCCGCCAGCAGCATGCCCGGTATGATGCCGGACAAAAACATCTTAGCCACCGACACATTGGCGATCTGCGCATAGACCACCATGGGGATGGACGGCGGAATTATCGGGCCGAGCAGTGCGCCGGATGCAATGACTGCTCCCGAATATCCTGCGCCATAACCTTTGGCGCGCATGGCGGGAATAAGCGCCTTGCCGGTGGCGACCGCATCGGCCACGGCAGAGCCTGAAATTCCCGAAAGCATCAGGTTGCTGAGGATGGATACATGTCCGAGGCTGCCACTGCGCCGACCGATCCAGGCAGATGACACGTCCACCAGCCGTTTGGTGATGCCGCCGCGGTTCATAACCTCACCGGCGAGAATGAATAGCGGAATCTGTACCAGCGCATAAAGACTGATGCCGCTGAGCATCGACGTTGGAAGCATTATGGCGTCGACGAAACGATCAGCCTTGAGCTCCAGTCCGAGCCACGCCGCTGCGACCATGGCGAAGCCGACCTCGACCCCAAGTATGAGCAGGCCGATGAACGAGAAGAACAGGATGTTCATGAAGGTCAGGCCTCGTACGAGGTATGATGCGTTGTCATGTGAGGACGGCCCATGAGCGCGCGTAACAACCGCCAGCAGATCATCGGAATGAGCAGCGAGAAGCCGATCAGCATGCCGTAAACCGGAACGTCGAGCGTCAGCGACGTCCCGAGGATGACCTGCATCTGAGCGGTCTGAATCATCACCCAGCTTTTCCAGGTGAGGAGCCCCACGACCGTCAGGAGAAGTAAGTCGAGCACGACATCGAGCATGCGCTGCATGAGTGGTGGCAGCAGGTCATAAAGGAAGGTGATGCGAATGGTCTCGCCTGCGGCGGACGCGCGCACGAACCCTAGGAAGCACAGCCATACCAAGCCGATCTTTACATACTCCTCAGGCGAGTCGTGCCAGAGCGTTACGTAGTTTCGATCGACGAACTGGGTCGTTACCAGCACCAAGAGAGCCGCGACAACGAGCGCGATAACGATATCGACGATGCGGCCGATAACACCTGCGACGCGGAAGACGGCGGCTTCTGCTTTATCGAATGACATGGCTTGCACTCTGTCAGGCAAAAAAGGAGGGCGGCAGCCATAGCCGCCGCCCAGGTCGCTGGAGGAATTATTGCGGGATGGCGCGGATGCGCTCCACGAGGCCTTCCGGCCAGACTTTACCTTCGAAGCGCTTGTAGACGTCCGCTAGCGCCTTCTCGAAAGCCGGCTTATCCGGCTGGGTAATCTCAACCTTGTTGTCGGCGAAGATTTTCTTGGCGTCGGCCTCTACCTTGTCGCCAGCGGTGGTCATAGCCATGCCGCCTTCCTTGGCCGCATTCACGAAAATCTGCTGCTCTTCCTTGGACAGCGACTGCCAGAGCTTTTCGTTGATGTAAAACGCGCCGGTTTCGAAAATGTGGTCGGTGGGCGTGAAGTACTTCGCAACTTCGTACCACTTATAACCGACAGCAGCGTCGATACCGTTCTCGTGGCCGTCGACCTGACCGCGCTCGATGGCGTTATAGGTGTCACCGAGGCCAAGAACCACAGGCTTGGCACCCATTGTGTCGAATGCGACCCGGATGCCCTCAATAGGCGGGATGCGGATCTTGAGACCTTTGAGGTCCTCTGGTTTCGACACGGCGCGCACCCGGTTCTGAATGGCGCGTGGCGACCTGGCGCCGTAGACGGCGAAGATGCGCACGCCAGATTCCTTCGCCAGATTGTCATATAGCTCCTGAAACACCGGGCTGTTGACTACCTTTTCGGCGCCGGCCTTGCTCTTGAACAGATAGGGTACGTAGGCAACGTTGAGCGGCGCGCCGCCCTTCAACACACCGGCATTGCCGATGGCGAGATATGTCATATCCACGGTGCCGAGCTGGACACCATTGATAAGAGATTGGATATCGCCAAGCTGACTGTCTGGATAGATTCGAACCTTGATGGTGCCCTTGCTCTCACGGTCGACTGCCGCGGCAAAGACCGGAAGCGCGGCATGGATGGTGCTTGTGGACGGCCAGGGTGAGCCAAGCCGAAGCTCACGGACGTGTTGTGCGGCGGCTGGGGAGACAGCAGCGGCTAGCACGAGTGCGCCAAAGACGGCGTTCCTGAAAAGCATTGTTTCCTCCTAGTGACTTGTTGTTTTTCACGACCCGAAGACCGGAATGTTGAGCGCGATGGTTTGATCTCGCACTTCGTTTGGTATGAAAGGCTAACTGCATAATCAACTTCGCGTCAAGCGCCCCAACGATGTACATGGCCTGATATCTTGCGAATGCTTGGTTTTTTGTAACTCTCCTCGTTCCATCGCGAGGGGCGCGATTGACAATGTCGCGTAGCACATTCATCCTTTGATACCAAGAGGACGCCATATGATCATACAGCCCGTTCGCCGCCGCCGGCTCTACCAGGACGTCGCGGACCATCTCGAACAAATGATCCGCACGGGTGTCGCCAAGCAGGGCGACGTCCTGCCGCCCGAACGTGAGTTGATGGAGCAGTTCCAGGTCGGCAGGCCTGCTATTCGTGAGGCATTGCTGTCACTGCAGAAGGCCGGCCTAATCACCGTCAGCAACGGGGAGCGGGCGCGGGTCACGCGACCAGACGCTCAGCACTTCATCGGTGAACTGGCAGGCGCTGCCCGGGTCTTTCTATCCGACGGAGAAGGCATTCGGCATTTCCAGGGTGCTCGCCAGACGTTGGAAATTGCATTGGCGCGTCATGCGGCCAAGGAGGGTACCGCTTCCGATATCGCCCGTATCGGTGGCGCGCTGGAGCGAAACAGGCGCGACCTTAATAACTTGGTGGAGTTCGAAAAATCAGATGTCGCCTTCCACTATGAGATAGTCCTGGTCGCTCGAAATCCCCTGTTTAATGGCGTCCATCAAGCCGTTGTCCAATGGCTAACCGAGCAGCGCGACGTCTCTCTGCAGGCTAGTCGAGCCAAGGCAGAGGCCTTTGCTTTTCATGAGCGGATCTATGACGCGATTGCGGCGCACGATTGTGACGCCGCGGAGTTGGCGATGAAAGAACACCTCGAATCCGTTTCGGCCTTCTATTGGCAACAGGCCATGCGCAAACAAAAATCAGGAGCGTGAGCTTGGCGTACGTAATCTGGGTCGATTTCGAAGTGCCGGATGCTGAACGGGAGATGTTCCTTTCACTGGTAAAAGAAAACGCCGCCCTATCCGTCCAGCTCGAGCCGGGATGCCAGCGCTTCGATGTACTCGAGTCTTTGGACGGCACTTCGTCCATCGCGCTGTACGAGATTTATGACAGCGCAGATGCTTTTAAATTCCATCTCGGCACCGCGCATTTCAAGGATTTTGATACCCGCTCCGCACCATTGATTGCACGGAAGGCCGTGCGCGCCTTTGGCGCAAAGCAGAATGCCAAATAGCAAGAACCAACAAGCATAAAGGGAAGAACTTCAATGACAGCCAGCCTCAAGGACAAGCTGCGAAATGGCGGCAGCGCGTTCGGTCCCATGGTGATCGAGTTCTTCTCGCCAGGCCTGCCCGCTATTGTCGCAGCGACTGGCTCGGATTTCATTCTCTACGACATGGAGCATTCCGGAGCTGGCTTTGAGACAATGAAGATGCAGTTCGCCGGCTGTCGCGGCATAGGCGTGGCGCCGCTCGTTCGCGTGCCGTCCAGCGAGTATCATTTCGTGGCGCGCGCTTTCGACATGGGCGCCCATGGCGTCATGATTCCCATGGTCGAGACCCGCCAGCAGGCAGAGAGCATCGTCTCCTTCGCCAACTACCCCCCGCATGGACGGCGCGGCGCAGCATTCGGCGTAGCTCATGACGACTATCTTGGCGGTCACCCTGCCGACAAGATGAAGGCCAGCCGCGAACGCAACCTGGTCATCTGTCAGATTGAGACAGCACTCGGCCTTGAGAATGTCGACGAGATCGCCGGTGTCGATGGCGTGGACATCGTCTGGGTCGGGCATTTCGACCTAACGAACTCCATGGGCATCCCCGCGCAATTCGATCATCCCGATTATCTCCGTGCCATCGAGAAATGTGTCGCCGCGGCCCATCGCAACGGTAAGCCGGCTGGCTTCATGGCGCTCGACGAGAAATGGGCTGAAACCTACTGGAATCTCGGCTTTAACATTATTGCGTTTGGCCTCGACCATCTTCTGTATCAGCAAGCACTCTCGAGCGGCATCGATCTGTTGAAGAGCCTGCGCGCGACCCAGCCCCATCGCGGAGGCTGATCCCAGTCGCGCAACCCACAAGGAACCTCACCTATGCCCTTGGCTCGGCTGCAACTGCCGCGACGTCGCCGCCTTTCGGCGCTGCCATACCACAATCTTTGGTCGGCTCATCTAGCGCACCTTCCCCTTGCCAGTGAAGTCCGGGTTTAACTTGTAGGTGCAGATCTTCTACTCGTGCCGGGCGGGGGCCCGGCACGCATGCGGTCGCTTAAGCCGCGAGGTCCGTTGGACGAGACAGGTTCGCAAAGCACATGAGGTCACACGGCTGATGACCACGTCTCCCGCCGCCAATCAGAACAGCAAAACGGGCGCACCCCATCAAATCCGGCGCTTACGACCGCTCCAAATCGAGTGTCACCTTCACTCGTATCGACGATAGGATGCCCACGCGCCGTAAGCGAACCGCGTGCTGGATGTGCACCTTCGATAAGAAGCTTTCCATCCTCGCTGCGCCAACGAAAGCGATCAATCGCCATTGGCAGGTCGCAACCGCCCTCAACGAGAGAGACGAGAATCTGAAGCAAGGTTTGCACCTGCCCGTCGGCCCCGGGGGTCGCGAGTGCGAACGTTACGTCGCCGGCTTCCACCAAAATGGGAGCAAGGGTGTGAACCGGCATGGCGCCCGGGCGCGCCGTGTTGGACCCCTGGGTGAAGCCGGCCGCTCGATTATTGAGCATAAAGCCCCCCTCCGGCACCAGAATGGCCGAACCGAAATCGTCGAATACGCTGATGAGAGAGGAGACTACGACGCCATCCTTATCCGCGGCCGCGGCGCCGGCCGTGTGGAGATAGCTGCGCGGCCCTCCCCGCAAGCTGGCACGGGCGAGATCGATTGGGAGAGGCTCCTCCAGCAATCGCTTCCCGCGCGAAATTTCATTGCGGAAGGCAAAGGCCGCCTGAGTAAGCTCTACCGATGCGTGATCGCGGCCATCGGCCGGGATCTCCAACTTGTCATATGCGGCGAGTGCCATCAGCAGCAGAACGCCCTGCGACATGGGCGGCTGGACATGAATGCGCAGCCCTTTCCAGTCGAGTGAGAGCGGAACGTCGACGACGCTTGCATGGGCAGCCATATCGGCGCTGGTGAGCGCGCCGCCCTGGGCCGCCACAGCGGAGGCAACCGCCGCCGCCATCTCCCCTTCATAGAACCATTGGGCACCCTGCCGGCCGATCGCCTCGAGGGTGGCGGCGAGCGCGGGTTGGCGCACGTGCTGACCGGTTTCCGTGGCAAAAAAGGGCCAATGTTCCGACCCACCGCGCACCAGCCGCGCCCTCTGGCTGGCGACAGCCCGTAGCGTCTCGGCACGTATGGGAGTTCCCTCCTCGGCGATACGGACAGCGGGTGCCAATGCAACGGCGAGCGGCACTTTCCCGAACCGGGCCGACAGTTCGCCCCAACCGGCCACCACACCGGGGACGGTCACGCTGGTCCCGTCGTCGGCTACGACACCCTGAAAAGCGGCCGGCGCATTGCCGGCGGCATTTACGGCAGTGACCGTCCCGTCGGCGCCCCGTATGAGAAAGAAGCCGTCGCCCCCCACTCCGCCGGCTTCCGGCATCAAGACGGAAGTTACCGCCTGCGCGGCGATCACGACATCGGCCGCGCCGCCACCTAGGGCGGCGATTTCAAGCGCCGCCGACGCCGCCAGCGGGTGTGCGGCCGAGACGGCAGCGCGCTGGCCAAACAGCGCGGGACGCACATGGGAAGAATAGGGATCGGGCAGCAGCGTGTCTGCTAGACGTCGATTCATGAAAGACTCCGGCGCAAATCGGCAGTGGCGGTGATATTCAGCGCCGGAGGCGCACCCGCAACCACTACCCCGTAGTCACGGCGCGCTGCCTCGATCGTCAGCAGTTCATCCTCGACGTCGCGCAACACCGACCGGGGATCGCGCGCTAGCGGCGAGCCGAATCCGCCGCCGCCGGCCATGACATGGCGAAACAGGTCGCCAGCCGCGAGCGTAATGGGAGAAGTGAACAGCATCGGCAGATCGCGCGCGCCCACGCCCGGGTTGAGGACGCTCTCGCATGCTGCGCCAACCTGGCCGCCCGAAAGTCCGTGTGGCGGAAAGTCCTTCTTGTCGGCGCGGACCGACAGCGAGAGATCATCGGCCAAGGCGCGATATTCACGCACCAGCCCGAGCCCGCCGCGAAACTCCCCCGGGCCACCCGTGTCCGCTACGAAGCCATAACGCTCGATGCGGATGGGATACTCGGCCTCGATCATTTCGATCGGCACGTTGGACTGATTGGAGCACATGTGCGGCACGCCGGACTGTCCGTCATGCCCCTGCGACGCGCCCCAAGTGCCCATCACGCATTCGGAAAACACGAAGGGCTCGCCGTTTTGCCATCCCGCGATGGTGGGCAGCGTGGATCCACCCGCCCCATCGGCCGTAACCGACTCGGGCGCCGCCTGTGCTAGCGCGCCGAAAAGGCAATCGGCAATACGGTAGCCGGTAATCCCTCGCGCTCCACAGGGAGCGGGATGGACGCAATTGACCAGCGTGCCTTCCGGGGCAATGACGCGCATCGGCCGAGTGAAGCCGTGGCAGTTCGGCACGTCTTCGGTCATCATCGCGCGCAGTGCGGCATAGACATTCGACTTGAGGAAGGAGAGCGGCGCGTTGATGCCGCCCTTCACCTGAGGCGCCGTGCCGGTCCAATCGGTCGTAATGGTGTCACCGTCGATGATGACCTTCACGAACAGCCTGATCGGCTCCGGGTTCTCGCCAAGGCCGTCAATCATGTCCTCGAAGCTGTAAATGCCGTCCGGCAGTCGGGCAATCTGCTGGCGCGCGAGCGTCTCAGCATAGTCATGCAAAGCCTCGATATAGCGGCGCATGGTGGACGAGCCATAGCGGACAAACAGTTCGTCATAGCCGCGCAAGCCGGCCCGGCACGCCGCAATCTGGGCCTGAAGGTCGCCCATTACCTTCTCGGGCACTCGTACGTTGGCACGCACAATATCGAGGATCGCGCCGTTCACCACGCCCGCATCGTGCAATTTGAGGAAGGGAAGCCGCAGCCCTTCCTGGAAGATTTCCGTCGCGCCGATGGAGTTGCTTCCGGCGACGATGCCGCCGATATCGGCATGGTGCGCGATGGTGGTGGCGAAGCCCTCCAGCACGCCCCTGTGGAAAATCGGCGCGATAATGTAGATGTCCGGCAGATGCTGGCCGGACGCCAGATAAGGGTCGTTGCCGATGTACAGATCGCCCGGCGCAATCTGCCCATCATATTGGCCGATCAAATGCTGCATGGCGTCGTAGAAGCTGCCCAGATGCATAGGCGTTGTGAGCCCCTGGCCGACAATACGTCCTTTGGCGTCACAGATGGCGGTCGAATAATCCATCGAATCGCGCACGATCATGGAATGAGCCGAGCGCATCAGGATGAGTGCCATCTCATCGGCGACGGTGCTGAAACCGTTGCGGATGATCTCCAGCAACAGGGAATCAACGGGGGCCTGGTCAGTGAGTGCGGTCTCAACGACGGCGTGGTTCATGGGGTCGTTCATGGGGCGCCTCATCCGAGATCGATGACGATGTTGCCGAAGGAATCGAGGTGCGCACGGCCGTCGGGCGGAACCACCGTGGTCCCCTCATATTCTTCAATCACCAAGGGGCCGGACCGTGGGACACCGCTGAGGTTTACGCGGCCGATGATGTCGGTCTCGATCAGACCGGCCTCACCAAAGTAAACCGGCCGGCGGCTGGTCGGCTGGACACGCGCGGCAGAAAGCACCTTTGCCGCGTCAATGTGGGGCGGAACCTCCGGCGGAACGCGCGCGATGACCCGCAGCGCCACGATCTGCTTGGGATGAGTGGCGGGAAGCCTATGCCCATAGGTTCTTTCGTGCTCGGCATCGAAACGTTCAGCCGCCTCGCTGGCGTCAAGCCGGTCCGGAACTGTGATTGACAGTTCGAACGCCTGCCCGAGGTAGCGGACGTCAATCCGGCGTTCAATCTCCACGTTTGTGCCGTCGGACGACAGTTCCGCGCGGGCGTTCTTCTCCAGCGCTTGGAACCGGTCCTCAATGTCGTTGGGCTCGGCATCGTGCAGATGGCACAGATGTCCACGCGCGATCGTGACCTCGAGATCGGCGAAGAGCAGTCCGACCGCGCTAAAAACTCCGGCAGCGACCGGTACGACCACGCGGCGCATGCCGAGGGCGCGCGCCAGATCCGCGGCATAGAGGCCGCCACCTCCGCCAAAGGCAAACAGAACGAACTCGCGCGGGTCGCGTCCGCGATAGGTGGTCACGGCCTTCACCGCGCGCATCATGGTAGCGGCCGCGAGCTGCGCGACGCCGCTGGCGACTTCCCTCAGATCGCGCCCGTCGGCGACCTGGGCCAGCGCCCGCTCGGCGGCTTCGGCATCGATCGGCACCGTGCCGCCGGCGATCGCGACCGGGCTGAGATAGCCGAGCACGACATTGGCATCCGTCACCGTCGGCAGGGTTCCGCCGCGGCCGTAGCAGGCCGGGCCCGGCACCGAACCGGCGCTGTGCGGCCCGACGCGCAGATGTCCCGCACCGTCGCGCCAGACCAAG
>Ga0247742_10001209_pt1 | contig 18538 bp, 16 predicted proteins | sample UWRJL208509C2_FD_180944 | JGI IMG/M metagenome (GOLD analysis project Ga0247742, IMG submission 180944) | Plant litter microbial communities from Arlington Agricultural Research Station in Wisconsin, United States - UWRJ-L208-509C-2 | ecosystem: Environmental > Terrestrial > Plant litter >... | reverse complement strand
GATACCGAGCTCGATTCTGACGAGCGACGAGGAACCACCTCTGGATCGAGGTGGTGGTACGGAACGACTTAGACGTCGTGTGATGGCTGCCTATGCGGCAACTCCTTCCCACGAGAAAACGTACCCGGAGGCGCAGCCGACGGGTACTTCACATAAACTATTCCCATTCGTACATTATCAGGCACCCCTGCAGATCCTGGAAGTGCAAAATGTGTTCACGGTGCTTGGAGAAATTCCAGGGAATCTTGTCCTCTCGGTACTGTGTTTTATTCCAGCTAACGAGGTATCAAATCGCATAAGTAGAGCTCCACTAGTGATTTTGCAAACTTCTAGTGGAAGGAGATATTGCCAGACATTCCTGAACTCCGTATCTGACATATTACAGCCGTTTGCAAAAATAATGGCACTCGAATAAAAATAGAAGCATATTATGACGTAGCGGGACTTGGAAAAATCACACCGATTGGGGACTTGGTCGAATTGTCCGCTTCCTTGCCACTATTCATACGGCGAATATTTGTCACATAGATGCAGTTTAAGCCCAAGTAACTTGTGGTGCTTGTCAGAAACAAGACAATACGAATATATGCGCCCCAACTCTCTCTCTAGCTTTTCTTGACTGAGACTCAGGGCGATTTGAATCTATTTGGCGGTAACAGTGACTACTTACTAGAGCTGTACCCGTGCTCTGCACGGTGGGGGTGCTCAGGCTCAAGTTCGAATATGACTAAGCCATATTCAAACCTTGTAGATAAAGTATGCAGCATGAGGAAATGTGCTAGCGTGTGGAATCTGCGCGCGGCACTCAGCCGCAAAGTGCTCGATTTTCACTACAGTCTCCCACGGTCTAACGGTACAGCCAAAATTATATCTGGATTTCCCATTCGAAATTTCATTGCACTGCGTTTTTTAAACATTTTATGGGTAGCTACAGTAAATACGAATATTATATTCAAAAAATCTAAAAGAAATCATAAGAATTGAAGTTAATGCGCAAGAAACAATGAAAGTGATGGGAAAAGGGGCCCCACCACTGAACGGTACACCGGATCAATAGCTGATGGCTGGGCCGCTCGAAGCGCCTCTAATTATTACCGTTGTCCTCATTGCGCTCGCCGCTGCCCTCTGTTTCTGATTCTGAGTCGTTATAGGCCTCCAGAAAGTTCTTCAGCTTGAGTGGGGCTTTTGTTTGAGGATAGGTCCCATCTTTGACTTCAGAACATCGTGTCCTTGTTGAGCCAGGCAGCATCCACATCATCTTGAGCCATCAACTTAGCACGCCCGGGCATTTCAATGGAGGAAAAAGATCGAAATGGAAGGAATATTTCTTACCAGAAGGCTCCCAAGGATTTTTATGCAGTGCAAATGCGAACCATATTGATTTCTCACTCACATCTATGAGTTTTGCATAATAATTTATGTCCTGCAGGTTTAAAAATGGGTTGTATATTCCTAGAATAGTATTATAAACCTTCTCCAATCGTATAATAATTGATTGAGAGCAATTTGTGGCCTTAGGATACAAGAACACGCCTTGGAGCTATAGTATTAGTTTCAAAATCACCAAAATATCATAATTTGGCAAACTGATGGTCGGGATCTAAGGAAATATATTTAAGATATTGATTTAATACATAGAGTAATGTATAGACGTCACCGTAGCCTTCCGTTTGCACTTTTTTTTGAGGAAAAATATGCACTCCCCGTTGAGGAAATCACAAAATATATTTTGGTGTACCGTTGGGCCGGGGTGTACCGTTAGACCGTGGGAGACTGTAAGTCCCGCTACGTCATACATAATTCTATTTTTGTGCGAGTGCCATTATTGGCTGTAAATGTTCTCACCTTGGTCAAAAAGGGCGAGAACGCCCGTCGAGTCGTTTTATGGACTCTGAATCCCTTTGCGCAGCGCGTGACCCCAACCCTTCCGTTATTCCACCGTACGCCGTTCTCTACCTTTGAGATCGTTGATAGCTCACTGGCATAACGCTTTTGCATCCTGATACACATCTAGAACAACTCCAGTGGGGATTGAAGTTCGCGACGCCAATGGAGATAGGCTAGGTTTCATACCAAAGTCTACCAATACATACGGGCATGCGATTTTTACTATTTATTTCATGTTTGAAATCCTCATTCCAAGCTGTTAACCTAACCCCAGGTCTTATGGATATACAACGAGTACCAACACCGACGATCATCTGGGAATCATCCTTCCTCAAGGCACTGGACCATCCGGCCTTCTTATTGCAAGTTTATCTCTTTTCCTTTCCGTGATCAGATCCTTACGCTCATCTGTAGACCGCCGGGGCTGCATATCCATTCTTTGGCTTTGCCTCTTATAGTGATTATTCGGCTGTGGGTGTTTCCCCCTCTCGCTCGTGTCGTCTTTTGAGACTAATTTTGCGGCTACTACGTATAGTACAGCCGGTGCTTACGCGTATGCCGGTTCTACGAAGCATAGTATGTTTAGTATACTTCACTCAATTGGTACTCATCTGAAAGATTTGACTTTCATAGCCGACCAGGCGCTTTAGCTATCAGTGCAAGTAGCATTCTGTTATTGCCTACTGGTACAAGCTATTTTTCGGAATCATCTATCTGGACCGTGAGAAACGGACAGCTAATCCGAAAGCCCTATATGTCTGTCAGATATTAAAAGCTAACCTTGGTCCTTGTATACCCCCCAGCGGCGTGGATTGAACCTGACGGCTGTGAGACTCTTATTCTCAGCGCTTATTCTTGTATTTTCTAACAGTTGTATAGCCACACCATCAGTGGTAATGTCGTACAATCAGGTTTCTAAATCTCTTTTCATTACGAGCAATCAGGCTGTGGCTGTCAACAATTCTCCGCGCGTTGTGAGCTGTCTCGCTACTCCTTCTAACAGTATTCGGGATGCTAAAGTGTACCTTGTATCTGTTCTCTCTAGACACTCTGGATCGCATAAAATTTGCAGGAATAACTCTTCATCCACCACGACACTCTTTGGATCGATATTCTACTAGTACCTAGTACACGTCCATATTAACTCTCAAACTCAGTACAAGGACCTGAACAATAAAGCCTTACTCTCGTTTTTTATTCGAATCAGTAGCTCACGGCTTCTTCAGAAATTGCTAATTAGGAAATCAAGGCCTCAGACTTGAACAGGGAGTGGTTTACCTTTAGGCCAAGTCTTCGACGACGACGCCACTGTAACTACTCTGTTGTGTCCATGTCGTTATCAATTAACCGGCTAGTGCGCTCCTCGAAGCTCCACGTTGTATTTATGCACGCCATGTTCGAATTCTTTTACAAACGAAAGCAAAGACGGAGGAAGTGGGTGGGGATACAAGACGACTGAGATACAATCACCCGTTAGGATTTACGAATGCAACGGTTATAAGAAATGGGATGTAGGCGACGTCCATGAGTCCTAAGATTTGGGAGTGGATAAAGTCGGGTTAGATGGTCGACAGAATGTGAGATGAAGCGGACTGGAGTTTATTCACCGCGATACAAGAAGCTTGTCCTGGATCTCCTGCCAAGCGTTAATTCACGTCCTCATAGCTGCCTAGGCTCGAGAGAAGTACAATATCCAAACGCGAAGCGGTGTGTATAGGATGGAACGAGGTGTATTTGCAAAGGATCCAGAGACTCACCGGTGGCGCTGGCATGATGAAAAGATGGAGAACAGGAGTGAAAGTCACGTTTGTTTGTCGCCAAGCGGCCTGCCAAACCTCCCTCGATTTCTGACTGCATCTCCCTTCATGTCTCCGATACCACTGCAAGTCCCTCTGGCCTCTTGTGCATACGAATCTCTACCGCCAAATCCGTTATATACACCCTCATCTGCTGGCTTGATGAACGTGGATCGCAAACAAAGGGTAGGAGAGGAGTAAGCGATAGAATACGATCGGTTCGTTTATTGGTGAGTTATGCGGGTTTGTGAATGAGTAATGGGGAAGTGGTTTAGAAAGGACGGGCGATGGATACAGAGGATGCACCTAGTGGTCATTGTGGTCTACTACTTGCGCACAGGCGGAGGAAATGCCCGTACGTCGCGATGTCATTGATGTGGAGCTATAAGATGAAGTGATTCACTGGCCACGGAGGATGGGGAACTCCGAAGTAGACGCTCGTTGAAGAAGCGAAGAATCTGGATATGATGTCGGTGGATCCATGTTCCAAAGAGTCATCGTTTTCAAATCAGGCCTTCTTGTCAGCTGCATCGTTATCACGTCACAAATTAACCGAGTCCCGATTCCATTCCCTCTTCCCCATCGTGCACATTCTCCACGGTTGGGTCGGGTACTGGTGGAATGGTTATGGTTGTAATTTGCTGACGCGTTTTTGCTTCACAAGCCTGTCCGTGGAATAATTCAGGTCCGCTTCCTTATCTCGGGTCTGGCATCTTGTCGTCTCTCGCCATGGCCGTGAGCACAGCCTACTCTTCTCCCCTTCACTACTTCCATCTCATCTCCTGATCATAACTAACTGCCTAGATTGGTCCAACTCGTCCGCCTAGCATCTTCTCGAAGATTTCGTCGTCAGCAACTCCTGATAGGTACCGCGTTACGCATGCGGTGTTTGACGATGAGTGCCTTGCGTCTGTTGTCTATTATCTTCCCTTCCATTTCTCCACTCTTGTTCTCGTTTCTTTTCTCTCTTCACAACTCTTTTGTTTCACCCTTCTCTAAGTCACCTTTCCAATTTGGTTATGCTGGGTTTTGTGCTTCATTTCATGGGCCGATCACATCCCCCATTCGCTTATGCTTGTGCGTCGGCGGTACCGTTTAGATTTGGGTTCCTGCGGGTACGAGCTTGTGCTGGTAGGCGAATTGTCGAACCTTACGGTCGGTGTACGCTCACACTCATCTGCCCCGTTCATCGACTCCATTCGAGGTTTTGTTTCCGGATGAGATACTGAACCTTCCCATCACCGTAAGGTTCGTCCTTCACCTCTGGATTGGCACGGGGGCGCTGTTCGGCTTTGAGGTGTTGGTCTTGATATTCTTGAATCTGAATTTGAACTTGGATTTCCTACACATACACTCTTTCTTAATTTCTGCTTCGCTCCCTGTTTCTTTCTCGTTTCACATGCTGACATCCTATTGCGTCTATCCAAGGAATTGGTGTTAATTTAGGTATATCATGACTGCCATCGGCGCCGTGCGTTGCACCCACGCCGCCTTCAAATCCAAGTCCACCTACCCCAACTCAATCATTAGCACCCGACTTTGCGACCAATGCTACCTCGTCTCCACCAGTGGCCTGTTTGTATGGGCCTTGCAATAGAACATGAACTCATTCATAGTGAACGTGGGTATTGATGCATTTGGCACTTTTGTCTACCTGATGTTGTACTGTTCCAAAGTGGTCGGCGTTGGCGTTGGCGTTTAAATTCAATCTAAGAGACCTGTTCGAGTGTCCTCTCGCGTATTCCACCTGTCTTGAGAGTTTTCGCTAATGTATCCAGAGATCTTAGATGTGATCGCCTGTTTCTACTATATCGCAAGGTTCAATGTTTGAGTGGACGACTTGGTAAAAAATGACCCATTAAACCGAGTATTTCACCGTTTCACCGTGCAAGATGCTGAGGTTGCGCCTGCTTAGCTTCGTGGCCATTTTTGTAGGTGGGGACGAACGGGTGAGCGAGGGATAATCTCTGTATTCGCCCTTTTCACCAAATTTATTTTCAGAGGATTACACGCCATAAATCGTAAGCCATACTCCTCAGCCGGCCAACCCATAGGTTTTACTTTTCATACTTGAAAGTCTCCAAGGGGCCTTTTTTTTCACCCGAACCTATTCGGCCTACTTCTCACCAACTCTTTAACCTGCCTCTCGGACCATATGAGCGCTACTGTCGGCAGCTGCGAAGAGAAACCTTCCATATGGCGGCTATCCAAGTTCAAGGAATTCTCAACACCGTCAAAAACGGAGATCAGATTTTTTCATGCAAGCCGATGATTTAGCATAGCCACTAGTTGTACGTACACCTTCTAAGGGTAGCACGGTCATGGTCGGCTAACCTAGCCATCCAATCACCTTCTCCTTGTAACAAACTGCGCGTGTTCTAGAGTGTCGGCCTCGGTTAAGGGAACGCAAAGCTGTCCCCAGTGAATTGTATCCACTGCGGACAGAATCACAGAGTAAAGAAACGCAAGTACCACATCCCCTGGTTTCGGTAAATAAACAACCGCTGCGCACATGTTCTATCGTATAAAAGGTGTGTGTAACAATTTTTATGAAAAAACACCAACAAGACCACCTCACATAACTTTAAAACAGCTTTTCGACAGCATGCTTGTTCTATTCTCCGCCCTCTTCGCACTTGCCAGCGTTGCTATAGCGTTTCCATCGTACGGGTCCCTAGCAGGGCTTAGCAGGGAAGAGCTCGATCAGATAATTCCTACGTTAAACTACCAGGCCCCCCCAAATCCTCCAGGACCTCTCAAGGACGATTCAACGAAGCTGGTGAACGATGCTGCGCACCTTGGAAGCCCCTGGAACAGGATGATATTCGAGGTCCATGTCCCGGTCTGAACACACTTGCTTCACATGGCGTATGTCTACGACTTGGACATTACGGTCTAATTTTCTGCTCACCATATACTTTCAGTATCTTCCTCGATCTGGAATAGCCACTCCCGCTCAAATCGTTAACGCTGTCCAGGAAGGTACGTTAAACTTCGTTCTTGTCTCTGTCGCTCTCTAATGTCTATTGTGAACATAGTTTTCAATATGGAGAACAACCTGGCTGTATTCGTCACCTATGCTGCTCACCTGGTCGATGGGAATCTCATCACCGATAAGCTCAGCATCGGACGCAAGAGTGCTGAAACAGGTCCTGATCCTCCTTCTCCCGCTATTGTCGGTGGGCTCAACACCCATGGTGTCTTTGAGGGTGAGTATTACGGAGAGCACTATGTTATACAGAAAACTTATGAAATTTCAGGTGATGCTAGCACGACCCGCGGCGATGCCTTCTTTGGGGACAACCATAGCCTTAACGAAACTCTTTTCCAACAGGTATGTCATTCCGTCACCAAGTAACTGTAACCTCTCATCTAATTTTGGTGCCAGTTCATTGATTTTAGCAACCGCTACGGAGCCGGAAAATACAATTTGACCGTCGCGGCTGAACTCAGGTGGCAACGTATCCAGGAATCCATCGCGACAAATCCAACTTTCTCCTTTGTCGCTCCTCGTATCTTCACGGCCTATGCAGAGTCAACCTTCCCCATAAACTTCTTTATTGACGGGCGTAAAAATGATGGCCAACTGGACCTCGACGTTGCCCGTGGGTTCTTCAGAGACAACCGTATGCCAGACGGATTCTTCCGACCCAACGGGTCCAGAGGTGCCGACGGATCCGACGAACTCGCTGCTGCTCATCCTATTGGTCCAGGATCAAATGTGGGAGATATCAATAACTATGTCCTCGATCCTAATTCTGCAAACTTGGACCAATTCTGCTTGATGTACGCGAATTTCGTGAATCGTACTATCAAGGGCTTGTACCCGGAGCCGACTGGTGACCTTCTCAAGGCGCTGAATCAAAACCTGGACTTCTTTCATAGTGGAAGTGGTTGTCCGCAGGTTTTTCCCTATGGGGAGCCTCAGTGAATAGTTGGCTCGCGTTTAGAGAGGGCTCTGGATTTATTTTTAGTGCTTAAATTGTTAGTTTAAGGAGCCCCACCTGTTCAATGATTCTAGACCAGAAGCTAGGCGTTCATTTATACTATGTTTATCGTTTGAATATTTTCTGGTTGCGATATTTTTCAAGGTGAAGATTGGTGATTGTAGCAATAATTCAAGTCCAATAGCCATCTTTCCGGTGCAAATACTATTGCCTCCTTTACTATCGCTGTTGCCGTGGGTTTTGGTTTGGAGAGAGCCTCAGAACTCCGAATATACCTTTGTGGTATATATCAGATTGGGAGGCTGTTATTTCACGTGCATGTCGATAGGTATTTTCTCGAAATATTCAGTTCCTTCCTTGATTGCCTCCAAGAGTTCCTCGGCGGAGGGGTTGCAGTTCTTCGCTCCAGCTATTGCTAACAGATCCGACGCGGACATGTCGTTCAACCCCTCTAACTGAAGCTTTTCGTAAACTGCTTTCTTCTCTTGATCTCCTCTCGATTCAATCTGTTTCATCATGATCATAGCAGAGAATCGGATTGACCGGTCAGGTTCGGGGAGTACCAGGTTTCGTGCCGTTTCTTCTAGTGAAGTCGCTACCTGAAGAAAAGCAGTTCTTTGAAACCATGTCGATCCAAGGTGGTCCCATTCAACAATGGAGTCGTCAACAGGCGGTTCAAACTTCCCATTGCGGTAGCAGGTGATGATCCAGACAAGAGCCCAGCGAAACGATTCCTCGTCATGATAGTATTTGCGTTGTACGCTGGTATCCAATTTCCCGTTGGAATGAAACTGGTCCAATGACAAGAATGGGAGGGTGCCCGTGAGAGCGTGACCGACAGAACGTTCAGGCGCACGTACATCAAGTGCCAGATCGAAGTCATTCAGAACACCTTTCCCAGTGACAGGGTTGTACATCAGGTTCATATCACTGATATCACTGTGCTGAAGACCACCCTTGAAAAGATGTAGGTGGCCTATAAACAGCACATCAGGTGCCTGTAAGGATCGGCAAACAAGCAAACAACGTCAACTCACACCTATAGCATTCCCAGAATGCCTTCCAGAGCTCTTTGCCAACCAAGTCAGTTATAGGATGTAACCGCTTCCAGGCAGTGATACGGAGTATTCTCCCACTGTTCGATTTCCCTTTGACCTTCAGAGCATCGCGTATCGTAGAAGTTGAATACTGAGGGAGGTTGAGCCACGCGACGCACTCAGGCAGGTGTTCGAGGATGTAGCCTCGGTTATCGGCTATCTCTTTGGCACGGATGATCATGTCATGCTCTCCAATGCGAAATGCCTCAGGATACGAGATCTTAAGCACGAAGTCATCACCACTGTCATCTCCAGAGATTTTGGCTCTCAGAACCCTGGTTGAGCGTCCGACGATGCCATAATGGCGTTTGACATGGTACAATTCCTCCGTGCTTGTGGAAACAAGTTTGGGTTTCCCGTCGGGTCCATGCATTTCCACCGTTACCTCGCCATCAGTTTGGTTCATCGCAGAACAGATTCCCCAAGCAGAGTCGTCGAATCGCTAAAATGCGAGAAGTAGTGCGAGGAAATATGGCAAGTCCGTCATGAAGTTGATACCGGAGGTCCGGATTACACCCTCAGTGTCATAATACCAGACATTAAGCCTGTCGTCTGTAAAAATAATGTTAACTCTTGTTACTCTCTCCAAAGGGAAGGCACTTACTAACGACCAAAATGTTTATGGCATGGGTGGTAAGAAAGTCCTTCGACAACATCTCCGCGCCGTATAGTGCACATTGCACAATAGGAGTGTACTTCTGAGGCTCCTGGTTTGATGTGGCGGTCTCCTCCTCTTTTTGACTGCTTGGTTGCCGAATAATTGAGGGAGCGTCCTTGGATTTACCAAGTCGCCTCACTTTATTGCCCTCAGAGCGACCCGACTGGGACGAAGAGCGTAACCTCTTAATGACAGGAGCTGAGGAAGAAACATTATGATGTACAAGTCACTGAAAATGGCCAGAAAGACTCACTTATGGATTGGGTTTGGGTGGGTGGCGTCGAAGGGTATATGATCGGGGACGTTGGAGTGGTGTGTTCATAGTAGATGTCGGTTGGAATATCAGGCATGGTTACTGGTTCGAGATGAGGCGAATATGTGTACTCCAAAAGCGGTTGTTTCATAACCCCGACAGTCGCTTTGAATTCTACAGACGACTTGATGGACGACCATCGGAAAGGCAATGGTGGCGCTTGAGGCGCAAGTCCTCTGATGTCGCTGCGTTGTAAAGTATCTGGGTCATCGTGGCCATGGGAAAGTGACTCATTTGCCAGAACCACGTCGGGCTCGCGGCGAAATTCCTCCATTTCGTGATAGTCAATAATTTCTTTTGGGTCGGTCCGATGAAAAATCAATGAATCGTCTTTCGGGAGATTCAATGGGACGTTCAATCCAGCGAGCAGGTCCAATGCGAGGTTGAAGGCCTGTACAAATGGAGCGTAACGTGGTGAAGTCTCGCCATTGGTTGTAGCACTGATCAATACGGTCAATTGAATTTCACTCGTACTCTTAGAGGCGACATACTATATCTGGAGGCAGTGAATCACTTCATCGAAAGCCTCTTTCTTTGAGGTTTGCAACTCAATGATCTTGCGAACGCAGTCTTCGGCGAGCGATTCTGGAGATGGTTCAGGGCTAGAGCGTTCCTGGTCACCACGACGAGCAAGTCCAAGGAAGAACACAAGGAGATCCTTGAACTCAGCATCCACCGTTGAGGTTCTCAGATCGTCTAATATCAGGTGCGCAACATCCATATTCCTGAGTAAGACGTAAGAGCAGGAAGATTGAAGTACACGAAGAGTTTCGCCTCTGTATCTGTACTTGACAGTGACAATAATGTTTGTTCGGCAGTAGTGTTCGAGACAAAACTACAGGTCTAACTTCGCAGCAGTGGTCGAGGTCGACTTGAGTGTTGGAACAAAGCTAAAGAAAGGAGGTTCCAACGGAAAAGGAGGTCAGAACAAACACTCGTCACGCGCAAGTCGCTCATCACGCGTGATGAGCGACTTGCGCGTGACCACACCACGGACGAGCTCATCTCCTGGGTACTAAGGTAGTGTCATTTCAGTACTTTTATTATTCCGGTCTCAGGCTTTATTTTCCACCTCTCATTCTGTTTTATTTACTATAAGAACCTCATGTACACTACATCTTCTGTAGAGGAATCAATGCTCCAGTCGTCCATCGCCGCCCCGTTTCGTTTCGTCCGCCTCCAGTCATCGCCCTGTTCCGTTTATTCCTCCAGTCGTCGCCAGTTGCTACCGGTGATCCGTTCCATGGATTTGTTCCACCTATCTCAGACGACCGCCGCTGGGATACTGTTATTTTAAGGCTGTCCGCATTTTGCTGATCCCATATCTCAGCGCGGTCTCCTCCCCTTCCAAAGGCTCGCTAGCCGTGTTGATGGTGCAGAGTACGCTGCTCTTCAAGATTAGGACATTGCGTTAAAATTGAAGAATGATGGGATGGCCTTGATCTTGCAAACGTCGTTCCGATATAACACAATGTCCTGATCTTGAAGAGTAGCTTACTCTCCACCAACAAACCGGCTAGCGAGACTATGGAAAAGGAGGAGACCGTGCTGATACATAGGATCAGCGAAAAGGTCGACAGCCCCAAAATAAATGGATCATGCACCAATACGTCCTCGAACTCGCCAATAATGAATTCCTTCTGTTCGTAATCCTGAGGAAAGATCTGGACAGGTCACCTAGGATATTGAGTTCGTCAAGAGAAACGACGAGAGTGATAATGTTGGAGGTGGTCCTGTCGCAAAGAGTGTTGGTAAAAGGTGAATGTGGGTGGTGAATGTGGTTCAGAGGAATTCGTATGGACGAAGAGGTCCATATTTATAGTGTTGAGGAGGTATACTCCTATTCACTCAAACACATGCCTCTCGATCGTTTCCTCCCCTCGTATCCAACATGTTCCATTGCTATCTATCTTGTACCTCAATTCCCGACGAAATCTTCCCTCGTAACTTGGTTTCGATCTTTTATTTCGATTTTCCTATCATTCCTACTCGTTTCCTCCTCTTTCTTTTGTCTACCGTAAAATCATGCGCCAGTTATCTACTGCGGACTCCTATACCATTATTTCTCCTATATTTTATCACCTATTTCTGTAGTACCGTTAGCTAGAAAATCTCATGAAAAGTACGGTGTAGTTCAGTGGATTTGTAGTTCAACTTCACCAAGTTCGGCTTGGAGGCTACGAAAGCCCATCTTAGTCCGTCGCTCACAGCTTAGAACAGCACTGGGAGCCAATTGTGTCATCAATTCAGTACCTCCCTAGTTCAGTCCCCATCCCAGTTTTTCGATCGAACTCGAATTCACTTCCCCTGTTTCGGCAACTTCCCCGAAGTTCCCAGTGCCCACGCCTCGACCGCCGTAGTACTCGCGCCGTCCTTCCTCGTATAGCCAAATGTGACATGCGGCGGGCTCGTCGAGGACGTACTTTTGCCCGGAGGCGGAGGGGTCGTATATCACTACGTCATCGATGTGGAGCTGGAGGACGAAGAATTTCGAAAGTTTGCTGAGGAACGCCTCGGTGAAGAAGACGGTCAATGGAAGCTTCCAGTAAGAAGCATGATATCTGCGGATCCAAGGATCCTCATCTCGGCTTTGACGCGCCGAACTCCGCAAGCGCCTATATATCCTCACTCGTGAATTCCTTAGCAGCCCACTCTTTCTTCCTTCCTGTATATTTGCCCCCTCGTCTGCAAGCGCGCTCTCTCCATCTCGACCTCCGAAATGCGCATCGCACTCTGGATAGGTATCGTAACATGCTCGTCGTTTCTTCTCGATTTCGTCTTTTTGTCTCTGAACGTTCTCCTCATCTCTTTGTTTCCGTGTCTCATGTCCACCTTGGTTCGGCCGACTTCTCGTGGTTTCTTCTCCGCATAACCGATGTTAGTTTGATGCTCTTGATGCTCTTGGGGCTTTGAGCCTTGGATTTGGGACATACATGTCGATGATGATGAGAGGGCGATAGAGTTATGTTCGTTCTTTTCCTTCCCCCGTTTCCACTCTCATTCTCGTTGTTTTCTTTGAACGGCCGCCATACATTGGGCATCTGGCGTTGGCGTTTTGTGTGGTGTCTAGGGTTCAGGACCTATGATACCGGATGGGCGGTGTTGAGTATCTGTATTCTCTATTTCTTCTGCATTACCCAGTCCAGTACATTCGGATTCGGACTTGGATTTGGACGTCGGTCTCGATCACAATGCGGAGATACAACACCCAGACGCAGATGTCTTCTACTGCACGTTTCGCCCACGGGTTATCATCGTCCTTCTGGTCCCCGGCTGCAAGAAGGGAAGAGGATAGATCGTGTTAGCTAACCTGCTAATGAGGTATATGCGTCTCCGATCTCTGGTCTGCGTCCCTCGGTCCGTCATTTGGCGATGAAGGCGACACGTCGATCGTTTCCACAACAACAGCGAGGATGCAAACTATCGAGATGGAAGCAGAGTCAGGCACAAACCTACCTCCATTCTGTCATCTTCCGTCTTCTCCATCCAGTTCTTGGTCATTGTCGATATGGGTCTATTTTACCTCGAAGCGAGGTACCCAATACTGCTCTGCGTCGCTCTTAAGCAATATGTCTTCGGCCATGAAGCATAAGGCCTTGTCATTTGACTAGTATGCGCCCTGAAGTACGCTGGATTTTCGAAGCATCTAGTGTTTGGTGTCTGTGCCGCATTGCAGCTGAAAAATAAAAAACCTCGCGCGGTTATACTCACACTCATCCGCCACGTTCATCGACTTGACTCGAGATTTGTTTCCGGCTGAGATGTGGGCTGAATCGATTGTCGGGAGGTTTGTTATTCAGGCTCTGAGTCGGCACGGGCGCACTGATTTGCTTTGAGGTGATTGTTTTGATGTTTTCGGGTTCAAACTTCGTTTTCGGTCTTTGATTTCCATTCCTCTCTCTTCCTGAAATTCGCCTCGGCTCTGTTTCATTGCTCGTCTCTCTCTCGATTTTTATGCTGACAGGACCTTCTCACTTCCCTCCAATCTACTTAGCTAATGATCAGGCGCGGTAACACTGCCGTGTATCATGGCCGCTATCTGGGTCGACGTCTCGGGCCACACCCAGCGTCATCTCCATGTCGCCCTCCAACTTCGCGACGTTATACTGACTGCCTATTCTGTCACTCACTGAAGCGAATGGGTTGTCTGGATCATCGATTGGGAGCAAAGGAGGATGTTATGTCATATCGCAATAATCCTCGAGATCTTAATTATATATCGGTACATGGTATATATATATTAACAGATCCTGGTTCCGCGTTGGTGTAAGGCCGTGGCGGCTTCATGCCCTGGAGAAAAATGTAAGAACGGCCTGCCCTCTTATGAAATATCTATCACTCGCGAGCGACTCCAGATCTGCTTGAAACCATGGGGCCAACCTGGGCGTGCGCAGAAATACTCATTCACGTTGAGAACAGGTCCAATGATACACTATCACCCTCGAAATCTAGAAATTAACCTTTATTCTGACGGATCCGAGTCAGTAATACATGTTGTAAAACGACAGTAAGCCTTGAGAATTCGTCCCGAGGCCGATGGAAAGGTAGTGCTCGAGAACGAAGACATTTAATCATCTTATCTAATGCTCCCGTGGAGGGCGAGGGGTTGTAGTTGTCATTTATGCTCTCCTCTTATTGTGCGGTTGATGCCGGCAGTGAACGTTACGTATCTCTTCGGGCGCTTCGCATCATAACCTAATTTTCTCCTTTTACAGGTTTAGTTTCATTACATATCCCTTGACTGACTAGCCATTAATTTACCTGAAAACACTACATTCACCCCCTCCTGCATTGCTAAGATTGCATACACGTATGGTTGAGCGAGGCATCATCGGGATTCGGTACTTTGGCTCGGATATCCACACTATTTAAGTATCAACTCACCCGGCTACTTGCACCCGGCAGAAGTTTAGCTCCTACTGACGCTTTTAGAAATTCACCACGACTTGCTTTATGTTGTGTGCCTGTGCTGTCAAATTGTCACGACAGCCAGCGGAGGAGCGAATGTCGCCCAGTCCGAATTGAATTGGGCTCTAAAAATTCCGAACAGATGACAGGCGTCTGAACTCTGTATATGTTTCGGTTGGCCTCAGCAGGTAACATGGGTTGGGCTCATACCCCAGCTTTTGAACCCCAAATTCCAGTCAGAATACAAATGTATGACATGAAAGTCGGGTAATTTGGCGTAGGGAGTCTTACATAAATTTGAGCCTTGAGCGCTTACCGCTTAGTATTAGCGCTTATCCACGATCCCAGAATGGATATCATGAGTCTGAACTCTGGACTTTTCAATTTCTCAGATGGGGTGAGAAAACATGCTTCATTTGAATTCAGTCGGTGAACGTGAATTTGTGCCCCAAACGCTCGTCACTACGTGGTACGACAAGGCAGTTGGGGTTGTTTCCTAGAAGGTTATATCTGACATCGGAGAGTCCCATCCAAGCCGTGATAAGACGCTGATCCATCAAGATTGTCTTATAGAGGGCGCCCAATATGGTTTAACCTTTCATATTAAGGGCAGATATTTAGACACGCATTTGCAATCTGCGAGTCCTCCTTCAGCCACATTCGCCACCTGCACAGCACGCCGCCTCACGATGAGCGAACCCGTACTTTCTGGCACAGCGTCAATCGCCAATCTTGAAAAGGATTTGTCTGTGTTCAGGCAAAGTGCCTATCAGGACATATTGGAAAAAGACAGCAAGCTTGAAGGAGCTGAAATGCCTGCGCTTGAGAGTGAAGACAGCGAAACATCTCGTCGGTGACGTTTCCTTTATATCTACTTCCATTTTTATTCATATTGGTTACCACCAGATCGCGAGGCTGAGAGAAAGACGGTCAACCACCGTCTCTACTATGATCTTACATTGTTATCTTGCATTCTCGTTATGCTTTTATGGCCATGGATACTTCTTGGCATGGTCTATACGAGAAAAGGGATCCAGATGAACAACAACCTCGCAAAAGTCATCATAACCCACCCTCACAGCACCAACTTCGTCGTGACTCTGATCGCTAATATTGTATGCCTGATCATCGACATCCTTTTTTCCTTCGCCGTCATCAGGCTTGCTCAGGAGTGGATCGCGAACAACGATAACATTACGGTCTTCGATGTCTCTGTCATCTCCGGATTGAGGCATCAGACCTTGCCCTGGAATATCAAGGAGATCAAACAGCTGCTGGTTGGAACACGAGTAGTACCTGTATCCCTGGTGGGGATCTGCATAGGCGCCTTTGCATTCATACCGTCGGGGGTCACGAGTCTATTAACCCCGGTCCCATTCGAGAAGTATGCGACTCTCCAAGGGGTCGAACTTGACTTCTCAACAAGCGCGGCCGATTGCCTAGACTGGCTCGAGAAGCTTCGTGATAAACTAGATTGCAGTTTGGGGCCTGGGGTGAGTTATAAACGTATTGCTAGTCAGATTGGTTCGTTAATTACCGTTCGGGATCAAGACGGATAATATCGCCTGTTTCGCGAATCAACTGGTCGATGTCCTGGATTCCGGTCGCGGTAACGTTAGTCAAAAGATTCTCTATTAATCAAACTTGTCTCATGATTTTCCGTCCATCACCACAGATTCTCTCTGTGATTTCGAACAACACGCAGAGCGTTTCTTTTGGCCAGCTTGGCGGAGAGGACGGTCTGCGATTCTTAGGCCCGATCCGAGGCGTATTGCCTCTTGGTCCCAACGGAGTTCCCGTGCCTACCTTCAACACTCTCCGACCTTCTCCATTCTCAGATAACGACACCGTAGCAGGGATGATCTCGTACAATTACACCCTCGAGCATCAAGGCCTCGCGAGTGAAATCAACTGCAGTTATGTCGATTCAAGCCCTATCAGATTTGGTGCTGTGCCCGGTATGGAGGCACCGTGGGTTCTGCAGTTCAACGCCACCTGCGACCACGTAGCTCAGGCTGATGTTCTGGAAAACGTGCAAACGTTCGTGGTTCCCAACGCAAATGGCACTCTGGGGTTTTGGGCGTGCCAGTCACAACCGGCTGCAGGGCAGATGCCAACCTATTTCATTTATTTGCGTGGGCGTGGGCGGCCAGGACCCGGTAATTATCAAGATTTGATTGGGAATGTCACCTGTACCGTTTCTTCAAACCGGGCAGCCATCTATCCAGTGACTTACCAATCACTCCCTCGAATCTTCTCCTCAACGAAATCAATCGCGAATTCTACGCAGCTGCACCATATATTGATGGAGAGTTCCCTCCTGATGCTGGCGGGGGTCATCCGCGGGAGTCAGAACACAGACGTTAATTTGGTGGCCGAATCCGCCCTAACGTTTGGCCCCAGGTCACTCAAGTTGCCTCAGCAGAGACACCCAAAGTATCTGGATTTGTACAAGTGGATGATTCAAGGTATCCTAGAATATGAGGTTCGTCGTATTTACTCCTTTCCCTTTTGATTTCCTTACAGGGATTCCGCAGGCCACATATTTGAGGTTGATACTGTCGATGGCCAACGATCGGCCTGCCTCTTGCAATCGCGTAGTCAATGGATCAATAAGCTATGTGGTGCTCGGCTGGTCAGCTGTCCTTGCGGAAGTTGGGTTCCTAATGCCAATGACATTTCTCAACATCTCTGCCCTGATTATCATTATCATGGCCATAGTTATGGCAAGGGGAGACGCCCACGACTATGACCCTGCAAGTGTTAGACACCTCTTAGCGACACAAGTGGACGAAACGGTTGAACTGGAATGGACGGATACGGTCAGATGCCGTCGTGGAGAAGTGAGTGATTACCACATATTTATACAGTGCTTCTTTTGAAATAAATTTGCAGTACCAGGCTGTAGGTGATGGTCTTCGACACCGACGCTACTTCAATTGACTAGAAGCACAACTTGAAGAGATATTTCTGTTCATCCCTTTCCTTAGGTATAATGTACTACTTTGTGGTGCTGCTCCGACCCTTAACGTATACCATCACTGACTTCGAGCTTATGCCAGACGTTTCCTTCTCTCTCTGTTATAAATACCCGAAAACGCGACGGCCTTGTGAGTATTATCGGCGGCCAATGTGTGATCAATGGCATGGTATTGGAGGATTAAGAATTGTTACCAGAGATGCGACTTTAAATATTCTGAGAGCATCGAAGCCGGCAATCCTAGGTTCTAGAGGACCGGTAGAGTGGGATGAATTCAAATATCGGACCAGCGCGCAATGGGCCACCAAGGGACAGACGCACAGACTTGCGCAGAGACGTGCCGTATAAAGAATGTGATGAGGTCTCTACGTGACAGGAAGCGCCGAGTCTTCTCGTGATATTAACGCTTTGTTATCGCAGCTAGCTGAGTATCGCCATCGTTGTCGAAACGATACCTTTGAGCGTGTCAAGAGGGATACATTTGGCGAATAGCATCCACGTGCACATCCACATCGACGATTACCATTGCCAAGAACATTTGACAGTCGTTCACACCCTTGACGTGTCGCTTTCACAACCAAAACAATTCGGCCCCAAACCCACAGTCCAGAGAATGAATTAATGAATCCCCACCGCCAAATGTGACATATATACTCTCAGCGGCGGGCTCGTCGAGGACGAACTTTTGCCCTTGCTGGTGCGGGTCGTGTATCACTACGTCATTGATGTGGAGCTGGAGGGCGAAGTTCAAAAGTTTCGAAGGAACGCCTCGGTGAAGAAGACCGTCAATGGAAGCTTCCAGCAAGAAGCACGGTATCTGCGGATCCAAGGTCAAAGGAGGCATCCGACGCACCGTTCTCGTCTTCATCTCGGCCTTGCCGCGCCGGACTCCGAAAGCACATATATATCCTCACTCGTCACTCTTTCTCCCCTCCTGGATATTTCTCCCCTC
>Ga0247742_10001208_pt1 | contig 18538 bp, 14 predicted proteins | sample UWRJL208509C2_FD_180944 | JGI IMG/M metagenome (GOLD analysis project Ga0247742, IMG submission 180944) | Plant litter microbial communities from Arlington Agricultural Research Station in Wisconsin, United States - UWRJ-L208-509C-2 | ecosystem: Environmental > Terrestrial > Plant litter >... | reverse complement strand
TGGAGCGTGGCGTGATCGGCGAGCTCTGCACGCGGGGTTACTCGGTGATGAAGGGTTACTGGGGCCAGCCGGACAAAACCGCGGAGGCAATCGACGCTGATGGCTGGATGCACACCGGTGACCTGGCCCGCATGGACGAGGATGGCTACCTGGTGATCGAGGGCCGCATCAAGGACATGGTGATCCGTGGCGGCGAGAATATCTACCCCCGCGAGATCGAGGAATTCCTGTACCTCCACCCGTCCATCCAGGATGTTCAGGTCATCGGCGTCCCGGACCGGAAATACGGAGAAGAGCTCATGGCCTGCATCATCCTCAAACCCGGTGTTGCCGCGCTGACGGTCCAGGACATTGCCGAGTACTGTCGCGGCAAACTGGCCCACTACAAGATCCCGCGCTACATCGACGTCCGCGAATCCTTCCCCATGACGGTCTCCGGCAAGGTGCGGAAGGTGGACATGCGGCAGGACGCGATTTCCCGGCTACATCTCCAAGCGCAAGGCAGGTAGTTAGTTGGTATTGCGCTTGATGGTCCGGATTCCCACCGCAAGCCCGACGGCGGCCGTCACCACAGCGGCCACGAGCCCCCACATGGTGTCCGTACCGATACGTCCGGCAAACAACTCACGTTCAGCATTGACCAGGTAGGTCAGTGGATTGAACAGGCTGGCCACCTTCATCCACCCCGGACCGGCCTCAATGGGCAGCATGATTCCGGAGAGGATCATCAGCGGGAACAGCAGGGTTTGCTGCACGCCCCAGAAGATCCATTCCTTGTTCTGCGAAACCAGGGCCAGCGAATAGGACAAAGCACCCAGCCCGATACCGAAGATGCCCAGAATGACCAAACCCAACACCACGTGCATGGGGTAGAAAACGAAGCCGAAGGGGATGCAGACCACGGCGATCAGCAAGCCCTGCAGTACCAAGGGAGCCCACTCCTTCAACGCCCGGCCAATCATCAGGGAGGACCGCGAGAGCGGCGTGGCAAGAATCCGCTCATACGAACCGGTCATGAGTTCGTACTGCAGGTTGGAACCGGTCATGGAGGTGCCGAACAAGGCAATCATCACCACCACCCCGGGAAGGAACCATTGAAGCGTGGACTGGCCACCGAAGGCTGGAGCCCCCACGGCCGCACCCAGCAGTGGCCCGAACAACCCGAGGAACACCAGGGGTTGGATGAGGGAGAAAATCAGCGAGAACGGATCCCGCAGCGGCAGCAACATCTCACGCCAGAACACAAACCACGTGTCCGTCACAACGCTGCGCGGCCCCCGCTTCTGGAGAGTCACACCCGGGGCAACGGCTTGTTCAATCATCAGACTTCAGCTCCTTCCCGCAGGCTGCGGCCGGTCAGTTCCAGGAAAACGTCGTCCAGCGTTGGCGGTTTCAACTCCAGGGACTGGGCGGGAGCGCCGGCGTCGTGCATTTCCTTCAGCAACCCCGGCGCAAGCCGGGCACCGTGGGCCAGCCGAAGCCGGAAGCGGACTACGCCGTCGTACGCGTTTTCCTCCATGTCGCCTTCGGCGGCAGCGCGGCCCAGCAGCCCCCGCACCTCGGACGCGGCACCGGCGGCGACCTCCACTGCCAGGAGGTCCCCGGCAAGATTCGCTTTGAGCCGTGAAGCGGTGTCGTCGGCGATGATGGTTCCGTGGTCGATCACAATGACGCGCTCGGACATCGAATCGGCCTCATCCATGTAGTGGGTAGTCAGTACGATGGTGGTCCCGTGTTCCTCGCGCATCCGCATGATGTGCTCCCAGAGGTTGGCGCGGTTCTGGGGATCCATGCCTGTGGACGGCTCATCGAGGAACAGCAAGCCGGGCGAGTGCATCAGCCCGAGGGCAACGTCCATGCGTCGCCGTTGCCCGCCGGAAAGTTTGATGACCGTGCGCTTGGCGAGTACGCTGAGGTCCAGGGAAGCCATGAGAGATTCGGCGCGGGCTTTGGCGTCTGTGGTGTTCATTCCGTAGAAGCGGCCTTGCATGATCAATTCGTCGATCACCCGGTAGCTGTGCCCGCCCCCGTTGCCTTGTCCGATGTACCCGATCCGGGCACGGACGCCCGCAGGATCCTTGTCCACATTAACCCCAGCTACGGTGGCGGAGCCGGACGTGGGTCTCAGCAGCGTGGTGAGCATCCGCAGGGTTGTGGATTTGCCGGCGCCGTTGGGGCCCAGGAAAGCAACCAGTTCGCCGGGGGCGACGTCAATGTCCACGCCCTTCACGGCCTCGACGGTTTCCTTCTTCACGGTGAAGGTCTTGGTGAGCTTGTTGGTGTGGATCACGGTCACTCCAGGGACGGCTGGTGATGGCTCCTAAGCGCCACGGTATACCCGCCCGGAGAGGCCGTCCATGCCCCTGCGGACACCTTCGGTCCGCAATGAAAGCTCAGTGTCCGCGGTGATCCTGAACGGTCATCCGGGGCCCGAACGTGGGCTTGCGGAAGCCGCTGAGGTACAGCATCCGGACCAGCCGCTGCCTGTGTCCGCGCCACGGCTCCAGGAGCTCGATCATGCCTGCGTCGTCTGTTTTTTGTCCTGTCAGGGCGTACCCGACGTAAGCAGCCAGGTGGTAGTCGCCCACGGAAATCGAGTCCGGGCAGCCGTGGGTTCGTTGAACTACTTCTGCTGCGGTCCAAATGCCGATGCCCGGTATGGTCTGCAGCTTGGCGCCGGCTTTCGCCGCGTCCAGCCCGGCAAGACGTTCAAGCGCGACGGCGGACTGCAGCGCCCGCATGACAGTTGCCGAGCGCTGTGGTCCAACACCGGCTTTGTGCCACTCCCACGAAGGGATGGCCAGCCACTGCCTGGCGGTAGGAGGGACCAGAAGCCCGGCAGGAGCCTTACCCGGGGCAGGCGTTCCGTAGCGGTACATCAAATACCGGTACCCGCGCCGTGCCTCCAAAGACGTGACCTTTTGTTCCAGGACGGCCGGCACCAGTGCGTCCACCATCCGCCCGGTGGAGGGCAGCCGCAAAGCCGGGTTCCGGCGTCGGGATTCTGTGACCAAGCGCGGGAGGGTTGCATGGAAGGTGGGTTCGTCGAAGGCCGACCAATCGTCGTCGGCGCCCAGCAACCTGGGCACAGCGGCCACGGCGTCCTCCGCCCCGGGCCCCCAGGCCTGTGCGTCCACGAAGGATTCGGTCCCCAGCCCACCTCCCGAGAGGCGCAGCGTCACTGGGCCGGAGGGTGCGGTGAACGCCATCCAAAATCCGCTGGAATGCGTTGCGAAGGACGGATCCGCCTTGCCGCGCATGAGCGGAAACATGGTGTGGTCCAAACGGAAGGAACTGCCCGGATACCACCGGACGGCCGCATCTGCCGCGGCCGCGACAATAGGCGGGGCGTCTGCGATGGTCATATATTTATGGTCCCACGATCGACTGACAATCTGCTGAAGGTAACCCCCTGAAGTATCCCCTTACAGCAGCAGCCGGCCAGGGCTAGACTCCGTGATGTGGCGAGGATGCGCCGCGCCATGAACCATCACAAATCCACGGAACAAGGAGCGCGAATCATGGCCGCCATTGTGCATTTCGAGATTCCTACGGACAATCAAGACCGGGCCAACACCTTCTACCAGAGTGCCTTCGGCTGGAACCTGAGTCCCATGCAGGGGATGGACTATACGATCGCCATCACAGCACCTTCCGATGAACAGACAGGCGCGCCAAAAGAGCCCGGTGCCATCAACGGCGCCCTGTTCCCACGGACCGACGCCCTGAAGACACCCGTCCTCACCCTGGACGTAGAGGACATTGATGCCGCGCTCAAGCAGGTGGAATCTGCCGGCGGCAGTGTGGTCCAAGCCAAGGAGGCCATGCCCGCCATGGGCTGGTATGCCTACTTCAAGGACACCGAAGGCAACGTTTTGGGCCTATGGCAGAACGACACCTCTGCCGACGCATGATCGCTGACGGCGCCGGGTCCAGACCCTAAGCAACCAGACGGTAACTTTGTATCTATGAAGTATGCCCAGTCCGTGTTGGACCTCATCGGCAATACGCCGCTCATCAAGCTCAACCACGTCACCGAGGGAATCAGGGCCACCGTCCTGGTGAAGCTCGAATACATCAATCCCGGCGGATCCATCAAGGACCGGATCGCCGTGAAGATGATCGAAGACGCGGAAAAGGACGGTCGGCTCAAGCCGGGCGGAACCATCGTTGAGCCAACGTCGGGCAACACCGGGGTGGGACTGGCGCTTGTCGCCCAGCAAAAGGGTTACAAGTGCGTTTTTGTGGTGCCGGATAAGGTGGGCGAGGACAAGCGGGCCGTGCTGAGGGCGTACGGGGCCGAAGTGGTGGTGACGCCCACCGCGGTAGCACCTGACAGCCCGCAGAGCTACTACGGCGTCTCCGACCGTCTGGTCAAGGAGATCCCAGGCGCCTTCAAACCGGACCAGTTCTCCAATCCCGCCGCCCCTGGCAGCCACTTCGAGACCACAGGCCCGGAAATCTGGCGGGACACGGACGGCCGGGTCACTCACGTGGTCATTGGCGCCGGAACCGGCGGCACCATCACCGGTACGGGCCGCTACCTTAAGAAGGTCTCGGCGGACCGCGCGGATTCCGACGGCGGCCAGGTCAAGGTCATTGGGGCGGACCCGGAAGGCTCGGTCTACTCAGGCGGAACCGGCCGGCCGTACTTCGTGGAGGGCGTGGGCGAGGACATGTGGCCCGGCAACTACGATCCCGCGGTGCCGGATGACGTGATTGCCGTATCCGACGCTGACTCCTTCTCCATGACCCGCCGCCTCGCCCGCGAGGAGGGCCTGCTGGTGGGCGGTTCCTCCGGCATGGCCGTCGTTGCGGCGTTGCACGCAGCCAAGGACCTGGACGAGTCCGCCGTGGTTGTGGTGATCCTCCCGGACTCGGGCCGTGGCTACCTTGCCAAGATCTTCAACGATCAGTGGATGCGTTCCTACGGCTTCCTGGCCGGCGGCGAGGAAGCTTCCGTGGGCGAGGTGCTCAAATCCAAGACGGGAGAGATGCCGGACCTGGTCCACATCCACCCGAACGAAACGGTCCGCGATGTCATCAACATCATGAACGAGTTCGGCGTATCCCACATACCGGTTCTTTCACAGGAACCCCCGGTGGTGATGGGCGAGGTCCTCGGGGCAGTTGATGAGCGCAGCCTCACCACAAAACTGTTCCGCGGCGAAGCCAAGCTGGCTGACAAGGTCTCCGAACACATGGGCGAGCGCCTGCCCGTGATCGGCTCCTTGGAGACCCTTTCCGCCGCCCGGGAGCTGCTGTCCGACGTCGATACCCTGATGGTGACCTTCGCGGGAGCCCCCGTGGGAATCCTGACCCGGCACGACCTCCTGGCCTACTTGAGCAACTGAGCGCCCCGCGCCGATTCCACTGCAATCCCTGAACGAAACTAGAGGAGCTTCAATGTCTGCCATCAACAACGCCGGGTTCAACACGCGCGCCGTCCACGCTGGACAGGCTTTCGAACCGGTGACCGGCGCTGTTGTGCCGCCACTGCACTTCAGCACCACGTACGCCCAGGACGGGATCGGCAACCTCCGTTCAGGATACGAATACGGCCGTGGAGGCAACCCCACCCGCGACGCCCTCCAAGAGCAACTCGCCGCCCTTGAAGGTGGCACGGCTGCGTTTTCCTTCGGCTCGGGGCTGGCAGCGGAGGATTCACTGATCCGGGCGCTTGCCCGGCCGGGGGACCACATTGTGCTGGGCAATGATGCCTACGGTGGCACCTATCGCCTGATCAACCGCGTGCTGGGGGACTGGGGCATCGGCAACACCCCGGTGGACATGGCCGATCTCGATGCCGTTGCTGCTGCTGTTGCTGCCAACAAGACGCGCCTGGTGTGGGTGGAGACGCCGTCCAACCCGATGATGAAAATCACGGACATCGAGGCGCTCGCCGCAGTAGCGCACGACGCCGGTGCCCTCCTTGTGGTGGATAACACCTTCGCGTCGCCCTACTTGCAGACCCCGCTCGCCCTGGGGGCCGATGTTGTGGTGCACTCCACCACCAAGTACATCGGGGGCCACTCCGACGTTGTTGGCGGCGCCGTTGTGGTCAAGGACGCGGATCTTGCCGAGAAGATCGGGTTCGTTCAGTTTGCGGTGGGTGCGGTGTCCGGCCCGATGGATGCCTTCCTGACTACCCGTGGCTTGAAGACGCTGGGTGTTCGCATGGACCGCCACAGTGAGAATGGCCAGGCTGTGGCCGAATGGTTGCTGCAGCGTCCCGAGGTTGAAGCCGTCCTTTACCCGGGCCTCCCGGATCACCCAGGTCATGAGCTCGCTGCCAAGCAGATGAAAAAGTTCGGCGGCATGGTGTCCGTACAGTTCAAGGGCGGCGAAGCGGCAGCCCGTACGGTCGCCGAATCCACCTCGGTGTTCACTCTGGCAGAGTCCCTGGGCGGCATCGAGTCCCTCATGAACTACCCCTCGGAGATGACCCACGCTTCGGTGAAGGGGACCGAGTTGGCTGTTCCGGTCAACCTTCTGCGCCTTTCCTGCGGCATCGAGGAAGCGGAGGACCTGATCGCAGACCTGGAACAGGCCTTCGCCAAAATCAGATAGTCCTTCGCTGCCCGTCCTTCGAATCCGGCTCTTGTTCGCACTCTCACCGGGGAAGTGAGGAACAAGAGCCGGATCTTTTCGCCTGCGCAACACCTAGCTTTCTTTAGCGAAGTCAGCTAATTTTGTGCGCATGCCTCTTCGTTCTGACTGGTCTGCGCGCACGTGCAGCCTTGCCCGTGGGTTGGATGTCCTCGGCGACCCCTGGGGGAGCCTGGTCCTCCGCGAGATCTTCTTCGGCAACGGCCGCTTCGATGCGATCAAGCAACGCCTCGAAGTAGCCGACAACGTCCTCAGTAAACGCCTGGGATGGCTTCTGGACGCTGGGCTGCTCGCCCAACGCCCCTATCAGGACGGCGCCCGCACACGGCAGGAATACGTCCTCACCCCCAAGGGAGAGGACGCGCTTCCCGTGCTCAACGCCATCATCATCTGGGCTGAGAAACACCTGGACGCTCCCAACGAGGTGTCCCACATGAAGGTCATCCACACTGACTGCGGTCAAGCCACCATGTCCGCCGATACCTGCACCAGCTGTGGCGCCCGGCTGACCGCAGCCAACACCAGCTGGCACAGCTTCAAACGCAGTGACCATCCACTTCCGCTCGCCGTCGCACCCCTTGAAACCCGAAACACAGCTGAAACCCGAACTACAGCTTCCCCTGGTACGGAGATCCCCGCATGACCGCTCCCGACGTCACAGGGACCCCGCCCGAAGAAACACGGACCCCCACGGGAAAGGCGGGCAGGCCCCGACGCCTCCACCCCGCCTGGATCGTTGCAGCGGTTGCCTTCCTGGCGCTGGTTGGAGCCGCAGGATTCCGTGCGGCGCCCGGCGTCCTCATGGTCCCGCTGCAGGAGGAATTCGGCTGGTCCACCACGGTCCTGTCCCTGGCCGTAAGCATCAACCTGGTCCTGTTCGGCTTGACGGCTCCGTTCGCCGCGGCCCTGATGGAGCGCTTCGGTATCCGGAAGGTCACCTCGCTGGCTCTCTGCCTCATCGGGCTCGGCTCCGCCCTGACGGTCTTCGTCAACCAGTCCTGGCAGATCCTGCTCACCTGGGGCCTGCTGATCGGACTGGGCACCGGTTCCATGGCCCTTGTCTTCGCCGCCACCATCGCCAACACCTGGTTCGCCAAAAGCCGTGGCCTGGTGATCGGAATCCTGACGGCCGGTAGTGCAGCCGGCCAGTTGGTATTCCTGCCCTTTATCGCGGCCCTTTCCCAAAACCCTGGCTGGCGCGGTGCATCCTTGCTCATCGCGGCAGGTGCGCTCGCAGTAGTCCCGCTGGTGCTGCGCTGGCTGCGGAACTCACCTGCCGACGTCGGGGTGTTGCCTTACGGTGCCGAGGAAGCCGCAGCGGCTGAACCCGCCGCCGCTGAATCTGACACGAAAGCCGCCGACGCCGGAACAACCGCGACGACGCCAGGCGAGCCCGCCGCTGTGGTTGCGTCGCCGGGCCCAGGAGATTCCCCCAATGCCGCGATCCGTGCCCTGCAGGTCCTCAAACGCGCCAGTAAAGTCCGGACGTTTTGGGCACTGGCAGCGGGATTCGCGATCTGTGGGGCTACCACCAATGGACTGATCGGCACGCACTTCATTCCGTCCGCACACGATCACGGCATGCCCGAAACCACGGCGGCAGGCTTGTTGGCCGTCGTCGGGATCTTCGACATCGTGGGGACCATCGCGTCCGGATGGTTGACGGACCGCTTCAACCCCAAAGTGCTGCTGGCTGTGTATTACCAGTTCCGGGGGATCGGCCTGCTGGTGTTGCCGCTGCTTCTGGGCTCGTCGGTTGAGCCGAGCATGATCATCTTCGTGGTGGTCTACGGGCTCGACTGGGTAGCCACCGTGCCTCCCACCGCCGCTATTTGCCGCTCGGTTTTCGGTGCCGACGGGTCTGTGGTGTTCGGCTGGGTGTTCGCAGCCCACCAGCTCGGAGCTGCCGTTGCGGCACTCCTGGCCGGGTTCATCCGCGATGCCACCGGGCACTACAACTACGCCTGGCTGGGCGCAGCCGCCATGTGCACGGTGGCCGCTGTCATTAGTGCCACCATCCGCAAGGATGCAGCTAAGAAGGAGCCCGTGGCGGTCGCCTGACACCCCTGCCCTTTCGTTGCGGGGCCCGCTCTGCGTGGTATTCCCGCGTCGAATCGCGCAAAACGGGCCCCGCAACGCACGGGGGTGGTGTTGCTGGGCCCGCTCTGCGCGCTATTCGTGCCCGGAAGCATGCAGAGCGGGCCCCGCAACGGGGGGAGCTAGCCCGCTTCGGTGATCCGGAACGTCAGCGTCCGTGCTTCCGGACGCAGCGCGTGGTCCGGCCAGACGTCCGGACCGCACGCCCTGGACCCGAGCCCGTGCTGGGCGGCATCGAGGTACAAGTAGCTGCCCTTGCTAGCCGGCAGCTCGTGCGGGTGGGCTGCGGCGGAAATATCCTGCGCCGTGTGCCGTGAGAGCGTGAAACCGGGCAGGCGCCCACGGGAATCAGGGATAGCGCTGAACCCCAGCCAGGGTTCTCCGGAGTTCTGCAGGTCCAGCGCGCGAACCGCACTCCGGTGTCCCGTTTCCTGCGGTTTGGCGTATTTCACCGAAAGCTCGTCGATGCCTGCCGAGTAGCGGCCCACAAGCGTTGCATGCATGCTGTCCGGGTATGACTCACGGGGGCCGGAGCCGAACCACGACGCACCATCCACTGATCCGGGCAGGTCAAAGCGGACCCCCACCCTCGGCCAGATGATGTCCCACCCCGAGCTGGGAACAATGTCCAGTCGGAGCCACAGCTCGCCGTCGGACAGCTGCCAGTTCTCCTCCACAGAGACCCAATGTGCGGCATCGGCTGCAGCGTAGCGGGTACGGACGGAGACGCCCGATCCGGTGGCCGAGACCTTCTCCACCCTGGCCGTCAACCGTTCAAGACCGGCGGCACGCCAGATGCTCTCGGATGACGGGGCCGGAACGCCGTCGCCGTTGTTCAACCACGGATCGGCGAGGTCGTAGCTGCCCCGGCCGGCGCCGGCGTCGTTATCGGTGGGAGCCCGCCACAATTCCAGGCGCGGCCCGGCCACCGGCAGTCCGGCCAGCGAGACCAGCCGGCCGTTTTCAAAGACCCCGGGCCCCAGCGCAACCGTACCCGCCACTCCGTGGACGGCACGGTTGGACGAAGACTGAGGGCGCGGGATGCTCAGACGCGGCGCAGCGTCTGAGAGTTGGAGCTGCGCAGCGGAGATCACGTGCCCGGCCTCGGCCCACGCTGTGTCCTTGCGAAGGACCGACTCCACAGTCAGCCAGCACTCTCCCGAGTCCATGGATGCGAACTCCGGCAACTCAATCAGCGCCGAATTCCCCGCGGGGAGGGGGACGCCGGCCGAGGTGACGACGTCGAGCTCACCGGACGCGGTCACCTCGCCGTCCACTTCGGTGCGCCAGCGCAGGACGACGTCGGACGCATCAGCCGTGTGCCGCAGGTTGGCGACGGAGACGAAGCGACGCGTGCCGCCGTCGTGCGTTTCCGTGCTGAAAACCAGGCGCAGGGGCGCGACGATCTGTTTGTACTCAAAGAGACCGGGGCTGGGCGTGGAGTCGGAGAGGACCATGCCGTCCATCACAAAGTTGCCGTCGTGGACCACTTCGCCGAAGTCCCCGCCGTAGGCAAAGAACTCGGTGCCGTTCGCGTCCGTGGTGCGGATACCGTGGTCCCGCCATTCCCAGACAAAGCCGCCATGCAGCCGCGGGTAGCGGTCCACCAGGTCCTCGTACTGGTCGATTGCGCCGGGTCCGTTGCCCATGGCATGGACGTATTCGCAGAGAATGAACGGTTTGGTGCGCTGGCGTGCGGACTCCGCCGCGGAACATCCCAGGAGCAGCGAGCCGGAATCGTCCCGGCCGATCGCTTCGGTTTCCGGCACGGAGGAGTACATCCGGGAATAGACGTCGGTATAAGCGCCGGTGTAGTCGCCTTCGTAGTGGACGGGGCGGCCAGTGTCCCGGGCATGCGTCCATGCGGACATCGCGGCCAGGTTGGAGCCGCTGCCCGACTCGTTGCCCAGGGACCACATGACGATCGAGGGGTGGTTCTTGTCCCGCTCCACGGTCCGTTCCATGCGGTCCAGGTACGCTTCACGCCACGCGGGATCATCGCTGGGGTTACCCACCCAGCCGTGCCGTTCAAAGCCGTGGGTTTCAAGATCGCATTCGAGGATCACCCAGAAGCCCATCTCGTCCGCGATGTCCAGCAAGCGGGGATGGGGCGGATAGTGGCTGGTGCGGATCGCATTGACGTTGAACTTCTTCATCAGGGCAAGGTCCTGGCGGGCAAAGTCCTCGTCAAACACGCGGCCGCGGTCAGGGTGGGTCTCGTGCCTGTTGACGCCATGGAACACCACGCGCTTGCCGTTCACCAGGAACTGATCGCCCTCGATCTCCACGGTCCGGAATCCCAGGCGAAGCGAAATGGTCTCAGCGTCGCTGGACACGGTGGCGTTGTAGAGGCGCGGAACCTCTGCGGACCAGGGCTCGACGGCGGCAATTGCCACCGGGGTGACGTCGGCAGGGGAGTTCCATACGACGTCGACGTCCAGCTCGGGTACGGACAGCCGCACCGGGTAGGCGGCGTTGTCAGCCGTGATTTCGGGGTCGATGACGCCCGCGTTGTTGGCATAAGACGTGCGCAACCAGACGTCGTCGATGCCCTTCGCAGGGCGGGCCTGGAGGGTGACATCGCGGAAGATGCCCGGCATCCACCACTGGTCCTGGTCCTCCACGTAGCTGGACGCAGACCATTGATGGACCCGCACAGCCAGGACGTTCTGTCCGAGGCGTGCTGCCTCGGTGACGTCGAATTCCTGGGCGAGCCGGCTGCCGGTACCCACACCGATCTCGCTGCCATTGAGCCACACCTTGTAACGGGATTCGACGCCGTCGAACCTCAGAACAAGGCGTTCGGCGTCCTTCCAGTCGGCGGGCACTTCGAAGCTTCGGCGGTAATCCCCGGTGGGGTTCTCATCCGGGACATGGGGTGCATCGGTAGGGAACGGAAACTGGACGTTGGTGTAGATGGGCCGTCCATAACGGCCATCGCCTTCCAGGACCCAGTGCGCGGGAACCGGGATCTGGTCCCAGGTGGAGTCATCCAGGGCTTCCTCGGCGACGCCTTCAGTGGGTTCGCCGGCGGGGAGGACACCCCGGCCGCCCGGGGTTCCGGGAGCCCCCGGGAGAAGCCGGAAACGCCACGTCCCGTTCAGGGAGATGGTGGGTGCGTCGGTGTGCAGCCAGGAACGGGCAGGGAGTCTCTTGCCGGATCCCGGACCGGTGTCAGTGATGTAGCTGGCGTCCAATGACGTGGTCATTACTTAACGGCTCCTTCTGTCAGTCCGCCGCGCCAGAAGCGCTGCAGGACAACCATGGCGATGCTGAGAGGAATGATGGAAAGCAGCACCCCGCCCGTGGTCAGTTCATAGAATTCGGGCAAACGGTCAACCTGGCTCAACCAGTTGTTCAGGCCCAGCGTGATGGGGTAAAGCTCGGAATCGGACAGCATGACCAAAGGCAGGAAGTAGTTGTTCCAGATGCCCACCAGTTGGAACAGGAACACGGTGACCAAGGCCGGCGTCAGTACCTTGAGCCCAATGGTGTGGAAGATGCGGAGCTCGCCCGCGCCGTCGATCCGTGCGGCCTCAATCAGCGAGGTATCCACTGTGGCTTGGGCGTAGATCCGGCAGAGGAACAGGCCGAATGGTGAAACCAGGGAGGGCAGCAGGACGCTCCAGTACGTGTTGGCCAGGCCCATCTGGCTGAACAGCAGGAAGAGCGGCAGGGCAGTGGCAGTACCCGGAACCAGGACGCCGCCAAGGATGGTGCCGAACACCAGGTTGCGTCCCTTGAAGTGGTACTTGGCCAAGGCATAGCCGCCTGCTGCGGCAAAGTATGTGGCCAGGAGCGCGCCGACACCTGCGTAGATGGCCGAGTTCAGGAACCAGCGGCCAAAAATGCCGTTGTCGTAGCTGACCACACGGCCGATGTTTTCCCACAGAGAGAAAGTGGGCGCGAACCAGAAGCCATTGGTGGAGAAGAGGTCTTCCGTGGATTTCGTGGAGGCCACGAACACCCAATACACGGGAATCAGGAAGTACAAGGCCACCACCACCAAAAGTGCGGTGACAATGATGGTGGATGACCGCCGTCGTCCGGCCGAACGGTCCGGACCCGCCGATGTCTTGCTGCGGATGGCGGGAGTGGCGGGCTTCGTTGCTGTGGAGGTCATGAGGACTTCCTGTTCGTCAGTGCGAGGAAAGCGAAGGAAAGGGCGAATGCGGCCACGGCGATGATGACCGACTGGGCTGCAGCGACGTTGTAGTCGTTGTAGGCGAACGCGGTGGTGTACGCGCTGAGATTGGGCGTGTATTGGCTGTCGATGGCCGGAGCAACGGTCTTGAGGACCTGCGCTTCAGCGAACAGTTGCAGCGTTCCGATGATGGAAAACACCGTGGTGAGCATCAGTGCGGGGCGGATCAAGGGGAGTTGGATGCTCCGGGCAACACGCCACGTGGAAGCGCCGTCCACCTTGGCTGCCTCATAGAGTTCCACCGGGATGGCCTTGAGCTGCGCCACGATGATCAGCATGTTGTAGCCCGTGTAGCTCCACGTGACGATGTTGGCAATGGACCACAGGACGCTGTTGGCGCCCAGGAAATCGGGAGTCAAGCCAACGATCTTGGCTGCGTCAAACAGCGGGCTGAGCCCGGGCACGTACAGGAAGGACCAGAGGATGGTGGCGATGACGCCCGGTACACCGTAGGGGAGGAAGTAGGCGGCACGGAAGAAGCCAGGCCACTTTGCCGATGCTGACTCGAGCATGAGAGCCAACGCCGTGCACAGGACGATCATCACGGGAACCTGGACGATACCAAAGAGCAGCATTCGGCCAATGGACGCCACAAAGCTGCCGTCGGCCAGAGCCTGGGCGTAATTGCTGAAGCCGGCGAACTCACTGGTCACGCCGGCTTCACCGAAGAGCCCGCTGCGGGTCACCTTGGTAAAGCTGGACATGATGGCCACAACAATGGGCAGCAGGAAGGTGAGGACAAAGAGCCCCAGGAATGGAGCCAGCAGAAGCCAAGGGGCGCGAGCAGCAGCGCCGGCCCGCTTGCCCGGACGGTTTGGTGCCGTGGCGGCGGGGCGCTGCACTGTAGATGCGGTGCGGGTGGTCATGCCGTTTCCTTCCGAATGCTGAGGCCCTTGTTCTTGAAAACGGTGATGATCTGCTGCTCGGAAGCTGCGATTGAATCGACCAATGAGGTACCGAAAGCCTTTTTGCGGAAGCCGTCGCTGAGGATGTTGAACGACTGCTGGGTCACCGGCCACCAGGACCAGTCCGGGTTCTGCTGTTGGGCGGCGGGAACAAAGACTTCCTCGTTATAGCGTTGGCCACCGAAGAACGCCGAGGGCTGCTGCCGATCCGTGCCAATAAAGTCGGGGTTGGGTGACCAGCCGATGCCGCTGTGCTTGATCTCGGCGTCGATTCCCTCTTTGGACGTGGTCAGCCACACCGCAAACTCGAGTGCTTCCTTGGGGTGTTTGCTGTTGGCCAACACCGCCGCCGTAGAGCCACCCAGGTAGCTGGAGCCAAAGCCGGTGTCGCCCCACGTGGGCATCGGCGCGACGCGCCACTTACCTTCGGAGCCACTGACGCCCTGCACCAAAGCATCGCCCCAGCTGCCGGTGACGGTGGAGGCAATGCCACCCTTGCCGGCGGCCGCAAACCAACCCGGGGAGAAGGCGCCGTACGCGGTGGTGACGAGGTCGTCGTCGATCGCTTTGTCGAAGAAACGCGCGGTGTTGAGCGTGGCGTCGTCGGTCATGTTGATGACCCAGCCATCCTCTTCCGGTCGCAGCCACTGGGCGCCGGCCTGCCCCGCGAAGGACGCGAAGGGAGAGGCATCGCTGATGGGGAAGCAGTCCAAGTAACTGTCCACGGAGCGAAGTTCGGCGGCTAAGGCAGCCCACTCGTCCCAGGTCTTCGGGGCGCTGCCCCCCACCTTGTCCAGGATGGCGGGCTGGTAGAACATGCCCATGGGGCCGGCGTCCTGGGGGATGCCGTAAACGCCCCCGGTGTAGCTGACTTGCTTCCACAGGGTGGGGTCGTACAAGTGTTCGTGTTCCTTGGCGCCGTAGCGGTTCAGGTCAACCAGTCCGTTCACCAGCATGAACTCCGGGATGGACCGTAGTTCCACCTGAGCCAGGTCAGGTCCGCCGCCAGCGGCCAGGGCTGAGTACAGCTTCTGGTACCCGCCTGCGTTGCCGCCCGGGATCCACACCACATCCACTTGGATGTTGGGATTGGACGCATTCCAGACATCAGCGACGTTTTGGAAGTCTTTAAGCCAAGCCCAGTAGGTCAGCCGCACGGGCTCCCCGGCGGCGGGGATGGTTGGTGCGGCGTTGACGGACTGCGTTCCTGGAGTAGCGCACCCGCTCAGCAAGCCCATGGCTGCTGTTCCCAGGCCTGCGCCCAGGAGTTGTCTTCGCGTGAATCGGGTCACGAGCCTTCACCTCTTCGTGTCAGGTTGACGATGACGCGGCTGGGATTTCTTCAGTCCGCCGCGGCAAGTGTGACTACGGTAACAGAAAATTCGAGTAGTTACTCGAATTTCATTTTTGAGTCGAAACACACATGTACACTGGCTAGCCATGACCACAAAGGACGTGGGCCGAGCAGCGCGGCGGGGCCCCTACGCAAAATCCGAAGAACGGCGCCGGACCATTCTTGATGCCGCCCATGAGGTGTTCGCTGCCCACGGCTACCGGGGCGGGTCACTGCAGGACGTTGCCGACCGGGTGGGGCTGAGCCAAACCAGCCTGCTGCACTATTTCCCGTCCAAGCGTGATCTCCTGATGGCAGTCCTGGAGCGACGCGACGAAATCACCGGCGATGCCTTCCCTGATGACATGGAAGAGGGCCTGGTCGATTCAGTACTCCGGACGGCGCTGTTCAACGAGAATATTCCCGGCCTGGTTGAGCTGTACACCATTCTGTGCGCGGAGTCCGTTACCGATTCGCATCCAGGGCGCGTCTACTTCACCGAGCGCTTCGATCGGCTGAGGAAAAGCTATGCACGGCGCTTCGCCGAGCTGGCTGCAGAAGGCAGGCTGAGGGCCGGCGTCGATCCTGATGAAGCTGCAATGTCCCTGGTTGCCTTGTGGGACGGGCTCCAAACACAGTGGCTGCTGGCCCCCGACGACGTGGACGTGGTCAAGGGGCTCCGCGGCTACTTCAAACTTCTGGTCCTCCCCGAACCCAAATCCGATCCCAACCCAACCCCGAACCCAACCACAACTGAGTCGCAGTAGAGCGCGTTATGAGGGCTCAAAACGCGCTCTACTGCGACTCAGTTGGGTGCGCTAGCCGCGGAAAGCTCCGATGCCCGTGATGTGCTGACCCAGGATCAGGGTGTGGACCTCATCAGTTCCCTCATAGGTCCGCACCGACTCCAGGTTGTTGGCGTGCCGCAGCGGTGAGTAGTCCAAGGTGACGCCGTTGCCGCCCAGGATCGTCCGAGCCTCCCGGGCGATCTTGATGGCCTCGCGGACGTTGTTCAGCTTGCCCAAAGAAATCTGCTGGGGCTGAAGATGGCCGGTGTCCTTCAAGCGGCCCAAATGAAGGGCCAGCATGGTGCCCTTCTGGATTTCCACCAGCATGTTCACAAGTTTCTCCTGCGTCAGCTGGTAGCCCGCCAGCGGCCGACCAAACTGGAGGCGATTGCCGGCATAATCCAACGCAGCTTCGTAGCAGTCCCGGGCCGCTCCCATGGCACCCCATGCGATCCCGTATCGCGCCTCATTCAGGCATGAAAATGGTCCCCGAAGTCCCGAGGCACCCGGGAGGATGGCCTCAGGACCCAGCCTCACGCCGTCGAACTTTACATCGCACTGAATGGAAGCGCGCATGGAGAGCTTCGGCTCAATCGGCGTAGCGCTCACACCGGAGGTCCCGGCGGGAACCAGGAACCCTCGGATGCCGTCTTCAGTGTTCGCCCATACCACCATGACGTCTGCAATGGTCGCGAGGCCGATCCAGCGTTTGGCACCATCCAGGACCCAACCGTCGGCTGTTTGGCGGGCAAAAGTTGTCATGGATGACGGATCAGACCCCGCCGTCGGCTCGGTCAGCGCGAAACAGCCGATCAGCTCCCCGGCGGCCATTCGAGGAAGCCATTGCTCTTTCTGTTCCTCCGAGCCCCACTTATGGATGGCCGTCATGGCAAGGGAGCCCTGGACCGAGACGAACGTGCGGATCCCCGAATCGCCGGCCTCAAGTTCCATCGCGGCGAGGCCATATTCGACGGCGGTCCGGCCGGGGCAGCCGTAACCGTCCAGGTGCATTCCCAGAACACCGAGCTCACCCAGCTCCGTTGCGATCCCGCGGGGGAAATGAGCGTCCTCGTACCAGCGTGCGATGTTGGGGCGGATCCGCTGTGCGGTGAAGTCGCGGACCCGCTCGCGGAGGGCCAGCTCGTCTGCCGTCAGCAGGGAATCGAGGGCAAGGACGTCGGAGGTGTTCGTCGTTGAATCGCTCATTCCAGCATCTTAAGCGGCCAACGCTGCGTTCCTCCCCGGTTAGTTCCCCGGTTCACCCAAAGAAGGGCCGGAAACGCCCGTGTCACAGGGTGTTTCCGGCCCTTTCGGGAGACTAACTGGGGAGGAACGCAGCCTACTCGCCGCGGACCACACCCACCTCGGCGCGCTCACCGGTGAAGTAACCCCGGGTGGAGGGTGCGAAGCGGCAGACGACCGCCAACACAACGCCTAGGGCCAACAACAGTACGCCGCTGACGAACGCCCCGCCGATGCCGAAGATCTGCGTGTCGCCGTAGGCCGGGTCCCACATCTGCACTGCGGAGATGAAGAAAGCCGCAGCAAGAGATAGTGCACCAAGGAACGGCAGGATGCCGCGGAACCACAGGTTCCTGGCCGAATCCCGGAGCGTGGAGCGGAAGAACCATACACAGGAGAAACCAGTCAGCGAATAGTAAAACGCAATGAACAAACTGATAGCACTGATGGAGTCCGAGAGCAGGTTTTCACTCAGGAAGCTCATGGCAACGTAGTACACCACAGCCACCGCACCCATCACCTGAGTGGAGAAGCCCGGAGTCATGAAGCGCTCGTGGACCTTGCCGAACCGGGGAGGAAGCGCGCCGTGGACACCCATGGACAGGGTTCCGCGGGCGGTGGGCAGGATGGTGGTCTGCGTGGACGACAGGACTGAGGCAAGCACAGCCACAATGATCAGCCAGCCCCAAGGACCCAGCACAACGTCTTTCATGGCCAGGAAGACGTCGTCCTGGTTTGCCTCGTTGCCCAGTCCGATGCCGTCGGTACCGATCGTGGCGTACATCATCACCAGGAGGGCCACGGAAACGTAAATCGCCAGAAGGACTGTGGCGGAGAGAACGGCGCCACGGCCGGGGGTCTTGGCAGGGTTTTCCGTCTCCTCATTCAGCGCCAGGCACGTGTCCCAGCCCCAATAAATGAACAAAGCCAGCAGGACACCATGAACCACGGCGCCGGGATCTGCAAAGGCGCCGGCAGGATTGAACCACTCAAAGTCGAAGGCCTGCCCTTCAGGCGCACCGCCTGCGATCCGGAAAACAATGGCCACCGCAAAGATGCCCAGCGAAATGTACTGAATGTAGGTCAGGGTGCGCTGGACATGCTCGCCCAAACGGATGCCGCGGTGGTTCACGTACGTCATGAACACAATGAACAGCACACCGGTGGCAGTGACCAGCCAGGTGTTATCGGCCAGTGAACCGTCGCCGATCAGCAGCCACACGTACTTGCCCGCGATTTGCGCCAGGTTGGCCAGCACCACCACACCTGCCAGGGCCACGCCCCAGCCGCCCAGCCAGCCAGCCCACGGACCGAAGGCTTTGCGGGCCCAGAAGAACGTAGTACCGCAATCCGGCATGGC